>Ga0102593_1001137_pt1 | contig 28938 bp, 28 predicted proteins | sample AraplaCol_mMS_r2_2_FD_76862 | JGI IMG/M metagenome (GOLD analysis project Ga0102593, IMG submission 76862) | Arabidopsis root microbial communities from North Carolina, USA - plate scrape MF_Col_mMS_r2 (SPADES assembly) (version 2) | ecosystem: Host-associated > Plants > Roots > Endosphere...
ACGGTTGTCACGGTGACGAGCCTTGAGCGACTTGAGCGAATTCTTGATCTTCATTTTTCTGATCCGCGATCTCTATGGGGGAATTCACATTCGCCCGTATCTTTTAACAATCAAAAGCGCGCCATCGGGCGCGCTGTTTAGGTGGGGGAGCAGATACCCCGTCACCTTTTCCGTGTCAACCACATGAAGGTGTTTTTCCCAAGGCAACGGGGTGTTTTCTCAGGCCAAAACCGGCGATTTCGGCGTCAAGGTGGTGACATGGCCCATCTTGCGGCCGGGGCGCCACTCGGTCTTGCCATAGAGATGAACCAGTGTATCGGGGCGCCGCAGCCAGTCCGGAACGGCAAGAATATCGTCGCCGATCAGGTTCTGCATGACGCAGTCGGAATGGCGCTCGGCATTGCCGAGCGGCAGGCTGGCGACGGCGCGAATATGCTGCTCGAACTGGCTGACGACGCAGGCGGCTTCCGTCCAGTGACCGGAGTTGTGAACACGCGGCGCCATCTCGTTGGCGATCAGACCGCCATCGGCAAGCACGAAGAATTCGATGCCGATGACGCCGACATAATTCAATGCGGCAAGGATTTTCTCGGCCGATTGCCGCGCGGCGTCCGCCGCCGGCGCAGAGATCGCAGCGGGAACCGTCGAGGTGTGGAGGATGCCGTTGCGGTGGACATTCTCGGCGGGATCAAAGCAGACGACCGTTCCGTCGCTGGCGCGGGCGGCGATGATCGAGACCTCGCGCTCGAAGGCGACGAAGCTTTCGAGGATGAGCGGCACGCCGCCAAGGGCTGCATAGGCGCCATCCGGGCTGTCTGCCGCCGAGCGAAAAACCTTCTGGCCCTTGCCGTCATAACCGAGACGGCGGGTTTTCAGCACGCCTTGGCCGCCGAAATCCTTCAGTGCCGTCTCAAGATCGGCCTGGCTGTCGATCGTGTGGAAGCGGGCAGTGGTTATGCCGCAGCCATTGAGAAAGCGCTTCTCGACCAGGCGGTCTTGGGCGGCTTCCAGCGCCTTCGGCGGCGGATAGACGGACACGCTCGCCGAGAGCCTTTCGGCTGCTGCGACGGGCACGTTTTCGAATTCGTAGGTGACGACGTCGCATATGTCGGCGAGTTCGGCCAGCGCAGCCGGATCGTCATAGGCGGCGGTAATCTGCCGGTTGGCGAGCTGGGCGGCCGGGCAGTTGGCCTGCGGCTCGAGGATGACCGTGCGAAAATTCAACCTGGCGGCGGCAATGGCCAGCATGCGGCCGAGCTGGCCGCCGCCGATGATCCCGATCGTTCTTGCCGTCATAGATCGTCCATCGGGTATTCGGCGACGGCAGCACTCTGGCGCTCGCGCCATTCGTCTAGCCGGTCGGCGACTTCTTCGTCGGAAAGGGCAAGCACCGCGGCGGCGAGAAGGGCGGCGTTGACCGCGCCGGCCTTGCCGATGGCGAGCGTACCGACAGGAATGCCGGCCGGCATCTGCACGATGGAAAGCAGGCTGTCCTGGCCGGACATGGTTTTGGACTGGACCGGCACGCCGAAGACCGGCAGCGGCGTCATCGCGGCGGTCATACCCGGCAGGTGGGCGGCGCCGCCGGCGCCTGCGATGATGACCTTGAAGCCCTCCGCGCGCGCGCCCTTGGCGAAATTGACCAGCCGGTCGACTGTGCGGTGCGCCGAAATGATGCGCGCGTCATAGGGAATTTCCAGCGCCTCGAGCGTGTCGGCTGCGTTTTTCATGGTCTCCCAGTCGGACTGGCTTCCCATGATGATGGCGACGGGTGGTCTGTCTGTCATCGTTGCTGCTCTTCCCTCTCAGGCGATGATGTCAGGGATGATCTGATCTTCCAGCTTGGAGAGCTTGTCCTTGATAACGAGTTTTTTCTTTTTCATGCGCTGGATCCGCAGAGCATCGCATCCGGTTAGGATCATGGCGTTGATCGCGGCGTCGAAATCCTCGTGCTCCTGGCGCAGCCGCGCCACGGTGAGCCTGATTTCCGCCTGTTCCTGATCGGCCATATGCATTCCCCGTTATCGTCCCCGGACTTTGTCCGATCTGCCGATGATTTCCGCAAGCTCCTATCACCAAATACGGGTAACGGCTAGTTAGTCTTGATCATGAAATTGCCATCCAGTCTTCATCTTTTGGCCTTCGACAAGCCTTCAAAAATATGTCACAGTCCGCCGCGTTGACACCTTGATCCCCGACGATGTTGGCCGGGGAGGGTAAGAGGAAGGAAGGGTCAAATGACAGTTCAAGCTCATCTTGAATCACTCCAGAAAAAGCATGTCGCTCTCGAAGAGGAGCTGCACGCGCTCAGAACAGCTCCCTCTATCTCCGATACGGAAATTGCCGAATGCAAGCGCCGCAAGCTGCGCATCAAGGACGAGATTATGCGTCTCAAGTCATCCGTCCACTGATCTTCCCAAGGGTCGCCGGTCGATCATCTTGCGAAAGAAAAGGTAAATCCATCCATTCCGCCTGAAATCAGCAAGAACCGGTGAGTTCACACCAGAATTGCGCCAGCCCGATGCCAGCGGCATCGCGGCTGGCGCTTTTGCGAGCGCCGCGCTTCAAGTCACAGCCATACGAGGGGCGGGGCTGTCATGTGAGCCGGCTTCAAGCCCAGAACTGATCCAGCCATAAATTGAGCATGTCGAAACCGCGGTTGTTGACCGTGTAGATGCGTTTCGTGCCTTCCGAGGTCACCGAGACGAGATTGCTGTCGAGCAGCGCCTTCAGATGTTGCGACACGGCGGGGCGGCTGATCGGCAGGCCCTCAGCCAGTTCGTTGACGGTCCGCGGCGCACGACGCAATTCCTCCAGCAGAAACCGCCGGTTCGGATCGGCAATCGCAGAGAAGGGGTCCGTGTTCGACATAGCGGGAAAGCTACGTCAAACCGGACGTTCCAGCAAGGAAATTGTGCATTGCAGCGTACTACGGCGTCGCAGTCTTTCAGACGCGCCAAGGATGGTTACACTTAGAATTGCTGCATAATTCTTCAGGTCGGTTCCGATTGAAGGAATATGCAGCAGGGCTGCCCTACCAGCCAAGACCCTCGCGCACGATGAGGAAGGCGGCGATGAGGGCCATCGCATACATGAAGGGGTAGAAGATCGCCGGCTTCATGCGGCGCACACACCAGGCGCCTGCAAGGGTGGCGAGCGGGGCGAAGGGTAGAAGCGTTGCGGAGGTCGCGAGATTCTGGGTGTCGAGCTGACCGAGTGCGAAATAGGGAATGAGCTTGATGGCGTTGAGGATCGCGAAGAAGCGCACGCTGGTGCCCGTATATTCGCGTGGCTGCAGCTTGAGCGGCAGGGCATAGATTTGAAAGGGTGCGCCTCCCGCATGGGCGACGAAGCTGCCGTAGCCGGAAAATGTACCCCAAAGGCCGGCGGCCACCGGCCGCTGTCCGCGCGGCGGGACGATCTTGCCGGCGCCCGGGCCGTAATTGTTCCAGAAATAGCGCAGGCAGAAGAGGATGGTCACAGCGCCGATGACGATGCGCAGCATGTTGCCCGGAACGAGCGCCGAGGTCGCCCAGCCCATCGCGATGCCGAAGACTGCGCCTGGCAGCATGATCTTCAGCGTCGCCCAGTCGCCGTGCTGGCGCCAGATGACGAGCGAGATCATGTCCATGAAGACCAGGATCGGCAGCAGGATGGCCGCCGCCTCGACCGGCGAGACGACGAGGGCGAGGAAGGGCAGGCCGATCAGCGACAAAGCGTCGCCCATGCCGCCCTTCGCGAGGCCCACCAGCAGAACCGCGGGCACGGCGGCGTAGTAGAATGATAAATCCTGCGGCATGCTTTCGACGTCCTCCTCTTGCAAGCCTCGTCTAACGGAACTACTCACACAAAACGAGTGCGGATCCCTCATCTCAACGAGGAATTCGCGAGGAAACGGGAAGACCTGATGACCGAACCGGAAAACCGCTGCCGCCTTGTGCTCATCGTACCCGATATTGCCGATGCCGATGAGCAGGCAAGGATCGTTGCCGGCGCGCTGAAGGGCGGCGATGTCGCTTCGGTGATCGTGCCGCAGTACGGGCTCGACGACGGTACCTTCCAGAAACATGCGGAGAAACTGGTGCCGCTGATCCAGGATGCCGGGGCGGCCGCCCTGATTGCAGGCGACAGCCGCGTTGCGGGACGGGCCAAGGCCGACGGCCTGCACCTTTCCGGCAATGCCGAGGCACTTTCGGAAGCGATCGAAAAACATGCGCCGAAGCTGATCGTCGGCGGCGGTAACGCAGCCGACCGGCACAATGCGCTGGAGATCGGCGAAGCCAGGCCGGACTATATTTTCTTCGGCAAGCTCGACGGCGATATCAAGCCGGAGGCACATCCGAAGAACCTTGCGCTCGGCGAATGGTGGGCCTCGATGATCGAGATTCCCTGCATCGTCATGGGCGGCACCGATCCGGCCTCGGCGCTTGCCGTCGCCGAGACCGGAGCGGAATTCGTGGCGCTGCGGCTGGCTGTCTTCGGCGAGCCCAACCGGGCGCCGTCTATCGTCGCCGAAGTCAACGCGCTTCTCGACGAAAAAGCGCCACGGTTTGAGGATTGAAATCGCGCTCATGCCGATCCCCACCGCCCGCCTGTTGAATCTTATCCTTGCCAGCATGGCCGCCTTGGTTGCGGCCGGGCCGGGTGTCGTCTTGGCGCAGGCCACCGACAGCGTCATCAGCCAGCCGGGCTCGGCGCCAGCATCGACCTTCCGCACCGACCGCCCCTCTGTCCCGGGTGTGCGGCCCTCCGATGGTGTCGGCGTGTTCGACCGCATGGGTGCGAAGCTGCCGGACCTGCCGCCGGAGAAGGATTACAAGGGACCTGTCGACGAGGCTTACGGCGCCTTCCAGCGCGGTTATTACCTGACAGCAATGGACAAGGCGCTGCCACGCGCCCAGCTCGGCGATGCAGCGGCGCAGACGCTGATCGGCGAAATCCTCTCGCAGGGGCTTGGTGTCAAGAAGGACATCAAGAACGCCGCCTTCTGGTACGGCAAGGCGGCCGAAGGCGGCGATGCGGCGGCAATGTTCAAATATGCGCTGATCCTGATGGAAGGCCAGGGCGTGCCGCGCGACAAGGTCAAGGCCGACGACTACATGCGTAAGGCCGCCGAGGCCGGCAATCCTTCGGCGGAGTTCAACTGGGCGCAGCTTGTCATCGCCGATCATCCCGGCGAGACGGGACTGAAGCTCGCGCTGCCATTCTACGAGAAATCGGCCGAGCAGGGCATTGCCGATTCGCAATATGCCGTGGCGCAGATCTATGCGACGCTGAAGGACTTGCCTGTGGAAAAGAAGCAGCTCGCCCGCGAGTGGATGGCACGTGCGGCGCGCGCCGGTTTCGACACCGCTCAACTTGATCTCGGCATCTGGCTCGTCAACGGCGTCGGCGGGCCGAAGGATTACGTCAAGGGCTTCGAATGGCTGAAGCTTGCCGCCAATGGCGGCAATGTCGTTGCTCAGAACAAGCTCGCCCATCTTTATATCAACGCTATCGGCACGGCGCCGGATCCTGTCGAGGCGGCAAAGTGGTACGTCCTGTCGCGCCGGGCAGGGCTCGCCGATCCCTCGCTCGAGGATTTCTATCTCGGCATTGAGGATGATCAGCAGAAGGCGGCGATCGAGGCCGCCAACAAGTTCCGGCGGCGATAGATTACAGCATCTTTTGCGCGTCCCAAGCGGGAACGTTTTTAAAACAGCGCGTCGGCGAAAAGATCCTCGTCGCTTTCGGCTTTGACGGTCTCGGCGGGCGCCGGGGCGCTGTCTTCGCTCGCCGGGATGATGTCGCGGTGAATGCTGCGCTCCTGGACCATCGTATAGTGTTTGAAGATCTTGCGGTCGAGCGGAGCGATCGCATCGGTAAGATCGGAGATATCGGCGACCTCGGTGCCGGCAGCGCTTTCGAGCAGATCGGCACAGCTGGCAAAGACTTCGCCGAGATCGCGCTGAAAATCGAGCTTGCCGATCAGCAGGCTGATCTTGGTGGCGACCTCGCGGCCGTTCTCGGCGAGCACCTTCAGCTCATTTTCCATCATATTGGCTGCGGAGCGGATATTGCCGACAGCTGATGTCAGGCTTTCTCCGAGACCGCCGGTCCCGACATCGGCGGCGGGGGCGACGCGCCCGGCCGCGGCCTCGAGTGCCGGCAGGCCGGTGACGATAGCGTCGGCAGATTCGTCGAGCTTGCCGGCGAAGATGCGCAGCTCGGCGGTGACGACGTTGATGGACCTGCCTTCCTCGCCGAGGCGGCTGCAACGCAGGTTGGTATTCAAAGCCATATAGTGAATGTCGGTCTTGACGGCGCGGATGTTGGCGATCGCTTCGGAGAGCTTGGCTGCCGTGCCGATCGTCGACTGGCTCACCTGGTCGGCCTGGCGGCTTGTCGTGTCGACCTGCTTGACGATTTCGTGGGCGGCCGAAACGCTGGATTCCAGCGCGCGCATGAAATTGCCGCCGGCTTCGCCGCTCTCACCGCTCATCTGATCGCGCAGCTTGAGGATCTCCCGCATGTCGTGGTCGAAACTGGCGATCGTCTTGACGACATTCTCCGAATCCCGCTGGAAATTGGCGCACATGTCGCTCATCTGCGCTGCTGTGAGATGGTGGATGACGTTCTGCAGGCGCTTGCGCGCGCCGGCATCGAGCTTTGCGCCCTCCTCGCCGGCAAAGAATTCCTCAAGCAGCGAAAGGGTGGCCTGCACATGCTCGATGCGTTGACGGGTGATGTCGCCGATCTGCAGGGCAGAGAGCGTCGAGGCGACCTTGCTCTGGACGCCGCGGGCAATCGCGCCGACCTCGCGGGCGACGACGCCGAGATGCTTGCGGTGTTCGGCGATCTTGGCGGCATCGTCGCGCAGGGCGGCGGCGACGGCTGGAACGGTATCGGCATAACCCTTGGAGACACTGGCGCCGAAGGAGGCGGCGAGTTTGACCTCCTTGTCGAGGCTGTCGAGTTGGGTGGCGAAACGGTTGACTTCATCGGTGCCGGAATAGATTCGCTCCAGGATCTCCTGTGCGAAGCCGGAGAATTCCGCAAGACCGGCGCCGGTGATCTTCACGGTGACGGCGAAGGTTCTGAGATAACGCATCGTCTCCTGCATGTCGGAGACATGTTTGCGCAGTTCCCTGCCGGTCTGCGCCAGCGAGACGAGTGCCTGCTGGCGGTTTTCCTCGGTGACCGGCAGCGCCGTCAGGTTCTCCACCGTGACACGGAGATCGGCGCCGGTATCGCTCGACTCCCCATTGTCGAGCGCGGCGGTGACACTCTCAAGAGAATTCAACAGATGGTTGAGAACATCCATCACCGAGAGCAGTACCCTGCCGCCTTCGAGAAAACGTTCCTCGACCCGGCTGCGGGCGGATTCCAGGGTCCGGCCGATGTCCCGTCCGGATGTGCAGGCTGCAGCGGTCGGCGATACCAGAGCGTGTGCCAACATTTATCCCTTTTCTTAAACACAGGCATATTCGACTCTCGTTTTACGGGCAGGATGAAAACGTCCGGTAAACGCGCCGGACTCGTCACCGTTGTGATTAACGAAAGATGTGGATGGGCGTCGGTCCAAATCGAACATCTAGTTAATATTGCTTAACTTGTTGCTTTTATTTCATTTATCTCTAATTTTTGAGAAAAAAATACAACTTATTCCGGATGAGAAATTGGGAGTCCGAGGACTCGTTATACGACAGTTTCATACAACCGCTGTTTACCCTGCATTAACGCTACCGTGAGAGTCCTTTAAAGGTCGTCAAGTATTTCTCCGGCCAAGGGGGCTGCATTGGATACTCCTAAGCAATATTGCGAATCTATAAATTTGCCTGATGGGCTAAGTATTCGTACGACGTCCGAACTATATTCAAAGTTTACTGACGCAATTCGCGCCAACGATGCAATCACAGTTAGCATTCCCGAAAGTGCGGAAGCGGATCTGAGTTTCGTTCAACTCATCGAGTCCTCGCGCCGTCAAGCAAAAGCTGAGGGGAAGACATTCAAACTATCTACGCCTGCAAGCGGCTCGGTGCTGAAGGTACTTGAACGCGCAGGTTTCATCGAATCCTTCGATCAAGAAGATTCCAAGTTCTGGTTGCATAAAGAGGTGTAAGGTTATGAGTGCAAATATCCTGACTGTTGACGATTCCGCTAGCATCCGCCTGACCACCAAGGTCACGCTGAGCAATGCCGGTTACAGCGTCACCGAAGCCGCCGACGGGGCCGAGGGCCTGGCGACGGCCAAGGGTGGCCGCTTTGATCTGATCGTGACTGATCTCAACATGCCGGTCATGGACGGCCTGACGATGATCGAGGAACTGCGGAAACTGCCCGGGCAGGCCGGCGTCCCGATCATCTTCCTGACGACGGAATCGGATGCGGATCTCAAGGCCCGCGCCAAGGCCGCGGGTGCTACGGGTTGGCTGACCAAGCCGTTCGACCCCGAACATCTCGTGAAGATCGTGAAGAAGGTTCTCGGACGATGAGCACGCTCGATCCCGTTGCCGTGTTCCGCATGGAGGCTGCCGAATGCCTTGAAGCGATTGAGGCGGGTCTTCTCGACCTGACCCACCAGCTCGACAACAAGGATCTCGTCGACGCCGTGTTCCGCGGGCTTCACACGCTCAAGGGCTCCGGCGCGATGTTCGGTTTCGAGGCGCTCGCCGCCTTCACCCATCATTGCGAAACCGCCTTCGACCGCGTCCGCAAGGGCGAGGTCGCGGCGACCAGCGAACTCGTCGCCGCCGTTCTTGCCGCCGAGGACCATATGCGCGCCCTCGTCGACCAGCCAGACGCCGATCACGGCGATACTGGCAGCATGCTTCTGGCGCAGCTGCAGGCGGCCGTCGGCGGCAGGCCGGCGGCGCCGGCCGCTGTTGCCACACCCGCAATCGTGCGTGAGGTGTCGACGAAGAAGAAAAGCAGCTGGCGCATCCGCTTCAGCCTGCCGGCCAACTCGATGGCCAACGGCACCAACCCGCTTGGCCTGCTGGACGAGCTGCGCGACCTCGGCGAATGCACCGTGCGCGCCAACACCTCGGCCATTCCGCCTCTTGGCGAGCTCACGCCGATGGAACTCCATATCTCCTGGGACGTGATGCTGACCAGCGAACAGGACCGCTCGGCGATCGACGACGTCTTCATCTTCGTGCTCGACGATATGGAACTCAGTGTCGAGGAGATCGACGGGCCGGCCACGGTAGATGTTGCTCCGATCGAGCAAAAGGCAGCACGTCTCCCCGTCGCCGCAGTCTCTGCGGCTGTTCCCGAGTTTCGTCCCGTCGAGGCGGTGCCGGCGAGGCGCGAGCCGCCCGCCGCCGTCAGCCAGGCGAAGGCGGCTGAGAATGTCCGGGTTCCCGCCGAGCGTCTCGACGAGCTGATGGACCGCGTCGGCGAGCTCGTCATCGCCCAATCGCGTCTCAGCCAGCTTGCCAGCGCCAGCGCCGATATCGCGCTACGCTCCGTCTCGGAAGAAATCGAACGCCTTTCCGGCGAGTTGCGCGACACGATGATGGTGCTGCGCATGGTGCCGGTCGCCACCCTGTTCTCCCGTTTCCGCCGCCTCGTCCACGATCTCGCCCGCGAAACCGGCAAGGTGATCGAGTTGGTGACGGAGGGCGAGAGCACCGAAGTCGACAAGACCGTCATCGAGCGGCTGGCCGATCCGCTGGTGCATCTGGTGCGCAACTCGATCGATCATGGTCTCGAAACGCCTGCCGACCGCCTTGCCGCCGGCAAGACCGAAGCCGGCACGGTGATCCTTTCGGCTCGCCAAGCCGGCGGCGAGGTGATCATCTCGATCAAGGACGACGGCCGCGGCATCAACCGCGAACGGGTTCGCGCCAAGGCGGAATCCTCGGGCCTTATTCATCCCGGCCAGCCACTCTCCGATTCCGAGCTGCTGCAGCTGATTTTCGCTCCCGGCTTCTCGACGGCGGCGGCGATCACCAATCTATCGGGTCGCGGCGTCGGCATGGACGTGGTCAAGAAGACGGTCGAAGCGCTTCGCGGCGCGATCGACATCGTCAGCGTGCCGGGACAGGGTTCGGAAGTGTCGCTGCGCATCCCGCTGACGCTTGCCATCATCGACGGCCTGCTGGTGCGTGTCGGTTCCGGCCGTTACGTCATCCCGCTCTCGGCGGTCGAGGAATGCCTCGAGCTGTCGCTCGAGGAAGATCTCCGCTCGCGGGGCCGCAGCTTCATCTCGCTGCGCGACAGGCTGGTGCCGTTCCTGCGCCTGCGCGACCTCTTCCGCACCGGCACCAAACCCGACGTGCACCAGAAGGTCGTCGTCATCTCGACCGGCACGGAACGTGTCGGCCTCGTCGTCGATCAGATCATCGGCGACCACCAGACGGTCATCAAGTCGATGTCGAAACTGCATAACGACGTCGCGACCTTCTCGGGCGCGACCATTCTCGGCGACGGCAGCGTCGCTCTCATTCTCGACGTCGGGCACCTGGTTGCCGCGGGTCAGCAACAGGAGGCGCAATTGCGGGTAGCAGGATGAGTGCAACGGCAACGATAGCCGAACGATTCGACAATCATTGGAGCTATGCCGAGGAAGTCGAAGTGCTGACCTTCGATCTCAACGGCGAGACCTTCGCGCTGGAAGCGGTCATCGTCCAGGAAATCCTGGACCTGCTTCCGGAGACCGCGGTGCCGGGAAGCCAGCCCTTCGTCGCCAGCGTCATCAACTTCCGCGGCAAGGTCATTCCACTGGCCGATCTGCGTCTTGCCTTCGGGATGGAGGCAGCGGAGACGACGATCGACAGCCGCATCATCGTCATCGAGATCGATCTGCAGAGCGAGCAGACGCTCGTCGGCCTCAGAACCGACAAGGTGAACGAGGTGACGACACTTGCAAAATCCGCGAGCGAGGCGCCGCCGAGCATCGGCATGCGCTGGCGCGCCGACTACATCAACTGCCTGGTGAAGAGGGGCGGAGAGTTTATCATTCTCCCGAACCTGCAGGCCATTTTTTCATCGAGGCACAAGGCGGCGGGAGCCGCCAGTTGACCCGGATGAATTCAAACTTGGGGGTTTGACGATGCGAATGACAATTAAGACGAAACTGGTGACGGCGTTCACGTTCATCATTCTGATGCTGGTGGGTACCGCTGCCTACGGTGTCCTCAGCCTTGGATCGCTGAACGACACGATCGATAGACTTCTCTCCGGTCCGGCAGCTCGTCTCGATCTCGCGCAGCAGATCAACATTGCCCAGCTTGAGGCCATCCGCCAGCAGAAGAACCTGCTCACCGCCCGGACCGCTAATGAGACGGCCGGTTCGATTGCCAAGGGCGATCAGGCCCGCAAGGACTTCGCCGACGCTTTCGGCCAGGTGCTGGCGCTGGCAACGGAAGAGGGCAAGGCGCGCTGGGCGCGCATCGCCGAGCTTTCCAAGACCTTCAATGCAGCCGACGATCAGATCCGTGACTATGTGAAAGCCGGCAATGCCGAAAGCGCGAATACGATTTCCGTCACCACGGCGCGGGCCGCTGCCAACGACATCGACGCAACGCTCAGCGAAATCCTGACCCTTGAAAAGCAGCGCATGAAGGCTGCCGACGACGGTGCCGAAGCGCAATATATGACGACGCGCACGACGATGGTTGCGGTGGCCGCCGCAGCTCTGCTGATTGCCGCCGTCACCGCCTTCTGGATCGCCAACTCGATCAGCAAGGGCCTCAACCGCGCCAACAACGTGGTGCGCGAAGTGTCGGAAGGTGATCTGACGAAGATGGCCGATATCACCAGCCACGATGAAATCGGCGAGCTTCTAGGCAACGTCAACACGATGATCGAACGCCTGCGCGGTGTCGTCGCCGACGCCTTGTCGGCTGCCGACAACGTCTCTTCCGGCAGCCAGCAGCTTTCGGCAAGTTCGGAACAGGTGTCGCAGGGCGCCACCGAACAGGCCGCTTCGGCTGAAGAGGCTTCCGCTTCGATGGAGCAAATGGCCGCCAACATCAAGCAGAATGCCGACAATGCCGCCCAGACGGAAAAGATCGCCCGCCAGTCGGCCAAGGATGCCGAGATGAGCGGTGAGGCGGTGACGCGCGCTGTCGACGCCATGCGCACGATCGCCCAGAAAATCAGCATCGTCCAGGAAATCGCCCGCCAGACCGATCTGCTGGCGCTCAATGCTGCCGTCGAAGCGGCGCGTGCCGGCGAACACGGTAAGGGCTTTGCGGTCGTCGCTTCGGAAGTGCGCAAGCTTGCCGAACGCAGCCAGTCGGCCGCGGCCGAAATCAGCTCGATGTCGAGCGATACGGTCAAGGCCGCTGCCGATGCCGGCGACATGCTCGGCCGTCTGGTACCCGATATCCGTAAGACGGCCGAACTGGTCTCCGAGATCAGTGCGGCCTGCCGCGAACAGGACATCGGCGCCTCGCAGATCAACGAAGCGATCCAGCAGCTCGACAAGGTGACGCAGCAGAATGCCGGCGCTTCCGAGCAGATGTCGGCAACTTCAGAGGAACTCGCCTCCCAAGCCGAAGAACTGCAGACCTCGATTGCCTTCTTCAAGGTCGATACGGCGGGCAGCCCGCGGCCCGGCATCAACAAGGTGCAGCCAAAAGCGTCGCCCAAGGGTCTCCTTTCCTCTGCCTCTGTCCGCAAGTCCGCTCCGCAGGCCTACGGCCAGGGCCGCGGCCAGACGGTTTCGGCTCAGCAGCAGCGTCTCAAGGGCTTTGCTCTCGACATGTCGATGGGCGGTCCAGACGCTGGCGATGACGACTTCAGGGAGAGCGCATAGGCGCTCCCCCGAGGAAAGCGCATAAGTGCTTTCGCCAACGTGATCCTCGGGTTGCCCCAGCGACCCGAGGCGGGAATACCCCCCAACGCGTGTAGGCGTTGGTGCTGCGATCGATAGATGTCGGCCACCGGGAAGCGAATGAGTCGCTTGTCCCCTTTCAGACACATCCTTCCAAGCTCGACGTCCCGCCAGGGGGACATGTTTCTCTCCATTCGTTTTGACCGCAAATCGGGGGTATCACATGCGTTTCACCATCAAACTCAAACTAGGCCTTGCCTTCGGCATCATGACGTTGCTGCTGATCGGCATCGCCGTCTACGGAAGCATGAGTCTCGGAACTTTGAATGATGCAAGCGCCCAGATGATCAACGGCTCAGTCCGTCGTCTGGAGCTGGCACTGACCGCCAATGTTGCCGAAGTCAACGCCATTCGTTCCCAGAAGAACGCACTTCTCTCCACGGATCCCGAAACTGCTGCCGCTTTCTATAAGGACGCCGACCAATACCTGCAGGAGATGTTCGGAGCTGTCGATAGCGGCCTTGCCATCGCCTTGCCGGAGGGGAAGCCATATTGGGAGAAGTTGCAGACGATTGGCGCGAAGTTCCGCGAAAGATCCGCCGAACTGCAGCAACTTGACGCAAGAGGTGACCAAGCCGGCGCGCTGGCGCTTTCACTGGGTGAGCTGAGAACAATGACCGACGATATGGGCACCGCAATCGCGGCTCTCGTCGAAATCCAGCGCAAAGGAATGAAGGCGACCGCCGCGTCAAACACCGAGCTCTATGGCTCGACCAAGCTGATCCTCGGCAGTGCTTCCGGATTTGCAGTGCTCATCGCGCTCGGCGCCGCCTTGTGGATCACCCTTGGAATCAACCATGGTCTGCGAAAGATCACGATGGTCGCAAACGCTGTCGCAATCGGTGACCTCAACCAGAAAGTCGATGTCAAGACCAACGACGAGATCAAGGATCTTATCGATACGGTTAACGCCATGACCGCCAATCTGCGCGCCACGGCGGCCCTTGCCGACCAGATCGCCATGGGTGACCTCAGCACCGATGCAAAGCCGCTGTCGGACAAAGATGCGCTCGGCATCGCCATGCAGAGCATGATCTCCAACCTTAGAACCACCGCCGGCATCGCCGATCAGATCGCAAACGGCGACCTGACGGTGTCCCCGAAGCCGCTCTCCGACAAGGATGCGCTGGGCCTCGCCCTGGAGCAGATGGTCGAGCGCCTGCGCGGCGTCGTTGCCGATGCGATCTCAGCGGCGGAAAATGTCTCTTCCGGCAGCCAGGAGCTTTCAGCAAGCTCCGAGCAGGTATCGCAGGGCGCTACCGAACAGGCGGCTTCCGCCGAAGAAGCTTCTGCCTCGATGGAAGAGATGGCGTCGAACATCAAGCAGAATGCAGATAATGCGGCTCAGACGGAAAAGATCGCCCGCCAGTCGGCCAAGGATGCGGAAGCCAGCGGCGAGGCCGTTTCCCGCGCCGTCGATGCCATGCGCACGATCGCCCAGAAGATCGGTATCGTTCAGGAGATCGCCCGCCAGACCGATCTGCTGGCTCTCAATGCCGCCGTGGAAGCAGCGCGTGCCGGCGAACACGGCAAGGGTTTTGCCGTCGTTGCCTCCGAAGTGCGCAAGCTTGCCGAACGCAGCCAGTCGGCGGCCGCCGAAATCAGCTCGATGTCGAGCGATACGGTAACGGCCGCCCAGGAAGCGGGCGAAATGCTTGGCCGCCTGGTGCCGGACATCCGCAAGACGGCCGAGCTGGTTTCCGAGATCAGTGCGGCCTGCCGCGAACAGGATATCGGCGCGGCGCAGATCAACGAGGCGATCCAGCAGCTCGACAAGGTAACCCAGCAGAATGCCGGCGCCTCCGAGCAAATGTCTGCGACCTCGGAAGAGCTTGCGAGCCAGGCGGAAGAGCTGCAGACGTCGATCGCTTTCTTCAAGGTCGATATGGCGGGTGGACGCCGTGAGCGCGCGCCGGTGGCAAAGGCTGTCCGCAGCCGGCCTCAGGCCGCCCCGCGCAAGCCGGCCACCAAGACGCCGGCCAATACGGTCGCCGGCCAGCAGGCCCGCGTGAAGGGCTTTGCCCTCGACATGTCGATGGGCGGTCCGGACATGGCCGATGACGAGTTTCGGGAGAGCGCGTAGGCACTCTCTGGGGAAAGCGCATGAGCGCTATCCCCTTCGCAACTGTGATGGGCCAGCCAGAATGGCCCGTGACGCAGGCTTTCGGCGCTTGGGGAAGCGACACGGAAGTTTATTCATGTCCTCCGTCGGTTTCGCCGGATGGGAATTTCTTTGCTGCATGATGCCGCGCCACTTGGACCATATTTATTGCTTCGCTCTCTGAGAGGAATATTGAGATGCGTATTACGATCAAACTCAAACTCGCGGCTGCATTCGGCTTTGTCATATTATTGCTGGTGGGCAGCGCGGTTTATGGGATCTTCAGCCTCAGCTCGCTGAACGATGCCGTCAGCGATCTCATTGCCGGTCCTGCAAAGAGGCTGGAACTGGCTCTGGAAGCGCAAACTGCCGAGCTCGACGCTGTTCGTTGGCAGAAGAACGCTCTTCTGGAAATGGACCCCGAAATCGCCAGGAAAGACTATCAGAATTCGGCGAAAAGCGTGGATGAAATGCTCACGCTGGTGACAAGCGGCCTACAGCTGGCAACCGCTGAGGGCAAGCCTAGCTGGGACAGGCTGGTCGAGCTTGCCAAACGTTTCGATGAAGGCTCCAACAAAGTCGCCTCCATACAGGAAAGTGGCGACAGAGCAGGCGCCGTGGCGCTTTCCTCAGGGGAGGTTCGCGCCCTCGTCGCGGAAATGGAAGAGGTTTTCGGAAGACTCGTCGGGCTACAGCAGAAGGCGATGGCGCAGGCCGATAACGACACCGATGTTCTTTATAGTTCCACGAAGAACATGTTGATCGGTCTCGCAATAGGCGCCTCCGTCATCGCTTTTGCCGCTGCGCTGTGGATCGCGTTCGGCATCAACAGCGGGCTGCGCAAGATCATCGACGTTGCCGGCGCCGTCGCAATCGGCGACCTGAATCAGAAGGTCGAGATTAAGAGCAACGACGAGATCAAAGATCTGGTCAAAATGATCAACACGATGACGGACAACCTTCGCGTCACCGCTGACATCGCCGCGCAGATCGCCGGCGGCGACCTGACGGTGTCCCCGAAGCCGCTGTCTGACAAGGATACGCTGGGCATTGCACTCGAACAGATGGTCGAGCGCCTGCGCGGTGTCGTCGCCGATGCGATCGTGGCTGCAGAAAATGTTTCGGCCGGCAGCCAGGAACTTTCGGCAAGCTCGGAGCAGGTATCGCAGGGCGCCAGCGAACAGGCGGCTTCGGCCGAAGAGGCCTCCGCTTCGATGGAGGAAATGGCCGCCAACATCAAGCAGAATGCCGACAATGCCGCGCAGACCGAGAAGATCGCCCGCCAGTCGGCCAAGGATGCTGAGATGAGCGGCGAAGCGGTGTCGCGCGCCGTGCAGGCGATGCGGACCATCGCCGAAAAGATCGGCATCGTCCAGGAAATCGCCCGCCAGACGGACTTGCTGGCGCTCAACGCCGCCGTGGAAGCCGCGCGTGCCGGCGAACACGGCAAGGGCTTTGCCGTCGTCGCTTCGGAAGTGCGCAAGCTTGCCGAACGCAGCCAATCGGCCGCCGCCGAAATCAGCTCGATGTCGAGCGATACGGTCAAGGCCGCCCAGGATGCGGGCGACATGCTTGGCCAGCTGGTGCCTGATATCCGCAAGACGGCCGAGCTGGTTTCGGAAATCAGCGCCGCATGCCGCGAACAGGATATCGGTGCCGGCCAGATCAACGAAGCGATTCAGCAGCTCGATCGGGTGACGCAGCAGAATGCCGGCGCCTCCGAGCAAATGTCTGCGACCTCGGAAGAGCTTGCGAGCCAGGCGGAAGAGCTGCAGACGTCGATCGCTTTCTTCAAGGTCGATACGGCAGGCGATCGCCAATCCCGCCTGCCGGCCGCCAGGGTAACCGTCCGCAACCCGGCGCCGGTCGCCGGGCGCAGCCTCGGCGGCAGGAAGCTCGCCGCCAACAGCATCGCCGGTCAGCAGGCGCGGGCAAAGGGCTTCGCACTCGATCTCTCCATGGGCGGTCCCGATGATGGGGACGTCGAATTCAAGGAAAGCGCCTGATCATGGCTCCAACATCTCTGGAAGCGCAATTCGTGACCTTCAGCCTCGGCGAGGAGATTTTCGCCGTGCCGGTTGAGGTCGTCCGGGAAATCCTCGACTATGCGGAAGCTTTCAAGATTCCGAATGGTCCCGACTATCTGCTCGGCCTGCGCGATGTGCGCGGGCAGGGCGTGCCGACGATTGATCTTCGATTGAAGCTCGGCATGACGAAGACCGAGCCGACCCCGCATACGCGGGTGCTGGTCCTCGACGTGCCGATGGAAAGCCGGCTTCTCACCCTCGGCCTTGTTGCCGACCGCGTCTTCGAGGTCACGCCGTTTCGGCGTGACCAGATCGAGGCGGCGCCCGATATCGGCGTGCGCTGGCGTTCGGACTATATCGCCGGCGTCGTTCGCCGTGAAAACGGCTTTGTCGTCATCATCGATCTGGCGCGGTTGCTGTCGCGCGAGGACGCCTCTGCACTGCAATCGGCGGCCTGACCGCTACGTCACTCGGAGTACTACGTTTTATGAGTATGGCAACAGCGGTGGAAACCCAATTGCCGGGCGACCGGATCAGCAAGCGCAATTTCGACAAGCTTGCCCGGTTCATCTACGACTATAGCGGCATCAAGATGCCGCCGACCAAGCTGACGATGCTCGAGGGGCGGCTGAGGCGCCGCCTTCGGGCAACCAATCACGCGACCTTCGACGATTATTGCGACTTCCTGTTCAATCAGGACGGTCTTGCCCAGGAAACCGTCTACCTGATCGACGTAGTGACGACGAACAAGACCGACTTCTTCCGCGAAGCCAAACATTTCGACTATATGCAGAGCGTGGCGCTACCGGCGATTGCCGGCAGCGGCGTCCGCACCATTCGCACCTGGAGTTCGGCCTGCTCGACGGGAGCCGAACCCTATACGATGGCGATGGTGCTGGCGGAATTCACCGAAGGCCGCAACGACGTATCCTACAGCATACTGGCGACCGATCTTTCCACCGACGTTTTGCAGACGGCGCGCCGGGGCATCTACCCGGAAGATCTCATCGCGCCGGTGCCGTGCGACCTGCAGCGCAAATATGTGCTGACGGCCAAGCAACCGGATCGGCGGGAGGTGCGCATCACGCCGAAACTGCGCAGCAGGATCGGTTTTGCCCGCATGAACCTGATGGACGAGAAATATCCGATCGGCGAGCCGATGCACGTGATCTTCTGCCGCAATGTGCTGATCTACTTCGACAAGCAGACTCAGGCCGGCGTGCTCAACCGCCTCTGCGATTGCCTGGCGAAGGGAGGGTACATGTTCATCGGCCATTCCGAATCGATCACCGGCTTCGATCTGCCGTTGAAGCAGGTCTCGAACACGGTGTTTCAGCGCATTTAGAGGCTTCATGGCTAAGAAAATCCGCGTTCTCATCATCGACGATTCCGCCAGCATCCGTCAGACGCTGATGCATGTGCTGGAGCAGGATCCCGATATCGAGATCATGGCGGTGGCGTCCGACCCCTTCGTGGCCGCGCGCAAGCTGCTGGAGGAAATCCCCGACGTCATCACGCTCGATGTCGAGATGCCGCGCATGGACGGCATCACCTTCCTGCGCAAACTGATGGCGCAGCGGCCGATCCCTGTCGTGATGTGCTCGTCGCTGACGGAAGCCGGTTCGGAAACGCTGATCCAGGCGCTGGAGGCCGGCGCCGTCGACGTCATTTTGAAATCGAAGATCGGGGCCGCCGACAGTCTTTCCGATGATGCGATACGCATTCGCGAAATCGTCAAGAGCGCCTCGCATGCGCGGCTTACCACCGTCCGCCGCGCTGCCGGAACCATCCGCTCGGCTTCGGCCGACGGACCGACCAAAAAGCTGACGGCGGATGCGATGCTGCCGCCGCCGACGGGACGGGCGATGGCGAAGACGACCGAGATGGTGGTCTGCGTCGGCGCCTCCACCGGCGGCACCGAAGCGCTGCGCGAGTTACTGGAGGAACTGCCGGCCAATGCGCCCGGCATGGTGATCGTCCAGCATATGCCGGAGAAATTCACTGCCGCCTTCGCCAAGCGGCTAAACGGGCTCTGCGAGGTAGAGGTCAAGGAAGCCGTCGACGGCGATCCCGTGTTGCGCGGCCACGTGCTGATCGCGCCGGGCGACAAGCATATGCTGCTCGAACGCCAGGGTGCGCGCTATTATGTGAGCGTAAAGACCGGGCCGCTGGTGTCGCGGCACCGGCCTTCCGTCGACGTGCTCTTTCGCTCGGCGGCGCGCTCGGCCGGCTCGAACGCCATGGGGATCATCATGACCGGCATGGGTGACGATGGTGCGCGCGGCATGCTGGAAATGCATGAGGCAGGCGCCTACACGGTGGCGCAGGACGAGGCGAGTTCGGTCGTTTTCGGCATGCCGAAGGAGGCGATCGCCAAAGGCGGCGTCGACCGTATCCTGCCGCTCGATCAGATCGCTCGCGAAGTGCTGATAACGCAGCAGAAGTTTTAAGTCGGTTTCAACGGAAGCGGCTGAAGCCGGCGGTATCGCAAGATGCCGCCGGCTTTTGATTATCACCCTGCAGATTCTCTGTTCAGGCGAGATAACCGCCGTCGATCGTCAGGCTGGCGCCGGTGACGAAGGCGGCCTCGGCACTGGCGAGATAGGCGGCGAGGCCGGCAATCTCGCGGTCCTCACCCAGGCGGCCAAGCGCCATCAGTGGCTTGAGGCGCTCATGATCGTCTTCATTGGGGTTCATGTCGGTCGCCGTCGGGCCGGGCTGGATGTTGTTGACGGTGATGCCGCGTGGACCGAGATCGCGGGCGAGGCCGCGGGTCATCGAGGCGATCGCGCCCTTCGTCATGCTGTAGACTGCGGAGGTCGGAAAGCCGCTGCGATCGGCGGTGACGCTGCCGATGGTGATGATGCGGCCGCCTTCCTTCATATGTCTTGCCGCTGCCTGGATGCCGACGAAGGTGGCGCGGACATTAACGGCGAACATCCGGTCGAAATCTTCGAGCGAATAGTCGTCGAGCGGGTTGAGGATGAGAATCCCGGCATTGCTGACGAGAATGTCGAGACCGCCAAAGGTCTCGGCTGTCAGCGCAACGGCATCCTTTACGGCTTTCGCATCGGCACTGTCGGCCCGGATCGCCAGCGCCTTGCCGCCAGCAGCCTCCAGCTCGGCGACGATTGCCTTCGCCCTGTGCTCGGAGCTGGAATAGGTGAAGGCGACGGCGGCGCCGTCAGCGGCGAGCCTTCGGACGATGGCGGCACCGATGCCGCGCGAACCGCCGGTGACGAGGGCGATCTTGGTGGAAAGGGATTGAGACATGCAGGTTTCCTTTGTTTTTGGATTGTTCAGTCTATAATTGGCCGTGGAAAGGCCGGTTCGGAATTGCCCGTCGTCAGCGAAGGCTTCTGATTGCCATGCGTGCGATAGCGCGGAGCGTCTCGGGTGGGGCGCCGTTTCGGGCGCTAACTTTCATGCCCGCCAGGGCAGCGCCGAGAAACGGAATGGCGTTGGCGATATCGATATCTGTTGCGAGGTCTCCGGTCCTGCGAGCCTCACCGAGAAGGCTCTCGATCGCCGCGTGAAGCGCGTGGCCGGCGCTGTCGGTAAGAGCTGCGACCTCGGCATCGGTGCGGCCGAATTCGCAGATGGCGCTGACACCGAGGCAGCCGCGCCGCGCCTCGGCAGCGGGACGCGAGGCGAAGGCGACGAGAGCACCTTCCAGCGCCTCGATCGGCCGGCCTTCGCGGCGAAGATCGGCGATGATCTTGTCGATGCTCTCCACATTGTAGCGCTTCAGCGCTTCCAGATAGAGGCCGCGCTTGTCGCCGAAGGTGTCGTACATGCTTTGCCGGCTGATCTTCATCGCCGTCAGCAATTCCTCGGTCGAGGTGCCTTCATAGCCGTGCTCGGAAAATACGCCGATGGCGGCATGAAGGGCGGTGTCGCGATCGAATTCCTTGTGTCGTGCCATGAACAGGCTTCTACTCTTATTGGACTGATCTGTCCAGAATAAAATTAATGGTTTCCGGCGCCGCAGGGCAGCCATGCGCGCCTCCCCTTGAAATTTCCCTGATTTTGTGGTCTTGAGGCCGCCAATCTTCGCAGCGCTGCCTGTCATGCATGTTCAGGGACACTTCCCGCCCCTGGCAGCGCGCGCGCCCCGTATCAGTCCCAAGGAAAAATGCGCCGATGGCCCGTTCAGCTCTTCTCAATGTCATGGTTCAGGCTGCCCTCAAGGCAGGAAAATCGCTGGGACGTGATTTCGGCGAAGTGCAGAACCTGCAGGTGTCCGTGAAAGGACCGGGTGACTTCGTTTCCACCGCCGACCGCAAGGCCGAAAAGATCGTCAGGGAAGAGCTGCTCAAGGCGCGTCCGACCTATGGCTTCCTCGGCGAGGAAAGCGAGGAAATCAAGGGCACCGACGGCGCGCATCGCTGGATCGTCGACCCGCTCGACGGCACGACGAACTTCCTGCACGGCATCCCGGCCTTCGCTGTCTCGATCGCGCTCGAACGCAACGGCGAGATCGTTGCCGCCGTCGTCTTCAATCCGGCGACCGACGAGCTCTATACCGCCGAGCGCGGTGGCGGCGCCTTCCTCAACGACCGACGCCTGCGCGTCGCCGCGCGTCGCGCGCTGTCGGATTGCGTCATCGGCTGCGGTGTGCCGGCGCTCGGCAAGCGCAATCACGGCAAGTTCCTGGTCGAGCTTCGCCACGTGATGGGCGAAGTGGCGGGCATCCGCCGTCTGGGTTCGCCGACGCTCGATCTTGCCTATGTCGCTGCCGGGCGGTTCGACGGTTTCTGGGAAGCGGAGCTTGCGCCGTGGGACATGGCTGCCGGCATCCTGCTCATCCGCGAAGCCGGCGGTTTCGCCACCGACTGGGACGGTGGCGTAACGATGCTGGAGAGCGGCGCGATCGTCGCCGGCAACGAGATCATCCACAAGGCGCTGATCGAAGTCGTCAAGCGGCCGGTTCCCGCCAAGTGACCGAACGAAAATCTGGCTGTTGTAAAGTCACGGTTTTCGCCCCGGCATACTTCAATTCGGCACAATGTTGCTCTAGTCTCCGCCAGCAATGACTCCGGAGGCAGCGACCCTATGGAAAATGTGAATGTGGCGGAGATCGGCTCCACCGAAAAGACGGCTGGCACTTATGCCAACAGGCTTTCGAGTCCCATGCCCTTCCTTTGGACGATGCTGCTTTTCCTCGTCATCGTCGGCTTTATCGCCGCCATCCTCTTCCGGCAGACGCAGACCGCCTTCATGCACAATCCGGGCCTCAACGGCCTGATCGTCGGCGTTCTCGCGGTCGGAATCATCCTTGTTTTCAACCATGTACTGGCGCTTCGCCCTGAGGTGCGCTGGTTTAATTCGTTCCGCGCCGCCGGCAGCGCCGACAAGGTGAACCGCAATCCGCGGCTGCTTGCGCCAATGCGGGCGCTGCTCGGCAGCCGCAAGTCCTCAGTGGCGCTGTCGACGACGGCGCTGCGCTCGATCCTCGATTCGATCGCTACCCGCCTCGACGAATCGCGCGATGTTTCACGCTACCTGATCGGCCTCTTGGTCTTCCTCGGCCTGCTCGGCACCTTCTGGGGCCTCATCGGCACGATCAGTTCGATCAGCATTGTCATTCAGTCCCTCGATGCCGGCTCGAACGGCACCGGAGACGTGCTCTCGGCGCTGAAGGAAGGGCTTTCCACGCCGCTTTCCGGCATGGGCCAGGCCTTCTCCTCCTCGCTGCTCGGCCTTTCCGGTTCGCTCATTCTTGGCTTCCTCGACCTGCAGGCCGGCCGCGCGCAAAACCGCTTCTACATGGAGCTGGAAAACTGGCTTTCCTCGGTCACGGATGTCGGCTCCGATCTTGCCCCGGCTCTCGAGGCCGTTTCAGGCGGTTCCTCGGACGACATGCGCGCGCTCTCCGATTATCTGCGCAAGGTCTCCGAAGAGGGCGGCGCCGGCAGCCAGCGCTCCGTCGCCGCCATGGCGAGCCTTGCCGAAGGTATTCAGGGCCTCGTCAAGAACATGCGCAACGAGCAGCAGATGCTGCGCGACTGGATCGAGGCACAGCAGGACGAGGCGAAGGCTATGCGCCGCACGCTCGACCGGCTTGCCGAGCGCATCGGCGTGCAGGAGCGCGCAGGCGAGAGGGGCGAGCGCATGCGCGACCGTGCCAGCCAGACAGAAAAGAGCGAGGGCAAGTAAGCTATGGCTCTTGCCCGCAACCGGCGCCGCGAACGCACGGTGGATTATTGGCCGGGCTTCGTCGATGCGCTGTCGACGCTGCTCATCTCAATCATGTTCCTGCTGACGGTCTTCGTCGTCGGGCAGTTCATCCTCAGCCGCGAGATCACCGGACGCGATGAGGTGCTTAATCGCCTGAACAGCCAGATCAACGAGCTGACGCAGCTTCTCGCGCTCGAAAAGGGTAGCAACCAGGATCTCCAGGATTCTGTCGCCAACCTGCAGGCCTCGCTTGCCAGCGCCGAAGGCGACCGTTCGCGGCTGCAGGCGCTGCTGAATGCCGGTTCAGGCGGTCAGGATGCGGCGCAGAAGCGGATCGGCTCGATGACGCAGGAGCTTGACGAGCAGAAGCAGGTGAGCGAACGGGCGCTCAGCCAAGTAGAACTGCTGAACCAGCAGATATCAGCGCTTCGCAGCCAGATCGCCGCCGTCGAGGCAGCCCTTCAGGCGTCGGAGGAGAAAGACCGGGTCTCGCAGACCAAGATCGCCGACCTCGGCAGTCGCCTCAACGTGGCGCTCGCCGCGCGCGTGCAGGAGCTGAACCGCTACCGTTCCGACTTCTTCGGCCGTCTGCGCGAGATCCTCTCGGACCGCGAGAATATCCGCATTGTCGGCGACCGGTTCGTCTTCCAGTCGGAAGTGCTGTTTCCATCGGGCGGCGCCGATCTCAACCCGGAGGGGCAGACCGAAATGGCGAAGCTTGCCGCGGCCCTCCTCGATCTCGCCAAGGAAATTCCGCCGGAGATCAATTGGGTGCTGCGCGTCGATGGCCATACCGACAATGTGCCGCTTGCCGGAACGGGTCGCTATCGCGACAATTGGGAGCTCTCCTCGGCGCGCGCGATTTCGGTCGTCAAGTTTCTGATCGCACATGGTGTACCAGCCGATCGGCTGGTCGCCGCCGGCTTCGGCGAGTTCCAGCCGATCGCGCCAGGCGATACGCCGGATGCGCACTCTACCAATCGCCGCATCGAGCTGAAGCTGACCGAGAAATGATTACAGCGCCGCGCGTCTTTTCAGACGCGCAAAGGACGCTGTAACACTTTGAATTGCTGCATAATTCCCAAAATCGATTCCGATTTAGGGAATTATGCAGTGGCCCGACATTCCCTGCTGCGCGCCCTTCAAGCGGCCGGCGAGGAAATCGCGCACGGCGGGGCTGTCGCTGAGGCCGATCGCTGTCATATAGGCATCGGCTGCCGCGGTATCATCGCCGGCCTGGGTCAGGAGAAAAGCACGCACGGCCCAGTAGGGCTGGTAGCTTGCGACGTCGCGCGGATCGAGCCGGTCGAGCACTTCCAGCCCGGCAGCGGCGCTCAAGGCCCTGCCGATCACCGCAGCTTGGCTGACGCGTGCACCCAGCGTCGGCTTCATCATCACCAGCGCCGCGTAGAGTGTTGTCAGCGCCTGCCAGTCGGTCGTACCTGACAGCCGGCGCGCCGCATGCACGGACTGGATCGCCGCCTGACACTGGAAGGGGCCGAAACGGTCGAAGCCGCCGGCCTTGCGCAACAGTGCATCCGCCTCGGCAATCATGATCGCGTTCCACGCGGCCATATCCTGCTCGTCCAGCGGCACATATCGGCCGCTACCGTCGCGCCGGGCGCTGCGGCGAGCTTCGCAATGAAGCATCAAGGAGAGCAGCCCGACCGCTTCCGGTTCGTCCGGCAGCACCGCCAGAAGCGCGCGGCCGAGCCAGATCGCCTCGCCGGCAAGTGAAGGGTGTTCGTCCTCTCCGTCGAGACCGTCCCAGCCGAGACCGTAAGCCGCGTAGATCGCCGAGAGCACCGCCGCAAGCCGCTCCGGCAAGGTGGGGCGAGGCGGGACGGCGAAGGGAATGCCGGCATCGCGGATCTTTACCTTGGCCCGCACCAGCCGCTGGCTCATCGCCTCAGGTGAGACGACGAAGGTCCGCGCGATAGTCTTTGCCTCGATGCCGAGAACGGTCTGCAGCATCAGCGCCGTATGCACGGAGCGGTCGATGGCGGGATGGGTGCAGGCGAAGAGCAGCTTCAGCCGCTCATCGGGAAAGATGGCGTTGCCGGCCTCGTTCATGCGTTCCTCCGCCTCCTCAAAGGCGATCGATATCGTCGTTTGCGCATTGGCCTCGACAGTGCGATGGCGGGCCGCCTGCATGAGATTGCGGCGGGCGGCAACCAGCAGCCAGGCTTCCGGATTGCCGGGAATGCCGCGCTCCGGCCAGACGCGAAGCGCCGAAGCCAGCGCTTCCGACAATGCGTCCTCTGCTGCCGCCACGTCGCGCGAGCGGGCGGTGAGGAAGGCGATCAGCTTGCCGTAGGACTGACGCGCCACCTTTTCGGCAGCGCGTCCGGCATCGGGCGGCATTACCGCCTCACATCTGCAAGCGCGGACGCACCTCGACCGAACCCTTGTCGGAGATCGGGACGCGGGTCGCCCATTCGAGTGCTGTATCGATGTCGGGGACGTCGATCAGATAGAAGCCGCCGAGCTGTTCCTTGCCTTCCGGATAAGGCCCGTCCTGAACATCGTGTTCCTCGCCTTTGCGGCGCACGATCGTGCCGGTTTCCGGGCCTGTCAGCCCGGCGCCGCCGGTCATGATCCCTGCCTGAGCGAGCGCCTTGCTGTAGGCGACCCAGCCGTCGCGATAAGCGGGATCGCCGCGGCGGGCGAAATCCTCGGCGGCCTCGCGAATGATGAGAGCATATTGCATGGAAAACTCCTGATCTCGTTGTTGCGTTGATCCGGGCATGCCGATAGCGGGGATCGAGATCCCGAAAATCGTAAAGCCCGGCGGAGCGGCGCGGCCGTTCCGAAACAATGAGGCGCGACCACCGGTCGTTTCGACATGGCTTTCAAAAAAATATGCGAAAAAGAAAAAGGGCACCGAAAATCGCAAGCGGGCCGGGCTCAAGGGCGCCGGCGCTGCTCAAGGGTGCGAAAGGGCAGGGCGGCAATTACGCCGCCGCTGCCGGTCTGCTCAGGACTCGGCCTTCGTCTGGTCGACGACCTCGGCGCTTGGCGTGTTCTTCTTGATGGATTCGATGGCACTCATGGCGGACGCCTTCGCCTTGTAGCCCTCAGACGAGAACATAGCTTCCCCGTTCGATGCCTTGAAGCGGAAGCGGAACTCGCCGGCCTTATCCTTATAGACTTCGAATTTATACATAGATGTCTCCCGAAATCCCAAAACGCTGAATTGCAACCATCAGCTTAGCGGAGGCTAGATCAAAATGGCGAGCTTTTCCACTGCCTTAATCAGGATTGGGTTGCTTAGCGTCCAATTGTCACCGTTTCCATTGGACGCAAGCGAATGAGGGCGCCAGCGGCTATGCCCCGAGAACAGGATGATTTTAGGCCGGGTCGGCCTAAAATCTGAATCCTGTTCTAAGTTAAATAGTGAGAGCATGATGTCGTCCGAAAACCGCTCACACTTTTCGGCATCGTGCTCCGGCATCACTCCATCTGGATGTTGGCGCCCTTGACGACCGGTCCCCATTTGGCGAGTTCGGCCTTCACATGGGTGGCGAGTTCCTCCGGCGTCGAGCCGACGATGGTGGCGCTGAATTCCTTCATGCGTTCAGCGACGGCAGGGTCGGCAAGCGCCTTTTTAGCCGAGGCGTTGAGGCGGATGACCGCTTCGTTCGGCGTCTTGGCAGGGGCGAAAAGCGCGTTCCAGGTATAGGTCTCGTAACCTGGAATGCCTGACTCGGCGATCGTGGGCACATCGGGGAAGGAGGGCGCGCGCTCGGCCGTGGTCACCGCCAGCGCCCGCAGGGTGCCAGCCTTGATGTGGCTCGACGACGAGGGCAGGTTGTCGAACATGATTGGCACCTGGTTGCCGATGACGTCGTTCAATGCCGGGCCGGCGCCCTTATAGGGAATGTGCTGCATGCTGACGCCGGCCATGGACTTGAAGAGCTCTCCGGAAAGATGCAGCGGCGTGCCGTTGCCCGATGAGGCGTAGCTGTATTTGTCGGGCTCGGCTTTCAGCAGGGCGATCAGCTCCTGTACGGTCTTCGCCGGCAATTCCGGATTGACGACCAGCACGTTCGGCACGACGACGAGCAGCGAGATCGGCGCGAAATCCTTCTCGGGATCGTAGGGGGTCGATTTGAGGATCAGCGGATTGAGGGCGTGGGTCGCCACGGTGCCCATCAGGATGGTGTAACCGTCCGGTTCGGCGCGGGCGACGTTACCGGCGCCGAGATTGCCGCCGGCGCCGGCGACGTTCTGGACGATCACCTGCTGGCCGAGATCCTCTGACATCTTCTGCGCGACGATGCGGGCGACGACATCGGTCGAGCCGCCGGCCGCGAAGGGCACGACCATGGTGATCGCGCGATCGGGAAAATCCGCAGCAGTGGCAGACGCACCGACGGCAAGGGCCGCAAGCACACCGAAACCGAGCGCAAGGCCCGTACGTCGCGTCATATCGGAAAGTGCCATTCCTATCTCCTCCCAAGGATTTCAGCAGCCATATCCCCACCCCGGGGAATGAAGAGGTTAGGGCAGAACGCGCGAAAGACAACTGCGGGGAGGCGCAGCGGGTTCAGACTTTAGTCGTTGTTGGCGGGAGAAGTGCGCAGTCGTTGTTGGCGGGAGAAGTGCGCGCCGGCTATTTCGCCGCAGCGAGCACATCCTCGTTGGCGGCGTCGAATTGCAGTCGCGCCAGCCGGGCATAGATGCCGCCATGGCGGATCAGGCTCTGATGCGTGCCCTCCTCGACGACGCGGCCCTGATCCATGACGAGAATGCGGTCGGCCTTCAGCACGGTTGCCAGGCGATGGGCGATAACGAGCGTCGTGCGGCCGTCCACCAGGCCGTCGAGCGCCTTCTGCACCAGCGTCTCGCTTTCGGCGTCAAGCGCTGAGGTCGCCTCGTCGAGCAGCAGCACGGAGGCGTTCTTCAGGATGGCGCGGGCAATGGCGATGCGCTGGCGCTGGCCGCCAGAGAGCATGATGCCGCGTTCGCCGACCTCGGTCTCGTAACCCTGGTCCAGCCGGGCGATGAATTCGTCGGCCTGCGCGGCAAGGGCTGCGGCGCGGACCTCGTCACGCGAGGCGCCGGGGCGGCCGAAGGCGATGTTGTCATGGATCGAGGCGGCAAAGATGGTGACATCCTGCGGCACGATGGCGATGCGCTGGCGCAGCTCGTCGGGCGTCGTCAGCTGCGCGTCGACGCCATCGATCGTCACGCTGCCCTGCTGCGGATCGTAGAAGCGCAGCAATAGCGAAAAGACGGTGCTCTTGCCGGCACCGGAAGGGCCGACGATGGCGACCGTCTCGCCTGGCGTGATGGCGAAGCTTAAGCCATGCAGTGCCGATTTTCCGGGGCGCGAGGGATAGGCGAAATGCACACCGGAAAATTCGACGCGACCACGGCTGGGCGAAGGAAGAGCCTGCGGGCTGGCGGGGGCTGTGATCGGCGAGACTTCGTCGAGAAGTTCGGTCAGCCGGTCGGCAGCACCGGCTGCCTGCGAAAGTTCGCCCCAGACCTCCGACAGCGCGCCCAGCGACCCGGCGGAGATGACGGCATAGAGCAGGAACTGGCCGAGCGTGCCGGCCGAGAGCGTGCCAGCAAGCACGCTATGGGCGCCGACCCAGAGCACGGCGACGACGCTGCCGAAGATCAGCGTGATGGCGATCCCCGTCAGCAGCGCGCGCGAGCGGATGGCGGCGCGGGCAGCCTCGTAGGCGGATTCGACGGCGGTGCCGTAACGCGTCGCTGCGGCATCCTCGCCGTTGAAGGCCTGGACGGTGCGGGTCGCGGCGATCGTCTCGTTGGCGAAGGCGGAGGCATCGGCG
>Ga0102593_1001138_pt1 | contig 28888 bp, 37 predicted proteins | sample AraplaCol_mMS_r2_2_FD_76862 | JGI IMG/M metagenome (GOLD analysis project Ga0102593, IMG submission 76862) | Arabidopsis root microbial communities from North Carolina, USA - plate scrape MF_Col_mMS_r2 (SPADES assembly) (version 2) | ecosystem: Host-associated > Plants > Roots > Endosphere...
AGCGCGGCACCGGTGGCTTCGGCTCGCGCGTCGCGCCGGAAGAGGAGTTCGGCGAGGGCACTTCGCGTCTGAAGCTCTACACCGCCGACATCAGCCTCAACGCGCCGTTCAAGCTCGGTGAGCAGAAGCTGCGCTACTCCGGCCTGATCCGCGCCCAGTGGAATCGCACGCCGCTGACGCCGCAGGACCGCTTCGCCATCGGCGGGCGCTACACGGTGCGCGGCTTCGATGGAGAGACGAGCCTGATGGGCGAGCGCGGCTGGCTCATCCGCAACGACATCGGATGGGCCGTGGGCCAAAGCGGGGCGGAGCTGTACGTCGGTGCCGACTACGGTCACGTCGGTGGCCGCTCGACGGTCGATCTGCTCGGCCGCAGCCTTGCTGGCGCCAGCATCGGCGTGCGCGGCCAGTGGAGCAAGCTGAGCTACGACTTCTTCGTCGGCGCGCCGATCAGCAAGCCTGAGGGCTATCGCACCGCGAAGGTCACCCTGGGATTCAACCTTAACGCAAGCTTCTGATGGGGGTTTGTCCAAGATTCACCTGCAAGCCGAGCATGCGGCCTTGCGTGCTCGCTTGGCGCGCGGGTGGCTTGCTGGCTGGCCTAGGGCTTGTCATGGCTGTCTCGGCCTGCGCTGGTCCGACGAAGTTGTCTTCTCCAATCATGGCCGCGGAACAGCGTGCCTCTCAAGAGATGGTGGCCCGTTGCCTTAAATCGAGCAAGCGGGATGAGGCTGCAAAATCTGCGTGCTTGTTTCTGCGAGACATGTTCGGCACCGACGGCGTTCGGTGGGCCGCATCCCATATGAACCCCGACGGCTCTCTAGGTGAGAGCCGCGCAGTGTTCGATGAGGTCTTGCGCAAACGGGCCGGTTTGGAGCAGCGCAGATGTATGAACTTATGGCTGGCCAGAGAGCAGGAAAAAGGGCCACCCAATCTAGACCCTGCGTTGCTGGCACCAAACCAGGCTATTTGCTTCTTTGCCGCCAAGCAATTCTTCGAAGGCGCGAGTGTCTTGGCAGACGAAGCAATCTCGAAGTCGGAGCCTGAGAGGACGACCAAGTGATGGTCGCGCGCAGAAGCGATCGAAGCGCTGTCGCATAAGCGCTGTGAAATGTCTATCGGCAGTCGAGGAGCAAATCAGCCTAGATCGGGAACGATGAGGCACGAGGAAGGAAAAGAATCGGTATGAATAGAAAATTCAATGTCGGCACGGGGCTCGCGTTGGCCGCGGCAATGCTTGCGGGCTGCGCTGCCTCGCCTTATCGCGTCCCTGGCACTGAGACGCAACCATTGTCCAACCTTGCCATCATCAAGTCCGGGCCGCGAGGAGCCACCTATTTCTTTTCGGTCGATGGCGAAAGGGTCCCGCACGTTCTTCGACCTGTGGACCGCTGGGAACTGCCACCTGGCGAGCATGCCGTCGTGGTCGGACTCAGAACGATTCCGCAATTCCAAGCGGACACGATTCCGATGAGATTCGTAGCGCTACCAGGAAAGACCTATGTGATCCAGTACGAAGTCAAGACTTCGTGGGGCCGTGGCACCTGGCGCGGATGGATCGAAGACGAAAGCGGTGCGACTGTTTCCTTCTCTGACAGCGTCCAGTCAGTCCCCAAAAGCAAGTAGAACAACGGGCCCTCATCGAATTCGGCTGTGCTCGGATTCAGTCTCAACTCAAGCTTCTGATCTTCCATGCCCCTGGGTGTGCCGAATCCTCTGGCCATGTACGGTATCCGGCGTGCCAAAGACCGCTGGGAGGTCTGCGTCATGCGCGACGGACGGCGACACCGCAAGGTCTTCATGTTCAGCACGTATGGTGAGAAAGCTGGACTCGCCGCCGCCCAGGCTTGGAGAGACCAGGTCGTGGCGATGTATCCAGCTTTGACTCGACGCGAGCAGGCTCAACGCGCTCGCACCGATACGAAGGAAGGCCTTCCCGGAGTCTTCTGCCGCCGCGACGCTGACGGTCGTCCCGTGCTCTGGACTGCGCACACGCAGTGTGGGCCTGGCAGGAAGCTGCAAAAGTCGTTCAGCGTCGGCCGTTATGGCGACGATGCGAAGGAAATGGCTATTCGAGAGCGCGAGCGACAGCTGATGCAGATGAACGGGGTCGTCTTCGGACTGCTGGATGTTGAGGGGCGCCGACTTCTGGAGCAACTTGTGGCCGAACCTGATCCCGCGGGGGTCGAACCAATTCCATGGCCTGCGCCGAGCACAGGAGCGCTTAGTCAAAGCAACACCTCGGGCTTTGCGGGGGTGTACCTGCTCAATGATCGCAATGGCAAGCCTCGTGCATGGGCTGCCCGTACCAGGGTCGGCCACGTCGCGCAGTCCAAGCTCTTTCCGATCACCGAGCATGGCGATGCTCGGGCCAAGGAACTCGCAATCACCGAGCGGGAACGGCAACTGGAAAAAGCGCGGAAGCCCCGGGCCGAACGCCGGTAGTCCGAGTCCGAAAAGCAATAACCTACCCTGAAAAGGTTGCTGCCGTCGCTTCTAGAGAGCGTCGCTTTAGGTGAGAAAGCTTCAAAAAACACCAGCTCAGCGCAACCATTGGCTGCGCTGAACTTTGTGTCATCAATCCTTATCAGCGCCCAAATCATTGAAGAGGTCTACAACGCCAAACGCCTCCGCTCGACACTTGGCTCCTGGTCACCCAACGAGTTCGACAAGCAACTGGCTCGGAAAGCGGCTTAGATCTGCTCCCGGTGGTCCACCCCGGGTCACTTCAATCGCGGCCAGTATTCCATGGAAAGCAATAGCAGCGGTTATTCGTGTCGCGCGCCCGGAGCCTGTTCATGTGAAGTGACTAGTAACTCGCTCGGTGCAACGCCCAGTGCATACGCGAGGCGATGAATGTTGAATAGCGAGACGTTTTTCAGTCCGCGTTCTATCTGACTGATGTATGTCACGTGCATGTCGCAGAAATCTGCGAGTTGCTCCTGGGTTAACTGGCGTTCGTCCCGGTACGCGCGAACGGCGAGCCCAAAGCTCAACTGAACATCCTCCTTGCTGGCTAGTTTGGAGGTCGACTTCGGCATCGCACCGAGTCTGAAAATCCTAGACTTAAAAATCCATAGACGATGAATCTATATCTGGCAAACTACGCAGCAAAAATAGATTCAAAAATCTACTGGCGGGCTTCTCGGAACCGCTCAAAGGCGAATCAAGAAATCTTCGAACACATATGACTTCCTTGAGCTTTGGAGGAGGCGCGTACCTGCTGTGCCGACTGAGCGGATTGCGTGCGTCCGAGCCCTGAATACGCCCAGCTCAAGAGCATTCCCATCGAAAACCTAGGAGAAATCACATGAGCAACTTCGTCCATTGCCGCGGCTGCGGCCACCAGATCCACGAAACCGCCCCAACGTGCCCCAAATGCGGCGCACCCCAAGCCGTCACGGCACAGGCACCGCTGGCGGCGCAAGCTTCCGCAGGCTCGTCACCCGGTCCCTACGGCTCGATCCCCTGGTTCCGCCAGCGCTGGGCGCTCGTCTGCATGTTCCTGGTGTTTCCGCCGGCCGCGGTGGTCATCGCCTGGAGCGGCGAGATCTACTACCTCGTCGGCACGACCATCAAGACCTTCCCGAAGAGCGCCAAGATCGTCATGACGGTGATCACCGCATTGCTGCTAATCGCCTTGGTGGGCGATGACGAGGCCTTCCAGGGCTTCGCCGGCATGGTTCTCATCGGCGGCGCCATCGGCTTGTCGCTCCGCAAGTGAGCCGAACGGCCAACCACTTCCTTCCTCTCCGCACATCATGAAAACCCACATCAAGGCGCGTCTCGCGCCGTGCATGTCCGTGGCCGCCGCACTCCTGCTGGCCGCCTGTGGCCCCTCGACCTTGGAATTCCGCAACGCGGAGATCGTCCAAGGCAAGTTTTATCGTCACGGCGCGGATAAGCCTTTCAGCGGCAAGATCGACAACGTGCCCAGCCACATGATCCTCATACGAAAGGAGTTCGACACCATCAGCACGCTTCCCACAAACGTGCTGGACAAGGCGGCCCCGGGCGTTCAGCACAACGCCCTGGGCCAAGTCTGCGAAGTGCGCGTCGACGAAGGCGTCCTGGACGGAGCCACGACCTGCACCACAGGCGCAGGGAAATTCAAGGCCTATGAAATGACGTTCGATCAAGGTGTGCTCACTGGCGAATTCAAGTTCTACTTCCCGGGCAGGAACAAACCCAAGGCAGTGGTCTGCACCGACCACGGCATCCTTGATGGACGGTCCGTCGTCTATGGCCCGGAAAGCGGTCGAGAGGTCTACAACGCGACTTTCAAGCAAGGAAAGCTTGCGCGGACTGAGGAAATCTTCGACGACCAGTCCGGCAAGCTTGTGCGCCGCACTCCCGTCGAAGACGGGGCCATCACGGGCGAGATCGTCGAGTACACCAAGCATGGCGCTCAACTGAGTTACCGAGCGAACGTGCAGATGGGGCTGAAACACGGCGTCGAGGAGAAGTTCATTGAGGAGTCAGGAATCCTCGAATACCGCCAGAACTGGGCGATGGGCAAGCTCGATGGCGAGGTCGTGCGCTCGAAGCGCGATCCCAAGACCGAGCGAACCGTGAACGAGCAGTACGTCGCTGCGCGCTACGAGAACGGCAAGCTGGTCTACGAGGCAAATGCCCGGGACAGTTATCTGCCTGACCTGGAGCAGATCGCAGAAGACGCTCGCCAGGAAAAGATCCAGGCTTGCGTCAAGGAGCGCCGCGACAAACTGACCCAAGAGGGGCGAGGCTTCTACGCTGACTCAGCCATCGGACAACTCACCGCCGAGTGCTATCACGCGGTGGTCGCCGCCACCTCGAATACATCAGCCACGGCACCCTCATCGAGCACAGAGCTCACCCCAGCCAAACTCCAGGGCTGCGTGGATACGCGGATCGTCGCTTTCCGCGTCCAGCACGGCGAGGACGAAGTGATCACCGCTGATCAGCTCGGTGAATGGGAGGCCGAATGCCGCAGTGGCAAACGCCCGGGCTGAGCCACGGTCTCGATCTTTCAACCTTTTTCAAGCCGCCTTCGGGCGGCTTTTTCGTTTCCGCTCCACCCCCTTTGCCCGGCCGTCTGGCTGGGCGCTATGCCGCCCGCCCATTTGTACGGCGCGCATTGACTCTTCCCAAACACCAATTTGCCTGGTTCCTTCGGGCAAGTCTTCTGGAGATCCTCATGGAACTCATCACCTCCGAGCTGCGTCAGTTGCTGCTCGCCAACAGCGAAGCTTCGCGCGAGAACCCCCACTTCGACCCGCACCCGGTGGTCAAGTGGTTCAACCCCTGCGGTGCCGCCACCTGGCTCATCACAGAACTGGACCCCGGCGACGAAGACCTCGCCTATGGCTTGTGTGATCTTGGTCTGGGCACTCCCGAGATCGGAGTGGTATCCGTGCGCGAGCTGTACTCGATTCGCTTGATGGGCGGTGCTCTTGGTGTTGAGCGCGACCTGCACTGGAGAGCCAACAAGCCGCTGAGCGAATACGCGCGTCTGGCTCGGCTCGCTGGGCGCATCGTCGACTGAGCTTTCGCTTCTCTTCCACTTCCTCCACCCTACTCAAGCAATCCCACCAGCCAGTCAGCCCGGCACGACCCACATGGTCGGCCGGGCTTTTTGCCGTTGGGCCATCCACCTCCATTCATCGATCCACCACAAGCAAAGGAACTCACTTCTTGACCTATCTCCAATGTCCCAACTGCGGCTCCGACCGCATCGAAGCTCGAGACATCGGCCAGCGAACCGGCGGCACCTTGGGCGGCCTGGCCGGTGCGGCCGGCGGCGTTGCCGGTGCGCTGCGAGGTGCGCGCGCCGGCTTCACCGCCGGCATCGCCTTCGGCCCTGCTGGCGGCACCTTGGGCACCGTCATCGGTGTCGTGCTCGGCGGGCTGGGCGGCGGCGCACTCGGCACCGAGATCGGCGCGATCTTCGGCCGTGTGATCGACGACCGCGTGCTGAACAACTGCCGCTGCACCGCATGCGGCCACACCTTCAGCGGCCAGCGCGGCGCCGAGCCACCGTGGCCCGCGTCCGACTCGTTGTCTCCGTCGCCGTCCCCTTACCGACCCGAAGGGTCTGGGCCGGGCATGGATCCGTACGACGCGGATCCCGACGACCCCTATGCCCAGTGACGTGCACCCATCGGCATTGCGCGTCCTTCAACTCTTCTTCGCTCATTCAAGAAAGACTCCCCATGGCACATCAAATCGAACAGATGGCATACGTCGGCGACACCCCCTGGCACCGCTTGGGTCATCGCCTTCCGGCCAGACAACCCCTCGAGGTCTGGGCCCAGCAAGCTGGCATGGACTGGACCATCCAGGAAACCCCCGTGCGCTTCATGACCGAGGGAGTTCCTGCTGGCGACGACTCTGCCGACGGCGACTCTTTCCAGACCCTCGAATCCTTCGCCGAGCAGAAGGTCCTCTACCGCAGCGACACTCGCGCGCCTCTGTCGGTCGTCAGCAGCCGCTACCAGGTCGTTCAGCCGCGCGAAGTCCTGGAGTTCTACCGGGACCTCACTGAGATCGGCGGCTACGAGATGGAAACCGCCGGCGTCCTGAAGGGCGGGCGCAAGGTCTGGGCCCTCGCACGCACCGGCCAGCAGACCGTGCTCAAGGGAACCGACACCGTTAACGGCTATCTCCTGCTGGCGACCTCCTGCGACGGCACCCTGGCCACCAGCGTGACCCCGACCACGGTGCGGGTCGTGTGCAGCAACACCCTGGCGATGGCCGTGGATGCCACGAGCAACGTCATCCGCGTGCCCCACAGCACGAGCTTCGATGCCGACGCTGTCAAGCGCCAGCTCGGCATCGCGATCGGGCAGTGGGACGAGTTCATGTACCGCATGAAGACCCTCTCGCAACGCAAGGTCAAGACCAAGGAGGCCCTGCAGTACATCGAAAACGTGCTCTACGGACCCTCCGAGCTCAATTCGGCCGATGGCGTCAACACTCGACCGGCGCAGCCCGAAGCAGCGTCCGCACCGCGCGGCTGGGCCGCCCGGAAAGTCCTGGAGCTGTACGAGGGCAGGGGCCGTGGGGCCGAACTCGCGGCGGCCAAGGGGACGACCTGGGGCTTGCTCAGCGCGATGACGGAGTTCGTCGACCACGAGCGCCGTGCCCGCAGCCGCGAGTACCGGCTCGACAGTGCCTGGTTCGGGCAAGGCGCGGCATTGAAGCAGCGGGCCCTGGAGCAAGCGCTCGCGCTCGCCAGATGAATCCTTCCGCCAACGGCCCTGACGACACAAGCCCTGTCTCTCTACCGAAAGGACGGGGCTTTTTGCTTTCTGGAGCGCTTTCAACCAGGAGAGAATCCATGTTCGATTCAGACGGCGGCACGCAACACCCTCGAGCGGCCCGCCTGCGGCCACGTGCCCCTACATTGCAACTGGTCCCGAACACCCATCCACCGGAACCCGTGTCGCAGCGTTGGCCGAACCTGCGCGAAGCTGGGATAGGCCACCTCGATGCCGCCGCGGCCGTGGGGCGCGACCCCTTCAAGTCCCCCGTCCGGCTGTGGATGGAGAAGACCGAACGCCGCGACATGCAGCAGCCGGCACCGGTGCAATCAAAGCAACCGACGCCCGACGACGCCGGCTACTGGGGCCGCCTGCTCGACCCCATCGTCGCGGCGCACTACACCCTACGTACGGGACGCCCGGTCCGACGCACGAGAACCTTGCTGCGGCACCCGCAACACCCCTGGATGTGGACCCACCCCGGCCGCGAGATTGCCGGCTGCCGTGATTTCCAGCTCCTGGAGTGCCGCTGCATCGGCTTGGCCGAGGCCCTCCAATGGGATCAAGGCCTTCCCGGCTACGTGCGCATCCAGAGCTTGCACCAACTGGCTGTTGCGGGGGCCAACGCCATTGACGTCGTGGCACTGATCGGTGGCGAGGACCTGCGCATCTACCGCGTCGAGCGGGATGAGCTCGAGATCGCCCGACTCATCGATGCCGAGCGCGAGTTCTGGCGCTGCGTCGAGCTCGATCAGGCGCCGCCTGCGAGAGAAGCTGGTGTCTCTTCCGGCTCCCCCGCGGCGCAAGCTCCTGCCTCATGAGGGCAGGTCAGCGCGACTTCCAGAAGCGCCACCAGCGGCGCTGCGTGGAAGCGCGCAGATCGATGGGATGCTCATCCAGCGGGCGCAGATCCAGCGTGTCGTAGCTCGTCATCGGGGCACCGGCTCGCCGACGCATCTCCCGTTCCAGTTCGTGGGCAATCCCGCGCGCCTCGAATTCTCCCTGTAACGCTCTGCTGCGCCAGAGGCTTGCCTGAGCTGCCAGCTCGTCGTCGGACAGCGTCTCCTTCGTGTTCATGGGAGCCATTTTGCCGTTCGAGGCGACCGGGGCATCCATGAATCCACCTACGCCTTCGCCAAGTCTTTCTCTGGCTGCCTGTCTATCCATCCGTCGGTCCTTTCCACCTCCATTCACCCATCAGCCCGCCTTGCGCGGGCTTTTTTTACGTCCAGTCATGCCCAACCGCACATGCACTTCGGGGATCGATGTGGTCCTCGAATTCATCACACCCCGCCCGCTCCAGACGCCGCACCTCTGCCCTATTTGCCGACCGCGGCCTGTTGTCCTTACCAGGAGCACCTGACATGGGATCCATCGTCTATCGGGCCACCAAGGCCCAGGCCATTCATGACGAACTCGCCAGCGTCGGCACTTCGTCCACGGTGCTGGCCCACCGTGCCATCGGCAACCGGCTGTGGTTCCTGGCGCAAACGCGCAGCGGCGAACAGTCGGGGCGCAAGTGGATCGGCCTGACCCTCATCGACAGCCGCCGCGGGGAGGTGGCGGTCAAGTGCATGGACGAGACCGTCGGTCCCCACTACTACGACTGCCCATTGGCGTTCCTGGCTCAGGCCGATGCGGCCGTCGGGCCCTACGCCGGGCCCTGGCGCGAGCAGGTGAGGGCGTTCCATGCCAATCGCAGCGCCAAGCGCGCGGCGACTCGCCCAGGCCTGCGGGTGATCTATGACGGTCACACCTATGTGCTCCAACACAGCCTCGGGCGCCGCGGCTGGACAGTGCTGCGCGAGCGCGATGGACTGGTCCTGCGCATGAAGGCTCGGCAACTGCGCGATGCCACGATGTTGCCGCTGCAGGGGACGAAGGAGGTACAGGCATGACCACCCACTGCCAACTGCACGACATTGTGCCGACCTACACCCGCAATCTCGTCTCGAAAGACGAGATCAAGTGGTCCGCCGAGTTCGAGGTGCCGGCCATCGGCGAGGACATCGCCATCCTGCTCAACGGCATCGGCCGGGCCAAGGTGGTGGGCTATGCCACCTACTGCGGCTACCTGGGAGTGATGACCGTGCCCTACAGCCCGCCGCAGTGGTGGGTCTGGCAGAACGGCATGCCGGGATTGCACAACGCCGCGCTGGTTTTTGGGGCGGAGATCGCGCCATTGCCCGCTACGGCAACGGCAGAGGCACTGCGATGAGCCACCGTAAAACCAATGTGGAGTCTCTTCTTTTTCCATCTGCGCCGCCTTCCTTCTTGCCTTCGAGGCGGGGAGGAGGGCGGCTGTCGTCTGCCGCATTTGCGGCGCTTCTTTTTAGGAGCAGATCTTGAGCACCATGCATTTGCTGGAGCGGTCGGCGCGGCCCGTCGGGTCGACCGAGCCGGCGCCCACTCTTACCGAGCCATCCACCTTCATCTATCACTTCACCCGTATCAGTTGCAACCGGAAGACGAGGCCGATTCCCGTCACCACCACGAGCGCGAATTCCTGTCCGCAGAACTGCGGCCTTCGCCGGAATGGCTGCTATGCGGAGAGCGGCCCGTTGGCGATCCATTGGCGGGCCGTCTCACAGGGCGTACGGGGCGCCACCTTCGAGGAGTTGCTGCACGAGATCGGCACGCTTCGCCGCCATGTGCTGTGGCGGCACAACCAAGCGGGGGATCTGACGCCGTCTGCGTCGGGCGTGATCGATGCCGGGCTGCTTATTCGGCTTGCGAATGCGAACCGCGGGAGGCGCGGATTCACGTACACGCACTATCCACCCACATCCGAGAACCGGGCGGTCATTCAGCAGGCCAACGAACTTGGCTTCACGGTGAACCTGAGCGCGCAGACGCTTGCTCAGGCCGATGCCTATGCAGACATCGGCGTCGCGCCTGTCGTGGTGATCCTGCCGGCCAGTACGGATCGGCCGGTGCGAACGCCTGCGGGACGGCACGTCGTCGTGTGTCCCGCAAGCCTTGGCAGGACCGACTGCCTGAACTGCGGGATCTGCCAGCAGCGCGATCGCGTCGCGATCATGAGCTTCCCCGCGCATGGAGTCAGGGCGAAACGGGCGCAGGCGGTGTTCCTCGCGGAGACGTCGCGATGAGGCCCGACCAGGAGAGACAAAAAATGGAGGAGGGCGAGGAACAGGAGTCCGTGCTTGACGAGGCGTTCTTTCGTCGCGTGGATCGCGCGTTGTTGATGAGCAAAAGATCCGTTCCACATCGATTCGAGGAGGCCAGCAGGGCAGTCGAAGAGGAAAGTCGGCTTGCAAGCAAGACAGACACCTATAGGCTGGAGCATCAGCCTCTTCGTAGAGGTGGTCTCGGCTGAAAACCTATCGAAACGCGCTTGGGCACTTCCTTACGAACGGACTTCGTGAGGAGGTGCCCGCCCGATCGAGAAACGTTTTCTTGCTCAAATGTGTGCCTGATGGGCGACGGTTTGAGTGCGATCCCTGATGTGTATACGCATACACCTGGATAGGTCATGGGCTACTGGCGTGTTGTTTCCGAATCAGCCAATCGCCAACGAGGTAGCCAGGCGTTGGGGGAGAAGCTTCGTCCTCCAGGAGCGCGAAAATGAGACGCTTGGCGTTTCGGCTAGGAAGCCGCGCGGGTGGTGTCGAAGACCGTCAGTGCAAAATTTCTCAAGTTGGCGAGAAGCCCAAGGAGACCACTCTCGTGCTGATGATGGCAAGATTGCTATCAAGAAGAGTCGGACTAGTTAGGGACCATGAGCAGCACATTCAAAGTCGTAAGCGACATTGCCACGATAGCCCGGATGAACAAAGATCTGGGAAAGCGCTTGTCAAAGACATTCAAGGTGAGACGTAGCCGGGAAATCACTTACCCCGCTGGCCACGAGACAGGAACGGTCTACTTTGAAGCCGCCATGGGAGATGGCGTCAGAGCTTGGTCACCATCCAATAGATCAGACAAGCTCATCAACTTTTTGCTGCTGGGTGACCCAAATACGAGCGCGTGGATGCAAATTGATGTGCAACTCAATTTCCCGGCTGGAGCCTACAACCGTCGGATGGCCGGTGTTTTCGTAACTGACGAGAACGGGGATGCGTTTGTCGCTCATCGAGGCAAGCTGACGAAGGGACGAGCTGGCCTGCCGCGAGAGAAGGTCTATCGGGAGTTCGCTGCACAAATGATCGAAGCAGAGGATCAGGGGCGTAGATCGAAATTGATCCTGCTTTCGGCCCTGGACGATCCAAAGCTTGCCGACCGTCTATGGAAATTCGCAACGGAGGCGCGAGATGTGGCAACGCGGATCGCCGGTGAAGAGGGGGACACTGGCGAAGAGGGTGCTGGGGCGGCCGGTGGAGGAGCTGAAAGCACAGGCCCAAAGAAGAAGCCGCGCTCGACCCCCAAAGACTCTATGCTTAAGTTGCGAGACTACTTCGACGAATATGCCGGCGAAGGCACGATGAAAGGGCATGGCGGCGGCAAACGAACCGTTGAGCATGGTGACATCGTGAAGGCGCTCGAGTCCCTGCTGAGCGTCAATGGCAAGAGCCAGAAAGCGCAGGCGATCGATCTGGCCATCGTTGCTTCAGAGGTAGACCTTTACGAAGTAAAAACCTCGGCGCGAACTACGGACGTGTATACCGCCGTGGGTCAACTAATCATTCACGGTGAGTGCATACGGGAACTGCTCGAGCTCCCGGTGCGCCGACATCTGGTTCTGCCAACGCCTCCGCGTGCTGATCACAGAAAGCACGTCACCAAGAAGGGGGGCATTGCCATCATCACCTACGAAAAGACTCAGACAAGCTACCGGTTCATGGGTCTCAGGTAAAGCATCGCTCGGTCAGCGAGGAGTCATCCTCCGCGCGTCGCAATCGGCAAAAGCCGCTTCAACGTCATTTTGGAGCGTCCCTCGTGTTTTGAGCGCCTCTCACGGCGTTGCCAGTCCGTGTACGAAGCACCACAGATTTTGCGACACATAGCGTCCGTGTGACTCGATTAGGTTGGGGTGGACGCCTACGTTCCAGTAAGGATCGTGGACATCACCTAGTCGCGGGACTTGACGTCCGCCCGAGATATCGGCACATCCCGCTTCGATTTGCGATGCTGAACTGGCCGCGCAGCGCCCGCGCGCAGCCTCGTGCTTAACATTCAGTTGAAGAACTCGTCTACTGCGATCGAGCCAGAGATCTTCCTGGTTCCACCCGCGGCCTCGCGAGGCTGGATTGGCAATACGCGCGGCATGCACGGCATCTTGAATCGATGCTTGAATCAAGCGCTGGTTTGCTTCGCAAAATCCGCGACTAGCCTCGGCGTCGCGCACTACCTCTCCATAACGTGCGGCAACCTTGGCGCCGCGATTGACCTCCATTTCATGAGTAACGCCATAGAGCCGGTTGCCAGGGGCCGCCTGATCGGCCCGGCCGTCGGCTCCAAAAGCCCGTACCGGCAGGGCATGCCCCAATGCCACCAAATCACTGGACTCGCGTGGCCATCTGAAAAGTCGTTGTGATATTGGGAAGGCGATGCTCGTGGCCAGATCCGTAGATCCGGCAGTGCTACTCACCTTCTTGAAGTGCTCTGACGCGGTGAAGCTTACAACCACCGGCAATTGCTCAGGCGGATAGATCCAAGCGGTGCCTTCGTTTGCGCACCGACGCTTGGATTCCGCACTGGCTTTTGCTGAGAGTCCCTCGCATTCGTTGGGCGTTAGGTAAGAGTTTCGATCGGGTTCAGCGATGTCCGCATGCAACCGCGAGGCGCGTTGGAGCGCCATCCACTCGGTCAGTTCGCTGGCTGGGTTCAGCAGTACGAAAAGCGACCCGAGGCCGGATATCTTTTCGCCTTGGCGAGCCTTCTGCAGTCGGCCTATCAGTGTCGGCCGAGTGGCACGCAGGACCATGTTGCCACCAAGGCTATGGCCGATGACTACCAGTTGCGACACTTCGCCAGCTGAAAGGCGGGTGTTTAGTTTCGATTCGAGATCGAGAAGCAATGTCTCCAGACGCCTGGCATTCTGGTCGGACTGCGACTTGCGTCCCGGAAAGGAAGGGATGGCGACGACTGTATCCATCGCTTCACCCCAGCCGGGTTCAGCGACGGCTAAGCCGCGCCACCCTACGTATATGCCAAGCACCTTTCGATCTGGTTGGCCCGCCTGGTTCCAATAGGACTTCATTAAGGCCAATATGGTGTGGAATCGGGCTACGTCTTCATCTCCGAGCGCCGCATTGTGCCGCCAGCCGTGGACGAAAACGTAGACCGACAAAGGTTGCTTTGGCTGAGCATCAAGGTAGGCGTGCAGATCAGCCTCTTGGGAGGCCTCGACCGGCGTGCGCCCCCTGTCCAGCAATTCAACGAAAGCCATGTCATACGCTACCGGGTGCCCCTTGTTGTACGACTGCACTGAGCACTTTAGGGCCTCGGTTGGGTGTGATTGTTCGAAACTGTGGAAGGCTCCGGTAACTGTTGTGGCGTCAATCTGCACGGGGGCTGTTGGCGTGCCGCAATGTCCTTGCTCGAAAGCACTGCCCCGATAGTGAACATCCGCCGTGGTGCAACTGGCTGTCGCCAGCAGGGCGACTATCGCTGTACCGAAGGCGAGCCACCGCACGATTCGCGCAAAATTGAACTCCCTTTTTTTCATTTCGTCCCCTTGGACCGACACCCAGGGAGAGATGTCGTGAAACTCGTAATTTCGGGAATATGAGGGCGCCAGCCGCGCAGAACTGACCAGTAGCGGGCTCCTCCGCGGGCCGGCTTTGAGATCGCTGCGATACGGCCATCGCGTTTGACCCAATACGCCAGGATCTTCGCTCCACAGCGCAGGTTGATCGCAGGATCGTGAAGATCCTGCGCTCTCACAATGCCGCACGAGTATGCCTTTGAGTTAGCACTCTCCTGGGAGATCTGAAGGAGGCCTCGGCTGATGACGTGGGCGCCCGCGCTGTCTTTGATATCGGGTTCTACATAGGTTGCAGCGGGATCAAAGTTGCTCTCTGGCCTAGCCATGATCGAAAAGAGACCTGCCCAGAAGTGAGTTCGCTCTGTCTCACTCGCTTGCCCGTAGTTTGGACAAAAGGTGGTGGCATCTGAAGGATGTAATGCGAGCAAACCGGCAGCAGTGACTGCGGCTTCCGCTTCTTGAGTCCATTTGCCCGTGGGGTCGGCGTTTCCCCACGCCGCGTAGTCTGGCTCGACCGCTTGCGCAGTGGCGATATTGATCGTGGCGGCAAGGGCTGCCAATGACACTGTGCGCATGAAAGCTCCTCCACTGAAGGGCGGGCGCGAGGGCCGAGCATGATCGAAGCACCAAGTTCACATAGCTTCGCCCGACTCCTCTGCATTCTCCGCATCACTGGCTCCGTGAGGCACACCATACGAGCAAAGATCACGGTTGCACATCCCCAATTTTGGGGGGGCGAGTTGCAAGAGGCGGCTGCAATTGGGGGCTCGCCAGGATTGTCTGGTGCGCATGGGAAGTCCATCGCGTTGGTTGAACGCGGTAGTCCGACCCCCGTGCGTTTTCCAGCATTCTTGGATGGCTCAGGGCAATAGCCCTGTTGATGACATATCGGAGAGCGTAGGTCAACCCTCGTTCGAGGGATTGCCATTGGCAGCGGCGCCATTCGACGATACGCAGGAGTAGCCCTATCGAACGAAGTTCAATGTCTGTGTTAGTGCCGGCAGCGGCGCATACCCAACGAAGGAGCTCACGATGTCAGCAATTCTGGTTCCGATCGATGTGCCATCTATCTATCTGCACGCGGGCCACAAGGTTTCTTTGCCGAAACGCATGGCACTGTGCACGCCAGACATGAAGATGGCGATCTTCAGGTTAGGTGAAGCCGTCCGAGAGAAAGGGGGACTCTTCGCCCTCTCGGATCTCTTCCGGAGCTACGAGATGCAGCTTCAAGCGGCCCTCGACTACGAGTCGAAGAAGAAGTCGGCATACAGTCCAAGACCCGGCAGCAGTCTTCACGAGTCTGGGCGTGCTTTCGATGTCGATCTTGGTGGACTGAAGATGGGGCTCGACAAGTTCTGGACCCTTGCTGCAAGCGTCGGAGTCGTTCCGATCAATGCCGAACCGGATCCAAAGTTGAGCGAGGCTTGGCACTTTGAGTGCAGAGGAAGTCATCAGCTCGTCTATGACTACTACAAGAGCGGAAAGGGGAAGAACTTCAAGACTCCCTATACCGCCATGGCTGCGAGCGCAATCCTCGCAGTCGGGATCCGCCATGATCGTTTCCTGGAGAACGCTTCAGCGGCGAGGCTCCAGTCGGGTCTCATCCGCCTCGGATACGACATAGGCAACCTTGATGGCGCTATCGGACCTCGCTCGATCAAAGCGCTGCAGGACATGGGGCTCGCCGATACGGAACTGGATCAGCAATTAAAAGGGGTGGAGACCAAGCTCCAGCTGAGATTCGCCGAGGAGTACTTCGACTCGGTTCCAGAGGAAGTCGCACTGGCACCTTGAGAGTGGAGACGGAGTATCGGAGATCAGCTTCCCAATTCAATTCATCCGGCAACCGATCCGGTCGACTACAAGGAGCAAGGCGATGACAGCGGAGGTCTATTCGGTCGCAAATGCGATGGAGCAATATCGCTATGCCTCAGGAGCTGTACATGTCTTCTGGAATTACTTCCAGGTCGTCTCAGTCGGCGCCGCAGGGTTTGTTTGGTCGCGAGAACGTACCGATGGCATAACGGGTGCGCTGGCGTGGGCGATAGGCTTGTTGTATATCGCGTTCGCGATTGCAAGCAACTTTGCTGTTTATGCAGCTCAACTGGAGTTGGTGGTGACGGCAAGCAGCATCAAGGAATTCTCGAAAAAACAGTTCCGAAGTTCGTGGCGAACTGATAGATCTCATCAACGCGTTGAAGCCGTTTGATGCGACCACAGTTCGGATCTGGCATGGTGCGTTGTCGAGCTTCACCTTGATCGCAATAGCGGCAACGCATCCGCGAGTTCTCGTCTGGGTTAAGCACCTGCTTTGCAGATAGCGAGTTCTTGGGGGCATGGAGGTTCCCTTGCCCGATCATGTTTGCTGGTTGCCGTCGGATCAATTGCGCAGTCCCGCGTTCGTGCTGACACCATGGCCGCAGTCATTGGGGGCGACGCCTACGGTCATGTATCAGGGAGCGACGGAAATCAACGGCAAGGATCGACCGCGCGCGATATGCAGCGTGTATCTAAGCCGAGTTTGCGGCGTTTGTAAAGGCGCGCTGCAAGAAGAGTCTGGTCAGTAGATAACTACCGAGCAATCCTGAAAACGAAAAATAGATCAGGATGGCAAACGCGATCGATGTGAGGTGTGCTCCCCCGAGTGAATCTGCCATCAGTTGCGCTACCTGCGACAAACAGTCGAGCACCTTTCTGCTTTCGACCAATGTCACGCCTACGATGATTTTGGTCAGCCAGTCCGAGATCTGCTCCAGATTGGTATTGACCGCAGTAGAAGGCCCTACAAGAACCTTGGACCTCGGGGCCGCGTTGCCGGCCGCCTCATTTGTTGAAAGGGCGCTGGGTAGACTCGGCCCAGCCGGAGTGACCGTACTGTCCGACACCGTTGGCGTGACTGTCCGAGCCGTATCGGTTGAGAGGGATCGGGGAATGCCGAATAGAAACCCCAAGAACCATCCTACAGAGCTGCAGGCTGCCGCCCAGAGTAGACCGGACACCGTGGCACGCCATGATGAGGTGGCGAACATGACGAGGATGGCACCACACGCCAATGCGACCAGCATTACAACTGCGACGCGCTTTGCGTCTCTGTCCACGCTCCAAAGCCCCTTGATCACGCCAGTGGTGGATGACATGGCTCCTCCTCACGCAAAATTTCTCAGGCTGTCAGTTCATTGATGAAGGGGGTTCGGCAATACCGCTATTTGGTCGAACGCCTTGCCTTTGCGGAGCCGGAGGTCAGCTCACGCATTGTTGTGCTGCCCACCTCTCCATCCGGCACCAATCCTGACTGCAACTGGAATGCACGCACGGCCGCTGCCGTGTGGGGGCCATAGACCCCGTCGATCTCGCCCGGGTCAATTCCAGTGGACTTGAGCGCCTTTTGAGCCTGCTTGACCAGTGCGCCATGCATCGGGGGAAATGAGAGCCGCAGCACCAGCTCGCTAGGCGGTGCATAGACGGCCGCTGGCAGCTCAGCCGGATACTCGATCAGCGGAATCAGCATTGCCAGATCCCAGCGTCGACCGTCAACGCTTTGATTGCTGACGCCAGTCTTGGCGGAATGAGCCTCAATGGTGGTGCCATCTCCTCGCGATATCGCCACGTGCCCAGGACTGCCCGACGCAGGTTTTCGAATCAGCACCGCGCCAGCCGTCGCTCTTGCCTGGCCTATGCTGATCCTACGATGCGAGGCCTGTGCGTCACGAGCCCATGCTCCGGAATAGGCATTCGCCTTGCTCGGATCAGCGTTGTTGTCGGTGCACCCTAGAAGCAGGCTCGTGCTTTGGAAGGCGACCCATGAGACGAACTCGGCGCAATCCCAGGGGCCTCGCCAGTTCGGGTTGTTCTTTGGGGCGAAAGCTCCCAGGATGTACTTTTCTCCGCGGTGGGAGTTCGCGAGCTTGACGAGTTCGGCTGCGGTTTTCATCACGTGCTCCTCTCCTAGATCGACAGCTTCAGCGCGGATGACAGCGCGTTGCCTAGTGATGAAAGGAATGCATTGACAGCAGCCTGCGCGGTTGCCTTGAGCGTGACTGAGAGGGCAGCGGCTTCAGACTCCTGCGCCCTGAAATTTTCTTGGAGAAGCATGGATGCCGTGTCTTGCGATATCTGCTTTGTTGCGACACCCGTTGCGATGCTCCGCAGGGTTGCCTCGTTCGCAAGGGCGCTTTCTCGCAGCCAATCCTTGGCCGCTTTACCGCCAGGAGTTGCCGCGGTGAGCCCCGCTTGCAACGCCGCCTGAAAGGCCTGGTCGAATTCGAATGCAGCCATGTTCTCTCCTCATTTGCTGGAAGATGAATCTGCACTGGCGCTCATCTTTTTCGCTTCTTCCGCCCTGAAGCCAGATCGCAAGTGGCGCTCAAGAATTCCGCGCTCGGCAATCAAGGTGCTGTCGCTCAGCGCTGTCTTATCTGCGGAGGCGTGGGAGGTCGAGAGTTTCTCCCAAGAGAGAAGAAGATTCCTGGCAACGAGGGCTCCTTCCGCATTCTTTGATCGGGCTTCTTCGCGAAGTACGTGCAGGCGCATCATGCTTGCTACATCACCTTCTCTCTTCCCGAAGGGCCCTGCAATGGCAGCTGGACGACTCTTCACATCCGTCGCAAGCAGATCCTGATAGAACTTGATGACTGCTTTTGATATTTCGGTCGTTCGGTCGACCGACTCCTTGTCATAGTTCGAGACCCACATGACGGAGCATCCCGCAAGGGACAGTCCGAGCAACAAGGACACCAGCCATATCAGAAGGCGTGTGGTGGGCCGGAGCAATCGCTTCCTGAACGACGGCAGATAAATCAACGCGTTGTGCTGGTTGTCCATGTATCCCCCAGTTGTCATCCAAAGACAGAATGAGGGCAGTCTGAATTGACCGTGGCTCCGCCACATCACATGTTTCCGGTATTTTGAATGGGCGGGACGACCTCTCCCTTTGGGCGCACGTCGTATCGAGCGTCTCCGAACCGCAAGTTCAGACACGTGGCAATGCTGTTCAGCTGCTGACCGGAGGTGTGGATCGATCGCCCACGGCTCCAGGCGCGCCACGGAAGAAACATCGCGTCTACTTCGCCAACCGCAGGCCGCACATCGTGCATTTGCATGATGTGCGCACCGCCACGGCTTCCCATACTCCAACGCGCCCGGCGCGGCATTCGACAGCCGGCGTTTCCAAGGCAGATAGCCTGGAGGGGAGAAGTCCATGCGTATCTGAGCAACCCGAACCCGTGTTCAACTTGCCTGCGCCGTAAAGCGTCCGGCCAACTCGTCTTGATTCCCGTCAGCGGGCCTAGGAGCATCGTGTTCACTACTCCACTTATTTCTTGGCGGACACGTGAACACTATCGAGACTTCGGCGCCGCAGGCGCTGCCATACTGATGAGTTCAACGAACCTGATTGCCGCCTGCTCTCGGCCCGGCGTGTCGATCGCTTTGGTGGCATTAGCCAATGGCATCAATGCGAATCTGTTGCGCCGCTGGATCGAGCAAAGCGGTCAACGGTCGCCCGGCGCAGACCCGGGCGATACGAATGTCGACATGCCGCGGGATCACGCCAAGGCGGCGTTCGTGCCAGTGCAGCTCGATGCCACACCTTCGCCAACAGCATTGGACAGGGAACAGGCCCGTAAGAAGATCAAAGAACGAGCAGGCCATGCATCTATCCACAGCCGACCATCTCTGTGTCGGCTTCCACCCCCCGGCTCGCTTCTACTTCGGCGCGGACAAGATGGACCGCATAATCAGCTCCGATCAACTACATGATCAGTTAAAAGGAGTCCAAGTGTCGGGTGCCAAAAAAAGAACTGATGCCGAGCAGGCCGAGTATGACCAGGGGTATCGAGACGGGGGGGAGGCTTACGCCGACTCCCAGGACGTGCCGGAGCGCCCTGACGGCGTGCATCCTTCGTCGATCCAGATCCAGCCCATTCCGGATTTGGACGAACTGCTTGAGGGAAAGTCTGTGCACTATCGTGATGGATTCGAAGATGGATGGCACGACGCCCATGAGGCGGACGACTGACACCACTTCGGGATATTGGAGCTACTGTAGCCAAATACCAGCAGTATCGAAGTAGGCGTCGTTTCTCTGAGCCTTAACCTTGAATGGCATAGTTTCGCGAGGCGCGCGCAGTTCCTTGGGTAAGCGAGGTCGACCAGCTGCACTTGTCTTCTTGGGAAGCTCTGACGTGCCAAACGTACATACCTTCTCCAGCGTGATCGGCAGCAGCTGTTCGCACTTGGTCAAGTAGTCGACCCCCTCCTGAAGAAGGAGTTCGCGCTTGGCCAGGTCGATGGCCTCGATCTCGCCCAGGTACGAGAACTTGTACTCGTCCGGATAGCACACGTGTGCGTGGCCTTGCCCGCCAGTCGCAACGTCCTTCCAATGTCTGCCGATCAAGCCAGCGTAGTAGTGAGGGTGTCGAATCTCAGAGCCATCGAAGAACAGGATCACGTGGTAGTGGAAGCGTTGCTGGTCCGTGTACTCGAGGCTCCACATGAAACCTACCCAGATCTCCGAAAATTGCGTCGTACGACGTAGACCCCAGAGGCGCTGCAGGTCGTCTTGCGCCCGTTTCAGCGTCAGCTCTGACTTGAACTGCGTCTGGTAGTACAGGTCGATTCGAGCGACCTGGAGGCGGGAATACAGGCGGAAAATCTCGTCCACGAACTTGACACCGCTGTCGTAGTTGCGCTTGCAGTTGCGCTGCTGCTCGTAGTCGCTGCGTTTGAAGCCCCTGCCTTGCGTCCTGAGACGCACTTGCTCGATCAGTCGGTTCTCCAACTCCCAGTTCATCAAGCCAGGCACCCCAGAAGGAGCCATGGGTTTTTCCGAATGAGCTTGCCGAAAATGAAGACCTTCCATAGCTTCCCAAAGGATCGTGCTGCACAAGCTGGGGGTATGGTTCGGGGCTTGGTGGTCGAACCACAAGCACTCGATGAAGGCGTTGAACAGTCCAGAGTATCGAGAAAGATATAGGCGCTCCGGTATCACGCGCCCTCCCTTCCTGATCTGCCATTTCCAGGCTACGGCTTCGCTGGAGCAAATGTCTCGAACATACTGATCGATAAACGGGCGCATGGAGGCATCGTGAGCTACGACAAAAATCTCTCCGTTTTCGTGCTTGAATTCTTCCTGGTTCTTAATAAGACCCTCATAGATCTGATCATCAAAAATGGCCAGATGGAGGTCCTCCTCTTTCGGAGGTTGCTGCTCGGGCATGGTAGGTATTCTTCTTCTTTGAGTTGATCTTGAAATAATGGAGGCTGGAGGCCTCCATCATCTGTACTTGTTCTGTTTGTGCTGATTGCTGACTGAGTGATGTTTTTTGTAAGGAGAAGGTGTTGCCCCTTCTTAAGTTGCCTAATCTCATTAGGTTCCGATATTCCAGGTGATTCGAATCGCGATTTAGATTGGATCGAAAGAGATGAAACCAATTGAAGAGATTCAGTTTCTCGGTCTTGGTCTGGTGCAAAGTTACGCCGGCTCTCGACCACAACGAGGTGATGCGAGCTGGAACACCTCCTTTCGGACTCGAATTCTTGCGGAGTGTTAGTCCAGCTTGATGTTGAGCGCATCGTCTCTTGGTCGTACTCGGATATCAGCCTTCCTGCTGAGGAGTGGCTGGCGTGAAGTGAAGCTCGGAATAGGGGGGCTTTGAGCTGCTATTCCTGCTACTCGTAGCAGGAATAGCAGCTCGTCAGACCCCTGTGACCGGAAGAATCACTGCTCGCCGGGGAAGAAGCCAGGAGGCACTGGCCAGTGCTTCCATCCCGTCGGGGTCGGGGCGACAGGGAAGACATGGGGGTTGAGCAGCACCCACGCGGTCTTCTTAATCTGGCGCACCTCGATCTCGCCGCGGCTGGCCAGGATTTCCAAAGCGATCTGGCAGCGCCCCTTGTTGCGCAGCGCAGTGGGGCCGTACTGGAGGATGTGGTTGCGCGGAATGGCCATTGGGCCGTTGTACTGCACGCAGCGGTCATGCAACCATTTTCCCAGCGCATGAGCGTCTTGGAACTCTTGCGGGGCCTGCGGCTTTTCGCCGAAAACGCGCTTGAACTCTTCCAGATACCAACGGCACACCGCGATGGCGCTGCGAACCGTCTCCGCTTCTATCACCGTGGTGTCCGAAACCAGGCAATGGAAGAGAGCTGCCATGCGTGCGACTTTTTCGGAGTGCTTTGAGGCGGCGTCTTTTACATCGGAGAAATACCCGCCTGGCCCCAGCGAACTCTCGATGAAGTTGAAGTCATCGATCCATGCTTGCTTGCCCGCAGCGGAAAACTTGAGGACCGTGTCTTCCACCAATCCCGGATCGTCAGGGCAGTTCTTTTCAAGCAACTTCAAGATCCGGTCGTTGTACAGATCCGTTATCGGCCACTCCGGCGGGATTCCGCTAATCACGCGTGTTCCCTGGGTAGAAGCAGGGGCTGCGAAAAGGCAGCGAGCGAGAAAGCCGATGTCGCGAACGGCGTTCCCGTTTTTCTGTACGGCCTCCATGCCGATGCCGAATTGGGCCATGAGAGAAAGGATGAAGCGTGCGTCGCGGATCACAAAGGACTCGCTGCTCGCGCGTTCGACATGAATGTCGTCCCCGTCACAGAGCTTGTTGAAGATGCCCAAGTTCCGCATCGTCTGCGCACTAAAGACAGTCGCACCTTCGCTTGAGAAAATGCCCCCTACGGGGTGGTACAGGTGCAGCATTTTCAGAAGCCCCGGGGGCGTTGCGTCTTCCGAGAGCAGCTTGTAGCCCTTCGGACGAATAGGCTTCACCAGATTCAGTGCGTCTATCGCGCGCTCAAACGCTTCCGTGGGTAGCTCCTTCTTGCGAGCGCGTTTCAGGTCGCGATCCGCGGCTTTCATCTGCGTTTTCCAGAGTTCCATGGCCATCGCGTACTCATGCAGGCGCTTTGCGAAACGTATTTCGTGTTGGGCCTGGAAGGCGCGCACAGGTTGTATGTAGACGCGGTCGATACTGCTCTTGCGCTCGCCCGATACGCCCAGGTTCAGCGGGTTGATGCCACAGGGGGAGCGTATGCCGTTGGGGCGCTCGACAAGAGTCTTTCCAACGCACGCAATGGAAAGAGTGGCAATCATCGCTGCAAAAACCAGCGGTGGGGGGGCTTGATGGTTGCGGACGCCTTCTTCAAACGTATCTGAAAAAACTTTGGGAAGGGCGTACGCCGGAAATGGCCAAGCCGAGGGAGGAGGGGACAGTTCTATGTCACGTAGTTTCATAGTTGAGATTGGCGAAAAATTGATCGAAGAACACGCGACGAGGCGAAACCAGTCCTCATCTGCGCCGCTAACGCAGACAGGGGGACCGCCGCGTCCACTTGGACGACGATTTCTGATCAAGGTCCAAAGCCGCAGCGGGACCTTGGTTGTGGCTGATGGAGGGGGCTGGCTTACTGGCCAGAGTTGGTAAACAACTGCTGCACGGCGTCTGCAGGCCAACGCAGCTTGCCATTGGGGAGCTTGTTGGGGCGGATGCCGAAGTAGGAGCCAGTCTGCGAAAAGCGCTTGCGAATGGACTGCGCATTCATTGCCAGTGCTTGCGCAAACTGGGCGGTAGTTAGTGCTGACGAGCCGCTGATATGGGAGTGAGTCATTGGGTTTCCTCTTGGTTGCGTTGAACTCGCGACCAGAGACAGTGCTCGTCATTGCTCCACTGAAGCTCCGTCGATCACTGCTTGATCGCGAATGTCCATTGAAAACTCAGCGGCGCAGATCCGTGCGCCGCGATCGGAAATGAACTCAACTGATCGAAATTGATCATCACACTTGGACCACTGCATTGCGGCCTTGGGATGCAGATTGAGAAGCCATCCGTTGAGTACCCTCGTGATGCGAAGTCACGATAGGGGTGCATCACGTCGATGCTGGGGAACGGGACTTGGCGGACGCTTGCGCCGAATTGAAGAGCCGCTTGCTGTTTCGGCAGCATCCTTGTCTCATTCTTGGCAGCCCGTGCGACGACGGCACACTTGCCGAGATGCAGACCCAAATCGATGTCCTCGTTGGCGCAGTAGCTGTCGTCCAAGATGACAGCAAGTCGTGTGAACCTTGCGCTGAGGTCGGACGCAAAGTGCTACCAAGACGATCAAGGGTACGATCAACCGAAGCTGTGTGGTCGAACTGGTGATCCGACGCTCGAAGATTGGACTGGCGAGTGACCCGCAGCCTGTCTGGAATCACCCGGGCATACAAGCGGGGATCGAGGCGTAATGCCGAGCACCACTTGCGCTCAGATTTCCGGCCCTTTGGCCCTATTCATCAGAATGAACTTGACGGCGCCTATTAGAAAATCAAGCCCCCTGAGGGACTGCAATTGCTGCAACCCGAAAATTTAGCTGCCTAAAGCGAGTGCTGCTAGAAAGGGATGACGCTCACTTTTTTGCAGGAGTGCGAACGCCTCGAAATTTTGCATTCGTTTTATAAGTTGAGTTTTTGCTGATTTCTTGTCTTATCGTGTCCAGATTTACGGGAAAGAGCTCTGATTTTCCTTTTTCAATGATTCCCTCGGGGTCGTTAGTTATTCCTTTGACATCCGGGGGCGGATCGGCTTTGACGTCCGAAAATATCCTGCCCCAAGCAATTTTTGCTAAATTAATTTGCGTTTCCGTCGGTGGACACTCTGCTAGCACTTTTTTAATATGAGATTTTCTTAGATTCTTGAGCGTGCGGCCAAACTCGACGATAGTTGATTTGCCGACATGATCTTTTGATCGGAAACTTGGTAGGCTCGGTGTAGCAATGCGATTTGGTGGCGAGAAGGGCGGGGTTAGGTGGCTATTCGACCGAGAAAGAGGCTCTCTGAGAGGGCGTCTTAGAGGTGGCTCGAATAATGACTTGGAGAGGATGGGGTTTCCCATGTAATCCAAGAAAGGGCGCGGAGTTGTGAGAATTTCCGGCCAATTGGGGTCAATGTGTGATTTTATCCATGCGATAAAATCTCTGGGTGGTATTTTGGAGGGGAGTCCTTTGTTTTCCCAGATTGCGATAATGTCATTCGCGTATCGCACATCTGCATTCATATTTCCTTGTCCATGCCACAAGCTTTTTGGAATGTTTTCGCATTCTTCTGGAGGGTGAATGCCGCAGTAAATCAATGCGCCTTCTCTCAGCGTCCATATGGGTTTAGCCATCCAATTGGCTAGATCTTCTTGATTTTCTAGAGGCTTAAGGACAAACATTGGATTTGTGGCTGGGGCGATTTCATCGCAACGTGGAACTGGATGTTCTAGTTCAGGATGCGGTGAGAAGTGAATACTGGCCTGCAAGGATCTCGTCGTGCTACACCAAGTCGATAGCCGGGGCTCGGAGAGTTTTGGCGGAGTTGATACTGGGGCCGATATCGCTGTTTACAGCAAGCCTTGGCGCTGGGCCTCGTACCATACAAACGGTGATAGCTCACGCAATGTTTGTTGGTCCTTGTGACGTAAGTACTGACTGAAGTGGCGTTGACGCATCTGATTATGGGCAGCGCTATGGAGTCTCAGGCGCCTGATGGTCCGACGCGCCAAGGCAGCAGCAGTTCTGCTCAGGCCCGACTGCGGGTGGATCTCACCGCTAACTAAATTCAGCTCAAAGGTGTTCGCCGCCAAGCCGAAAGGATCGAGCACGTCGTCAAACTTATTCTTGTTCCGATTCGGCCCAAGGCAAGACAGTCGATAGTTGGACCACTCATAGGCTTGCCCTGGTAGCGCGGACTTGGCAATGAAATGATCAGTCGAACTCGCCCCCGTCACCCACTCAAAGTAGATGGCCAGGTAGGCGCAGACGCCGTCGTAGGCATTCCATAAGGACTGGTTGGATTGCGACCAGTAGGCGGGCAGCTTTGTTTTCTTTGGCAGTGGGCCGTTCAACGCTATGCCCTTTGCCACCAGCCACGCATGACCTGGTTGCCGGACGTTTTGATCGAAATTAGTAGGTTCCGGCTGTGGGGTGACAGGGATCATTCCAGCCATCCCTTGGTCTTGCACGCATAGCGCCAGTTGAATAGAAAATCGTCGGTTGGGCTCAACGCTTGGATCAAGTGCGCATTCATGGCTTTGATCTTCTTTGGGTCAGGCTTGGGCGCGTCCAGCAGCGCAGAGGCCTTCTTGACCAAGGCTTCGTACTCCAGCGGTCGGCTGCTGGTCAAATCAAAGGCCTCGCTCAAAAGCCAGCGGGTGGCATCGCCATGTTTCTCGAACGTACGGCGCGATAAGACGACTCGCTTGCGCTCCAGATCAAAGTCCCACCAAGCATCCAACTCCTCGTTGAACTGAGGTTCAGATGACGCCATGACCAAAGGTGAGTGGGTTGCTGCAATCAGCTGAAGTTGTGCATTGTCCTTTTGCACCAGTGTTCTGGCTACTTCGAGCAGCGCAGGAACAATCCGGCGCTGCCACTGCGGATGCAGATGGGACTCCACCTCGTCCATGAGCAGAACCAGTTGGCGAGTGGGCTCTTCCTTCAACAGCTTGGCAGCCTTGCGGTGCTCCTCCCAGGCCCATACGAGAACATAGGCTAGTGACAGGATGCGTCGAATCCCCGCCGACGCAAACAACACGGGCACATCCTGCCCATAGGGCATGCGGATGGTCGGGATGTCTCTCGCGTCATCAAGACTGATTCGGGTGAGATTTCCGGGAGCCAGCTTCTCCTTGTCCGACGAAGAGAGCGAGGCCAGAACCTGTATCAGCGTGTTGAATGAGGCACTTTTCTCCTTCTGCCAGCCTGCCCAGTCCATCACCAGCCCCAGGCACAAGAGCCTGCCTGACTTGTCGTCAACGAGGCCGTCCCAAACTTCCGTAGGGCTGAACACGTAGGCTGGTATGCGGTCCTGCACGTCTACATCGTCTCGGGTGCGCCAGTAGTTGCGCGCCGGATCCCACACGGCAAAGCTGCCGTCGGACATGGCATAAAACACCAAGCCGGGATTGGCTGGGCGACCCGGTCGACCCTTCCAGGCTTGCTCCCGCGGCAGGTATTCGCTCTTGTAGTCTTCGGTTTTGACTTTGCCGGTGAACGAAAAGCTGATGCTTGCCGGCCCCTCGCCAGCGGGCAGTGCCCGCCGACCGGAGGTCAGCCGTGGATTAACTTCTGCTGGCCACCGACGCGTTAGAGCCCACCAAGCGATATCAAGCAGGAAGCTCTTGCCTAAGCCATTGTCGCCAGTGATGAGGTTGAGCCTCGGAGCAAGAGTCAGTTCAAGTTTTGGGGCAGGCCCCACGTTTTGCAGACTCAAATGGGTCAGCATGGTTCTCCTTTGGCGGCGTTCTTTGTCGTCTCGGTCAGGCGATGGTAATAGGGGAGGGGAAATCGACCTTCGCCTCGCTCAACACCCACGCCTCGATCTGGTCATGCCATTTGCGCAGCAGGTCTAGCGGGCGACGGCGGTAGTGCTTTTCCGCAATGGCTGATGGCTTGTGCCCCTGGATTTGGGCGACAACCCCGACGGGTACTTCGACCCATTCCGCCAGCGTGCCAAATGATCGACGCAGGCCGTGCAAACTGACGTGAGGCAGCTCTGCGGCTTCCAGCGCCTTGACGTGCGCGGCGCGGGGTTCCGCGATCTTGCCGTCTTCAGATGTGAGGCTGGGAAATACCCAGGGTGACGGCTCCCAGGTTTCGCCTCGAGCCGCCAGCGTCGCCAGTCGACGGTTGCTCGGGGGGATACTGTTCAGCCACTTCAATTCCTCAAACAAGCTTGCAAGATAGGGCGTCAGCGGAATGACCCGACCACCTGTGCCTTCTACCTTGTCATCAAGGGTCAGACTACGCCACCGCAAATCGACGTCGCCATCCCAACGGAGGGCCGCCATTTCCTCCCGGCGCGCGCCAGTAAGAAGCAGGCTTTGCAGGTACACGGAATGCACGCGATTGGAAAGGCCGCGAACAGCCGCAAACCACGCCGGGAGTTGTTCTCGCTGCAGGACATCGCCCTCTTTTGCCTTGACGCGTGGCACGGCGTCTTTGACGTCGCGGGCTTGATAAGCATCGGATGGGATGAGTCCGCTGTAACTCTTGTGCTCGGCTGCCCAGCGAATGAATGCTCGCAGCTGTCGATAGGCCAAGGCCGCCACTGTCGGGCGGCCCGCCGCTTCCTGTTTCAACCATTGCGCGATGCGCTCTCCCGTCAGCTCCGGCAAACGTAGAGGCAACAGCGATGCAAGAGGGCCCGGTTCGGTAAGGCCTTCGCCGCGCTTGCGCGGCCTTCCGCCCGTTTCTGAATTCTTCAGGTGATCAGCATAGTGGCGTGAACTCCAGAACGTCTTCCTGGCCTCAAGATAGGCATTCCAGGCGCTCCCAAGAGTCACCTCTTGGCGCTTGGTTGCGGCACGACGAGCTTCGTGAGCTGCCTGTTGCTCCGCACGATGCTCACGAGGGTCGATGCCGCCATCGATCAGGGTCTTCAGGCGTGCGGCTTCAGTTCTGGCTTGGCCGAGGTCCCAGGAGCGGATGTCACCGATGGTGATGCGAATTGTTTTGCCGAAGAGTCTGGATTCGAAGATGTAGGCCCGAGCCCCTGCTCCGGTGACCCGCAGGCCCAAGCCCGGCGCTTTACTGTCCCAATGGATTGACTGTGATTTGCCCGGGTCGCACGCCAGGGTTTCGACGCGCGCCGTCGTGAGTGCCAGCTTGGCCATCGTTGCTTTCGAGAAAGTTGCCCGCCTACATCCATGTAGGCGCCATGTAGGCAAATTCTAGAAAGATTGATCAATCCTAGTCAACGAAAAAGATCCGCACAACTAGTGATAACTAGTTGTTTTTGTTGAATTCACATGCCTACATGCATCTCGGTCACCGTCAATCAACGCCGAGTTTTGGGGATTGAAAATCCGCGTGTCGGTGGTTCGATTCCGCCCCAGGCCACCAATCCAAGCCCCTGATTCTTCACGGAATCAGGGGCTTTTCAGTTTGTGATGCTTCGGCAGCGCGGCCAGATCGCCAGATGTTCGCCCGCGCGGGCTTTTCTTCAACTAACTGTTGGCGAAG
>Ga0102593_1001139_pt1 | contig 28882 bp, 17 predicted proteins | sample AraplaCol_mMS_r2_2_FD_76862 | JGI IMG/M metagenome (GOLD analysis project Ga0102593, IMG submission 76862) | Arabidopsis root microbial communities from North Carolina, USA - plate scrape MF_Col_mMS_r2 (SPADES assembly) (version 2) | ecosystem: Host-associated > Plants > Roots > Endosphere...
GCAAGCACCGAGCTTTTCCTGTCCTGCAAAACCAATCCGCAAAGCTTTCCATCTCGGCTATTGAACCGCTTGCTGTGTTCAGAATGCAGGAAATATATCAGTCGTCAAGGCCGAACGTCTTCGCTGTCACGCGTTTGGCCCGGCGACAGACTGTCCTATATCTCAGGATTACACTAGCTAGGTGTTTGAAAAAAGGTCTGGGGTGGGCATCAGCGCATCAAACTGGAACGCCAACGACTCTGCATTTCACTAAACGATAGGATTCCGTTAGCCCCAAATAAAGGTGGTGCTAATGCTGAGTGTGTACATAATGATAGTGACTTGTCTTCCTCCGTTCCTCCCAAACGACTGCGTGTGAGCACCATCACTCGTGGAAGCAAGATAGCCTAGTAAGTAGGCCTCGCATAAAATGAAATGTGTCCCGAACACCATCCATGCCCTTTTTGCGTTGTCCATGAATCCCCTTGACCCTTTGTCAGTTTGAGAGAAGCGTTGCTCGAAGGAAAGACTGGCAACTGACCTGTCGAGCGTTGGGTGGTAGATCGAGTGGAGTCCGGGAAAAGTCCTCTGGGGAGGGCGCTTGAGATCTCTTCGCACGGTCTCGTGGAATGTATTCCTCTGGTAACGCGGAAGGAAGGAGGCCGATGTGAGAGATACGGTGTTGTTCCTCCTGCTCCACCGAGATGGGTCGTGGTTCCGCTAACATTGAATGGAGCTTCCGTGTAAGGCTCCGCGGCCCCTCTAGACTTTGTGGGTCATGCAGACTGGTGCTCATTATGGTCAAAATCGCCTACGGATTGCTATGACAGCTCCACGTTAGGATCTTCTTGGAAGGAACAAGATGGCATTCGGGTTTTATTCTCGAAAGGGCCTAAGCCGGTTGATGAAAACAATCCACCAGTGCTGAAAAACTACAGAAGGCAGGGTCTACTTCTATGAAGAAAACGGTGGGTAGAGGTTCTTTTTGGAGTTTGGAGGGAGAGGAAGTAAGGCAGTGTCAAGTGGATTAAGCAAATTCTAAAACGTATACTAGCAATGGAACCGGGATCCCCTGGAGTATCTGAATTGTTCATCCCTCCGGCGTATAGGTAAGCGATTGTAGAGACTGCGATTCTGAGCGTCACGCAGCGACAGTTTCCGGGCCAGACGGTTGACCATCGTCGCCTGTCGCGGTGGCCCCGCCATCTTTTGCGGGCTTTGATGGCTCCTCTTCGGCTTGCGTCACTAACGCGTTGATCAAAACCTCGATGGATTTGGGCTCGCTATCACTCAACGCCATTCCATGCTGCTTCAGCAGGTAGTCCGTGACGGAGCCGAGTCTTCGATTGACATCGTAGAGTAACTCAGCCACTTTGACCGTCTCGTCTAGTTCAGCGCTTGTCTGTGCGTGCAATTGGCGAGCTGTGGTCAGCTCGTGTTCATACTTTGCGATGATCTTCTCGGACCGAACACAGCGCGAGTTCAGGGTGGCAATGGTGCGCAGGATTTCCTAATCATGGTCAATCTAGTCCTCCATCCATTGGCCCAGTGCATCAACAAGGGAGCGTACCGAGGTATCCATATCGATAAAGCTGGTGGTGGGGGGAGGAACTCGATAGCTAGCCATAGAACAGGTCGCGAAGCACGAAAATATGGGACTCGATGCGTAATAGTCAGATTGTTGCAGGATAAACCCGTACGGGGGCTTTTATAGATAGCCGGCTCGGGATGGAAATCTTCAGCCGCTGGTGCCATCTCCGTATCGGTCTGAACAAGCTCGATTTCATGATGGGTGGCCGTATAGGGTTGCGGGAGCATCTGTCACCCAACCTACCACGGTAGGATGGAACAGAATTGTACGGGGCGCTGTACTCGACAGCCAATTGATCGTTGCGCGTCGACTCAGATACGATCCCGCTTAATCACAAGCAGCAAGTGGCACGTGAACGAAAATAATCCGATCACGACTGCTATCCATCGTATTGCTCAACCTTGTATTAAACACAATCTACATATCCTTGCAACACTGCCTCCACGATTGTTGTATGCATGTTCTCACTTAGATCGTTACCGCGATCCATCTTGCTTATTAGGATAAGTGGCAGCCACTTCGAAGTTTATCTCCTCTCCCCTTCCGGTACAGTATTTCCGGAATTCGGTGTCACCCCCGGCACTCTCTCTTTGTTTCTGGAACCCTAATGCCAGGAAACGCTAAACTACTTTTGGAAAGGGCTTGTTGAGCCTCATTGGTTCTAAAAGGGTTTTGAAGATGTACCGTAAATTACCGGACTATTATAATAGCGGGAAACATGTTTATTACCTGTAAGTTCAGAAGCTGCAACCTGAGTGCCCCACGTCCACTTTCCCAATTCTCACCTGGGTTTCTTGGTTGGCACTTCCACCTGCGGCAACGAACCATGGCTCCCAACCTAGCCAAGTCTACTCTCGTGTTGATTCATGATATGATTGCCAGTAATGAACTAACTACCTCGCAGATGGCGAAAGCTGCAGGCTGCAGCAAGCGCGCTATTATCAGAATCCGGTCTAATTTGCGACTATTCGGTAGTGTCAAGGCCCCTCCTATCAAACCTGGACGGCCACGGAGCATCACTCCGATTATGCTGGAAGCCCTATGTGACCATCTTAGATACTCGACAAGCCAGATTTATACCTTCATGAGATGGAACTATTCTTTCTTGATGAATTCGAAGTATCTGTACCAAAGTCTACGATCAGCGATGCCCTGCATCGCAAAGGGTGGTCCAAGAAGACAGCTCGACAGAAAGCGAAAGAGCGTAACCCAGATTTACATGATGATTACTGTCACCTCATCCCAGCTTACCATCTCGCTTACGTGGACGAATCTGGGTGTGATAAACGGATAGTACCAACTTAAACATTATAGATCGAAAAGTAATTTCCAAGAATAATTCACATTGGCGCCATATTATACCAACTAAGGAGAAATGCGTACAGATTATGTGCAGCATACTTGGATTTCCGCGGAAGCTGTCCGGCTCCATTTAAGCGTGCAATAACTTTCTCTTGGTATCTTAGGACTCAATGGAGTCGACGGAAAGGTTTGTATGTCTTGATTCTCATGGTCATCTTGCTTGAAGCCCCTATGCACGAATGTCTTCCTCGGAGACTACAGTCCCGAACGCATCTGCTAGCTCACTCAACACAACGGACACCAGATTCTCGGCCTTGACACCAGGAATATCCCTGTCACCAACTGCATCTCTCACGACGAGCACATCATATCCAAGCTCAGCAGCCGCTCGGGTAGTGGAGACACAGACGTGCGCCATATAGCCAACCAACACGACTTTCTTTCCCACATCGCCTAGACCTTGCAGATAGGCATGCAGATCGGTCTTTGCAAACTAGCTAGGAAAATTATTGGTGACCACTTTCTCACCTGCTTTAGGGTTGAGTTCCTCAAACTCTTGCATCAAGGGGGTGTTTGGCGTGAAGACGGGTGCGCCTTCGGGGACCTCATTTGACGACGTGAACGATGTTTCTGCCGTTGCCGGTTTGACGGTAACGTTCCAGTAGTTTAGTTATGGACTTGCGGGTTTCTGTAACATTTTCGGTCTTGAGAGCGCCTATAGCATATTCGTTCTGGGCGTCGATAATGATGAGAGTTGAGTCTTGCGGGGAAGCTGAGGAGCGGGGAATCCCGACGATCTCACGGAAGGATTGAGCGGCAGAAGACATTGTATAGTAAACGGGTTTTGGAAAATGGAAGATTGGATATCTTGCAGTAGAAACGTTCGATATGAAAAAGAAGAGTGGGTTTATATGTGTTTATATGGAGGGTATGTTGCACTTGGTATGCTTTGCTTAGAAACCCCATAGGGTCTTGCGGGTGACAATGATGGACTGGGTCGGCCATCCCACCTGGACAGCCTGAGGCGATCACCTCAGCTATCTCACGTTGGTGGACCCAGATCTAAGGGCGAATGACGTAATACATGATTTCCTAACCGGTTAACTTAGTTGCGGACATCGGAGGCGAAGGTGCGGTTCCAATGTAACTATATTTATTGACAGAAACATATTACAGATGTATTTTTGAAACTCAATGGCATAATTCTCTCTAAAATGACTGGTTCTAAATTGGAAATTTGTACGGCCGATGAGAGAGCAAAACTATCTTATGTAGCACTATGGGTTTTCAGTAAAAGACTGAGTAGCAATGCAACACAGCCGTTTCTTCACAATTGATAGAATTTTGCCACTCTAGCATGAAAGAAACTAAGAAGGTGAATATGCACGATTGTTGCTGTTTATAGCCTGCTTCTCAATTTGAGTCTAATAAGTCGCATCTTATATGATAGTCTCTGCTATATCCAATCAAAGCTAACTCGTGCGTCATGTAGAAGAGCAGATGATTGAGATATCCAGTTTTTCGCATCTCCATTATCCCGTCCGACTGCGAATGAATCAGACTTGTTTAACACCTCAGACTCCCTGCCCAACGGAGCATTCCAAAGTTCATCACTGTCAGGCATGCAAAAGGACAAGTCGGCCAGGGTCAATAGATCATTTCTGTCACCATTCAAACATTCTCCGCTCAAGTCAAAGGAGGTGGGAGTGGACAACCGGCACACCTTATAGAGGGCTAGCCCAAATCTCTTGATCTCTTCAACGCTCACATATATAAGCGCGAGTGGCGCATCGGCATCGTGTTGCTGAAGCATGTTGGGATAGTAGAAAATACCCCACCGTCGACAGTTTTGAACAAGCGCAGCCAAGAGGTCGTATTTGTCGTTTGGTAATCGGCAGCGCATGCTCAAATCTGTACTATCATTCCCTCTTGCAATGAAAAGAGAAAGGACGATATTCAAGAGCACACTTTGAAATGTTGTTATAGGCCACGGGGTATTTGTGTGTTGGCGTGGACTTGAGTTGGAGATGCACCATCGGTCCTAGAGCGAAAGAATTATATCAACACACAATTATGTACGCAGTTAGTGTTATAACACTTTCCTTACCATTTGAGCGTAAAATGCGGAGCATAGTTTATTATGTAGACGTATTGATGCGTCTCGTGCCTCCTGAGTTCCTTTCACCCAAAGTCCGATTGCGACAACGGATTGAACAAGTACACAAGGTTCCTTGGCGAAGTCAAATGTACTTCGATGGAGAAACGGCCATCTTGGATGGAAAGTATTAAAGTAAATATCAATATAGTCATGAGCAATCCACCGGGAAGCGTCAGGAACGGGATCATTAATCGTGGAAACAGGCGGCAAAGGGCACAGATCATCGATCGGAAACTGTAATTCGCTCACGGTTTCACCCCCACTAGGCACACAGGGGACGCCACGATGTTGACAGGCACTGCATGGTAATACACCTTCACAACGGACTTTCCGTGCATGACATGCAGTACATGCCCTAAATTTTCGAGACGGCAGCAGTTCTCTCTGCGGATGGTAAGTCCGGATATGGCGTCGCAGCAGGTCACTGATTACTCTCTGAGTCAAAAGTCTTCCCAATGTATCGGGGAAACTACTCACTTCCTGGTCAGGATGCTCTCACAATAAGGACAGGCGAGATTGATTTCCTTATCATGATGATTACGATGTCGATTCAGGTGCTCTTTGCGCCGATATTTGGCGTTGCAATCTGGATAGTCACATTGGAACCACAAGGGGGCAATATCAGCAGGAGGCGGCATTGTACAGAATTTTTGCAAACCTTTCCATTTCACAGCTTTGTGAAATGGTAATGGTGAATGAGGCAAAAAGGGAGAAGATAAGGTAATGGCTGGGAGCTCCGGTGGGCCCCCACGAAAGTCACCAATGAAATTCCGCCGGTCATCCCACTTGATGAATAACTCCACAGGTGGCGCTAGCTGAATAAATATCCCATGGATAAACCGGCAAGTGGGATAGGCCGACTATCCAAGTGTATATCTATAAATGGCAAACTTCGAAATGAAGGTATTCCTTTTACTACCTCCACTACCTTGGAAAGATTTTTGACATTGCAGTGTATCTCAAATGGAGTGCACTACAAATTCAATGCCCAACCTCTATCATCCTAGAACATTGCGCAATGACTCTGAACAAACCGACAGTCTCGATGTCGGTACCGATACCTACTTCGCCTCACATCTTGAGCCAGCAATTTCCAAATTGGCCAGCATACATGCACCTCCGGAATTCGAAGTTTACTGGGATTCTGGTGACCCGGAAAATCCCCACCTGTGGCCGCTTTGGTACAAAGGTCTCACTGTCGCTGCTATGAGTCTTGGAGCTACAGTCGTCAGTCTCTCCAGCACACTGTACACATCTGGGATTCCAGGACTACAAGAAGATTTTCGGGTTTCGAAGATCGTGGCTCTCCTTGGTGTCACCACTTACCTTCTTGGAATGGGGATAGGCAGCATCTTTTTTGCTCCACTCAGCGAGCTTGTGGGACGGCGTCCAGTCTATATTGTCTCAATGATAATATTTTTACTTTTATTGTTGCCGAGTGCTTTGGCTCCAAAAATTGCTTCAATCCTCGTGAGCAGGTTCTTTGGAGGATTCTTTGGAAGTGCATTGATGTCGAACTCGCCCGCGTCTGTGAATGATATCGTCTCGGATAAGCACCGTGCTTTAGCATTCGGCTTCTGGTCTATTGGCCCCACCAACGGCCCTGTATATGGCCCAATCATAGGAGGGTTTGTATTCCAATATCTTGGCTGGAGGTGGACAAATTGGATTGTCCTCATCATTGGGGGTATGGTCCTGGTCCTGATAGCCTCTGTCAAAGAAACATACGCCCCCGTGATCTTGAAAAAGCGCGCTGCGATGAAAAGAAAGGAGACACAGGACTCAAAATGGTGGACACGCTATGATGATGGTGTCGGCTTTACATCTTCACTTAGAACCAATCTCAAGAGACCTTTCGTGATGCTCCTAACAGAGCCGATATGGTAAACTATTTCCTTTCCATGCTACAAAGCCAAGGCTAACCTTCTAGTAGTATATTTTGGGATGGCTACGTTGCGATTGTTTATGGCATCCTTTACCTATGTTTCGTCGCGTATCCAATCGCTTTCCAACAAGAACGTGGGTGGTTGCCAGGCATCGGTGGTCTTTCGTTCGTCGGTATAGGCGTCGGTGTCTTGACCGCCATCGCATGCGAACCTTTGTTTCGTAAAGTGATCAATCTTCATCACAAGAATCCAGAAACCGGGATGGTTCAACCAGAGGCTATGGTCAGCATCGTATTTTTTGGTGCTACCCTTTTAGCTATTGGCCAGTTGTTGTTTTCCTGGACTTGTACTCCAAATGTTCACTGGATCGTCCCCATCCTAGCCGGTGTCCCCTTTGGAATTGGTAATGCATGCGTCTTCATTTATGCCTCGAACTACATTGCTCGGTCATACGGCATTTACGCCGCATCTGCGCTTGCAGGAAATATGCTCACTCGCAGTATTATGGGAGCATTTCTCCCACTTGCGGGACCATCAATGTATAAGGCTCTGGGTTTGAATTGGGCAAGTACAATCCTGGGAATTGTTGAGGCAGTATGCATCTTGATACCCGTTGTCTTCTACTTTTACGGACACAGAATTCGAAAGGCGAGTCGCTTTATTAAAGAGGTAGAAAAGCTGCAGGCAGCTTGAAAAACTTATTAGCAAAATTCATATGTGCTTTATGTTTGTTCAAAGTGCAAATGAATGGTTACGATAAGTCACTCTATAGCAACGTTCCAAAACCCATCTATCTCCAAACCGGTGTACACATGTCTATCCTATAACGTGTCGTGACTAAAGCCCAAAGTACAGTTGGATATAAAGTCTAGAGAGGTTAACTATTTCTTTCGCAGTTGCAACGGGATATCCAGAATAGAATACATTGAGTCGGAGTAAACTTTCGTGCGCAGCAAATAGCAGTTGTGTGGTCATGAATGCCATATACACAGTAAAATATTTTAACTAAATGCGTAAAATACAAACGTTGCTCCATCTAGTGATCTTGAATTATCCTGCTATATTAGCCCGTAAACGGACAGATTCTCTGCCAAGCCTTTCGTGTGCAACCTTGGAAGTCACTACGAAGACGTATAGCGCGCGGAGTCGGTTTTAGAATATTGCGGTCTTAAATCCCGAAATTGACCGGCAGAAAAATGCAGAAAATAAAATACTTGAATTACCATTATAGACCGTAAATTAACTAATGAGCGAAGTGCCTTGGATGTTGAACAGGAAAATAAAGCTTCTAATCCTATACAAATACATATATCACCCACGTTTGGGTAGCTGGCTAGTTAGATATCTTTCGCCATATATGAAAAATGAAACTTTTGGTCCCATACAAATTCGTGCATCTCATCTTTAGGTGGTATGCTACACTCATAATGGATCAAAGCTTTTTCATTTTTATGAGGGTCATCGATCATGGTCATTCCGTGGTTACACTGTAAATAGATGTCCAAAAGCGGTCTGAGTTCGGTTAAATACAGGCATTAAGGCCTCAATATTGTGAAAACGACCCTGCGCGCCTTGCGCCTTCGCACAGGGGCAATTTTGCCTACCCCGTAAAAAGTAGAGTAAGATCACTCATCGTAATTCACAACCACTGGGCTAAATTGCTGAATAAACACGTGGGTTATCCCGCCAAGGATTTATAAATTTCTCTTCATTTTCGTGGCAAAATGAAAAGTTATCTCCGCGGGTGGGATGAACCGAACTTACATCATCAGCAGGATGAAACAGAATTTCTAATATTTTCAGAAAAGCAAAGTATTTAAACCTCGGTTTCCATTGAGCGGAGAATCTTAATATCCCATTCCATTGAATCACATCCACAGTATCAAAAGGCTACATCCACGACTTTTGCTCTTACCACAGCCATGGCAGCAACATCCAAACCAACCCTTACCATCACACATATCACCACTGCAACTGCCATTCTCAATATTGATGGAGTCAACTTCCTGACAGATCCCTTCTTCGGGGCCATCGAAGGGACAGAGTATGATTCGACCGCGGTCTGGGAACAAATGGATCTAAAACCGTACGGTCTTGACAGCATCCCGCCGCCACCGCACCTTGTTAACAAGCAAGGACCAGCGCTTCAGCTAAATGAGCTGCCGCCTATCGATGCTGTGCTTCTTAGCCATGAGGATCACCTTGACAATTTGGACCCAGAAGGCCGTAAGCTGCTGGATGGTCGAAAGGTATTTACCACCGTGGACGGTGCCTCCAACTTGCGCCCACGCCCAGGAGTCATTGGCCTTCGCCCCTGGGAGACTGTGACTTCTTGTATCGGAGGAAAAACGTACCGAATCACTGGTACCCCTTGCAAGCACTTCCCAGTTGGAGAAGTTACGGGATTCGTCCTAGAGACCGATTCCTTCGGTGTTGATCCATCTGGCAAGCCTAATGCAATCTACTTCTCCGGAGATACCGTCTATATTGATGAACTGCAAGAGATTGGAAAGAGGTGGCACATTACTGCAGGCATTTTCAATTTGGGCAATGCCACCTTTGAGTTCCCAACTGGCCCTATTCAGATTACAATGGACGGTAAACAAGCTGTTCGGCTTGCCCGTGATATTGGTACCGACGTCATGGTCCCAATTCATTTTGAATCGTGGGATCACTTTAAGGAGGGCCGGGAGGAGTTATTGGAGGTTTTCACCCAGGAGGAATTTCAGGACAAAGTGTGCTGGACAGTTCCCGGCGTTCCCAAGGTTGTTTTCTGATTGTGAATCCTCAATATTGCGGCCCTATGGATCTCTTTCTACTTCATGTTTTGTTCCGTTTCGTTTGTTTCCTCCAATGTCCTGAGGCTGATCGTTCTACCTGTAAGTTTATTTAGACAGAGCCTTCAGATTCAAAAGCGTGGATTTTACATTCGCCTTTCCAATTTGTATCTTCCTAAAGGAACATACCATGAAAAATAAGAATAGTCCCCTGCGTAGAAATGCTATTTATATCGTACTTGGAAGGTTTGGTATCATGTGATTAGGGTTTGAAAGAGTAGTTATATCTTGTCACGACCCAAGGCAAAGTGGATATATTCTTTAACCAATGGAATCATGGGAAAGAGTTAAATTGCAGTATACCCCTATTTTGGCAATTTAATTATGGGAGCAAGCTGACTAACACAAAACAATCAGCAATCTAGATATTCCGTCTTCGATCATTGTCTGCATGAGAACTGGCTACACTGCACGAAAGAAAAGCCATGGAAGAAGATCTTCAGCGCTGAACAGCAGCAAAAGTTCAACGACTGTCAAGAGTTGGCGAGGATGAATAAGTCTGTGTTATATAAATTTTCCAAGCTGGAAATCACAGTATTGTATTGTAGTCGAATATGGAGTTGAATGCTTCCACTTTTTGTGAGAAACTTGCCAAGCAAATGTGTCAAAGTCATTTAAATAGAGTAAACCATTCTTTGAGGACAGTTTCTCTCTCCATTCCCCACCTTCTATCGTCAAGTGCTAAACAAAGAAGGACCGTATTCAACGGCTGAAATGCCGAGGAACGACTCGTTTCAACTTTATCCTTTGTTTGAGATTTATAAATGCAACAAGATCAAGCCCAAACAACCCGGGGTCTTGTATATCCTCTGCATTAATGGACGGTGTCGAAGCGGAATGAAACCTCTCGCTTCTTATGGGAGTTTCGCCAACAGATATGTCAAAGTCATATAGATAGAGTAAACTATCCATTGCAGACAGAATTTCCCTCCACGCGCCAGACTCGATCTTCACGTGCCTTAACTCAATATACTGCATCGACTCAGTACATTGCTCAATCACATTGGTGAGATTTCGAGATGAAATTTTCACTCTATGCAAAGATAAAAACCGCAGACGAACCGTTGAGCCGAGTCTGAGACGATCAATGCTCAGATAGTTTGTGCTGCTGAGTGAGAGAGAATCCAGGCTTGTTGAAAGCTCGACAATCCTCAAAAAGTTGTAAGCGTGGGATTGCTGGTTTGTCTGCGCATAGACATGCAATCCAAGATAGTGAAGGCGATTGAAAATCTGCTCGATCGGGATCCGCAATGTGCTGGTATTCTCGGCAAAAAATGGAGCAAAATCATTCGTCATTGGTAACTGAATTTCAAGTTCTGTCAAGTTGGGCAGAGGCATATAGCATAACGACATGAGTATCGGGTCGATCGATGCCTTCATCCTATGATGGGGTAAGGACGTCAATGGCGGACCACAGAAATCGAGAGCTTTGAGATTGGAAAATTGACGCAAGCATGAAGACAGCAAACCGGCAAGGTCTTCCGTGTATGATATAACCTCCTCTATCGAACACGGGAATGAACCGTATCCAATATCGACCTGACGTACATATTGGGCATACGGGCTGTTGGAAAGGCTCACCAGCTTTCCTAAGGATGGAAAGTGCCTGGTGTCGTACAATGAACCGGCTTGGGCTATAATGTGTCGGAAAAGGCGGGCTGAGGCACTATGACAAAAGCTTTTATTGACCAAGCGGAGTTTAGCCAGATTCTTTCGGTTATAATTGTTCAGTATTCGGAATTCTCGAGAAGTCGGCGTCTTTGAAGATCGCGAAGTGCCTATCTCGGCGTAAAGCGTAATCTGCCATAAGAATTGTTCAGTAGTGGCGCTTGGCTGGATTGAGACAAATCATACAAGGTCAATTATCTCTGCTGGGAGGTACATATCGATCAACGGTTAAGCATCGTCAGTCAGAAATCACCCCGGTAAAATATTGACACGCTTCAAGTGTGCGTAAACCCTTGCAGTTCTTACCACTCGGACCCAAATTTGGTAGAGCAAGGGAGCTGTGAGTGCCATAGTGGGTCCGTAACCTGTCCCCGCAACAAATGACCGTAACGTAAATATTCTGTACGGCACAACACTACCAGTCGTCCTCCCAAGCTCACTCCAATATGACGAAACCCTGTCTCATTATAAAAATGCAGCTATGACAATAGAATATAGTTATTTCTAGCTTTCATACCCGTGTCTAAGTTTCTAGCAAAGACACGTCTAAACGTGCCCTATGTAGATAATAAATTGTTTGTTCTGTTATTATAGGTTGATGATAATCCATGGAAGCGCAGGGAAAACATAAAAATGTCGGGTATCTCGGAGTATCTTTACTTTGATTGCTAATCGAACCCCCGCTGCTCCGGGGATATGTAACCGTGGATCCTGCTGGTCGGTATCCCGCCCGTTCTCGGATCGAAGATGTATGTGCACCCTGGCTGTTCTTTTGCAGTCAACTTGGTGCGGGGTGTGATGTATTCATAGGTGGCTGACAAATCTTTCCCCGATGTCCTTGGAATATAACTTGACCCCAACTACCGAATAAGTGCATTAATCTGGTAAGCTCAGCGTTATGACGAAAACCGCTAATTTTGGTACGTCCAACATGCGGTGAGTCTTCATGAAATCTGTAAACATTAACTGTGCTCTAACACTCAATTAGAAATCAATCCAATCTTCCTGCAAAAGCTGAGCAAGAGCCCTATTACGACCTTGGTTCATATCGTCGATCAGTGACCACTTCGTCAGCGGAAACCCAATTGTGGTTCAATCGTGGATTGATATGGGCTCATTCTTTCAACCATGGCGAAGCGGTCCGATGCTTCGAACGAGCTGCTGAAAGCGATTCCAATTGCGCTATGGCGCTCTGGGGAATTGCGTATGCGACCGGGCCCAACTACAACAAGGCGTGGAGGTATTTTGACCCAGAGGATCGTCGGGCTTCTATCGAAAAGGTCAAGGATATCCTCAACCGAGCGTCCAAATTAGAGACCCAGGCCACACCAGTTGAGCAAGCGTTAATCGGGGCAATCAGTGCTCGTTTCCCACCAATTGATGACGTCCCCGAGGATCTGGGCCCTTTCGACCGCGCGTATGCGGACGCGATGCGCTCTGTGTATCATAAGTTCAGGGATGATGTGGACGTGGCTGCGCTATTTGCGGAATCGCTTATGTGTATCACTCCGCGCGGGCTGTGGGACTTGAATACTGGTAAACCAACCGGGGACCACACAGTCGAGGCTCGCGAAGTGATTGAGCTGCAACTGCAAACTACCGGTCGCAATCATCCGGCAATCTGTCACTTGCACATACACATGATGGAGATGTCGCCATATCCAGAATTGGCTCTGCCGGCTGCGGACCGACTACGTGGCATGGTTCCGCACGCTTCGCATATGTTACACATGCCGACACATATTGATGCCGCCGTCGGTGACTATCGCCGTGGTATCGACTCCAACCATGAAGCGATACTTGCCGACGACATCTACTTTGCCCGAGAGATGGGCACAACTATGTACGCGGCCTACCGGGTGCATTACGTCTGTGCAAAATTGTATTCTGCAATGATGTCTGGCCGATTCACAGACGCGATGTCCGCTGCAGAAAAGCTCGAACAGATCATTGATCGGAACCTGCTATCCGTTAAAAGCCCCCCAATGGCCGACTTCATCGAGAGCTTCGTTGGAAGTAAGGCACACGTGCTAGCGCGCTTTGGTCGCTGGGAAGAGATTCTTGACCTCAAGCTTCCCGCCGATAGCGATACATATTGCGTAACTACAGCCACCATCCATTATACTCGCGGGCTTGCATTTAGCGCAATTGGACGGATTGCAGAAGCCGAAGCCGCTCAAATGGAGTTTGAAATAGCGCGTAGGGCCGTTCCTAGCTCCCGACTCAACAGCATTCCGTGCAAGGAGGAAGATGTTCTCGCAGTTGGCTCTGCTATGCTTGCTGGTGAATTAGAATATCGGAAGGGAAATATTGAGACGGCGTTCCATTTTCTTCGGGAAGCCATTATGCGCGAGGATGCGCTCGCGTACACAGACCCGCCTGCCTGGATGCAGCCAGTCCGTCATGCGCTTGGTGGTCTGCTCCTTGAGCAGGGACATGTCGAAGAAGCAGAAACTCTGTTCAAGGAAGACCTAGGCTTCGCTCTTGACTATCCGCGGCGTAAGGCAAAACTCAATAATGTTTGGGGATTGCATGGCTTATACGAATGTTTCACTCGCCTTGGAAAGATTCAAGAGGCTGCTTTCATCCAACCTGCACGAGATATCGCTTTGGCATCCGCTGACATTCCGGTTAATGCTTCATGCTTCTGTCGAACTTCCCCGGTAGCAAAAGAGGGATGTTGTTCATAAATGATCATTGTTGGGTGACCTGGGGGATTCATGTTGATTGAAAGATGATGCTTCGGTACTATATTATTGAGGGGAGTTGATTGTAAAGTGATACTTCGGTTTTCATATTATTGTGGGAGGTGATTGTGTGTGTGCTGTGTTGCATGTATTGTCTAAGATACAAGAAGACTGGATGTTGTGGTGAACGGGTGCATGTGTAGTCTGCAGGTAAGCACTTTTACGTCGGGCGCTGATTACACCACTAGGTACTATGTGTCAGTGTGACAGGAGTGGCAGAGGAGGAGGTAGCGAGCTCAAGCGTTTGGTTAGTTTGTTTGCATTAGGTAGAATAGGGAAGGGCAAATGAAATTACAAAATTTCGAAATTACTGAAATTTGAAATGGGCCTTGAAATCTTGAAATCCTTCTAGTCCTGAATAGGCAAGGCGCCCAAAAGCTTAACCAATCAGGCACCTTAGGCTTTTCGACTTAAGGCGGCAGGATTCTGCCTCAACTGCCTCCTCAGCCTGGCCAAATTCAGCGGAATGATGACTCATCGTTCCAAGAAATATTGAAATGTAATTGAAATAGAAAAAAAGTGAAATTTCAATATTTCGTAATCAGTTGCCCAATTATGTAATTACACCATCACTACGGAAGGTTCCAGCAATACTCGTATTTGCCATACACGAATAAGCATATGGTAATGTCACTTAATACCGTAAGTGCGTGTATATGTAAAATACCGGATGATTGCTATTTTTATATCTTTCCCAATAAGGTCTAGTGTATATTGGCGTTTAGGGTTTGGGGAACAACGAAAGAGTATATGGGGTGACACCGATTTCCGGAAATACTGTACTTGAGCTTTTTGTACATATCACTCCAACCTCTCGACGGCCATAGCAGCGCCACCAAATTCAACCACATTCCATCATGCCAAAGCTACTCTCCCGGATAACGAAGTTATTCGGCCTCGAGGTAGTCCATGTTGTCGTGGTCCGTCGATCACGTTACGGGGCCCTTCGCTTCTTACAGTCGACTTTTCCTCCTGACCACCCTACGGTAGAGTTGGCTTAGGCCCGTGGAATTGTTATGGAGCTAATTCTTCGACAGGAAGTCACTCTGACACTTGCTGACGATGAATGGAAGGCTGTTCAAGAAGCTACTTACCGTGTGTTTTAGCCTCAATACCTTATTTGCTCTGGGTAGATACGTGGCATGATGAACGCATTTCGCGCTGCTCGGACTGACAGCACTTCAGGAGTCGGAAAGCCTTCCACTCCCGGGATTCCAGATAGGAACTGATATTTCATGCTATGTACTGTCACATCATTTGGTTGTCAGGATGCGGCGGCAGATGGACAAGGGAGGCAAAGAGACGTTTGACATTTGCTGCCTTTCTAGACTGTTCCATTGACTATCTTTCTACTGTACATAATTTTTAGGAGCATAATCATGCATTCGTAACTGGCTGAGTGGAACGCTGTTACAACTGTTAGAAAGAATACAACACGTACATATAGCATGCTTAGAGAGACTGTACTAAGATCTCGATCGGTTTGACCACTCGCCTGGAAACTCCACTCCCGCAAAGGAAGTCCTCACTATAAAAGCTTCGATTGGAGCTTATCAGAAGCACTTCTATCTTAGATTGCTTTCTGCTCTAGACATTGTGTTTGAAGATACGTCTTCATTGCCATGATTGATGCATTTTACACAGAGATGGTAAATTGGTGGGTGATTGCTGCGTACGAGATACTACAAGCCCCAGATCAATGGAATGAGCTTTATCTATCGGACAAAACTTCCAATCGTTTTCTAGGCTCGATCGGTACGAAACCGTCTGGACTGATCTACAACGCTGGAAGAAATGGAAAAACTTGTCTTCCTGTTCTCAGAATTCCTGCTCGTCCAAGGTTTTCGGCCAGGCAGGTATCTCCTCAAATGGAATAAACTTTGCAAAGCTCGACGCGACCTTTCCTTTCGTAGTATATCTGCCCTTGAATTTAATGTCATCATCATTGTAAGATTGCGGCTGTGTTGAGAAGATTCGCTCCTGAAACAGGAACCCAGGGCTTCTGGTCCTCTGTCAAATAACCACCGCCTTCCACTCAGTATTCATGACAAATGTCGTCCAAGGCGATGCGGCAATCAGACTGTTGTACCTTTCTAGGTTTTTTCTCGGCCAGAAGGAGATGCAAGGTTTCCGAGCCCATCGCTACCATTGTGGGAATACAGTGGCGAAAAGACCTTTTCGTGGTAGATTTCAGTCAGCGAATGCGTCCCAAAACATAATTATGGGGTATCCCTACCAGTTAGTACCACAGAAGATATCGAATTTTGTCGAAAACCGATAGAATGAACGGTCTATTGCCGCATGAGGATCAACGGACTGCAGATGTGCCGTGTGCCATACCATGTAGGGTACTGTAGGAATACCTGAGATAAGAGCTTTTAGAGCCACGGCCTAAAAGAATAGGCGTGTTACGGAATATACTTCGGAATCAATTCCAAAGAAGGCCAGGTGCACCTCGCATGATTGTGAAATGTGCACAATTGATCTTCAATTTAACGATTCCATTGGCTTGGGGTCGGACTAAATGACACGGCAATGTATTATTTCCACAACTCACAAGCATTGATGGTGTTTGGAGGGGGTTGATGAATAGGGGTTGATGAATAGGGAGTGATAAATTGGAAGTGATAAATTGGAAGTGATAAATTGGAAGTGATAAATTGGAAGTGATAAATTGGAAGTGATAAATTGGAAGTGATAAATTGGAAGTGATAAATTGGAAGTGATAAATTGGAAGTGAAGAATTGGCAGTGAAACATTAAGAGTGAAGAGTTAGGTGTGGAGAATTAGGAGTGATGAATTAGGAGTGATGAATTGACAGTGATGAATTGACAGTGAAGAATTGGAAGTGAAGAATTGGCAGTGAAACATTAAGAGTGAAGAGTTAGGTGTGGAGAATTAGGAGTGATGAATTGACAGTGATGAATTGACAGTGAAGAATTGGAGTGCAGTATTGGAAGTGAGGAATTGGAGTGCAGTATTGGGAGTGCAGTATTGGAGTGAGGAATTGGAAGTGAGGAATTGGAAGTGAGGAATTGGAAGTAAAGAATTGAAGTGGAGAATTGAGGAACAATTGCCGGGATTCCTTCATAGAGGCCATCCAAGAAAAGGAGAAAAAACAGTTCGTTAGGTCTCTTCAAGTCTAATCAATTGGCCTTTCTTTATACCTTGCACTGTAATCGAGCGACGACAGAAGAGCTTACCAATATTGATGCAAAAGGAAGACACTTTCGAAACGACCTCAATCTCTCATCGTTCCCGAAGGCCTTGGTGAACATCCAGATATCTATTTCCGCTAGCCGTGCACCATCGGTAAACAAATGTTGATACATACAAGTCGCACATACTGTACAATAACTATGAAGTTCTAACTTACACTGATTTACAAAGTGTCAAGTATGACGCGGCACAATAGACCCTAGATTGTACTTCAGATACTCCACATACTTGATCCAGATATATATATCACACGTTCCCATTGAATGAGCCCCGGAATCCAGAACCGGCTTTTCGATAGCTTAGCCATTCAATGATATGTCACAGATTTTATACTGTACTCTAATTTACATAAATGTGAGCCTACCAAACATTCTGAACGCCGAAGCGGCTACATTTTCGGCCCCCTTCTGACAATACCCATTTTGGCGGGAGGTGACTACCAATTGTTTCTCTCATGGGCGAGAGAGTCGCGCATGGCTCAGCGAGTCGAAGATGTTTTCGAGCGAGCGGAACGGTGGCCGATGGTCTTCCTTGTAGGGCTATCCCTTTCCCCACGCTTCATTCCCACTCGTGCTAAGGAATGAGTCGAAGACGCTGTGGACCACCCTTTACTATTATTGGGGTCCACGCTATCCCCCCTAGACTTCATTTGCCAGGAAACGAATCAGTCTTCGTTGAATGTGACATGCTGTCCATGGACCCGAGAAATGCAGGCTCCTCATACATACAAGCTCAGGCTGAGAATCGTCGGGTAAGTCATTGCCCCGGCAAAGACGTCTAGACGGTTTTTGGACTCGACCACGTTTCTCTGCACGTGAATCAGGTCACGTGATATGAAGAACAAATTACAGGGCCTCGACCCTTTTCCTCGCGTCAGCATCAACCACCGCATTAGCCTACTACCCCAAGGAAGGTGAAGTTGGGGAAATACCACAAATGGACATCCTTCGATTCCAAAATACCCCACACAAGACACTCGAAGCCACCCACTAGCTTCAATTGGTGAAATCTTTGTTGCGCCAATGCTGCAGGAAGAATTCCACAATCAATCGATAGAGGCTGGCTGAACAACGGTCAGTTCTCCATCTCGTGTGCGCATGATGACCGGCATTCTATGAGCGTGTCCATAATCCAGTCCTCCCTTTCGGGGGTGCATGCACTGTCTCCACCAAGCAGAAGGCGGAGAAGAATGTGATCGAGGGCTTGGTAGAACCTAACCAGACTTGGGAAACAACTAACGACGTAGCTTCCTAGCGCGTCAACCATCTTCTCTTGGAAGGCCGTTCGATTCCTGTCATCGTCAGTCTTAGTTCTTCCACGCAAGATAGGGACCTGGAACGTCTAGAACGAACATCTGACATGCCAATTTTTCACTGGGAAGCAGAAGTACGCCAAACCCGAGAAGGCTAGCGATTCTCCACCATCGGCCTCCCCAGCGGCATTGGTCACTCAGCGCATCTCTATCGACCTTCCGCGGCGAACGTGGAGGGCTCAATATGAATGCCAAAATGTTGTCCCGGGCGATGGTCGAGATGCTTCTGCCTCGTCGGGCGATCATTACCGAACCGTCATGTTCGGCGCTCTGCAGTTGATTGACATACATTTCGAAATGTCGGTACAACCAGACCTGGGTGAGCCGGCGCCTCACCTCGCCGCCCTTGGCCGATTCGTTTCTTCTCGAGATCAACCGGCGGTAGCCTGCAACGCACGCTTCTAGATAGTGTCCATTGGTCGATGTCATGACCTCTGGCAATGCAAAGTGCGTTCGGCTGCTCCAACAATCAATGAACTCCGCTAAAAAGCCCTCCGTGGCCACATGGCGGACCAAATCGTCGCCGCAGTGGATGACTTTTTGGAGTTGCTTTATAGTCAAGCCTTGCCCGTTTTCAGTGCACAGTCCCAATTGGGTGCGGTCAATCATACCCGCTGTACCAGGAAGGCAATTTCCTCTGGTGGTCTGCTCCAGGAAGGGTTGTGGAGACTCCGGTAGGTGGGCGGGTCTTGCCGTTGACGCTGAACGTAGGATATCCCGTCCTTCGGCCCTGTGTGGGGGTTGCTCACTCGCTGCCAACGCAGCCCAGCTCACGGGAAAGACGTCGGTGCCTTTCGCGGCTTTGACGCTCCCTTTGTTGGAGCCTACCTTCGATCCATTGTCCGGGAGAATGCAAGAACTTGCGGCTGGGGTAGAGTGATCGGCGGATATGTCCAGGATCGCGGTTGTGCGCATATACAATGCGTGGAGGACAGTGCATAGCACACGAAGGTGGTACCCTGGCAGAGGATTGGCGGCTGCGGACTCTTTGTGTTCTTGGAGATGGGCTATGAGAGCTCGATGGGATAGAAATAGTGGCTTGGGGCTGCCTATGGAACCCGAGGAATGCAGAATCAGAGCTATGCCTTCCGGGTCACGATGCTGCGCAGAAGCCACCAGCGGCGTGTTCACCAGGCCCGTGGAGGGATAGGACGACTGCTCCGGAGATCCTCCCCGCTCATTTTCGAGGATTTCGTCAATTATAGCCTCGCTCTCGCGTGCCGGCCCATGGATAATCGTCTCGCAGCCGACGGATCTCAGCAAGGACTGACAGTTCGAGCCGGAAAGTGCGGGCGAGATCGTCATGGGTGTGTAGCCCAGTCGCCCAAGGGCGAAGAAAGCGATGACCATATTCAAGTCGGGACGGTCCAGCAACGCCACAATGGGATGGGTGTTCATGGACTCCCAGATCTCGAGGTCAGATTCTATTTGAGAACTAGGAGCTTTGTTCACACGTACCGAAGGTAAGCCATTCGACACCAGCATCGCAGTCGCTTCGCCTATCATTCTATCTAAATCGCGCGCGGTGTAAAAATGGGGAGATACTCCGTCCTCTCTTGGGCGACGACATTCAATGATGGGACACTGAATAGCCTCTGCTGCACGGAGACGGATCAGGTCGTCGAGAGTCTCTAGGTTGCCAATACCTTGCGACGAGAGTGTTGAAGGACGAGAAGAATTGCTTGGTTCCATAGCATATCCGCCGCAACTGCATTCGCAGGAGACTGTTGGGGGTGGGAGTTTCTGATGACGGTGTGGTGGTTGTGCAAAAGCGACGGTTCTCTGACCTGCCCCTTATACCCGTAAATTACTAGCAGGCTCGGTGATATCCTTGTAACCGTGAATTGAACACTAATCACGATCACACATTGTGCTAAGATTGCTACCAGTCACGTAGAATATCTGTAGTTTGGCTCTCAAACACGGAGGAATGGATTGATCACCCCGATCCATTCACTTGTCGTCCCGATCTACTAATCGCTAGCAAGTAATTAATCACTCCCGACTAGTCAAAGCTTGGGAGGAATTACTCACCTGGAGCAATTATGCGGAAAAGGACAAATAGACTTAGGCTGCGCATTGAGTACAGGCTTTCTCGAAATCGGCTTGACCGATACACACTCAATCACTCTTTTCTGGCCCCACTGCCAAGACCTTAGCGCAGATCATTAATTGGGCTACAGGAACAAAACAAGTACATGTATATCTAGCGGTGACACCGGAATTCGGAATCCCTGTATTGTCTACGTAGTATGCAGCTTTTCTGATACAACGCAGTTGTTATAATACTATTCTTGCCATTACAGTGACGCAGCAAAAGTTCTAAGACCACATTACTTCTTCTCTATTTTACCACCCACAGCCATTGAGTTGCGTTAACTTTTGCTGCATCACTGTACGTTGTTCTCTAGATTTCAACATCACCAATCCTATCCAAGTTCTTTTCGATGATTGTGTTGTAGTTCTCCTGATATGCCTCACGTTCACTGCTGTCGTAGCCTTCAAGATAGTCCCACTTCTCTGCTTCTTCTCTCTTTCTAATTTCTCGCTCGTTCTTGCCTACTCGAAGTTAACATGAGATTCATCTTGAAGAGCAATACATTCCACATACTATCTTCAACCTCTGCTGGGTCAAGTCTCTCAACAATAGCAGTCACTGGAATGTTATAGAGGCAAAGGTATGTGCCACCGATGTGCTGGCTTGCCTTATCAGGTAATTCCAGTCCAAGGACCTCTACCAGGTAATTCAACCTGAAGAAATAAACATCCTCTAACTGGGCCGTGTCGATAACGTATAGTGCCCAATTATCGTGTGGAAGGTGCCGTTTCTTTCCGAGCCAGGGTCGTTTCAATCCCCAATTCTCCGCATGTTCCCGATCGGAGAAGAGGCTGATAAAGGGTATAGGATCGTCACACCACCAGGTAAATTGTTTTACTATATCCCTTTTAAATTCATCAACATCGTTCTCATAATAGACCTTTGATCTATGTGTCGCCACAAAACCCTCAGTTGAGGAGTACTTTGTTCTGCTTCCAGGATAATCAATCCGGTATAATGAAGAGGGTACTTTATCAATTGATAACCGATACTTTTCCATATTTCAGTGCAGCCAGTGCAGTTACACTGGGAAGTGAAATGATCGACGTTTAGACGTTGGTGAAGGGGGGAAGAGTCAGCTGAAGGAGTTTTGGTATTTCCATAGATATCACATGACGTTGGAAATATCAACCTACATAACGTCATTACTAGGTCATCATGTGAATAGGGTTTGAGGAATCGTCGTAGTTTTTACGAGATGGGAACGTAGTAATAGCGGTAATTATAAATATAGTATATATAATAAACGGTTGCAATATCTACGGACTGTTTCGTGGAGACCCCGTTTTCAACTTTCATGGGGTCCAACTACCTAAATCTCTTACATATTGCGTAAATCTACTACATAGCACTGTGCAATACTATATACACATCATTTTACAGTGGCCCTAACTTACTGCAGTCTGCCCAATTGATGATCTGCGCTAAAGTCTTGGCAGCGGGGCCAGAAAAGAGTGATTGAGTGTGTATCAGTCAAGGCGAATTCGAGAAAGCCTGTACTCTGGTCTGGTCAGAAACCAATTGCAGGGAGTATACCGTGCATACTTGGTCACTGCTCAATTACACGTCTCTATCGATCAAGCCCATTGACCGATCGATGGCACGCGGAGTATAGTCCAACGTCACCCTGAAATAGATCCGCCAATGCAGCCCTGTACAGTACCGTAGGCTCTCGATGATTTGAGTTTACATTTGGCAGAATTTTTGTATGTGGCGTGCCAGCTCTTTGCAGGAGACGTATGTATCAAAGCACAGAATGGAATTTACAGGAGCGAAGCATGCCGCTTAGAACTTCGAATACTACCGAGCATACTATCTTTTCAAGGCTATACTTTGCGACATGTAACTAGATTGTATAGGGGTAATCTTACAGTACAATTATGGGAAACAGCCAACAGAATACAACGCATTTATGATATTACGCCTATTGCATAGTCTCGAATTCTGTAACAGGAATCCTAGGGGGGAGGAACGGGCCAAAGACAGATCTTAGCTTCTTCAAATCGATCATTTGAATACTGGTCCCAAGCACCACGGAGAGGTGTCTGTCTATTCGCTGGGGTGAGATCTGACGTATGAGGCTACGCGGGAGCACTACAACGCCTGGGTTTCTCAAGCCCAGACAGGGGAGATCTGACGTATGAGGCTACGCGGGAGCACTACAACGCCTGGGTTTCTCAAGTCCAGACAGGGGAGGACAGAACTTGTTCTGAATCCTAACCTCCAAAAAGCTGGGAATGAGGACGCTTTTATACCCCGGGGCGGTCAGAACGGCCGATATACATGCATAATCACTTCAGTCCGTGCCCAAGGCCCTAACAAAAGGGAACAGTAACACCTTGATCCATGTATGTTCATTGATAATATCAATTCTGTCACCGCAATTCGCACCACAGCGGTATAAACCATTCGCTTCACTCTTGTGACTGATTAGGCCTCCCTGAGTAGATTCATCAACGCCGTGATATATTTCTCAATTGAATCAAATTAATTCTCCCAGAGCTTCACTCATAGCTCTTGACCACGACCGCCATTTTTCATGGTCTTTGATCCAAATCTTTAATTACTCACTTCCAATTGCCACACAGCCCCGATTGGATGATGAGGCTTCTCTCTATTGGCATTATGTCTACTGCAGGAAGATGAGCTGGAACCGGACTGAGTGTATGGGCAGATGGTCAAAATGGACGAGCAACTCCCTCTAAGGAATGAACTGCGGTTAATAACAGATGAATGATATACTCTTTTCTTATCGATACGCACAGGTACAGAGGCGCCCAAGTTCGCCTTCCATGTTTGCGAACATAGACATACTGTTTCGAACCCTAATCACATGATAGGCTAACCCAATTTGCATTTGACGTAAATTACCGGTATCGTATGTACAGCGTAATAATACCTAGCGTGGTACCCATCTGTATGAGTACAACAATCAACAGTCAAAAGTCTGTACGACTAGAAGTTTCCACATAAGCGGAGAAAACTAGGCGACCTATGGGAACCTGTCAACTTCCCACACGTGCTACTGAATATTATTGAAGCAGCAAAGGTCTTGCGAGGTGATCGAGGTGTCAGTTTCCTAGATTCCTCATACGACTAGGTTACAGCCTACGGTCCTACGACTTATTGATTGACTGCTTATAATGATGGAACCTGCTGGTAAATATGGGTATAGTTCACTCCACTCCCGTTCCAGACCCGCAACTCCCCACATTCGCCAGATGTTCCCGGCTAACCTAATAGGAGAAGTAGCCGCCAAGGTTCGGCGCCAGACAGTCACCTGATCGTAGAGCTGAGCTTCCCTTCTTCACGTTGGGGCCTGTTCCTGTGAGAGCATCATCGTACACAAGCTATTGAGCATGAATTCCACATCTTTTGGCAGCGACAACTCAGGGACTCAGGTAGGGACCAACCATGGTCCGATAACTCAGAACTATTTCTCATCTGGTGAGAAACCTGAAGCCGTTTTCAAGCTAGGCAAAGTTGACTGAAAGCCACTTTTGAGGTCCAGACCGAAAGAGGACCCCAGAGCAGATTACAGACAATGGTTAGCATCGCCCCTGACGAGTCAAACAACTTTTTTATTCACAATTGTAACAGATATACTTGAGTCACTGGCATTCCCGCAGATGCTTGACAGGAGGGATAATATCGAGCCATGCCACACGGATACTTGTAAATGGATTTTGGACCTGGAGGAGTACCAGTCTTGGAAGAACCATTCCCACGGTCTACTCTGGATTAAGGGCAAGCCAGGTGCTGGAAAGTCGACCTTGATGGTCTTCCTCCACGAAAAACTCCAGACATCACAGGACGATTGTCCAGGAATTCGCCTCGACTTTTTTTTCACCGCTCGGGGCACAGAGATGCAACGTACACCACTGGGAATGCTGAGATCATTATTGAATCAGATTTTCAACCGCGACCCGACTATACGATCTCAGATACGTGAGACATACGACCGGCGATGTAAGCAGTTTGGGTATGGCAAACGTCAGTGGGAATGGCCAGAGGTGATGCTAGAAGAGTTACTAGCAAGTGCCATCCTGGAAACAGCCGCTCAGCAGCATGTGACAGTTTTTGTGGATGCTCTAGACGAGGCGGGGGCTACGTCTGCTCAGCAGCTGGCAGGATATTTTCATCGGCTCGTTGATCGTGCCGAGAAAAAGAAGCTATGCATCCAAGTTTGCATCTCATGTCGACACTATCCTATCATGGAAAGTGGCCGGGCTATAGAGATAAAGGTCGAAGATCATAATCAGCAAGATATTGCCAGCTATATTGAGGATAAACTGACCAAGACAGGGGCCAAGGACAGCACCAGTGAGAAGATGAGGAAGATGCTAGTTGAGCAATTGAGCCAGCAAGCGAATGGAGTTTTCCAATGGGTTCATATTATAATCCCCCTCATCGAGCAGAAGGTTCGTGAAGGAGAATTGTTTGACGACATCTGCCGCTGGTTACGTGAGGTCCCAGCTGGCCTGGAAGATGTTTACGCGTATATTCTGAACGTCGTGATAGAGGAAAGTAACCGCGAGCAATCATTCTTCTTCTTTCAATGGGTATGTCTTGCTGAGCGACCCCTCACTGTGACCGAGATGCGCTATGCTCTCGTTGCTAAGAATGTGCGGGGACCGCTGTCTCAAAAGAAATGGGAAAGGATCTCCGGTTTCATCGAAGGCAACGAACAAATGCTGCAAAGGATCAAGGCTCTTTCGGGTGGACTAGTCGAAGTAGTCCCAAGTACGGATAACAAGAAGACTATACAGGTGGTACACCAGTCGGTCAATGATTTCTTGCGCACAAAAGGGCTCAAGGTTCTGTGTCAGAATATCGGTAGAAGTATGTCATCCATGAACGAGGATAGAATTCTTTCTCAATGCCAGGCAACTCTCTACCGGTCGTGTTTAGTGTATCTTGCGACAGCTCATATACCGGCAGGAACCACTTGGTTCAAAGGAAATAAAGAGAGCCTTATCCAGGATCGTCCGTTGATTGACTATTCCACTACGAATCTATTTATTCATGCAGAAAAGGCTGCCGATTCTCGATCCAGCATGTTTCAGAATGAGAAAGAAATTTTACAACGTGTACTCTATCGTTGGGTCCAGATTTACCGGAATTTACATGAGTATAGCAGACCATGCCCCCCAGAAGGCACAACACTATTGCACATGGCTGCTGCTGCCAATCTGGTGGATCTTATAGAACCTGTGGTGTCGGATATTAAGAATGTCGCGATAAGAAACAGAGATGGAGATACAGCGTTACACTTGGCAGCTCGACGGGGTCATGTCACAGCCGGCAAAATACTCCGAACAGAGGGAGCGGACCAAGAGGCAAAGAACCACAGCAGCAAGACACCATTATCCGAGGCAGCCAGTGGTGGGCATATAGAATTTGTCGAATGGCTCCTAGATGGGGGCGTGGATCTAAAAATAAAGGGAGATGGGGGTGCGCTACAATCAGCTTCTTTGGGAGGCCATGGGAGTGTTGTGGAGATACTGATAGAAGCCGGAGCTGATGTCAACGCCCAGGGTGGTCACTACGGCAATGCCCTACAGGCCGCTGCATACAATGGAAGGCCTGAGACAGTGCAGATACTGCTCGGAGCCGGAGCTGATGTCAACGCCCAGGGTGGTCACTTCGGCAATGCCCTACAGGCCGCTGCACTGGGTGGAAGCTCCGAGACAGTGCAGATACTGCTCGGAGCCGGAGCTGATGTCAACGCCCAGGGTGGTCGATACGGCAATGCCCTACAGGCCGCTGCCACTTCACACAATGGAAGCTCCGAGAAAGTGCAGATACTGCTCGGAGCTGGCGCGGATGTCAACACCCAGGGTGGTCACTTCGGCAATGCCCTACAGACCGCTGCACTGGATCGAAGCTCCGAGACAGTGCAGATACTGCTCGGAGCCGGAGCTGATGTCAACGCCCAGGGTGGTCTATACGGCAATGCCCTACAGGCCGCTGCATGGAGAGGAAGCTCCGAGACAGTGCAGATACTGCTCGGAGCTGGCGCGGATGTCAACGCCCAGGGTGGTATATTTGGATCGCCTCTCTTGGCGGCTATTCATGAGGGCTATGCTGATGAAGTTCAAATTCTTCTCCATGCTGGGGCAGATCCACTACTTGCGGATGAACTCAGCCGCACTCCTCTTCATATTGCTGCTTCAAAAAACATGCTCGAGATACTCGATCGGTTTCCTCAACTAGCGTCACCCCTTAACAGCCGAAGTAACTTGTTACAAACTCCCCTCCACTTGGCGGTTTGTCATGGTCACATTAGTTTTGCTATTGCCCTTCTCGATTCTGGCGCTGATCCCTCCCTCCTAGATGGGTATGGTCGACATGTCATGGACTGGGCATCTAATCACGAAACCCTATTGCAGGAAATACATAATCACTGCTCTGATCTGGTGTTGACGCCTCCTGGTACTCAAGAGCTCACTGTTCGTCGATCGCTTTTCGAACTCACTAAGTCGCTTTCATTTGCCAGATCCAATTCTTCATGGCTTATTGTGCAACAATTAGGCCGCTACTTTTTGTTTCTTGGCCAGTTCGATAACGCGCGCTATCTGTTCCAGCTCCATCTGCCTCGAGATGCTTCTTCCAAAGAAGATCCTTGGCAGATCTCCTGCAACATGTGCAGCCAAATTATTACCAGGGCTCGCTTTGTATGCAAAGTGTGCGCCTGTATCGACCTTTGTTCCTCCTGTGTACAGAAGTACCCCCGCCATAGCCGATTGCATCCAAATCAAGAGCACGAACTCTTTGAGGTGTCCAATGTGCCTAACAAAAACTCCCAGTTCAACGGGCTAGGATCAGAGCGATTCAAAATTTTCTTGGACAATCTTGCTCATAAACTTCTCGAGGGAAACGCTGATCAATCTGAGCAGGAGCTATCCAATGATTCTATGTTTGCTCTCGCACCGAGGAAGGAAGCTATAGTTCCAAAGACTGCTTTGAACTTGGTAACAATTACCTCTGGGATCATATTCGGGGCTTCAGCTGTTTTGTTAGGAGCTCGGTATTTTAAAAAACGTTAAATTTAGCTCATACTTTCCATATATTGAGGAGTTTTGTTTTGTACTCATAGCCAAGTACTTTTTGGAGTGCCTAGCGTCAAGGAGATACGATGATTTTTTCAGCGATGTATGTGCTATTCTTATCTTTCCCTTTTATGAGCTATGCACTTCATGTTATCTAAATAATTCCGATGCTGATCCATTTTAAAAAAGTTGTAGGACAGGTATTTTTTTTCTTTTCTGATACACGAGGTAGCATACATAATTTGGCACTACTGAATATCCGCAAGTTTTTGCGGATATAGGTTATAGAGCGCTCACTGCACTGCGCTACATATCTTTGCTGTTTGCGAAGTAGTAAATCTGTCCTTGCTGTAAATTATATGAATAAATATCTTACGTTGCTAGGACTCGATGTTTCTTGCCATTTTGTGAGTGGTTTGGTGAGCTGCAGTTGCCAGGTTGGGAGGAGTGAACAAAGGACGCATGGTGGTGGGGGTGGGCGGTGTTAAGAGCGTTTATTTTTGGACATGTAGCAGTACATGAGTGTACAGTCTTATACTTTTCTCCTTGGTACGACGTAAATCCGTAACAACTTTTTAATTACAAGAGTAGCCATATCTGGCTTATCATGTCACGTGATTAGGGTTTGAAATATCGTCTATATGTATCCGACATAGAAGGCGATCCTGGGCGGCTCTGTACTTCACCGGATAGTGACATGGCTGGTACAATACAGTAAAGAACGTCTCGGATGTGTAGTGGGAGAGTTGTTTAGTTGACGGCGATATCCAAGACAGGCCGCGATCGCCTGCGCCCGAGCCTTCCAGGGGCTTACGCTTTAGAGCGGGTCCGGCGGTCCCCACTTACGAGACTAAGCTTGTCCGGTGTTTTTCAAAATTTCCCCTAGTAACTGATCGAACCGGATGACTCCATGACCCACATGATCGCCATGCCGCTCTACCGAGGCTGCTGTCAGACCTTTACTCTGCGCACTGATATCGTCACGTGAAATCGCAGTCGAAATCCTCAACGCGAGGACGCGATGGGATGGTTA
>Ga0102593_1001143_pt1 | contig 28786 bp, 29 predicted proteins | sample AraplaCol_mMS_r2_2_FD_76862 | JGI IMG/M metagenome (GOLD analysis project Ga0102593, IMG submission 76862) | Arabidopsis root microbial communities from North Carolina, USA - plate scrape MF_Col_mMS_r2 (SPADES assembly) (version 2) | ecosystem: Host-associated > Plants > Roots > Endosphere...
CAAGAGCGCGCGGCACTCGCGCGCGAGCAGCGCCTCGGAATCGCAATCAAGAACGCCGTTGCCCGCGGTGAGTACGCGCCCATCACGCTCCTGGCCGAAGTCCTCGCGACCGCGAGCCAATCCGTCTCCGAGCGCTTCGAGCAGCTGCCCGGCCTGCTGCGCAAGGTGTGCCCGGAGCTGCCGGACACCGCACGCGACAAGCTGATGTCGGCCATCGCCGACGCGCGCAACCAATGGGTGCGCGCGACAGCCCGGCTCGTGACAGAGGCCGTCGTGCAGCCCGAGGAAGAACCTGAAGAAGAGGGCGAACCGCTGTGAGCCTGGCACCCAACGAAACGCTGCGCGCGGTGGTGAATGCCGTGGTGTCGGGCCTCGTGCCGCTCAAGATGGAGCGCCCGCAGCCGCTGAGCACCTGGGCCGAAGGCAACTTCTACCTGTCGCCCGAGGCCAGCCACACGCAGGGCGAATGGAAAGCCTATCCGTTCCAGAAGGGCTGGATGGATGCCTTCAGCAATGACGACATCGAAGAGGTGACCGTGCGCAAGGCGAAGCGCGTCGGCTACACGAAGACGCTGCTCGCCTTCATCGCCTACAACGCGGCGCACCGCCGGCGCAAGCAAGCGCTGTGGATGCCGACCGACGATGACCGCGACAGCTTCGTGAAGTCGGAAATCGAGCCGATGCTGCGCGACGTGGGCGCTCTGAAGGCGGTCATCGTGCCGGGCAAGGAAGACACGATGAAGCTCAAGAGCTTCTTCGGCTCGGTCCTGCATCTGCTCGGCGGCAAGGCGGCGCGTGCCTACCGCCGGATCACCGTGGCCGTGGCGGTGCTCGACGAAGCTTCGGCCTTCGATCAGAAGATCGAGAAGTCGGCCGACCCCATCACGCTGGCGCGCGGCCGGCTCGAAGGCGCGCCGTTCCCGAAGTTGGTTGCCGGCAGCACCGTGCGCATCAAGGACTTCGACCACATCGAGACGCGCGAGAAGAACGCCGATGCGCGCATGCGTTATCACATCGTCTGCCCGCACTGCGATGCCGAGCATCCGCTCATCTGGGGCAGCAAGAAACTGCGACATGGCTTCAAGTGGGACGGCTCTGACTACAACACCGTGCGGCACGTTTGCCCGCACTGCCACGAGTCGATCACGCAGGCCGATTACCTGCGGATCTGGGACACCCGGGCGATGTGGGTCAGTGAGTGTGGCCGGTATCGCTACAACCACGATCTGCACATCTGGACCGATGCGCAAGGTGTCGTCGTCCGGGCGCCGCGGCATGTGGCCTTCGTCGAGATGTGGAGCGCCTACAGCCCGCAGCGCGCATGGTCCGACATCGTGCGCGAGTTCCTCGAAGCGACGATCAAGGCCAAGGCCGGGGACACGGCCCCGCTCGAAGGTTTCGTGAACGAAACGCTCGCACAGTATTGGGAGGCGGTTGTCGAGCGCGCTGACGAGCACGCGCTCTCGCGCCGGTCCGAGGACTACCGCCGCTTCACGGTGCCGTATGGCGGCCTCGTGTTGGTCACGGGCGTGGACGTGCAGGACAACCGCTTCGAGCTGGTGACCTGGGCCATCGGCCGCGGCGAAGAGATGTGGTGCATCGACTACAGCGTCATCATGGCGAACCCTGCCGACGAACGCGACTGGTCGCATCTCGACGCCTACCGCAAGACGATCTTCCAGCACGAGAGCGGGCAGGCGATGAAGATCGAAGCCGTGGCCGTGGACACCGGCGGCCACTTCACGCACCAGGCCTACAACTACTGCCGCCAGCGCGAGCGCGAACGGGTGTTCGCGGTGCGCGGTGACCCGCAGCCGAGCAAGATGGTCAAGAGCAAGGCCACTGTGCAGGATGTGAACTGGGGCGGCAAGATCATCAAGCGCGGCGTGCGCCTCTGGTATGTCGGCACCGACACGGCGAAGGATCTGATGTACGGCCGTCTTTGCGTCGAGCGCAAGGGCGCCGGCTTCGTGCACTTCAGCAAGGATCTGCCGCCCGAGTTCTACACGCAACTGACCTCGGAGGCGCGGGTGCCGCAGCGTGTGGCAGGCGGCGAGGCCTACCGGTGGATGAAGTCGCCCGGTGCGCGCAACGAGGCCTTGGACTGCACGGTCTACGCGATCTTCTGCACCCACATGCTCGGGCTTCATCTCTACACCGGAAAGATGTGGGAGCGGCTGGAATCCATCGTGCAGCCGCCGAACGGCGATCTGTTTCGCGTGGAACGGCCGCAAGAGGTTTCGCCGGCTGATGTTCCACGCGAAACGCAGTCGCCTTCCGCGCAGACAAGTGAAGCGCCCGCCGCGGCGCAGGCAAGCCCGCCGAACCCGCCCCCCACAACGGCCCCGCTCCCGGCGTCTGCCATGCCGCTGAAAGCGGCCCCACCACGCCGGACCATCCAACGACCGTCTCGTCAATCCCATTCCGATAGATCATGGTGAACAACATTCGAAATGACATCGTTCTCGACATCCTCGGCCGCGTGCAGGAAGCACTCGCCGCCGCAAAGGGCGAGCTGACGCCCGAGCTCGTAAAGGGCGTGGAGGCCGACATTCGGGCGCAGTGGGGTGGAGACCGCGTGTTCATCGCGCGGATCCGCGGCGAGGGTCATAGCAGCCGCAACAGCCGAATCTTTCGGGACTATTTGGCCGGTGAACGGGTGAAACTGCTATCGCGACGCTACGAGCTTTCTGAGCGTCAGGTGCTGCGCATCATTAAAGCGCCGGTTCGTTAAGGCAATCGAGCTCAGACGCAATCATCCAATTGACCTCTCCAAGCCTGACTATGAGCAATCGGCTCGGAGCTCCAAGGAGTCCATACCCGCAGTCGAGTTAGGATCTGCATGAAAAACACGAAGCTCGTCATCCCGCTGCGGCGCTGGTCTCGTCGGTAACGTTTCACGTTGTTCTCACATTGCAAGTGGAGTTCATCTAGCAGGCTCCTGACATCGCTTTCTGAACGGCACTGCGGGAACCGCTGAGCCACGTATCGGAAAACGTTCTCAATGTCAGACTTACGAAGAACAGCAAGCGGCGGCGGAACGATCCTCACGTCGTAGCCCCACCACACGTGCTTGTCGGCGTGCGCGTCGCGCCCGAGAATTGCAGAGAAACAGCAATATGCGAACACAGGGGTCGCGTCAACTTGCATGAAATCTGCGGCGGAAATTTTCGACTCGTCGCGCTGCCCCGCTATGGATTCGACGGAGCCGTGACCGAAACACATCAAAGCACGCGGTTCAGAATCGGACTGCATCGCGCGTAGCGCTTCGGCCCTTGTTGCCCTGCTGCCGGTTAAGAAGATCGCACCTGTTGAATCTGCAACACGCGCCGCAATCGAAGCACAAGCAATCGTCTCGCTGTCATATTCTGGAGCAAAGACGATCATTGCAGCCCGTCCGTTTCTTGAGCCGCGTCCACAGCCAAGAGCTCTCGCGCCACGCGAAGCAGGTCAGCCGCATATTGACGTGCCAGCGGCGTGCCGTTTGTGAGCGCGTCGGAAAGCTGCTCTGCCGTTACCTTATGGCCCTCCATTGTTCGATAGATGATTCGAGAGCTGGGGGTTGTTTCGCGAATGAGCGCCCCTAAGAGGCGGCGGCCAAGAAGCCTTTCAGCATCAGCAAGTGGCTCAAAACGCTGCTCGGATCCCAAGATTTCTGCAAGGCCCGATAGAAAATCGCGCAAGGACGGAGAGCGAGTCACAGCAACGCCGATGTTCATCGCTCTGAATATTTCTAGACCGACTCCCGGCAACCGTTTGGAGCCGCCAAGGAGTGCAATGGCTACCGTCTTGGTCAGTGGAATTTCATCCGGGAACTGGAGTCTGTCCAAAGAGTTTTTGCTCGAGTCACGCAAATGACTTTTGGCGGCACTGATGTCAGCAAAAAGCCAAGACTCGATCGATGGAACTGCGAAAAAAATGTGGTTCGCATGCTGTCCTAGTCCTGGCTTGTGCCGCAACTGCGCTCGCGCATCTGCCAAGCTTGGCGCGTCCGCATCAACTAGTGCGACATAGATGGGCACATCTGGAGAGCTGGCGATAGGACTGCCCGTATGGGTTAGGTACTGGCGGAAAACGCCGTTCTTCCCACGGCAGGCGTGTGCAGTTACTCGCAGGTCCGACCGATCGAACGCCTTCACGACTATTGCCTCGACCCATGCGGCGTCGTACTCAGCCTCTACGAAGATATTCAAGTGAATCATGAGTGCCTCGGATGCGCTGCAGTTGCAGCATTGATCTCGAGTCTAGAGGTTCTTCGGGTGCGATCAGCTTGTGGCGGTTGGTTTCAGCACCCGTGGGCACCTTAGCTCCAAATCTGACCGCGCCTGATCGGTCTTAAGCGGACGTTCGAACCGGGACCTTCAACGTTAGGTGTTGCCCGACTGTAGTCGAACGGTCCATACGGTTTGGGTCTTAAGCACGTCATCATCCGCCGCCACAGTGCTGATAGCGATGTGAGGTGACACGCCACGCCTTGCCGATGTCACCTGTTGCATTTGATAGTGCGATCAACACTGACCAAAGGCACGACCGTGGCAATCGACTCCTCTCACATCGAACCCGTCTCCATCATTCCCGGCGATACCGTGAAATGGACGCGAACGCTTGCGGACTATCCGGCCTCGGCCGGTTGGGCGTTGAGCTATGAACTGCTCAACTCGCAGCACCGCTACCAGATTGCGGCAGTTGCTCACGGCGACGTGCATTGCGTCGTCATCTCCGCGCAGACCACGAATAGCTACGCGCCAGGCTCCTACGACTGGCGAGCGCGTGTCACCAATGCCGATGAGGTCTACACGGTCGGCACAGGGCGCCTGGCCGTCGCGCCATCGTTCGGTGCGGTCGGCGATGTCCGCTCTCACGCAAGGCGAGCCCTCGACGCCATCGAGGCGGTGCTCGAAGGCCGGGCCACCAGCGCGACCGCCGAATACGAAATCAACGGCCGACGCCTGAAGTACATCCCACTCAACGAGCTGCACGCGATGCGCACGAAGTACCAGCGGGAAGTCGCAGCGGAAGAGGGCAAGAGCGGGCCGCGGGGCGTATCGGGTCGCATCATGGTGAGGTTCGGCGCATGAAGACGCCCGCTTTCCTTCACCGCCTATTGCGCAGCGGTCCTGCGCCGAAGAAAACGCAGGTTCGCCGCTTTCAGGCCGCCCGCATCGACCGCCTCTCGGCCGATTGGATCGCGACCTATTCCAGCATCAACGAAGAGCTGCGCGGCGACCTCGACCGTCTTCGCGCGCGAGGGCGTGAGCTGCGCAACAACAACGACTATGCACGCAAGTTCTGCGGCATGGTCGAAACCAACATGGTGGGGCCGGCCGGCTTCGTGATGCAGGCGCGTGTAGAGAACGCGCCGGGCAAGGCCGACAAGCTCGCGAACGATGCCATCGAAGCGGCGTTCGTGCGCTGGCAGGCCGTGTGCGATGTCACCGGCCGGCAGTCGCTGCGCGACATGTGCGAGACGCTGGTCGGCGGCCTGCCGAGCGATGGCGAGTTTCTGGTGCGGCTGGTGCGTGGCCCCGATGCGCGCAACGAATTCAACTTCGCGCTGCAGCTCATCGACGTGGACCGCATCGATACCACGTTCAACGGCATGGAGCATTCGACCGGTAACACCGTCATCATGGGCGTGGAAGTGGATGCGTATCGCCGAACCGTGGCGGTCCACATCTTCGAGGCGCATCCGAACGATGGCCCGCGCACCTCCCGGCAGCGCGTGCGTCTGCCGGCAGAGGACATCATCCACGGGTTCAAGGTCGAACGGGCCGAGCAGGTTCGCGGCATCCCGTGGATGGCGCCGGGAATGCTGAGCCTGCATCACCTGGGCGGCTTCATGCTCGCCGCGGTGCTGGCCGCCGAGCACGGCGCGAATCACTTCGGCTTCTTCACGCAAAACCAGGACGCAGCGCCGGGCACCTTGCCCATCGGCGAGCGCGACGACGGCGGCGACGCGATCACAACGAGCCAGCCCGGCATCTATGACACCTTGCCGCCTGGCTATGACTTCAAGCCGCACGAGAGCAAATACCCGAACGAAGTCTTCGGCCCCTTTGTGAAGACGGCGCTGCAGCGTGTGGCGAGCGGTTGGCGTGTGTCGTACCACGCGCTCGCGAACGACCTCGAAGGCGTCAACTTCTCAAGCATCCGAAGCGGCACGCTCGACGAACGCGACCGATGGGCGTCGGATCAACAATGGTTCATCGACATCCTGCTCAAGCGAGTGCGCGCCGAGTGGATGGTGATGTCCCTGCTCTCGAATGCGATCACCATGCCGAACGGCAGTCCGCTGCCGGCCGCGAAGGTCGCGAAGTTTGCTGCGCACGACTGGCTCGGCCGTCGTTGGGAGTGGGTGGACCCGCTCAAGGACATGAACGCGCGCATCGCTGGCGTGGGTGCGGGTCTGGTCGCGCCGCAGGATCTGAGCGCGCAGATGGGCCGCGACTTCTACGACACCATGGTGAAGATCAAGGAAGCGCAGGACCTGGCGCAGCAGCTCGGCATCGTGTTGCCCGCCTACGCGACGAAGGTCGCGGCGCCGGCGCCCAAGCCTGCGAAGGGCCGGCCTGCTGCGGCCGACGAAGAAGACGAAGAGGAAGAAGAAACCACGACTTAGTGACATAGCGTGCCTTGTCAATGTCACTACTGCGCCGTTGCAATAGCGGCATGACTTCAAGTCTTCCTCAAGCTCTTCGCGAGCATCTGCCCACCGGGCAACTCAAGCGCGCTTTCGTGGTGGAGCGTGCCTCCATCGACGAAGAGGCGCGCACGGTGAAGCTCGCCTTCGCGAGTGAAACGCCCGTCAATCGCGGCTGGTTCATCGAGGTGTTGGACCTCAGTCGCAAGTCAATGCGCACCGGCCGCCTCACTGCCGGCGCAAACCTCCTTTGTGACCACGACACACGAGATGTTGTCGCGGTCGTCGAGTCTGTGGAAATCGGTTCGGACAAGGTAGCCCGTGCCGTGGTGCGCTTCGGTCGAAGCGTGCGCGCAGAGGAAGTCTTTCGCGACGTGATCGACGGAATCCGCGTCAACGTTTCGGTGGGCTACATCATCCACGAAGCCATTCTTGACGGCACTCGGGACGGGTCTGACACCTACCGCGTGACCGACTGGGAGCCCTTCGAGTTGTCTCTGGTCAGCGTGCCAGCGGACGCGACTGTCGGTGTCGGCCGCAGTCTCCCCGCCGAGCTGCCGGCCGTTCCTTCCCTTCCTTCCCTTTCCCCATCTTCCACGGAGAACCGCGCCATGACGACGCCTGCAACCACGCCTGCCGCCAACCCGGCACCCACCATCGAAACGCCTGTGCAGCGCAACCACGCTGCCGAAATCAGCAAGATTGCCGCCGCCATGCCTGGCGGTGCCGATCTGGCGATGCGCTCCATCCAAGCCGGCCACACGGTCGAGCAATTCCAAGCCGAAGCGATTCGCGCACTCGCATCCAAGCCCGTGCCCACCGCCGACATCGGCCTGACCACGAAGGAGACGCGCCGCTTCAGCATGGTGCGCGCGCTCAACGCGCTGGCAAATCCCGGCGATGTCGCGGCCCGCAATGCCGCGGCCTTCGAGTTCGAGTGCTCCAACGCCACCGCGACCAAGCTCGGCAAGACCTCGCGCGGCATCCTGATTCCGTTCGAAGTGCAGAAGCGTGACATGAACGTCGGCAGCGCGGCGGCCGGCGGCAACCTCGTGGCCACCGATTTGATGTCGGGCGACTTCATCACCATCCTGCGCGATGCGATGGTGCTCAACACCTTGGGCGTGCGTTTCCTGTCGGGTCTGGTGGGCAACATCGCGATTCCGAAGCAAACCGGCTCGGGCAGTGCATATTGGGTGGCCGAGGGCCAACCGCCGGACGAGAGCGGCGCGGCCATCGGTCAGGTCGCGATGTCGCCGAAGACGGTCGGCGCCTTCACCGACATCAGCCGCAAGCTGTTGCTGCAGTCGAGCATCGACGTGGAGAGCTTTGTCTCGTCCGACCTGGCGATGGTGCTCGGCCTGGCGATTCAACGCGCGGCCATTGCCGGCGGCAGCGTGGCGAACGAGCCGAGCGGCATCCTCGCGAAGATCGCGGCAGGCATCGCCGGTGGCGCCAACGGCGGCGCCCCGACCTGGGATCACGTCGTTGATCTGGAGACGGCCGTGTCGGTCGCGAATGCCGATGTGGGCACGCTGGCCTACCTCACCAACGCGAAGGTGCGCGGCAAGCTGAAGAAGACTTTCGTCGATGGTCCCGGCACTGGCGAGCGCGTGTGGCAGAAGGGCAGCGAGCCGTTGAATGGCTATCGCGCCGCGGTCACCAACGCCGTGCCGAGCAACATTGCCAAGGGCACCGGCACGAACCTGTCGGCGCTCATCTTCGGCAACTTCGCCGACCTCGTGATCGGCATGTGGGGCGGCCTCGACCTGATGGTCGATCCGTACACGCACAGCACCACGGGCACGGTGCGCGTCACGGCGCTGCAGGACGTGGATGTCGGCGTGCGCAACGTCGAAAGCTTCGCCACCATGGAAGACGCGCTGACCGCGTAAGCCCATGCTCGCCGAAGACCTGTCTGTTTTCTTCAGCGACTTCGCGGTGAACGCCTCGTTCACCGTCGAAGGCTTGACGAAGACCGCGCGCGTCATTTTCGACCGTCCCTATGCGGCGCCCTTCCGGATGCAGGCCGATGCAGATTCACCGTCGTGCCAAGGCGCGACGGCGGACCTCGCTGGCCTGCAGCGCGATGACGCGATCACCGTCGATGGGAAGACCTTCGAAATCGACCGTGCGGAAGCGGACGGCACCGGCGTGACGAACCTCGTGCTGAGGGGCCGCTGATGCTCGCACTGGAACCTGCCATCGTCGCCCGCCTGCGCGCCGAGCTGCCCGAGACATGGACCGTCAAAGGCATGTTCTCGGACAGCGGCCGGCGCGATGCGGAGCTGTTCGCTTCGGTGCTGTTCATCGACGGCAACGTGCCGGCCAGCGATGCGCCTGGCGCGCTCGTGCGGCCGTTCTGGGCCATCACGCTGATGGCGAAGCGCAGCGACGCGGACGCACCGGTCCATCTCGACAGCGCCTTCTCGCGCGTCATCGAGGCGCTGCAGGGCTGGACGCCCGGGGCGATCGCGGGCCGGCGCTGGGAGCGCCTTCAGCTCGCGAGCGTCAAGCCGCCGCCTTATCCCGAAGCCGGCCTCGTCGGCATCGAACTCGTTTTTTCCACATCCGCCCGCTTCGACGGGCAACCCTGAAGGAATCCCCATGCCAATCGTGCACACCAAAACCGAACTGTCGGCCCCGCGTGGCCGCCTGCGCCTCGACATCCTGAACGCCCTCGAAGAGCTGACCGGCGAGGAAGAGATGGGCAATTGCCCGAGCTTCGTCGTCACCGTCGATTCGGAGAAGGCCGAGGAATTCTCGGCCGAGACCGCCGCGAGCGAACTCATTGGCACCCTGACCGGCAAGGTCAAGCGCACCGCCAAGATCACCTGCAACAACATGAGCATGGCGACCTATCAGCGCTTCCTCGCGGCCACAAGCGAGGTCGTGGTGCAGGCAGCCGTGGCGGTCACGGGCGAAATCCGCGCCGTCGTGCCCGGCAAGATTTACCAGCTCGGCCAGACCGCGGCCAACCCCATCGGCGTGCGCAACGTCACCGCGGTGACCGTCAAGACCGAAGACGGCGCCACGCCCTATGTGGCCGGAACCGACTTCAACGTCGATCCCGAAACCGGTGCGGTGCAGATCCTCGCCGGCGGTGACATCGTGGCGGGCAATGTGGCGTTCGGCTACACACCCGTCGCCGGCTCCTACACGCGCCTGAAGACCGGCGGCAACACGTCGTTCCTCTCGGCGATCCGCGTCATGGCCGACAACGCCGCAGGCAGCAACAAGGACTGGTACATGCCGCGTTGCAGCCTCACGCCGTCCGGTGACCTGCCCATCGTGTCCAACGAAGTCGAGTTCGTGACCGTGGAATTTGATGTGGACATCCTCAAGTCCGCCAACGCCGAAGCGATCTACGTCGGAGGCCGCCCGGTCGCCTGACCTTCGCGCCCGTCCCCGCGCCTGGCCGCGGGGACGTGGCGACGCATGCGGCTTCGCACTGAGGCTCCATGCGCCGCCATTACCCCTTCACCTGAACGTCCCGCTTCATGGCCTTCAAGCCGATCCAGATCGTTATCAACGCCAAGGACGATGCGTCCAAGGTCTTCGACCGCCTGCAGCAGCGCGTGATCGCGTTCGCTGCGCTGGTGGCCGGTTACTTCGGCATTCAAGCCTTTGCCGGCTGGATCAAGGGCGGCGCCGACTTGGAGCAGGCGCTCAGCCGCGTGCAGGCCGCCACCGGCGCCACGGCGGCCGAGATGCGCATGCTGCGCAAGGCGGCGCAGGATGCCGCCGCCGATGCGCGCTATGGCTTCACCGAACTGCAGGCCGCCGGGGCGCTGGAGAACCTCGCCAAAGCCGGCCTCGATGTGCGCGACGCCATCGCGACCTTGCCGGCCGCCATGCAGCTCGCGCGCGCCGGCGATGTCGAGCTGGGCACCTCGGCCGAGTACCTGACGAAGATCGTCAACGGGCTGGGCCTGTCGTTCGCGGATGCCGGCCGCGTGGCCGACGTGCTTGCGCTCGGCGCGAACGCCACGAACACCAGCGTCACCGGCCTGGCGCAAGCGCTGAGCTATGCAGCGCCGCTGGCGAACACACTCGGGCTGAGCCTCGAATCCACGGTCGCCATCGTGGGCAAGTTCGCCGATGCCGGTATCGATGCGAGCCGCGCGGGCACGGCCCTGAACAGCATCTTTGCGCAGTTCTCCGACCCGGCCAGCAAGTTCCGCACGGAGCTGGCCGCGGCCGGCATCACGTCGACAAATTTCGAGAAGGCGCTCCACGAGCTGGCCGCGGCCGGCCCGGCGGGGCAGCGGGCCATTGCGGCGGTGGGGCAGGAAGCTGGACCGGCGCTGCGCGCGCTGCTGAATCAGGGCGTGGATTCGCTCGATGCGCTGACGAAGAAGCTGGAGAGCGCCAAGGGCAGCGCCGCCGAGACAGCGGCGATCATGCAGTCGAACCTCAACGGGGCGCTCGACGGGCTGCGCACGGCGTGGGACTCGACTGTTAACGCGCTCACGACCCCTATTCTTCCGGTGCTCAAGCAGGGCGTCGAACAGTTGTCGGGTGCGCTGCGCAGCGCCGTGGCCGATGGCACTGTGGGACGGTTCGGCAATGCCCTGGCCTCCGCGTTTCAGAACGGCATCAAGTGGGTGCAGGCCTTCGTCGCAAGCGTTGATGTGCCGGCACTCGTGGCAAAGGCGCAGGCACTGGCCGACCGCGCCGGGGCGCTGCTCGACAGCTTCGGCCAGAAGGCGCAGACCACGGGCAGCATCGTGCAGGCGGTCTGGGGCGCGATGTCGGCCGGCGCGAACGTGGTCATCGCGGTCATGTTCAAGATGGCCGAGGCCATGGCGAATGTGGTCAGCGCGGTGCAATCCGGGCTGGCCGCCATCATCGGCGGCCTGGCGAAGATCAGCTTCGGCGAACTCTCGGCGGCGTTCAAGGCGGCGGCCGATGAGGTGCGGCTCTCGGCCGAAGCGACGGGCGCGGTCGCCGAAGCGTTCGGCGAGAAGGCCGGCGAAGCCTTCGAGCGCGCGACCGAGGGTGCCGAGCAGGCGCAGGCGGGCTGGGCCGGCCTGACCGGCAGCGCCGAAGCGACCACGGCCGCGGCCACCAGCGGCGCCGCAGCTTTCACGGGCATGGCCGCGGAGATGAAGGCGGCGGGCGACACGGCGCAGGAAGCCGGTCAGAAGGCCGCCAGCGGCGCCGAAACGCAGCGGGTGAAGGCCGAGGAAGCCCGGGCCACGGTCGAGCGCCTGCGGGCCGAATACGCGCAGGCCATCGAAACCAAGAATCTGGAGCTGGCTGCGCAGAAGCTCGACGAGCTGAAGAAGGCGAACCTCGCCGCGGCCGATGCGGCAGTCACCAACAAGAAGGCACAGGTCGATGCGGCGGCGGAAATTGCCGCCGCCTTCCAGCGCGCCGGCGTGCAGACCAAGACCGAGTTGGAGACGATGGCGAAGACCGCGCTGCGCGACTTCGAATTGATTCGCGACAGCGGGCAGGCGACCGCCAACGGGCTGGGCGAGGCATGGAAGCGTGCCGCCGAGGCCGCCATCGACGCGGGCAACGGCGTGGCGCCTGGCTGGGTGCAGGCACAGGCCGCCATGCGCGGCTTCGAGGTCGTGCTCGACGGTGCGGGCCGCTCCACCGTCAAGCTGCGCGACGCGCAGAACGACGCGATGCAATCGGCATTCGGCTTGGCCGGTGCGCTGCGCGAGGTCACGAACGCCCGCGAGCGCGACATCGAGACGCGCGAGAAGGCCAACGCCCTGAAGGAGCGCGAGAACGCGCTGGAGAACAAGCGCCTTGGCCGCGATGCGAGCGGGTTCTCGACCGACAAGAACGGCAAGACCGTGAACGCCGGCAGCGACCTGGGCACCCTGACGGGCATCGCCGCGTTCCTGAAGGCCGCCGGCGTCAGCGACGAGAAGAGGGCGCGGGCCATCGCGATGGAGTTCGCCGACACCAAGGGCGACATCCCGTTCTTCAACAACCCGGGCCAGAAGAAGTACGCGGACGGCGGCACGCTGAGCATGGCGCTGCTCAAGGCGGCCGAGAAGGAAACCTTCTTCGGCAACGGCCAGTCGCCCACCGCTATCCCGGTGCCGCAATCCAACCGCACGGTGAACCTGCACCTGAACCTCAACGGCCGCGACTACGGCACGGTGAACACCGATGCTGCCGGCGCCGATGCCATCGAGGATCTGCTCGCGCAGCTCGGCGCCGCGGCCGGCGCCTCATCCAACCGCCCGGGCAAATAGACATGGCCGCACCCGCTTTTCACACGCTCGCCGGCCTGCCGATCCCGCGCGGCATGGTCTGGTCCGACGAGTTCGGCTGGAGCCGCATCGAGAAGAGTCTCGAGTATTCGGTCACTGGCGCCGCCTTGATCGATGCCGGTGTGCGCCTGGCCGGGCGCCCCATCACCTTGCAAGGCGAGGTCGAGGCCGGATGGATCAAGCGCGGCGCGCTCACGGCGCTGCAGGCGCTCGCCGAGTCCGACGCCACCGGTGCGCACGCGCTCGTGCTGGCCGATGGCCGCACCTTCGACGTGCAGTTCGCGCCGGGCCTGCCGGTCGAAGGCAAGCCCATCGCGCGGCCCGAGCTGCCCGTCGAGCACTACCCCTATGTCGCCACCGTGCGGCTCATCACCGTCTGACCATGACCATTCTCGAATCCGATATCAAGCTCGTTGCCACACAGGTGATGGACGATGTGCCCGAAGGCGGCGGCGCGCCGACCTCCAAGGTGATCGAAGACGGCGCGAGCAATTCCGTCTTCAAGGACATCTCGGCCGTGGACCGCGCGCAGGGCGATGTGTCGATCATGAAGATTGCCGCGGTCATCCAGACCCTGAACACCGACACCGCGCTCGGCGGCGTCGTCATCATCTCGCGCCCGCCGGCCGACCCGAAGGTGAGTGCGACCCTGTTCGCGACCGGGGACTTCTTCGACCGCCGCGCGAGCATCCAGAACCGCATCGAGGCCTACACCTCGCCGGGCGAAGAGTTCAACGGCTACCTGCTGTCCAACCATGTGCAGGGACAGCGCTCGCTGCAGATCTTCCAGCGCCCGGGCGCGACGCCGCCGAGCATCAACGGCACGCTGCAGATCAGCGGCGGCGGCAAGACCGAATACGTGCGCGTGTCGAAGGTCGATGTCGAGCAGCGCACCTACAGCTACAGCTCGGGCGGCGGCTCGTTCGTGGACTTCCCGGCGCAGGTGTGCGTCTGCGAGCTGGTGGACGGGCTGAAGAACGACTTCACCGGCACGCCGGCGAACCGCCTCTTCGAGCGCAGCGGCACGGCGGCGGCCATCAACAAGATGCTGGTCGCCAACGCCTCGAAGTTCTACGGTATAGCAACGCTCGCCGCCGACGTGCCGCAAGGGACGTTCTCGGCCGTGGTGGACCGCATTGACACCCAGCTCGTGCCGAGTGCCACGACCGAGATTCCCATCGTGGACACCAGCGCGGCCGGCTCGGCCGTGTCGCTCGTGGCCTCCGGCACCGGCACCGTCTCGCTGACCACGGGCGTGGCCTTCGGCCCGAATTCGATCATCGTCGTGGGCAACCCGGTCTATCCGGGCTCGCTGTCGGTGGCCACGACGGCCGGCACGCTGACCGACGACGGCGGGCGCCTGAAGCTCGGCGCGCTGACCATCGGCAGCGTCAACTATGCCGGCGGGTCGATGAGCTTCGCGAGCGATGCCCCCGCGATCACCGGGAACAAGACCATCGGCTTCCGGCCCGCCGGCGCGCCCATCCAGCTGGCCGACTCGGCCTCCATCGTGGTGACCGTCGAGAGCCGGCGCATCAACTACCCGCTCACGATCCTGCCGCCGCCGGCGCCGGGCTCGCTGCGCGTGGCGTACCGGGCCGGCGGCAACTGGTACGAACTGGCCGACGACGGGGGCGGGCGCCTCTCGGGCAGCAGCTCCAGCATCGGCAGCGGCACGGTGGACTATGCGACCGGCACGGCCCTGCCAACGCTGGGCGTGCTGCCCGATGTGGGCAGCGAGGTGGTCTACACCTGGGCGGCCAAGGTCAACTACAAGGACCGCAGCGGCATCCTCACCGCGGCGCTGTCGATCCTGCTCGCGCTCGACCACCAGGCGGCGCAGGCCGGCACGGTGTCGGTGGACTGGAACGACGGTGCGGCGCGCCACGCGACCGACAACGGCAGCGGCGTGCTCGCGGGCGATGCCACCGGGCCGGTGTCCTATGCAAGCAGCACCATCGAGGTCAGGCCCAACGTGCTGCCGGCCTCGGCGGTCGCGTTCACCGTGGGCTACAGCCACGGCGACCCGGCGACGAAGACCTTTGCGGCGCCGGCGCGCAACGTCGATGGGTCGATCACGCTGAACCTCGGGCAGACCAACATCGCGCCGCGCTCGCTCGCGCTCGACTGGAACCTCGTGCTGCAGTCCACCGGCGGCGTGCCGGCCGACCAATGGGTGCCGCAGAACTTCGCGGCCACCAAGACGGTGACCGACGACGGCGCCGGCAACCTGAAGGACGGGCTCGGCGTGTCCTTCGGCACGCTCGACTATGCCGCCGGCGTGGCGACCCTGTTCCCCGAAGCCATCGTGACGGTGGCCGTGCCGCAGTGGTCGGTGAATCAGCTCGGCATTCTGGGCACCGTGCTGTCGCCGAACCTGCCCGGCGCCTACCGCAACACGCTCACCGGCTACACCTATGCGCCGCTGGCCGCGTCGCTGCCGACCGATGCCTCGGCGCTCGTGTCGGCGAGCTTCCGTGTGGTGGGGGCGGGCACGACAAAGAGTCAGGTCTTCAATCAGCCGAAGCTCTCCATCCGGCTGCTGCCGAACTTCAGCGAGCCGGGCGTGCCGGGGACGGTGAATTTCACGCTCGGCGGGAAGACCTACTTCGACCGTGCCGGTGCTTTGTACACGGACCTCGACCCGGCGACCGGCGCCGCGACGCTGGCGGGCACCTACGACTATGCGATAAACGTCGCGTCGCTCAACGCCTGGCCGGCTTCGGCGTCGAGCACGGTCACGGTGAACAGCCTGCTCACGACCTTGGACGGCCAGCCGGTCGAATACGTGGTGTTCCGCACGCCGGTGGCGCCGATCAGCCCGGGCTCGCTGCAGCTGCTCGCCACCAAGCTCAATGGCGGCACCATCAACGTGACGGCCGATGCCGCAGGCTTCATCAACGGCACGAACGTGCATGGCACCTTCGACCATGCGACCGGCGTCGGCAAGGTGCGCTTCGGCGACTGGGTGACCGCGGCGGGCAACGAGAGCGCCATCTGGTATTCGCCCGATGCCGTGGGCAGCGACGGCAAGATCTGGAAGCCGGTCCCTGTCTTCGCCAGCACCATCCGCTACAACGCGGTGGCCTTCATCACCTTGCCGGTCGATGCCACGCTCTTGGGCCTCGACCCGGTGCGCCTGCCGGCCGATGGCCGCGTGCCGATCTTCCGCAAAGGCGAACTGGCGGTGATCCACAACACCAAGCGCCTGCCGCCGGCCGTGGTTGCGAACGGGCAGACGCTGAGCGCGGGGCGCGAGCGGCTGTCGCGGGTGCGGATCATCGGTGCCGATGGCGTGACCATCGAGACGGGTTACACGCGCAACCTCGATGCCGGCACGGTGACCTTCACGGACGTGTCGAGCTACGCGCAGCCGGTGGTCTATGAGCACCGCGTCGAGGACATGCTCACGCTGTCCGATGTGGGCATCGATGGGCGCCTGGCGTTCGCCGGCCGAATCTCCCACGACTACACCGCGGGCGACAGCTATGTGAGCAGCGGCCTGCGCATGGGTGACGTGAAGGCGCGCGTCTCGCTGCTGTTCGATCAGCAGGCATGGACGGGCCTGTGGTCGGACAGCCTCATCGGCAGCGCCGCTGATGCCACCTTCAACGACATCGACCACCCGATCACGGTCACCAACAAGGGTGCCGTGACCGAGCGGTGGCGCATGCAGATCAACAACGGCGGCAATAGCTACAACCTGATCGGCGAGCACCTCGGCCAGATCGTGACCGGCCAGAGCCTGACCGCCGACTGTTCGCCGCTTGGCCCCTCGGGCGTGCCCTACATGACGATCCCGGCGGCCGGCTTCGGCAACGGCTGGCCCGCCGGCGCGCTCATCCGCTTCAACACCATCGCGGCGACCTTTCCCTTCGTGCCCATCCGCACCGTGCAGATGGGCGCCGAGACGGTGCTCGACGACAGCTTCGAAATTCTGGTCCTCATCGGCGTGGACCGCCCGTAACGAGAGAGCGAGAAAGAACCCATGACTTCAGTTGTCGATACCAGCGTCAAATACTTCACGAGCCTGATGTCGGGCGCGCCGCCGCTGTCCGGGACCGCCGGGGCCGTGATTGCCCTGATCGACGCCTGCGCGAAGGATGGCTTCGACCTCAAGGCGCTGACCTCGCTGACGGTCGCGGGCGGCGTCGCGACGGCAGCCTACACAGGCACGCATTCCGCTGCGGTGGATTCGGTCGTGCTGATCGCCGGCGTGACGGGCGGCCCCGCCGGCTGGGCGGGCCTCAACGGGGAACAGAAGATCACCGGCAAGCCGGGCGCCGCTTCGGTGACGTTTGCGACCAACCTGCCCGATGGGGCCTACACCGGCGCCATCAGCATGAAGATGGCGCCGCTGGGCTTCGCGAAGATTTTCAGCGGGGTCAACTTGGCCGCCTATCAGTCGACCGACCCGGCCAGCACGAAGATGGTCCTGCGCCTGGACGACAGCGCCGCACAGGTCACGCGCGTGGTGGGTTGCGAGGTGATGTCGGACATCAACACGTATTCCGGCTTGTTCCCGACCGCCGCGCAAATGTCCGGCGGCGGCTACTGGTGCAAGAGCAATGCGGCCTCAGCGGCGCCGGTGCAATGGATGCTCATCGGCGACGCGCGCGGCTTCTTCTTGCATGTGTGCCCTGGCTATGTGACGAACGTGCAGTTCTCCAATGGCACCACGCGCTACTTCGGCGATCTGGTGGCACTTCGGCCCGGAGGCGATGGATATGCGGCGTCCCTGAGCTACTCGACATCCTCCACGCCGAATGCGCAGGTAGACGGACAACCGGACGCTTTCCAGAACGTGTTTCAGCAGGCCATGCCGCGCGGGCCGTCCGGCTTAGGCTCCGGCCAGCTCAATGCCTGCGTGCCCTATATCGGGCTCAATACGGCGTATTCAGGCATGGATACGTTCCTCGGGCCTTTCCCGAGCGCCATCGACGGGGCGCTGCGCCTGTCCAAGCGTTTCCTTGTCACGGGCGCCGCGCTGCCGCCGCGCGCGGAAATGCCGGGCATGTACAGCGTGCCGCACAACAACTGCTTTGATTCGTTCAAGTTCAATGATCGCGTGGCCGGGACCGGCCTGCTGCTCGGCCGAAATCTGATCTGTGTGAACCCGTCGAATGCGGCAATGAATCAGGTTGCGACCTTCAGCAACAGCGGCGCGACGTTCTTTGACATCACGGGCCCGTGGCCGCGTTAACCCATGAGTGCCCATCGCTACTGGCGTGCGCGCGGGTTCAGCACCGCGCTCGGGCGCGCGCTGTCGCTGAGTGAACTGCACCTGTATGCAGTAGGGAGCCGCGTCGATGCGACCGCGACGCTCACGACCAACATCGCGCCCACCTTGGGGGCGGTGGCGAACTTGCAGGACGACGATGTTTCGACGGGGGCGCGCTGGCTGTCCGGCGAAGGCGTTGCGCTGTCGTGGGATTTCGGCGTTGGCGGCGGCGTCGATGTGGACGCGGTGCGCGTCGGCTCGACCGATGCGGCGCAGACCGAATTTCCGGTGTTCCTGAGCGTGTGGTTCTCCGACGATGCGACCACATGGACCCGCCATGCCGACTGGGCGGCCGACTACCCGGGCGCGCAGCTCAAGACGGCGGGTTTCTACAACTGGCAGCCGAACGATATTGCGGTTGTTGCGCAGCTGGAATTCGTTGGCGCCGATGGCTCGACGGCGTTCGCCGACGACATCGCGGGCAACGTCTGGACGGCGGGCGGATCGGCGCAGATCAAGACCGACCAGTTCAAGTGGGGCGGTTCGGCGGGCTACTTCAACGGCACCACGGACTACCTGTTCATGCCGTCGAAGCCGGGCTTGAATCTTGGGACAACCGATTGGGCGATCGAGGTCTGGTTTCGGCTGACATCGCAGGCCAATGACTACGCCACGATCTTGGCCAACGGCCCGGCGACTTTCGTAGGGGGCAGTCGCTTTCTCATGGCGTATGGCAGCGCGTCGGCCTTTCACACGCGGAAGATCGGATGGGGCGGCGAAGGCTCGGTGTATTCGAATCCGCTCGTCGTTTCAACGACGCTCACGACGGTGGGCGTGTGGTATCGCGTCAAGGTTTGCAGGGTCGGGGCCACCGTGTACCTCTACGTCAATGACGTGTTGGAGGCCTCGAATGCTGGCGGCAACCAAAGCGGCGGCGTCGATCTTGGGCTCTCGGGCACCTACATTGGCCGCAACAGCTGGGACGGTGCCAAGGGGTATTTCCACGGGCATATCGGCGAGCTGCGGATCACGCATTCGGTTGGCGAAGACGGGGCGGCACTGCCGGCCTATGTGCGGCATCCATTGCCGAAGAAAACGCCGCAGATGCGCGTGATGCCACCGGACGGCAAGGTCTTGTCGGCCTTGCAGATGTGGCCGTTCACGGGCGCGGCCCTGATCCCTCCGCCGACCAAGACGCGGGGCGACTATGTGACGGGCGTGCTCGGCAAGGGCATCGGTCGCGTGCGTGGCTTCACCCTCGATTACGTCAATCCGTTGAACAAGCCGTATCGGAGCCATGTGCGCTTGATTCGTGAGTCCGATGGTCTGGTCATTCGGGATGCGTGGAGCGGGGCCGATGGCGCCTACGACTTTCAGTACATCGACGAACTGCAGAGCTACACCGTGGTCGCCTATTACGTGGACCACGGGAAGCGGGCCGTCATCACTGACGGCCTGACGCTGGCCAATGGCAAGGTGGAGTTGATGGCATGAACGTGCTCGCGATCAACGCCATGCTGCAGGGGCCGGGCCTTCTGGCCTATCTGGGCGAGGGCGCGCGCTTTCTGGTCTACGGCGGCGCGCAACCGGCGGAAGGCGGCGCCGGCACTACGCTGCTGGCTGCGGCCGTGCTCGCGCTGCCGGCGGGCGCCGTCGCCGATGGGACGCTCGCGCTCACGCAGGCCGACAGTGCGGGCGACCTGGCACTCGCGACGGGCATCGCGACATGGGGTCGCGTGGAGCTGGCCGGCGGCACCTGGGTGGCCGACTTCAGCATGAGCGGTCCCTCGGGCGCGGGGCAGGTGAAGCTTGTTGTCGTCAACCCGCCCGAAGGCGACCCCGAGGCGAAGCTCTACCAAGGCGGAACCTTCTTCATCGGCGAGGTGGTCTTCGGTGCTTGAAGACCTAATCTTCCGGAAGCCGCCCCTCGACGGGCCGCCGAATGTGCTGGTGTTCGGGGAACCCGACGCGACCGCCACCGCGGCCTACGCGCTCGGCCGCATCCCGCTGCCGGCTTTCATGGTGTCCGGCGCGGCCGTGGTCACGATGCCACCCTATGCGACTGCCGGCGGCGCGATCCCACTGCCGGCATTCATGGTGCGGGGTGCGTCGAGTTACTCGAGTGCGGTTTCGCGTCCGCTGGTCGGCAAGGTGTCGGCTGGCTGGCAGATCGCACAGCAGATCGAAGGCGGCGCGCTGGCGCGGCACCAAGGCGCTGAACGCGCGCGTGCCTATCGCGCGACCGCATGGCAGACGGTCGCATCGGTGGCCGCTGGCGTCGCGCCGGCTTGGCAGGACGTGCGCCGTGCCGATGCTGCCGCGGCGCTGCGGCATCAGGCGGCCAGCCAAATGGGCGCCGCGGTTGTGCTGCGCCATCAGGAGGCAGTGCGGGTGCGTGCTGGCGCCGCGGCACGCTGGCAGGAGGCTGTGCGCGTGGCGACGGCGCCGGTCGGCATCCGGCATCAGGAGGCCGAACGGTTGCGCCGCGGCGTGCGTGCGCGCTGGCAGGAGGCCGTGCACGCCGAGCGGCGTCATGGGACTGGCTTCGGCGCCGCGGTACAGCTCGACATCGGGCGCGTGTCGCGGTGGCAGGCGGCCATGGCGCCGCTGCCTGGCCGCGCGCTCATCGAGCCGCCGGTCGAGAACCCTTGCTATGTGCCCTCGACGACGCTCGTTTTCAGCGAACGGCAGCAGTTCAGCACGACGCTCATTTTTGTTTGCGAGCGGCATGCGCCGCCGCCCGGCACCGGGCAGACCGTTGTCGTGCCCGTCTTGGAGGTTTATTCCGTGGAAAACAGCATCGCGCTCACGCGCGTGGACAGTGGCGAAATCATCGAAGCCCGGGGGTTTTCGATGTCGCTCGACGCCGACTCGTGGACTTGGCAGTGGAGCGCCACGCTGCCGGGCGCGGCGCTGCCGCTGGTGCAGGAGGATGGCAACGGCGATCCGGCCGAGCTGCTCGCGATGGTCAACGGCGTGCCGTATCGGCTCGTGGCCGATGTCCCCGCGCGTGAGCGCCGCTTTGCCCGCGCGGAGGTGCGCGTGCGCGGCAAGGGTCGCGCTGCGCTGCTCGATGGACCCTATGTGTCGGAGCAGCACTTTGCATCCGCCTCGGGGCGCACGGCGGCGCAGCTCATGGCCTTGGCTATGACTATTAACGGGGTTAATAACGGCTGGGCCATCGACTACGGGATTGGCGACTGGTTCGTGCCGGGCGAGACCTGGGCCTTTCAGGGCACGCCCATCGCGGCGGTGCTCGACATCGCGACAGCGGCCGGCGCCATCGTGCAGCCGCACAACACCGACCCGACGCTGCGCATCCTTCCGCGCTATCCGGCGGCGCCATGGATGTGGCACACGCTCACGCCGGACTACGTGCTGCCCGCTGATGTCGTGTCGGTGGAGGGCATCGAATGGGTGCGACGGCCGGCCTACAACCGCGCCTTCGTGTACGGCGCCTCCGGCTCGGGCGTGCGGGGCGACATCACGCGCAGCGGCACTGCGGGTGACTATGCGGCGCCCATGGTCGTGCATCCGCTTATGACGCACGCCGATGCCGTCATGCAGCGCGGCATCGCGGAGCTGAGCAACACGGGCCGGCAGGCGCACGTCAGCCTGCGCATGCCGGTGCTCGCTGAGACGGGCCTGATTCTTCCGGGGTCGCTGGTGCGCTACGACGGCGGCGATGCCACGCGGCTGGGCTTGGTGCGCGGCGTCGCGCTCGATGAGGCCTGGCCCACGTTGCGGCAGACGCTCACCGTCGAAACGCATGTGGAGGCCCGAGCATGAGCCGCAATCCCTACAGCGTCTTTCTGGATCTGCTGCCGCCGAAGCGGCTGGTGATCGCGACCGTGACCGGCATCGACGGCGATGTCGCGCGGCTGGTGCTGCCCGGTGGCGGCGTGCTGACGGCGCGCGGCGTGGGGCAGCGCGTGGTCGGCGCCGAGGTGTATGTGCGCGATGGCGTGATCGAGGGCGATGCGCCCGCCGACATGCCGCTCGTGCAGTTCGAAATTTAAGAAGAGAGAAGAGGCACTTCATGGACATGGGCGACATCGCCGGCAATCCGATCGCGCAGCTTGCAGCGCTGATTCTCTCGATTGCCGGTGGATACAGGGTCTGGCGCTCACAGCAGCCGACCGATGCGAAGGAGCGGGCAGACAGCTCGGGGCAGATTGCCGCGCTCGCGACGTGGAAGGAACTGCTCGAAGGCGAGCGCGCCGCGCGCGTGCGGGCAGAAGAGCGCGCCGACAAATTCGCGGCCGAGCGCAATGAGGCGCTGGAACAGGTGTGGGAGATGAAGGGGCGCTTCGAAGCCATGAACGAGACCCTTGCCGCACAGACAGCCGAGCTCGGCATCTTGCGCGAGCAGGTTCGCCAACTGAAGGAGCAAATCCATGCACCGTAACTCCGCAGCCGATTCCGACCGCGCGCCGCTTGACGAGCAGCCGCGCATGCGCGTGCCGCGTCAGTGGCGCCGGCTCTTCGAAACCGTGGGGGTCGTCGGGAGCCTATTCCTCGGCGGCTTCGGCTCGGGCTACTTCTGGGCCACACGCAATGCCGAAATGCAGATGACGCGACAGCGCGACGACCACCTCGCGGAAATCGACCGGCTGCGCGACGCCTTCAGCGACCGTCTCACTTCCCTTGCTGGCCGCGTGAACCAGGCGGCCGGCACCGCGGCGAGCGCTGCGCAGACCGCGGGCGAAGCCGCGAGCACTGCGCAGACCGCCGCACAGACCGCCAACCAGGCTGCGAAGACCGCGGCGAAGGAACTCAAGAAGCCATGATTGACACGCAAACCCTCATCGACTGCACCGGTGCCGCACGCGCCGATGCGGAGCGCTACACCCTGCACCTGGCGGACGGGATGAACCGCTTTGGCATTCACTCCGTCAACACCATTGCGGTCTTCCTCGGGCAGCTCGCCATCGAATCCGACGCGCTGCAGAAGGTCGAAGAAAACCTCAACTACACCACGCCGGCCCGGCTGCGCGAGATCTTCCCGAGCCTGTTTGTCAAAGGCGGCTATCGGGCGGAAGAGTACGTGCGCAACGCCCGAGGGCTGAGCATGCTGCGCTACAAGGGCTTCCATGGTCGCGGCCTTATCCAGTTGACCTGGGAAGACGCCTACGTCGCCGCGGGCCATGCGCTCGGCGTGGACTTCCGCCGTAATCCCGAGCTGCTGCTGCAACCGAGGTATGCGGCGCAGTCGGCGTGCTGGTTCTTCGCGGTGTTCAAGGACTGCTTGCCTGCAGCCGAACGTGGCGACGTCTACGACGTTACTGGGCGCGTGAATGGACCGGCCCGCCTGAAGCTCGCGGAGCGCAAGGCGATCACTGCGCGTGCCTACAAGGTGCTGAGCCAATGAAGCTGCTCGACATCGTGCCTTCGTGGCTCTGGGCACTGCTACTGATGCTTGCGCTTGCCGTAGTGGGCGTGGAGCGCACGCAGGTACTCAAGGCGAGGGCTGACGTGTCCAAGGCACAGAAGGCCGTCTCCGATGAAAAGCTCGACCGTCAGGCCGAGAACACCCGCCGCGCGCTCGCGGCGCTTGATGACCTGCAGCGCGTGCTCGCAATGCAGGCCGCCCATGCCAAAGCCCAACAGGACAACGTCAATGCCTACGAAAAGAAACTGGCCGTGCTCGACGGCCGCCGCCGCGCTGCTGCTGGTGATGCTGAGCGGATGCGCAACCAATTTGCCGCCTTCGCCGCCCGTGATCGGGACCAAGCCGCAAGCGACCCCGCTGCCTGCCTCCGTATCGCGGATCGATCCGCGGTCCTCGGAGACCTGGCTGCGCGAGGTCAGGAGCTACTTGAGCGAGGTCGATTCGTTGTTGAGCAGCGAGACGCTGAAGTAGAGTTCCTACTCTCCACGATCAACAACGACCGCAAGCTGACTACGCCGGCTGCGCCATAGGCCCAACCGGCGCAATACTTAGTCCAGTTCGGGCAGCGCCAGCAGCTTCCGGTCGAATGCTTTGTCTGCGACCGTTCGAAGTTCGGCATCGGTCTGAAGGGTGCTGGGTTGCACGATGACTTCTACGGCGTGTTCGCCGTCCTTGGGCTTCAGAACGAAGCGCATTCCGGCTCGGTAGAGCGCGATAGCTTCGTTGGCAGTTTTTCGCCATATCTCGATTCGGCCAAGCTTCTCGCCGATTTCGATGATGCGATTCCCGCGTTTCTTGACATGCGTAATAACAACAACCATTTTGGTTCTCCAGTTTCGGGTTACAAAAAAACAGCGTTTGATTTCGTCAAACGTTTGGAACCCAACTGAGAACATGGCAAGATATTACGTCGCTTAGACGGTGCATCTAAAACATGCTCCTTCCCCGATTCCAACAATCGGGGCCAAACGGTCAGACCTTCCTAGGGGTCTGGCCGTTTGCGTTTGAGAGTTCCTATCGGAGTTTCTCTAACGGGGCGGAAGACACTATATCTAGGGCGGATAGGGTCTACAAGCCACTACATGTAGTGTTCTAGGTAAATCTAACCCTTGACAATCTTTTGAGTCGCTGTCCGGCTCACCCTGCAAAGCCGCATGCGCGCTCATGATTGTTGACGTCCCCCGCATGGGGCGTGGCTTTCGGCGGAAATTCGGTCTACAGGGCGCATGGATGCTGCATAGTTGTCTTCATAGTTTCACGGCAGCAGCGGCGCAAGATCGGAGCATCACGGCGCGGGACGCGATTGAAAAATTTAGCGCTTTGGCACCCGCGGAGGAAACTTTTGTGGGCGCTAGTCGGTGGCTGACGGGGGGCGCGCGCACAGGATCTCAATGGGGCCAAGCCCGTTGATGACTGCCTCGCGGCGATGTTCGTCACCGAGGCCAGGCCGGCAGCAATCCCTCTTCCTCATCATCGTTCACGTTGAAGCCCGATGAGCTGCGAGCATTCATTCGCTCGAGCGCAGCGAAGCCGACTTCATGTTCGGTCACGCACCACCAGGTCTGCCGCGTCTGGATCGGCTTGCTCTTGACTCCGCGTGTGCTGATCTCAACGCCATCGATCAACACGCCGCCTTCCTTGATCGTCAGCACGCGCGCGTATTGCAGGACCGGCAGCAAGTCCTTCTGCGGGTCCTTGATGCTCAGGAGGCGGGCTTGCATGGTGTTCCCGTAGTGCTCGCGATTCGCCTTGCGGAAATCGAGCACGCCCGGCATGCCGCCCTGGCAGGTCACTCTCTCGCGCGACATCCAGTTGCCGTGCCACCGCAGCAGGACTACATTGCAAAGCACATGGGCCTCTCGACAGCATCACACAGGCCCATAGAGTGCCCGGATGTGCTCGCCGGCATTCCCATCGGAGGGATCGCCGTAGCGGTCGCCGATGGCCGCACACAGCTCGGCTACTCCAAAGGCGAAATCGATCTGCATCTGGTCGAGCTTGTCGCCCGGCTTGATGATGCCCAGCTCGGCTGCCAGCGCGGCGAATTGCGCCTCGGGCTCGCGTGTGAGGCATTCGGCTATCGAGGCGCTTTCTGAACATTTCTCGCGATCCGCGCGCAAAGGATCAGGCATATTTACTCCCAAAAAGTACTGTAAATGCATACAGTATCGAACCGACCTAAGTGCCCGTCAATCCGTTCCCGAGTGCAGAATCCGGCCAATGTGCAACCGTTACATCTCCCCGGATGACTACGAGATTGAGAGCTTTTGGCACGTCCGCCAGAACGGTCCGCCGCGCTGGGTGAAGGCGGTCTATCCGCGTTACCTCGGGCCGTTCATCCGCCGTGCCAAGGACGTGACAGGTTTCGAGCGCGAGCTGGTCACGGGCCAGTGGGGCCTGATCCCGTGGTTCGCGAAGGAGCCGAAGCTCAAGTACCCGACGAACAACGCCCGCAGCGAAGAGCTCGAAGCGAAGGCCAGCTACAAGGACCCATGGAAGCGCGGCCAACGCTGCATCATCCCGGCGGTCGCCTTCGACGAGCCGAACTGGGAAACGGGGAAGAACGAGTGGTGGCAGTTCCGCCGCGCCGACGGCGCGCCATGGGGCCTGGCTGGGTTGTGGAGCACTTGGACCGACAAGGCGACCGGCGAAATTCACGAGAGCTACACCATGCTGACGCTCAACGCCGACGCTCACCCGCTCATGAGCCGCATGCACAAGCCCGATCCAAAGCTGCCGCCCGATAAGCAGGACAAGCGCTCTGTGATTCCGCTCGAAGCCCACGAGTTCGATCTCTGGCTGGCTGGCACCATTGAAGATGCGAAGAAGCTGCTGAAGCTGGCGCCCATCGAAGTGTTCGATGCTGGTCCGGCGCTCGCGTAGCATCGCCAGTCTTCAACAGGGAGCGGAGATGGACGAAATTTGGAAACAGATGGCTAGCCCGGTGTTTTGGGTTTGCACCGTGGCCCTCGGGCTGCTGAGTTCGTTGCTGATGCACTTTCTCTTGCGGGCTCTCGACAAGAAGATTAGTGGTTGGAGCGCGTCCCGTAAGTTGCTAAGAGAGGCTCAAAGTGAGAGCTTTCGAGCGGACCTGAAGCTGCTTGCTGAAAACGCGGAGCTGGTGCCTCTGTATGTCGCTAAAGAGCAGCGTCTGCGCGCAATAGCCTTCACGCAGGCTGTCGGAGGAATGTCAACTTGCTATTTTGCTTCGTTGTTGCTGCTGCAGAACGGACCCGTCGTCACGACGTTTGCAGGAATCCAGTACTCACTGGCGATACTGGCGGCAGCTTATTTTATTTGGCGAGGCGGCGACCTCTTCTTAGACTCGAGGCGGCAGGCAGGGGTTCTCGAGTCCCTCTACGCGAAGCTCCGAGCCGAGAAGATCGGGTCTAAGTTGATCAGGTAGCTCGTCGCCGCATCCTGACGGCGACATTGGCTGACAGCGCCCGGTCACTCCGGGGCGCAGCGTGGCTTCATGGCCCGCGTCGACGAATTGCAACCCATGCTTCTCGACGAGCGCCCGCTCGCCCTCGACGAGCCGGGGTGGATCTATGAATTGAAGATGGACGGCTATCGCCTGTTGGCCGAGTTCGGTGGCACGGTCCAGCTTCGAACCCGCAATGGCACCGACGCCACGAAATGGTTTCCTGAGATTGTGCAGAGCCTGGCGCAGGTGAAGTGCGGGCAGTGCGTGGTGGACGGCGAAGTCTGCGTGCTCGACGAGCTGGGCCGTAGCGACTTCAACCAACTGCAGGATCGGGCGCGGCGCCGTCGCCGATACCCCGGGTGCGCTGATGTCGTCTATTGCGTCTTTGACCTTCTCGTGAGTCGCGGTGTTGACATCACGGCGCGGCCGCTACTCAAACGCAAGGCTGCGCTCGCCAAGATTCTCAAGCGACCGCTGCCTTCCATCATGTACGTCGGCCACTTCGAAACCGGCGCTGCTCAGCTGTTCAAGGACGCCGTGATCCCGCTCAAGCTGGAAGGGCTGGTCGCGAAGCGCGCGGACAGCGTCTATCGGCCCGGCGTGCGCTCAAGTGATTGGGTGAAGGTGAAGCGAAAGGGAGCAATCCCGCCTGAGCGGTTCAAGCGCTAGGCCCGAAAGTTGTTCCGCAAACCTTGCTCGCCCCGCGTGGCTCTTGGCTTGTACGACCGACGTTTCTGCACTTTTGCGGAACAGAAGGCGAGCTAAGTAGTTGATCTAGGCCGAAGTCTTTGTGGACTCATAATCCGTTGGTCGATGGTTCAAGCCCATCACGGCCTACCACTTGGCATTCATTTCTCACTCGGTTCGCCGAGGGGCAAAAATGGATGCTATAATCGATAGCTGTGCGGCTGTAGCTCAGTTGGATAGAGTACTTGGCTACGAACCAAGGGGTCGTGGGTTCAATTCCTGCCAGCCGCACCACTCTTTGAATGGCCTAGAAGGTTTCGATCTTCTAGGCCATTTTCTTTTGGGTCATCGCCTCCGATGAGCCATGGGCACGGCCAGCCAAGACGAAGCAGGCTCATGCGCCTGGGGCTAAAGTTCAGCCAAGTCATACAAACAGGGCAGGGCACCATGAGCATTTCGGCAAAGCGGCTTGCACTCCAATTTTTCATGTTGTCTTCGGCAGCAGGGGCGGCATCTGCAGGAACCATCACCTGCATTCCGGGCGCGAGCAACGGCCCCGCGTCGCCGTTCAACTGGGTCCGCAGGATTTCAATCGACGAGCACTCCCGCACCGTCAACCTGGACGTTGTCCGTTCCCGGACGAAGGACACCGAAACCATGGGGAAATTGAGGGCCGACCTCGTGAGCATGGAAGACGGCCAGACGGGAGAGCCGGTCTATGTTTTCAATTCCATTCCCACCGCCGGGACGGAGGTCACGCACCTCTTCAGGCTGTTCAAGGCGGGCGAGTGGCGTCTCATCAGTGCCGCCGTTGCTGTCGCAAGCAAGGTGCCCGCGCTGAGAGCTGTCGAGCAAGGCGTGGTCTTCGACTGCAAGCGCTCGGACGTTGGTTGAGAAAAGTTGATTCGGAGCTTCTACCGTGAGCAAAGCATTCACCAGGGAAACCGACACTGATGCCGACGATGATGACGGCGACGGCACCGCCCCCGCACTGCCCAGCGGCAGCAAGAACTACATGACGCCTGCCGGGTATGCCCGGCTGCGCGACGAATTGCTCCAGCTGATGGACGAAGAGCGCCCCAAGGTGGTGGAGGCCGTGTACTGGGCCGCCAAGAACGGCGACCGATCGGAAAACGGCGACTATCTCTACGGCAAGAAGCGGTTGCGCGAAATCGATCGG
>Ga0102593_1001144_pt1 | contig 28762 bp, 28 predicted proteins | sample AraplaCol_mMS_r2_2_FD_76862 | JGI IMG/M metagenome (GOLD analysis project Ga0102593, IMG submission 76862) | Arabidopsis root microbial communities from North Carolina, USA - plate scrape MF_Col_mMS_r2 (SPADES assembly) (version 2) | ecosystem: Host-associated > Plants > Roots > Endosphere...
AATCGCACCGACCTTTCCAACATCGCTCTTCACACCAGTGCCAGTACATCCGTGGTCAAAAGCAGATAAGCGACTTCGGCAGTCGCGAACACTCGCGTGGAGCACTCACCAGCAACGCCGATGACCGTTAAATAGCGTCGGATTGTGTTTAATTCAAGTCGCCCGGCAAGAAGCTCCGCGAATCAGACGGACCGCCGTCTCGCCTGCACAACGGCCGATGGCCTGTCGGGAACTTATTGCGACCACCAAACCGGCAACAAGGTCACCGCGAACATTACCAGTACGAGCGCCAGGTAAACAGTCCATCCAATCGCCCGGCGAAACGGTTTAGGCAGGCGGGTAATACGGACTAGCAGGCGATTTGCGAAGCCTGCCTCTGGGGGAACGTCTCCCTGCCCACGATTATTACGTCCGCTAGTCATTCGAGAGCTTTCAGTCAAACAAGTAAACGCTCGGGCGAAGTGGCCGCCCGGCGCACAGGAGTGTTGGCTGCTTGGGGTAAGCAACAATCGCCGAGCGACCGTATAAATAACCACCAAAGGCATTCAAAAGTTCCCACTATATAACGCTCCGCCGGAAGTGTATCCAAAGTTGTTTTTTCAGTTTATTTGAATAAAGGTAGAGAATTAAAGACGAGCGCAAACAGCCTTGTGGTCAAATCGAGCACAGAACGATTGCGCGAAAGGTTCCACGATCGCGCAGTCCGGGCCCGGCTACCGACGAAGACGTCGAAAAGCTTCTTCAGAAGCTTCAGTATCTTACGCGAGCAAAGGTGAAGACGGAAATCGACGAATACTTCGCGAAGCCTCACGGCAAATTGGAGCGAGGGCCGATGCTAGGCTCGTTTACCTCACTGTCCATCTTCGCGTTTGATCTCGATAAACGGGAACAATCCCTTCAGGCTTGGGAGACCGGGCGGCGAAGACGAGGAAGCGGCCGACCGGGCCGCCCGGTAACAAACCTGATTGGTTTCGATCGGCTCCTTCCCCTACCCGAATTGATTATCCGCATCCTGGACGGTTGCGAGACCGCTCGCCAGTTCATACGTTCTGTGATCCAACCTCACAGGAGCAGAAGATGCAGATCGACCTCACAGGCAAGACCGCGCTAGTCACGGGATCGACCGAAGGCATTGGATACGCGATCGTCCGCCAGCTCGCGAGGGCGGGCGCAGACGTGGTGGTCAACGGACGATCCGAAGAAAAGACCGCAAATGCCGCCGAACGCCTGAAAGGCGAAGGTGCCAGGGGAAGCGTGACCGCTGTCGCAGCCGATCTCGCAACCGCTAAAGGATGCGACGCACTCTTCGCCAAAGTTCCTCATGTGGACATCCTCATCAACAATGCGGGCATCTTTCAGCCGCTCGATTTCTTCGACGCGGACGACGAGGTATGGGACCGTCACTGGCAGGTGAACGTCATGTCCGCCGTCAGGCTTTCACGTGCATATCTACCCGGCATGCAGAAGATCGACTGGGGCCGCGTCATCTTCATCGCGTCGGAATCCGGCTTCAACATTCCGGTCGAGATGATCCACTACGGGGTCAGCAAGACGGCAGACATCGCCGTTGCCCGCGGCCTTGCCAAGCGCATGGCTGGCACGGGCGTCACGGTGAACTCCGTCCTCCCCGGCCCCACACTTTCCGAAGGCGTCGAGGCGATGCTCGCCGATGAGCGGGCGAAGACCGGGAAACCGATCGAGGAGGTCGCGGCGGACTTTGTCAAGAAGCACCGCGGCAGTTCGATCATCCAACGAGCTGCAAGCGTGGAGGAAGTCGCCAACCTCGTCACCTACCTGGCCTCCCCTTTGGCGTCCGCAACGACGGGCGCTTCGATGCGTGTGGACGGAGGGCTGATCGACACGCTCTGACTCCACCGACCTACCGCTGCAGGCGGTATGGCATGCCTACCAGCGCACCTACGACCGACCGATCGTGGGTGGTCGCCCAGACCAGTGACGCGACCAGCCCATTCGCCCTCGATCGTCGCGCGGCCTTCGAGTTCGAGGCCGAGCTCGCGAAAGAAGTCTATCGCCACCCCCAATGTCTTCGACGACGATCCCGATGTTGGCTTATCCTGGTGATACTACTCGTTGACGTGGAACACTGCTGATCCCATCTAGGGTTCATGCCGAAACACGAAAAGAACGATGTCGAGCTGGTCAGGACGTGGGTGCTGCCGCCATCAGCGACCCTGGGATCTTCGGTCCGCGTCAAAGGAATTCTCCTCGAGCTGCGGGCGCGGTTGCCGATCGCTTCGAAAAAGTCGCTCGATATTGAGCAAGGAGAACTCACGCTGGCGATGCCTGCAAGTGCCAAGGCAGAATTCCATGGCGCGGCCTCGGTTGTCGCCGCTGCGCTGGAAGACATCGAAAGCATGCCTGTAATCCCGCGCGAGATCCAGGATATCCTGTCGATCAAGACGAGCGAGCGTCATCGCTGGCTCAAGGACGGCCGTCTGCCGAGCGCTGGCACGCGCACCGTGAAACTGCGCGGTCGAGCACGAAAGATCACCTTCCACGTGTTCGACCCGCGCGTCGTGGAAGACCTTCTCAATCGGGGCGTCGTCGATGAATGGCGGGAGGAGGATTTGGCGGCGACCGCGGAGAACCGACGCAGGGCAGCATACAAGGCGAAGCTGACGCGATCTCTGAAGAATGCTGGCAAGTCTTCTAAGACGATCGAACGACATCCGGACGATGCCGCGACGAAGCTGCGCGGCTGGGAAGAATTCAACGTCGACGGCCTTCTTCGGTGAACCCACCCCATATTCGCTGTCCTGGCTCCCAGGAGCACAAGCCTGTTTCACATTCAGGTTCCTGGAAATTCCTCGCCCTGACCTTCAACGTATCGATGTGCGGGTCCCTGGTGAAGATGACTCGTAGCTGAGGAATCGGCTTTGGTCCGCAGCGTGACCCCGGATTTTCAGGAGGAATTCTGCCATGGCTTCCCCGGCGATGCACATGAAGGTATGGAAACGTCTCGGTGAAATTTGAGGAGGATTGCATGGACCGCGGACAGGTGATCGCAGTCGCGACAGATGATAAACATCGGTTTTCGAAGAGGCAGATGAATGAGATCCACATCCTCGCAGGTCTGGGCGTTGAGGGCGACGCGCACTTGGGCGTGACCGTCAAGCACCGCTCCCGGGTCCGGGCCGATCCCAGTCAGCCGAACCTGCGTCAGGTTCATCTGATCCAAGCGGAGTTGTTGGACGAGCTTGCCGATCAAGGTTTCAAGGTTGGTCCGGCCGACCTGGGCGAAAACATTACCACCCGCGGCGTCGACCTTCTGGCGCTCCCGCGCGGAACGGTTCTGAAGCTCGGTGCGAACGTCGAGCTTCAGGTCACGGGGCTGCGCAATCCCTGCTCGCAGATCGACAACTTCCAGCCGGGACTTCTCAAAGCCGTCCTCGGCAGAGGACCGAACGGCGAACTCATTCGGAAGACCGGCGTCATGACGATCGTGCTCAAGGGCGGAGTCGTCGTTCCCGGCGACGCTATTGCCATCGAGTTTCCCGTCCCACCATTGCTTCCGCTCGAAGTCGTGTAGGGCGCCCGTATTGTTCATGAAGCACCCTCGCATCGACGTTCGAACGCCAGACGCCAGTTATTGCACATGATCCATTTTACCGGCGATACTCATTTCGGCGACCCGCGTGTCCTTCGCCTCGACAGACGTCCATTCTCCGACGTGGTCGAACACGATGACGCCCTGATCCGCACTTGGAACGAAACGGTCGGGCCTGACGACGAGGTTTGGCACCTGGGAGACTTCATGTCGGCAAGAGCGGGCGATTGTACCGAGCTGCTTGCCAGGTTGAACGGTCGAAAGCACCTGATCATCGGCAACAATGACCCGGCGACGACCACGAATTCGCCGGGCTGGGAAAGCGTGCAGCATTACGCGGAACTCCGCCACGAGGAACGTCATCTTATCCTGTGCCATTACGCTTTTCGAACCTGGAACCAGATGGGCAAGAAGTCGATCAATCTGCATGGCCACTCGCATGGCAGATTGAAGCCTCTTCCCCGCCAGTACGACGTCGGCGTCGATGGCCAGGGACTTCGCCCCGTCACGCTGGCGCTCCTTTTGACAAGGAAGCGTTTCGTCATGGGTGGAGGAGGCATTTTGGACGAATAGGGAAGGCGTGCAGCGAGGGCAAGCCGTTTCTCAGGCGCCAACGGCCGCTACCTGGTGGTGCGGTGTTGGAGCCGTTATGCTTTTGAGTGGACTCGAACTCTAGGCACCCCTTCCCGTTCGTTCGGCCAAGCCATCTCTTTTGATGTGTATCAAGGTATGCGTTTCGGGTTGGTATAGGTTTCCAACAGCTTGCCCCGATAGCCCAAGAACCTTTCTGCGGCAGGTTTTCCGTGGAGATCAACCAATCCGGAGATAAGGTGATGTCATTAAAGCTGATCAGTGGAATGATGAAGTCGTCCGGCGACGAAGCGTTGCTTGCGATGGATGCGGGCGGCGCAAATCAGATGGTCGTCATTGACAGGGGAGCTCTTCTCGAGGTCGCAGAACCACGACGTTGCGACGAGAGCCGGCTTCAGGAAAATATCGATCTGTTCAGCCAGATTGCGTCCGCAAAATATGATCGCGGCGACGTCGAACCGGATGGGCGCATCCGAATTGGCGCAGACGATCTCCTTGCATGGCGGCACGGTGCTGATGTCAAAAGCAAGCCGGCAAGCACTGCGTGAAAGGTCGATACCTTCTGCCGGCGAGGGCCAAGCCCACCGATAGCCGCCTTCGTTGCTCAGAAGGGCGCCAATTTTGACGCACGTCAATTCATAATTCCAGGGCGGTGCCAGACTGTGACGAATATCAGGTCTCGCCTCTTTCCGTCTGGAGATTAGCATGAAGCAACACCTCTTTCTTCCGCTCCTCACCTATCCGGATGCGACGTCGGAATTCATGATCGCCAACGCTGTCGCACTTGCGCACCACATGCAGGCGACGCTTACCGTCTGTGCGGTGGAGATTACCATTCCCGACGTTTCCAATGCCCTGTCCTCGCTGATCATCGATGTGGCGAAGATGGCGCGGGATGCCGGGGCGTTCAGTCGCAAGCGTGCCTCGGCACTGACCGCGATGGCAGTCGATGCGGCAAAAGCTGCTTGCGTGGATGTACGCACGCGCGAGATCAAGACTACGGAGCCTTTCGTCGCCGAGGCGCTCGCGGAAGCATCGCGCGCCTACGATCTCGTGCTGCTGGAATCGGCCGGGATCTCCCGTCCGATCGTCGAGGCGGTGCTGTTTGTGTCCGGTCGACCGCTCATCCTGTATCCCTCTGCACCGTTCGGTGGCCGGATCGATCACGTCGCCATCGCCTGGGATGGCAGCCGCGCCGCCGCACGGGCGGCACATGATGCCTCGTTTTTCCTGGAGCGGGCTTCCAAGGTCTGCCTGCTTTCGGTCATCGATGAGAAGCCCATGAAATACGAGACGGGCGATTATCTCGTCGAGAATTTGCTGAAGAGCGGCGTAATGGCGGAGGCGACACGCGTGCATGCGCGCGGCGAACCGGTTGGAGAGGTCCTACAGACCAAGGCCTTCGAGTTGCGGGCAGACCTGCTCGTCATGGGCGGTTTTGGCCACTCGCGTCTGCGCGAATTCGTGTTCGGCGGCGCTACCCAAGCCGTGCTGACCAATATCAGCCTGCCGATCCTGCTGTCGCATTGAACATTGGCACGCCATGCTCAACGAGCGAGTTCGGAGTAAACCGCTCCGAACTCGTATCGCGAGAACAGCCGAAGACATGAAACATATGCTCGCCGGATATTCTCCCTTCCAAGCCTAACGACCGGAAGGACCATGCATCGCCCTCAGCCGGCGAATCGTCTCGCACCCGCCAGGCTTCGATGAAGCTGTACTCTTCCTGCCGGCCGCTTCAGCCGCCGCCTCCACCAGTTGAAAAGCATATTCCACCGCCGCTTCCGTATCATCGTGGCAGAGTTTTTCCGCCTGACAGCGGGCTTCGAGCGACCGTCTGATCCGGCGTTTGATTGCAGGCATAACGGTATCGTTCTCGTGAGCGAAAAGCTGCCTGAGGCAGCTGATAGCGATCACTTCGGAAACCAGAAGTTTTCCGTCGATTTCGCCGAGCGTCGGCACGGCAAATCGCGCTCCTCCGGTCTGACAGTCACGATCTGTAACCAACATCATTGTTCTCCCATTACATCAGTCTTCCATTGGTTCATCGTTGAGCGCTCTTTTGACCCGACGCAGGATCACCGCTCGTCCCTTTCGATCAGGTCGACGGCGCAAGCGCTCTTCCAAATCGATAACGATCGACTGGTACTCATTGTGCCAATCAGGATGTCCCACCTCTTGTGCTGCAAGACGCGGGCGCAAGGAAGCAGGAGCCAAGAGTTCCGCGCCTTGCCTCGTGAGGCGGTAACAAGCATCGAGCGAGGGGGTGAGGACCGTGATGTCCGGCTGCTCCACGGCCAAACGGGACTTCAACTGGTCGCGCGCGGCTACTTCGCCATGGACCAAGAACAATCCTGTTCGAACCGGCTTACGCCCTGCCACCCACTGCATCAATTCGGTCGCGTCGGCATGGCCGCTATAAGCCTCCAGAGAGTGGATAGTTGCTCGCACGACGATTTCATCGCCTTGGATCTTGACCGTGCGCGCTCCTTCCTGGAGTAACCGTCCGAGCGTTCCCTCCGCTTGGAATCCGACGATGAGAACACTGCCCTCGTCGCGCCAAAGCCAGTTCTTGAGCCGATGGCGAATACGCCCAGCTTCGCACATTCCGCTCGCCGCGATGATAATGTGGAAGCCACGGAGAAGGTCGAGTGCCTTCGATTGCTCTGCAGTTTCGGTGAAGCGCACGTTCTTCGAATTCAACGCTTTGACCAGCAAATTGCCATTCACCATGGCGCGCGCGTGGCGCTTGAATATCGCAGTGGCACGCGAAGCGAGCGGAGAGTCGATCACGATCGGACAGCGCGGCAGACTGCCTCCGTCCATTAGGATGTTGAGATCGGCCAGAAGCTCTTGGGTTCGTTCGACCGCAAAGGACGGGATCAGCAAAGCGCCGCTTGGATGATGTGCCTTCAGCACAATCTCACGAAGCAGACCGCGCCGGGCTTCATCCGAAACCTCCTCCCGCTCGCGATCGCCATACGTGCTTTCGCAGATGATATAGTCGAACCCCTGGGGCGCTTCGGGTGCAGCCTCAAGCAGTTTATGCTGAGGACCGATATCGCCCGAAAACAGCATTCGGATTGGTTCATCCGTTCCCGAAAGTTCGATTTCGACCGACGCGGAGCCGAGAAGATGGCCGGCGTCCCAGAACCGGAAGCGGAAGTGGCCAGAGAGCTCGTGCCATTCTTTATGAGCGACGGCTTGAAATTGCGTCATCGCTACTCTTGCGTCATCCGCGGTGTATATTGGCTCTATGACGTCGCGTGATCTCCAGCGATTGCGGCGATTGAGCTGCTCGACCTCCGATTCCTGGATATGGCCGGAGTCCTGGAGCATGATCGCGCACAAGTCCAAGGTGGCAGCGGTACAGTAAATATGTCCGCCAAACCCCGCCTTCACCAGCTTGGGGACAAGACCCGAATGATCGATATGCGCGTGGGTCAAAATGACCGCGTCAACAGCAGCCGGCTCGAAGGGGAAGGGCCGGTAGTTCAGTTCCTTCTCCGTTTTTGCCCCCTGGAATAGGCCACAATCGATCATGGTTCGAACACCACGATATTCCAAAACAAAGCAGGAGCCGGTGACTGATCCGGCGGCGCCGTGAAAATACAAGACTGGATCTGACATGGCCTGCCCTCGATTGTTCACGCATCCTAGCCGGCCGGAACATCGCCCGCTTTGCGTCAGATCAATGAATGGGGAGCAAGGAGGACTAGGATTGGTCAATTCCAACAGGAGAGGCAACTGGCCATGACCATCAAAACTGTTTTGAGTGTCCTCGGCGTCAATCACTTCGATGAAGACTTGAAGGGCGCCATCGACTTTTGCGAAACCCACGGCGCCCATCTCACCGCAATGGCGATTTCGATGGGCGCAGCGCCCTCTATCGGTTCCTACGAGGTTGTCTCGACGGTCTGGATCGAAGAACGTCAGCACGAAATCGATCGCCTGGCCGAGAAGACTTCCGAGATCAAAGCGATCCTCGCAAGGAGCGAGACCTCCTTCGAGGTGCAGGAGATCTACACCGAATTCGCCTGGGCGGATGAAGATATTGCAGAGCGGGCACTATATGCCGATCTCGTCCTTGTCGGCCCTCAGGCCACCCGTGACGAAGAACTTCGGCGCAGGGTTATCGATGGTGCTCTATTCCGGTCGCCGACACCGATGCTGATCAACCCAAGAAGGACCAATGTCGGGCTTGCTCCAAAGGCGATCCTGCTCGCTTGGGACTCCAGCGACGAGGCCTCGCGCGCGGCACGTCAGTCGATCGATTTTCTACGGGCTGCTCAATCGGTGCATGTTACCCTCGTCGACCCACAGGCATCATCATCGGCGAATGGTGAAGAACCAGGCGCCGACGTTGCCACCTTCCTGGCACGGCACGGGGTAAAGGTTGATGTGGATTGCGTCGCAAGCGGCGGCCGCCGCGTCGATGAGGTGCTGCGCCAGCATGCCGTCGATGTCGCTGCCGACATGATCGTCATGGGCGCATATAATCACTCTCGATTGCAGCAACGTCTTTTTGGCGGTGTAACCCAGTCGATGCTGGGAGAAACCAGCATTCCTCTGTTCCTCGCCCACTGAGCAAGACGTCCGGGGTAAATCCCCGGACATCTTTCGTCGGCGTTTTCGGTCAATCAACCGGAAGCGCCGTTCGACCGGTAACCTCACGGACAAATATGCCGTAAAATATGTGCTCGGACACCGAGGCCGTTGACTGCGCCTGCGGCTTCAACGCACCGATTTCCCACCAATCGAAGTGTTTTTGCAGCAAAGACCAAGCTTGCAACCTTTCATTATGCCAAAGGTCTGTATCCGGAAATTCTTCGAACCGCCCATCGACGACGACGCTCGTCCAGCCCTTGCCCGAGCCATGCTGGTCGATTTGCAAACAGACGTTTTCGTTCGTGCGCATCCCATCGACTTTTCGGCCGGGCATTGAAAAACTGTAGATCACACATTTTGCATAAGCGAAGTAGATGGGCACCACGTAGGGCTTGCCATCCTTGCAACAGGCCAAGTGGCCAAACCGGGACCGCTCAAGAACGGCGAAGCATTCTGCTTGCGTCAGGTCTTTCAGGATGTAGCTCATCGGTAACTCTCCTAGCAGCGACAGGATCATATATTACCATCTGATCACACGCCGTCGTTGATGGAGCGCAATGACTGAAGCTCCAAAGCGGCGAGACTCTCGCATTTTGGAGATGCGGTTAATTCGACAAAAGGCGGTTGATGGCGTTGTTATCGAGCAACGTGCGGGTTACCCCTCCAAAGACCCACTCCCGAAATCGGCTATGGCTATAAGCGCCTGCGACAATCAGATCTGCCCCGAGCCTATCTGCAGCTTCGATGATCTTCATCCCTACATCGCCTGTCTGTCGCGGCTCGATAATGCTCCGGGCTGGAACCGAATGGCGGGTGAGAAACCGAACAACATCACTCAGCGCTTGCTCATCGATCGGGTGGCTCTCCTCGATCGAAAGAACGACCACGTCTTGTGCCAAGATCAAGAGAGGCATCGCGTCGACGATTGCCCGCCTCGATTCCTTGGCGTCCTTCCAGGCAATCACAATCGTCTGAGCTTCTAGAGGAGCCCTCGAGGCCGACGGTAGGAGCACAGGTCGCCCCACCGAGAGCAGGACGTCTGGTATGTTGACCGTGCGTCGGTAATCGCGTGCCTGACCTTTTTCGACATCAAAGAGGACAATAAGGTCGGCCGTTCGTGCATTGTCGACAACGAACGTCGCCGGATCGGCAACCTTGGTTTGCCAGGAGACGTGGTTCCTGAACGGCGCATGTCGCATAATCCGCTCGTGCAGTTCACGTTGTCGCGTGTCGACCGCCTCGAGCTCTTCACGCATGATTTTCGTTCCGGATGTCGGCCCGACGCTTGGCTCGATCACGAATAGTGGCTGGGCGGCGGATATACAGGCAAGCTCAGCATCGCACCGCTCCGCGAGGTTTATCGCGAAGGTGAACCGATGATCGGGCTGGGCATCAATATCAAAATGCGTGAGGATGGATTTGAAAGACATCGCTGGCTCCCTCCTTCGTGAGGACATTCAATATCATGCTCGCGCTTTCGCGGTGGAGCGACCTTGATCTTCGTCAAAGCGCGGGTCAAACGAGCAGCCGGTACCAGCTCCAATCATCGGGCGGACATCAGCCGTGAAAGCGCAATTCTTACCGCTGGTCAGGATCGAACCCATTCCGCCGCGTTTCCATCGTTCCTTGACGTAGACAAAATGCGTGCGCAGGCGGAGGCGTCCAGCCAACGCCGTTCAAAGGACAGCCCTGGAATACAAGGAAGATTTGCTCGTCGCCGACCCATTCGGTCATTCGAGGCTGCGTGAATTCGTAATGGGAGGGGTCGTACAGTCGCTGTTTACGCGCCTTGAGATGCCCGGTCTTCTCTGCCATTGATTACAGCGCGCGCAACGCGTTGCCGATGACCGCAACATCGATCACTTCCTGGAGAAGCGCGCCCTGCACAGGTGTTAGGTATCCCAGGCTCGCACAAACCATAGCGATCACAGAAAGACCGATGCCGCAACCGACGCTCTGAAGTGCAATTGCACGGGAGCGCCGAGCGGTCTGCAACAAAGTTCCAATCTGCCTCATGTCATCCCGCAGCAATACGACATCCGCCGCTTCGGCGGCCGCCGCAAGATTGCGCCGGCCGACGGCAACACCGACGTCGGCAGCAGCCAGGGCGGGTGCATCGTTGACGCCATCACCAATCATCATGACGCGCCCGTAGGATCTTTCCGCCGTCACCCTCCGAACTTTCTCGGCCGGCTCAAGTTCGGCACTAATCTGATCAAGACCGAGAGCAAGACCGACAGCGTCTGCCACTTCGGCCCTGTCGCCGGTCGCAAGGCTAAGCCGCTTGACGCCCAAACGCCGAAGATCCGCGATCGCCGGAACGGCATCTTTGCGAACCGGGTCGGCCATGACGATCGTACCGGCTAGGGCGTCATCGATCGCGACATAGGCTGTGACCGTACTGCTGTCCTTCGGGCCAGGGCGAGTAGCGGACTTTGTCTTGCCGGCAATGAAATCCCATCCGCCAACGGCTACCTTGTGCTGACCGACATATCCCTCGATGCCTTCTCCGGGCACTTCTGCGAGTTGGACAGGCTTGGTAAGCCTGAGCCCCCGTCGCTTCGCTTCTTCGACAATCGTTTGACCAATCACATGGGCAGAGGCTTGGTCCACGGATGCTGCGAGACGCAAAATCTCGTCCGCATCCCCGTCCGTTTCAATTCTGACGACAGCGGGCTCGCCCGTCGTCAGCGTGCCCGTTTTGTCGAAGACCACGACCGAGATCGTCGCAAGGACTTCAAGGACATGAGCTCCTTTTACCAGGACGCCTGCGCGGGCAGCTTTCGACATTCCTGCCACGAGTGCGACGGGAACGGCGAGGATCAGCGGGCAAGGCGTCGCGACGACGAGAACCGCAACAATCCGCGTGGGTTCGCCCGACAACCACGCGGCCAGGCCGGCGATCACCAGGGTCATCGCCAGGAAGGCGAGAGAGAAGCGATCGGCCAATCTCGATATTGGCGCTTTTGAGCTTCGGGCCTGGCTCACCATGCGGATAATTCCGGCATATGTACTTTCGTTCGCTGAGCCGGAGGCGATCATTTCAAAAGCATCGCCGAGATTGGAAGACCCGCTCATGATCAATTCACCGCTCTCCCGCCGTACCGGCAGCGGTTCGCCGGTGAGAGCTGCCTCGTTCAACAGCGCGCGACCCGCTATAACCTTGCCATCGACAGGGACAACGTCGCCTTTTCGGACGAGCAGCTTGTCTCCCGGGAGAAGGGCAGCGATGGGAACCTCGGATAGGCCGGATGCGGTGATACGAACAGCGCTACGCGGTGCGCGCGACAGAAGTTCGCTCATACCGCTTTCAGCACGCCTTTGAGCAAAGCTTTCGAGAAACTGCCCACCTGCATACATGACAGCAACGATGGAGCCGGCAAAATATTCGCCAAACCAGAGCGCGGCGGTCATGGACAGGGCAGCGATGAGATCCAGGCCGATGTCGCCCCGCCTCAAACTGAGGGCGACGTCAACAAAGAGCGCGACAATGACGATGACCGTCGCGCTGACCAGAGCGGTGGTGGACCAGAAAAGTAAACCTGCATACCACCATCGCAGCAGACCACCAGCCAATAGGCCTGTCATTGCAACAATCGCGAGCAAAGAGGGCCAAACGCGATGGATCGGCGCAAAGATCCCAGCTTCTGGAGCTTCGGGCAGAGCGAGGGTCTCAGGCATCGACATATTCGACACCGGTCTGTTGGACTAAGGCCCTTATTGCCGCATGCGCGATAACATATTCCGAATGGCCGGTCACATCAGTCGCGAAAGCAACAGCGATGACTGCTGCCTCGTGGTCCGGGGCAAATGGCGCCGGCGGACGGGTGGGCCGGTCGGCTTTCGTGAGTTGAACCATGGGAAACTCTCTCGGGAACATGACCTACGATATAATTCTCAAATCGGACGAGCAGACATTGATTCACGACAATGACGCCCCTGATTGTTCGCTCTTAATTCGGACAGCAAACTGACAGCTTTGTCGCCCTAAGCATTCGGTCGTCGCCTCACGGGGCAAATGCAAAAGGACCAAATCATGAAGCTGAAACTGATCGTCGCCATCGCAATCGCAGCCGCTACTCCGGCACTAGCACTTGCTAGCCCCAGTTGCACCAAAGAGCCGCAGTCAAAATGGATGTCCGAGGCCGCCATGAAGGCGAAGATCGACCAGATGGGCTATAAGGTGAGGACGTTCGAAATCACCGGGAACTGTTACGAAATTTACGGCAAGGACAAGGCCGGCAATCGCGCTGAAGTCTATTTCAATCCGGTTTCCGGCGACATCGTCCAGAAAGGCGACTGAGCCATGACGGCAATTTCGTCGAAGAAGGAGGGCCCACGGCCCTCCAGCGCTCTCCCCGACACCATAAAAGTGTGGGACCCGGTCGTCAGGCTGTTTCACTGGACCATCGTGACGGCCTGCATACTCAACCTTTTCCTTCTGGAGGAAGGAAAATATTGGCACCGTGTCACAGGTTATGTCGTCGCCGCAGCCATCGCCTTGAGAATTGTATGGGGGTTTGTCGGGACAAAACATGCGCTGTTCAGTGACTTCTTTCCAACGCCGACGAGGGTCATGCGCCAAATACTCGATATCCTCCGTGGCGCAGAGCAACGGTATATCGGCCATAATCCTTTGGCATCGCTCATGATGCTGTGTTTGATGGCGCTTCTTGCAGCAACCGCATTGACCGGCTGGATGACGACGCTCGATGCGTTCTGGGGTGAGAAGTGGCTCGAGCGATTGCATGGTACCATCGCAAACGGCATCATGGTTCTCGCCTTTGTCCATGCCGGCGCGGCGATCTTGGAGAGCTGGAGACACAAAGAGAATCTGGTCTGGTCGATGGTGACGGGTCGGAAGAAGGCATGAGAATTCTTCTTATCGAAGATAGCACACGGCTTCGCGAACTTCTTTGTGAGGCCGTGAGGGAGGCCGGATGGCGAATTGACGCCTTCGCCAGTGCAGAAGAAGGCCGACTGGCCCTCGCAACAGTCAGCTATGACCTTCTCCTTCTCGATCTTGGCTTGCCGGACGAGGACGGTCTCAACGTCTTGAAGTCGCTCCGGCTCGCTAAGAACCAGATACCCGTCCTCGTCCTCACCGCGCGTGGAGCCATTGATGAACGTATCACCGGACTGGACGCCGGGGCGGACGACTATCTCGCCAAACCATTCCACAATGGCGAGCTCATTGCGAGGATTCGCGCCCTGATGCGCCGGGCGCCCGTCACGGTAATGCCCATCCTGGAATTCGCGGCGGTCGACTTTGACGTCGCATCCCGGCAGGTCACCTGCAACGGGTCGGAAATTGCTCTGGCGCCATCAGAAAAAGCGCTACTTGAATTGCTGATGCGGCATGGAGGTAACGTCGTTTCCAAACAGAAAATGGAGCATGCCTTTTCTGAATTCGGCGATGAGCGTAGCAGTAACGCCGTCGAGCTCGCGGTTTCCCGGCTAAGAAAAAAGCTGGACGGGCATCCGATCGAAGCTGCCATCGAAACCGTACGGGGCGTCGGCTATATGTTGCGAGAGGTCCGCCGTTGATACGGGCAAATCCTACACTGGCGACAATTCTGACGCGGCGAATTGCGTTTTTCGCGATGCTTGCGATGCTCGTGCAGCTCGCCGTCATTTTCTCTGACTACTATTGGAATGTCGGCGAACTCTCGCGCTTGTTTGTCGAGCAGGAGACCGAGAGACTTGCTTCCGGCGTTGGCGATACCAATGGTGGCGTCACCTATCGGCTCCCGGAAGAAATAGAGCAGCGCTATTCGAATGCCAAAACAGGCTACATCGCACGGATTCGAGATCAGAGCGGAAAAGTGATCTTCGAGTCCTGCGACGATGCGTGTGAAAGCCGTTTTCTTCCGAAGGACGTCAATCCGCCGGACTTCTGGCTGCGAACGCTCATTCCGGGGAAGCCGCTCACATTGGTCGGAGGGCGTGCGTTCTTTATCGGCCACCAGCGCATTGTCGTCGACGTAGCGACGATGGGCGATCCGCAGAATGTCATATCAGAAGTCTTCTGGAACGAGATTCAGGAGCACATGGTCGTGCCGATGAGCATTCTTCTTGTGCTTGTTCTCGGTGCGACGTTGCTGTCCGTGCGACGCGCCCTGAAGCCCGTACAAGCGGCGGCCAATGCGGCAGACCTGATTGATCCCCTGGACTCCATGTCCCACCTGCCGTTTGAGGACATGCCGCGTGAGATCGCTCATCTCGCCATAGCCGTCAATCGTGCCTTTGAGCGCGTCGGCGAACTCATGAAATCTCAACGGGTGCTGACGTCGGGTATCGCGCACGAGGTTCGTACCCCGCTTGCCGCAATCAAGCTCGAACTCGGCCGCATCGATCATCCCAGAGCTCGTAAAGCCGAAGCCGACCTTGACGACCTCGTAGACTTCGTCAGTCAGCTTACCGCACTTGCTCGCCTGGATTCGTTCGATCACGGAATGTTCGAGGAGGTTGATCTTGCTGTGTTGTGCTCTGAGGTTGTCGCGCAGTTAGCGCCGTGGGTCTATGAGCACGAGCACTCCCTTGAGCTTTCGATTCAGGCGCACGACGTGTGTGTGAAGGCTGTTCCAGCACTGTTGAAGGATGCCTTGCGCAATCTGATCGAGAACGCCGTGCGCCACACGCCACATGCTACCAACATTGTCGTGAAGGTCGGCACGAAGGGTGTTGAGGTTGAAGACAGGCTTGCACCTGCACGACAAGCGCCTTTCGATCCGGTTCATCCATCTGACGGCCTTGGAATAGGCCTTCAGATCGTGGAGCGGATTGCCGAGCTGCATAAGGGATCGCTTCGCCATACTCTGACAAAAGAGGGTCACATATTCTCGCTGGAATTGGCGAGGACGGATCGGCGCTGACACCATCGCAAGCGCAAGGCTCAGACGCGGGAATGCTTCTGTCGCCACCGAAGACGAGCAGGAAGCCGGGCGCAATTAATTTCGGCAATTCGTTGCGGCCGAATCGACGTAGAAGCGCTTCGGCTTCGGCTTGCGAAAGCCCCGTCTCATCGCAGCGGATTTGACCGGCATGGTTCATGCCCTCATAGGACGAGATGTCCGGCAGCCTCGCCTTGATCTTCATCAAGGAATTCGTCCCAAGAGAGGGCGCGCCGTAACGACGCGCCCGCATCGGAAGAGTCAGCCTGCCTTGATCTGGATTTTACGTTCGCTCTTCAGTGCGTCGTTGCTTTTCGGCAGCTTTACCGTCAGCACTCCGTTGGCAAAAGATGCATCGATCTTGGCGCTGTCGACGCTCGGCGGAAGCTGGAACGCACGGTGAAAGGCGCCGTAACGGCGTTCGGAAAGATGATATTCCTTGTCCTTCTCCTCTTTGGTTTCCTGTTTTTCGGCCGTGATGGCGAGAATGCCGTTTGTGACTTTCACGTCGATATTGCTGGCGTCGATACCCGGCAGTTCAGCCGTGATTTCATAACCATTGTCTCTCTCGACGAGATCGACGGCCGGAGAGACGATCGTTGAGAGCGCCTTTTCGAAGGACAGTCTCGAAAAGGGGCGATGCCAGAAGCTCGGCGTGAAATCGTCGAAGAGCCGATCAATCTCCGAGCGCAGGCTCTCGAAGGTGGAAAGGCCTCTCTGCGGGGGCGCTTTCTTCTCGTCAGTCTTGATCGGCAGTTTGGTGGCTGTGTTGGCCATGTTCTTACTCCTCTGTCGTAACGTGTGGGATTGTTTCGCGGCGAGGTCGGCAGATGATCCGCCGCGATAGCCGAACTTCGCGTTCGGCGACGGACCGATCAAATCCCATGAGGGGCGACGCTGCATTGATCACCGCCAATGCATGTTTCGCCGCGATGCCCAGGCAATCTATGAAACGGCAAGGCGAAGTCGGCCGCGCAGTGGTACAACACGAGACTTTGAGGTAGGTGGATCGGGACGAGCCGACATCACACGGCACCCGTTCGGACGATGGTGCCTCTGGGCAAGGAGTTTGCGAAAGCGGTCTTTCGCGAGCGCGGGTTTCGACTTTGCCGTCAAACGGTTCAGACGGCGGCGGCAGCTTTTCTTCCTCATCAGACAATGACCGTCTTCAATTCATTGGATCAGTATAGATCTTTGCCGCTTCGCCCAACGAACTCCGTTCGAAAGCCCTGATCGTGCGCTTTTTTGAGAAAACGATCGGCACTCAGCATATCGACTGCGATGCTGTCACCCAGACATTGGCAGAGCGGACCGCAGAACTGTTCATGAACCCACGCTCGTGCGCGGGCCGACAAAATGACAATTCGCCATTCATCGTCCGCGCTTCGATCAAGCCGAAAATCACAATCGGACTGATAGGGCGGAGGGCTGCCCGCCGCCGCAAGCAGTGCTTCTCCGGTCCGAGTCTGTATCGCGTTCATGGCAAACATTACCTCCTTCAGCGCTCAGATGGCAGCAAAAGGGTCGCCATCGATATCAGACGTTGATCAACCGATCAAAAGCTGATCATCGAGTGTGGTGACACCATCGACGAACATAGAGATAGGCCGCGACAGCAGAGACGTCGTTGATCCGGGTCAATGAACTGAATTCCGAGGAGTATTCTGACGTCATTGATTGGTTCAATTTATGCTGACGTAAGGTTCTCATTTTGCTTGCTGGCGACTCGCCCGCATATCCCCGTCAACACTTTGAGCCGCGTCAATGTGCGATGCCGCCATGCTGCTAAAAAGAATGAAGACCCGCACACCGTCGGGGCATCAACCTGCCCGTTCTGATATCGCATTGAGGATTGCTCGCTATGTTCAGGGACCGTCTCCGGAGCGAGAAACTCTGGGATCGCATTGTCAGTGCCGATGAAGCGGCGCTTCTGATCACCGATGGGATGGCCGTCGGCATGAGCGGCTTTACGCGGGCCGGCGAGGCTAAGGCCGTGCCGCTGGCTCTGGCGGAAAGGGCAAGGCGAGATCCGCTGAAGATCACACTGATGACTGGCGCCTCTCTCGGTCACAATCTCGATAGAACTCTCGTGGAGGCGCATGTCATCGCACGGCGCCTCCCGTTCCAGTCGGACCCCGTCATGCGCGAGGCGATCAATACCGGCGAGGTGATGTTCATCGACCAGCATCTTTCCGAGACCGTCGAGTCCCTGCGCAGCGGACAAGTCCCGCCAGTCGACGTCGCCGTCGTCGAAGCGACTGCGATTACAGAAGATGGCGGCATCGTGCCGACCACCTCCGTCGGAAATTCGGCGAGTTTCGCGATTCTCGCCCCGAAAGTGATCGTCGAGATCAACCTCTCTCAGCCGGAAGCGCTCGAGGGGCTCCACGACATTTACATTCCGACCAAGCGGCCGAGCCGCGAGGCAATTCCGATAATGGCGCCCGACTGCCGCATCGGCGTGCCATTCATTCCTATCCCCGCGGAAAAGATCGCGGCAATCGTCGTCACGCAGAGCAGCGACAGTGCCTCAGCGGTGGAACCGCCGGATGCCGAGACCAACGCGATCTCTGGCCATCTGACCGAATTCCTGTTGCACGAGGTGCGGCGTGGCCGGCTTACGGAAAGGCTGCAACCGCTGCAGGCCGGCATCGGGACGATCGCTAATGCGGTGCTTTATGGCTTCGCCGCGACGCCGTTCCACGATCTCACCCTCTATTCCGAAGTGCTGCAGGATTCGACCTTCGATCTGATCGATGCCGGCAAGCTGACTTTCGCTTCCGGATCTTCAATGACACTCTCGACGGAAAGGCATCGCGGTGTGCTTTCCCAGATCGAGCATTACAAGCGGCGGCTGGTGCTGCGCCCGCAGGAGATCAGCAACCATCCCGAAGTCATCCGCCGGCTCGGCATCATTGCGATCAACACAGCATTGGAATTGGACATCTACGGCAACGTGAACTCGACCCATGTCGGCGGCACACAGATGATGAACGGCATCGGCGGCTCAGGCGATTTCGCCCGCAACGCCTATATGTCGATCTTCGTGACGAAGTCGCTCGCCAAGGCAGGGACGATCTCGCGCGTCGTACCGATGGTCAGCCATGTCGACCATACCGAGCATGATGTCGATATCCTCGTCACCGAAATCGGTCTTGCTGATCTTCGCGGACTGGCGCCGCGGGAACGCGCCAAAGTCATCATTGCCAACTGCGTGCATCCGAGCTACCGGGATATGCTTGCGGATTATTATAGGCGAGCGCTGCTGCGCGGTGGACATACGCCGCATCTGATCGAAGAAGCCCTCGGATGGCACGACAGCCTGCGCCGGACGGGACGGATGTTGCCGTAAGGCTTCCTCGCGAATTCCGTGACACGCGCAGAACTGATCTCGGGGAAGGCGGCGTCGGAAATCCGAGCAGACGGCCCTGCTCCGCATTTCAGGCCCTCACCGCGTCAGTGCCGGCACTTCGTCCCCGGCGACGCCTTCGCCCCTTAACATAGTAGCGGCATCGCTCGCGTCGCGGATCATGGCGTATTTGACCTGAGTGACTTTAAGGTCGCGGTACCAGTCGACCAGTTCCCCCCAGGGATCGGTGATCTTGGACAGACCAGAGATAAAGGCGACGACAGTGCCTATCTCGGTCTTGCCGGTGACGACGTAGTAGCCACCGAGCGCGAAGATGCCGGCGTAGCCGAACTGGGTCATCAGATTCATCAGGAAATTCATGGCGAACTTGATCCGGTAGATGCTCATGTTGGTCGAGAAGAGCCTCTGCACCCGGCCGCTCTGAGCATCGAGGGCATCGCTGGTGACGACATGCCGGATCATACCTTCGCTGACATGTCGCATCACCATGATCTTCGTCTCGACCCGGCGGTTGATCGCCAATTGCATCAGCGGCACGAAGCCGATCTGCGGCAAGAAGACGACGGCGACGGCAAGCGCCATCAGCGGCTGCAGGTAGATCATGTAACCGCCGACCGCGATCAAGATGCCGGCCTGCAGCAGGGGCTCCGAAACGCTGGTGCCAACGAAACCGCCGACGGGTTCTGCCTCGGCCAGGACGATCGAAAGCTGAACACCTTCGGCAAGTGCATCGACGGGAGATTCGTGAGAGCACTCGGATGCGGCGAGCACGCCCATGCGCAGCCAGCGGATCGCGACCTCGCCGATCCACCCGCGATAGAGATTCAGCGCCAGCTTGGTCACGCCTTCCAAAAGGGCAAGGCCGAGGTAAGCGAGGACGAGAATCAGGATGGCCTGATAGGAAGCGCCCCCTGTGGCCGCATTGATGATGCGCCGCTGCACTTCCAGCGGCGCGGTGCCGGCGAGGAAGAGGAGGATCGAAAGGGCGGCGATCGCGATCTGATGACGGCGACCCATGAGGAGCACGAAACCGAACAGGTTTTTTGGCATTTTGTCGTCTTGCCCCCACTCTTGCGTTTCAGGAAAGGTCTCGGTCGGAATGTCAGGGGCTGATGCCGCACCCACCTTCACGAGAACGGCCGCGCCACTGCGCGGCCGTTCCTGGCGGCTAGCCATCCAAGCGGCAGGAAGGAAGAGGAGCACGGCACAGGCGACTGCATTCCAGAGCATTGGCGACGAAACCGCTGGGAAGAAGGTAGCGTCGATGAGAGCGGGATGCTTTGATCGACGTCAAAATTGAAGAGGCAAACAGACATGGACGCGGACAGCGGCATAGAGCATTTTGCCCATCGGACAGCGCGTCGCCATGGCAACGCCCGCAACCGTCCGTATGAGATCAATGATCAACGCATGCGACGGCACAGCCGTTCTGCGCCTGACGAAAATGCCGGTGTCCCGCCGCTTCGGGGCGGCGGGGATGCTGCACAGCGGCCGGCTAGGCAGCGGACTGTCCCCGCGTCGCGGATGCGCTCGCCTGCCCGGCGATGTCGAGTACCATGCGCCCCTCGATGGTTCCCGCCTTCAGCCCGGCAAAGATATCGTTGACATCATCGAGCGGCGCCTTGGCGATCTCGGCCCGGACACGACCTTCGGTGGCGAATGCGAGCGCTTCATCGAGGTCACGGCGCGTTCCGACGATCGAACCACGCACGGTTATGCGTTTCAGCACCACGTCGAAGATCGGCATCGGGAAGTTGCCCGGCGGTAGACCGACAAGGCTGACGGTACCCTTGCGGCGCACCATACTGAGTGCCTGCGAGAAAGCAGGCGGAGAGACGGCGGTGACAAGCACGCCATGCGCGCCGCCGTTCGTCGCCTTCAGCACTTTTTCGATTGTGTCTTCAGACAGCGCATTGAGTGCGAGATCGGCGCCGACCTGGCGGGCGAGGTCGAGCTTGGCGGCGGCGACATCGAGGGCGACGACCTTGAGGCCCATCGCCTTGGCATATTGGATCGCAACATGACCAAGGCCGCCGACACCCGATATCGCCACCCACTCGCCTGGCCGCGCCTCGGTTTCCTTCAAGCCCTTATACGTCGTGACGCCGGCACAGAGGATCGGCGCGATCTCGGCGAAGTTGACGTTTTGGGGAAGGCGGGCGGCGAAGGCGACGGAGGCGATGACGTATTCGGCAAAACCGCCGTTGCAGCTATAGCCGGTATTGTGCTGGTGTTCGCAAAGCGTTTCCCAGCCGGTTTGGCAATATTCGCAGCGAAGGCAGGCATCGTGCAGCCAGGCGACGCCGACGGCATCGCCTTCCTTGAATTCGGTGACGCCGGGACCGAGGGCGGCAACGATGCCGGCCGCCTCATGGCCTGGAATGAAGGGCGGCGTCGGCTTGACGGGCCAGTCGCCTTCGGCTGCGTGCAGATCGGTATGGCAGACGCCGCATGCGACGACCTTCACCAGAATTTCGCCCGGGCCGGGCACCGGCACCGGCACGCATTCGATTGCGAGCGGCTTGCCGAATTCGCGCACGACTGCCGCCTTCATCAGCTTATTCGTCATGGTCTTCATCCTTTCACGATGTTTGTTCGGCGGGGATGATGAAGACGGCGGCCGGCGGCGCATTGATTCATCGCAAGCGGCCCTCGATAGCGTTCGAGTTGCCCGCGTTCAAATCTTGACGCCGATCTAGGCCTGCTGTGTACGCCGGCCTGATCTCGCCTCGTGCGACGGGTCGGAGGCGTGCAGACGCCAAGGAATCGCGATCCCGATCCCGAGCGCCAGAACATGGTGGCAATGAAACTGCTTCACGAGGTCATCGGCGGACTGACGAAGGACATGGCCGCCGTGAGCGTCACCATTTCCTCAAAACCGTCAATCCAGCCTGGCGGTGAAGACGTAGCCGACGCCGCGCACGGCCTTGATGAATTGCGGCCTCTTCGGATCGGTCTCGATCTTGCGGCGCAGCCGGACGATCTGAGCATCGATCGTCCGGTCGAAGGCTTCGAGATTTCGACCCCGGGTCAGATCCATCAGTACGTCACGGGTAAGGACCCGGCCGGCATGGCGCACGAAGGTCACCAGCATGTCGAACTCCCCGGTCGTCAATTCGATCTCCGCACCTTCGGGATCGAGAAGCTGGCGGCGACTGAGATTGAGCTTCCAATCCTCGAAACCGATGATTTCCTCGCTGACCGGCTCAGCATTGCGTGCCGAAGATTGCCGCCGACGCAGGATCGACTTTAGCCGCGCGTGGACTTCTCTGAGGTGGAAGGGTTTGGCGATGTAATCGTCGGCGCCTATTTCCAGACCGACGATCCGGTCGACGACGTCGTCGCGGCCCGTCAGCATCATGATTGGAACATCGGACTGGGCGCGAATTTCGCGGGCGAGATCAAGGCCGTCCGTGCCGCCGGGAAGGACAAGGTCGAGCAGGATGGCATCGAAATTCTGCTGGCGCATGCGTACCCGCATCTCGATCCCGTCGGAGGCGGACGAAACAGCGTAACCTTCGTCCTCGAAATAGCGCGTCAGCATCTGACGAATGCGCGGATCGTCGTCGACGACGAGAAGATGCGCGTCATGCTGAAGTATTGCCATCGCCCATCCGTCAAGCCGTGCTTGTTACAGACTGTTACTGAATTGCACCGTCTTTAACACGCGCAGCATCAGTGTGTCACCAGAAGCCGGTCAATTGTCCTCATCGACAGCACAGAGGGACGATCATGCTGCAGGCAACCAATTTTCACCCCGTTCTGGAAATCGCCAGCGCGGCGCTTCTCGGCTCCAAGCCGAACTGCTTGCAGGCGCTTTTCAGAAAGCAGCCAGTCGAACATCTGGCCACCGGCCAGTCGCTGTTCTTCGAGGGCGATGCCGCCAAACACCTCTTTGAAGTGGTTGAGGGGAACCTGCGCATCTTCAGGATCATCTCCGATGGCCGCCGGGTCATTACCGGTTTCCTCCATGCGGGCGACATTGTCGGCGTATCGTTGAAGAACCACTATCTCTACAGCGCCGAGGCCGTCACAGATACCAAGGTTCGCCGCTTCTCACGCAAGGCTTTCGAGGCTGAGATCAGCAACTCGCCGGAACTGCGGCCGGAGGTCTTCGCCCGGCTTCGCGACGAGATGGCCGCCGCTCAGGATCAGATGGTGCTCCTGTCCTGCAAGGATGCCGAGGAGCGGCTCTGCAGCTTCCTATTGAAGCAGCTTCGCCGGGATCCAGGCCATTGCCGGTCCAATGCGATCGTCGAACTGCCGATGACGCGGCTCGACATGGCCGACTATCTCGGCCTGACAATCGAAACCGTGTCGCGGACGATGACGAAGCTGACCAACAAGGGGGTCCTGATGGCGGCCGGCCGGCATTGCGTGCGCATCATGAAATACGCGACACTCGTGCAGCTCTCCGGCGATCATGATGAATATGACAGCGACGAAAGCGGCTTGATTGCTTACGCCGGAAGACAGCGCCAATGATCCCGAAATGACGAAAGCCAGAATGCCTAGTGGCGTGTCACATGAATGAGGTTCACGCGACGCACGTCAATGACGCGGCATCGGGCACTAAAGCTTACATCCCCGCCGCCACTTCGGACGATTGCCACGCCCGGCGCCATCTGCGGACGTCGTTTGCCGTGACCAGGACCACGTCGCCGCCGGACTTCTTTGACCCAAGTCCGCTCGCCACGATTTCGCAGAACGCGTCGACGTGCTGAAGAAAGCGGACTTCGGTTGCGCGAGGTGGCGAGGCTACGGATAGCAGTGCGCGCCTGGAGACAACGACCGTTTTCATGTCTGCGCCGAAACGCACATTTATGCGCCCCGACTTATCTCGCGCATTCAGGCTTGCGGTGATGACATTATGTTGCACCTTCATCTCCTTCGAGCAGAATCCTGCGTCGCATGAACCGCTGCTGGCCATTGATGCTCCGAGGTTCCTTCCAAGATACGACATCGGTGCAATGACACTTTGACCTCGGTCAACTCGGCATCATTTGCCGTGCGACCACTCTTGGATCTTATGGCCATGAGGGCGTGTGCCGGATGCGTTCGCCTGTGAGCCGATGGATCAACGGCCGCCATTCGACGGTGGGCAACGTCCGGATATCTATGTGGGACCTTGGTTACGAGTAGACGCCAACATTGATTTAGAACAAGGAAGGTCGCCCACTTCGACCTCATAAACCATCCTGTTTTTGTCAAAGGATGCGACAATGTCTGACTGTCTGGTCGCCAAGTATGGCGACGCGCGGTTCCCGCGCTACACGAGCTACCCAACGGCGCCAGCCTTTTCAGCCACTGTGGGGCCGGATGAATATGCGAAGGGACTCGCAAATATTGAAGAAGCCGGCCCCGTCTCCGTCTATCTCCACGTCCCATTCTGCCGCTCAATGTGCTGGTACTGCGGGTGCCACACGAGCATCACCCGACAAGATGGCCCGGTTCACGAATACCTGGATGTGATGAGCCAGGAGATCGAGCTTGTATCCTTTGCTGCCGGTAACGAGGTCCCGCTAAAAAACGTTCATTTCGGCGGCGGCACCCCGACGATTATGAGGCCGCAGGAGTTTGCCGCAGTGATGGCAAAGCTGCGCAGCGCCTTCAGGTTTGAGGCAGAAGCGAGCATCGCGGTTGAAATCGATCCGCGCTCATTGGCCGTTCCGATGATCGAAGCGCTGGGCGAAAGCGGTGTCGATCGCGCAAGCCTCGGCGTTCAGAGCTTTGACCCGATCGTGCAAGCCGAAATCAACCGAATGCAATCTTTCGAGCAGACGGAGATTGCGGTCAACGGGCTACGCTCCGTGGGCATCTCCAGTATCAACTTTGATTTGATATACGGCCTGCCGAAACAGACCGTGCAATCCTGCGTCGAAACCGTCAGACTGGCCACACAGCTGCGTCCGGAACGTTTTGCCGTTTTCGGTTATGCGCACATACCGGCGTTCAAGAAACACCAACGCCTCATAGACGAAGCGTTGCTTCCAGATGCAAAACAGCGAAACGAGCAGGCCGAAGCCATCGCCGAAGAGCTTGTAAAGGCCGGATATACACGCATCGGGCTCGATCATTTCGCGCTGCCGGACGATCAACTTGCGGTCGCTGCGCATAACGGCACGATGAGAAGGAATTTCCAAGGCTACACCACGGATGATTGCGATACGCTGATCGGCCTGGGTGCTTCGGCGATCGGGCGGTTGCCGACCGGTTATGTCCAGAACCATGTGCCATTGGGTCTATATCAGGAGCGGGTTGCTTGCGGCATCCTGCCGACAGCCAAGGGATATCTTCTGACTGAAGAGGACAAGCTTCGAGCCAGAATAATCGAGCGGCTTATGTGTGATTTCGAAGTCGATCTCGGACGACTGAGCAAGGAGTCGGGTTTTAACATCGGATTCCTCATCGAACGAAACGATCGGCTCCACGAACTTGTCGCCGATGGCGTCGCGACGATTTCCGGAGATCGGATTGTCGTGTCTCAGGACGCACGGTTCATGGTCCGCGCCGTTGCGGCGGCATTCGACGGGTATTTCGGTTCGCACGGGCGCACGCACAGCAAAGCCGCTTGATCGAGAAACCAACCCTTTTCGGCGTCCCCCTTGGGACCGGGAATATCGTCGCTAGATGTATCCGGCTATCTCATCGATCGAGCGCAAAGAGTCCATCGATCTAGGGTTCGCAGGAGGCCATGATGACTGGTGCCGTGATCGTCCTGTTTGCAATCACGCCTGCCAGATCGGTGTCCGGAAAACGAATGGGCATTGTTTGCGCGGTTCTCGCCGCCATAGCGATCGCTCGCCAGCTTGTTGCTACAGAGGGAATAGGATGAAGAACCCAATCCTGAACAGTTTCGAAGAACTCGAAAGCTGCTATGATCAGCTTATGTCGTGGTGCGATGTGCTACAGGCAATCGCCGACTTTCTGCCTTGCCATATCGATGAAAGCCTCTGCGGCCGTATTTCACGCGGTCTGATCCCGTTGTTGCTGACGACGCACCAGCTCGAAGAGCGCTCGATCTCGTCCGCACTCGGACTGATCATGGAGGTCGAAGAGCTGGCCGATGCAAGGGAACGCCGGCACGCCGGTCGTCTATTCGATCATGATGCGGCGCAGCACGTCGTCTTCACGCTGGAAACTCTGAGCGAGGGGCGCTGCCGGCTCTCCTGGGAAGCTGTAGGATATCAGCTGCGTTCGTTCTTCTGTTCGATGCGCAGGCATATCAACTCGGAACGGGAGCTCATCAGGTTACTTCGAAGGGCAATGGACGGTGATCCGGCGTCGCATTCGCCCGACGCGACTGCTCAAACGGAAGCGGCCTGAGCAGCGCGTTGGCAAAGACCTAACGTGTCGACAATCACTATGCATTGCCGCGGGACTGAACATGACGGTTCTCATCGTGTGAGACGGCGCGCAAGCGCCGCCATCGGCACCTGTCGGTCAATCACTGGGTGATCTGAGCCTGAGTGATCTGCGCGAGGTCGGCATCCAGCCTCTTGCGCACCATGTTCGGCACCTTGGCGATCTTGATCGCCTCAAGATTGACCGGGTTGTCGCCGACCTGGATCAATGCAACCATGCCCATGCCCACGTGTGGCGTGCACTTCAAGACATATGCGCCGGGAATGTCGAACTTCACCTGATACTGCTCGCTCGGCTTGGATTTGAAGTCGGGAACGCCATCGGGAATGAGACCCTTGAACGTCTCGACGTTGTGGCTCTTGTCGGTGGGAATGAACGTTACAGTATCGCCGGGAGCGATCTTCAGGAAGCCGGGCTCAAACACCATCGCGCCGTCGGTGCCCTTGTTCAGCATCTGAACCTGGTGGTCGGCAGCCATCAACGGCGCAGCTGAAGTGATCAGGGCTACCGTTGCAACGATCAGACCGAATTTCAAACGCATTTGCATATCTCCTGTTCTGCGAGGTCTGATTTAGCCTCGCGAACATCTTCTAAGACATGCTGGATGCCGGTTCTTTGACGCTGGTCAAATGCGGGAGAAAGCGCGCACTCCGCGCGTTCGCGCGGGCCAAGGCGCAAGGGCGGGTGGCGAGACGAACTGCCGCCCTGGAGTCAATTCGCGTCGAGAAGCTCGCGGATCCGCAACGCCAGTTCCTTTGCGGTATAGGGTTTACGCAGCCATTGCGCGCCCGGAACCGTATCATTGCCTGCGAGACCCGGTTCGGAATATCCGGACGTGAAGAGCACGGCAATGTCCGGCCGTAAAATACGCACCTCTTTTGCGAGCTCGTCACCCGTCATCCCGCCCGGCATCACGATGTCGGTAAAAAGGAGCGCGACGTCAGTATTGTCTTTCAGGAGATCGAGGGCGCGGTGACCGTTTTCGGCTTCACGCACCGTATAGCCCATCGACGCAAGCCTGGCGACGGCCACGCGGCGGACACGGGCGTCATCTTCGACGACCAGCACAACTTCGTCCCCTCGCGGCAGTTGGTTCTCACCGGAGCCTTGATCCGGGGCAGCCTCTTGCGGCTTGGCACCGTTGATGGCGGGGAGATATATCCGGACTGTCGTGCCGCGCCCCACCTCGCTGTAGAGCTGGAGATGCCCGCCCGATTGCTTCACGAAGCCATAGACCATGCTAAGCCCGAGACCTGTGCCCGAGCCGACTTCCTTTGTGGTGAAAAATGGTTCTATCGCGTGCCTCCTGACCTCCTCGGTCATACCGGAACCGGTATCCGTCATCGTGACGAGCACGAAATTGCCGCTGCGCAGCTCCGGATACATTTTCGCATAGTCGGCATCGAGGTAGACCCGCGAGATCGTCGTCGTGAGACTGCCGCCCTTGGGCATGGCGTCCCTTGCGTTCAAAGCGATGTTCAGAATGGCGTTCTGGAGCTGAGAGCTGTCCACAAGGACGTTCAGGCCTGATCCATCGATGATGGTCGACAGCCTGATATTTTCGCCGAGCGTTCGACGGAGCAGATCCGAGAAGCTGCTGACAAGCTGACCAAGATCGGCGTGCTTTGGATTCAGCGGCTGTCGTCGACCGAAAGCGAGCAATTGAGCCGTGAGAACAGCTCCGTCCGCCGCTGCGGCCTGAGCCTCTCCTAGCATCTCACGAAGATTGCCGGGCGGCAGCTTGTCCTCGATCATTTCGAGGTTGCCGCTGATGACGGTGAGAAGGTTGTTGAAATCGTGCGCGATGCCCCCGGTCAACTGCCCGACGGCTTCCATCTTCTGTGACTGGCGAAGATCCTCCTCGATCTTGTAACGGCTGGTGAGATCGCGGATAAAACCGGTGAATATCCGCTCTCCGTTCGCCGTCGCTTCGCCGACGTGAAGCTCCATCGGAAATTGCGAGCCGTCCGCCCGCTGACCGGTGACGACACGCCCGTAACCGATGATGCGTTTCTCGCCCGTATCGATATAGTGATCGATGTAGCCGTCGTGAGCATCGCGGTAGGGGTTCGGCATCAGGTTGCTCACGTTGCGGCCGCAAATTTGATTGGAAGACATTCCAAACAGCTTCTCGGCAGCCTTGCTGAAGGAAAGCACCACTCCCTTGTCATCGATCACCACCATGGCGTCCGGTACGGTGTCCAGGATCGAACTCAGATGCGCCTCGCGGGATTTGACCTCCTCTTGGGCTCGCTTCAACGCGCTGACGTCGCTGTTTGTCTGTATGACGGCAAGATCTCCATCCGGCAAATTGACCAGCACGCAGCGAGACGCGACATGAATGTCGTGCCCGCTCTTGTGACGATG
>Ga0102593_1001157_pt1 | contig 28332 bp, 27 predicted proteins | sample AraplaCol_mMS_r2_2_FD_76862 | JGI IMG/M metagenome (GOLD analysis project Ga0102593, IMG submission 76862) | Arabidopsis root microbial communities from North Carolina, USA - plate scrape MF_Col_mMS_r2 (SPADES assembly) (version 2) | ecosystem: Host-associated > Plants > Roots > Endosphere...
TTTGGGGTTTCTTTGTGTTGTTTTTTTTTTTTTTTTTTTGTTTTTGCTCCTTTTTTGCCCAGCTTCTTCTTCTTCTTCTTCTTCTTCTTCTTCTTCTTCTTCTTCTTCTTCTTCTTCTTCTTCTTCTTCTTCTTTTCTTTGTCTTTGCTTTCATTTTTGGTCATCTTCAATTGCACGCCTGGTCAGAATACTAACTAGCACAGCGTCTTCGAGAAATTACTGACCCTTCCACTTCCCCATCCGCCACCAAGGAAGAAAATCCATACCATCATCTCCGAATCACCGTGACTAGTGGAGGATGCCATGGATTCCAGTACATGATGTCTCTTGAGTCAGCATCGAAGATCGATGCCGAAGAAGACACCATCTTTGAGGGCGATGCAGACCCCTCTGAAATGTCAACCGATGCCGCTGGGGAAGCGAAAGTCGTCATGGACGAGCCTTCATTAGAACTATTATCCGGAAGTACCGTGGATTATACGACCGAGTTGATTGGCAGTCAATTCAAGATCGTGGATAACCCGCGTGCGACAAGTAACTGCGGATGCGGAACCAGCTTTGATGTGACGGATTAAATCAGGATGTCCCGGAGAAAGATTGTCTTCGAGGAATTTGTTTCTCCTTGCGTGTACAGATACGGCATTTTGCACATTGGAAAGTTAGATTAACATGCATTTATACCCCTCTTCCCTCATGTTCCTACAAGCACCCATGGCCCTTCCAGGTAGTGCTGGGCCGTTATGTACTCTTTCAAGTCGTATATAAAACCCAAGAAATACTTGTATCCGCGTTTGTCCAGGCAAAGAACACTACGGAATTGTAAATTGAACAGTATCGTTGGTCTATGCATTTCATCAAGTCTCTTTTTTCTTCTACTTCACACTATACACTCTTACTGAGTGGATCACCTGCCAAAAGACAGAACAGCAGACCGGGCAAAATGTGAGAATCGTACGCCCTCCAGAGATATCGCGATAACCCGACTTGATTTGAGACCCCTTTGTAGTCCTCACACGGGGGACCGGGACCAGAAAACCAAAGAAAGTTGAAAATGGAAATAAGGAAATAGGAGAGATTTGCGTATAAAAAATAAGGCAGCAAGGAATGGGCAATGTATGAAAAAGAAATGAAAAACACAAGGGGGAAGCGGGATAAGAATGTGAAAGAAAAAATCATCTCGTGTCATGTCCGTTCTTTTCTTGCATGTAAAGTTCAGGCTTTACTTTTGTCCCTCTCCAAACACCCGCAAAGTATGCCATGAGGCAACTTTAAGCCATGGTAATCATGCACATAATGCATCTAGTAGACACGAGCCAGGTTGCGCAGGTACCAGTCCACCAGGCGGCGGCCGGCCTTGGTCTCGCTAACGTGGATCAAGTCATCCTCGAGGGCGTAGTCGAGGTCGTTGGCGATGGCGAGATCACCCTCAAGCAGACCACCCTCGACCCAGCGGATCTGGCGGCTACGCTGCTTGTTGACAAGCAACCAAGAGCGAAGCTGCTCGGGCTCGACCTCCAGGAAACCAGCCAGCTTCTTAAGGTCCATGGTGGTGTAGAGCTTCAGGTAGGAGCGGATGGTAGGGTTGAACAGAGTGTTCTTGACTTCATCCATGAAGATAGCGGTGTGGTGGTCGACGGGATCGACGTTGACGGCGGGGTTGTCAAAGTCGGGGGGAGTAGGGCTGATGAACTTGGGGCAGGAGGAGCGGAACAGCTCCTCGAAGACGGGGAGGGCCTCTGGGCCACCACGCTGCATACGGTAGAACTGCTCGCCGTACTTCTCACGGACGGCGGAGTGGATGGTGTCATCCAGACGGGTGGGGTGGAGAGCGACGCAGATGGCGATCAGGGCGTACATCTGGTCGTTCTTCTTGGCGATGGCGTCGTAGCCATTGCCGCCCTTCTGGAAGTTCTTCGTCCGGGAGACGTAGACCAGAATGTGGCTGAACATGCGGATGGCATCACCGTAGCGGCGCATCATCATGTAGGAGAAACCCACGTAGTAGTAGGTGGTGAAGTGGGCGGCCATGACACGGGCGAACATGGCCTTCTTGTTCATCTCGATGTCGTCGAGGGTCTTCAGGGCCAGGCTGAAGTCACCGAGCAGGCAGTGCACGCGCAGCAGACCAATAATGGAGAAGTAGCCCAGCATCTTGTACAGAGGGCGGGAGCCATATTCGCCAGCGAAGGCCACGGGATCCTCACCCCGCTTCATAGCTGCCAGTTGCTCGTTGATCTGGGATCGCTGGATGAGGGAGTAGAGGACGTTGAGGACGGAGTAGCAACCCCAGGTGTTGGGGTTCTCACGCAGGAGCTGAGCTTCCTCCTCGTTGGATCCGCTGCGAGCAATACGGTTGCGGTAGCGGCAGAAAGACTCAAATTGGTAGATGAACTCGTCAATGACATCCCATGCCCAGTAATACTATATTAATTCGAAAATTCCAGATCGTTAGCTCCTTTGTTTCTGATATGCGTTCGCGACGAATTTGATAGGATCACAACGAATGGCCATATATCTCTTATATCGTTCGACAATGAAGGCGGGACTCATTGGGAAACCTACCGAGGGAACCTCCAGATCAACGGGGCCTTCCGAGTTCAGAATGTAGTGGAAGAGACTGCAGTAGTTGTCGTAACTGGCGAACTTGGTCTCGAGGGTGGCTTGGTATTCCAGCGGGGTAGCGGCAGCGGCGAGCTGTGCCTGGAGGTCCTGGGTCTGGGAGCCTCCAAGAGATGTTGTCCGGTCCAGCTCACTCATGCCATCTTCGAAATTGACCTGCTCGCGGTAGTCGTTGACCAGAGCCTCCTCCTCAACATCGGACTCATCGTTCAGGTTGGGGCGCGCATTGGCGCGGTCGTCGTACGACATTGTGGGCGAGCGAGGAATATTGAAATGCGAATGACACGGATTGGAAATTTCCTCGAAGGAGTGAGGTTGAGAGGGGAGGAAGGCGGGAGGATGAGGGTGGGTGGGGGCGTCCGTCGTTCGGCGTGTGGGATTTGCCAAAGAAGTCGAATTTTGAGGGTTTTCGCTTCGGTGTTGTGCTTATCTTATCTGCACATAAATGAGGCTGCTGACTAAGGATATGCTGCTTTATGCTTGGGACCTCAGGGCTTATCCTTCTATATCGATATATTTGACTGTATAGAATTAGAAGGTTGCAAATTATTATAATAATGCTTATGTGGATAAAAACCTATGCTGGGATTTCCTCGAGTGCCAGCTTGGGGGGTTTCTTAACGCAAACAGTGGATAGAGTACTCCGTAGACTCTATAGTTATCCCATATCGTCCTAGTATTACCGACAATGCAGAAAACGAGAATGTGACGAGCCCTCTCGGGGATGCTATTGATTGAGAATGAAGGCGATAATGAGTAAGAAGAAAAAAAACAATAGAAAATGACACGAGAAAGGCAAAGCCACAGCATAAATTGTCAAAACACATGCTACTAATAGTACTTCAACTTGCATTTAGATCATAGTGATTCAAACCTGCATGTCTGAAGATAATTATATCCTCTCTACGGTGAGGATCCTGTTCATTGGTATCTATGAATCATAGACGCTTTCATGCTGTACATACAGTATATTGTGTGTGTCGCTTAATTGTGATAAATTGAGGAGCGTGATGCCATTCTTTATGAAATGGGTGTGGTTGATCCATAGAGCCAAACAGTCGAAAACGTTTTATCGATAAGTGAATTCTGAAAACTGGTTTCACGATGATGAAGCATCTACGATTGGCAGCAATTGGACTCCATTTAGGTGGAACATGAGAGGGCGGATATGATCGGAAACATTCTCCTGCCTCCCGCGAGGAGCAACAAGTTTGCGACGCAAGTTGGTCACACCTGACATTTGCCTTTTTCAAGACTCAAGGGCCGCCTTTCACCTCCACGGATGGATGTCTGAGAAAACTGTATTCAGTCTGGCTCGATAAAACTACATCGAGTCGTGACTATGCTTTGAAGTATAGCCAGATAGAACGTGCCCCCAGGGCCCTAGGACGACATGCACTTCTCTGACCAGCAATCTGAATCCAACATCACAACACCCAGGCAGAACCCAGCTTAATCAATCGATCCGGCTGATTCGTACTATTGAACCCCCTCGATAGGACATCGTCTGCCCTGGACACGTACCGTGGCCTCTCCTGGGGGTCTTCCAAATGATCTGGCCGCGGCCTCATCCCGTGTGCAGCGTGGTGGAGTCTGAATGAAGGGGCAATGGCTCAGCATTCGGTGCCATCTAGGATCGCAATAGCTTCTATAGGAAGCTCCACGCTTTCCTTCCTCGATAGAAACCGGATGTTTTTGATGATCTCTGCGGTTGATTTGAATTTCTGACCCAGTGCGACTCCAAAACGCCATATTTCTATGAAAGCTTGCTCTGCCCCGTCAAAATCCTCAAGGTGATTCACCAGGGCTCGAAGAGCTGTCTGGACCGCATCAGTCACCTGACTGGGGATGTGCTTGATCCCATAGGACTGGCGGTGGATATGAAGGCACTGTGCCATTTCCTCCGCTTGAGCAAACCAAGTTTGTTGCAATTGACTAGTCTTTGTTGATTGATAATCCCGCTCAAGCAGCAGTTCTACAAGATGCATAGCCACACAAAGGCATTTGATACTGGAAGATGGATAGGTCAGCACAACAATTGTGGCTACGGTTTTGAACGGGTTCCTAATGGACTTTGCCTCACCGTAGAATCAGGAGCTGTGAAAGTGGTTCTTTTTCGACTTGCGACGCATTTGGCCAGGAAGATAACAACTCTTGCAGCTGGTTGTACGGCATCTCTGCTTTGGCCATCAAAAGATTAAAGCTTGAGTCCAGCTCTTTGTCGTATCGAAGCTTCTCAATCTGCAACATGATCGCAGTCAACTCCGCAAGGCCTTGTCGGACCTCGGGCAAGTGCGCCCGTTTTGCGGCATACGCGATTTGATTCGACCGCGGATATGGTGTCCAGTCTAAATCATGGTCACTGCCAATATCAGCTTCATATGCAGGTTGCGACAGAATTGTAACCCTTTTGAGCTTCATCGACATTTGTCTGGATACCGGTCAGTCCTAACATCCTTCGTTTCAGCATTGGGTACGATCGCTTTGATATGACTGACATAATGAAATTTGAGATCCCCCAGGCCGTAATACCGCGAACGCGCTCCATAGTGGGTGTGCTATCATAATCGAGCATATGTTTGGAGCCCGGGACTCCGGGAATCACGAGAAGGCCTATATCAAGAGCCAGCTGAGATGCCTGCTGCAGCATCAACCAGCCCATGTTTGGCTTCTCTTGGTATGAGATCCTGCGAAAATTGTTAATATTATCGTGGCGAAGGGGTAGCAAAATACATATGAGGGATGGGAAGGACAAGGAACGAGAGTGAGAATGGGAAAAAAAAAGATGATTGAAAAGATGTTAACTTAATTCGTCAAAACATACACACAGCACATCATTAGGAGAGCTTGGATATTGGACAGCGACGGACGTCCTTCTTCCGCTTTCCATAGTCTCTCGGCCTCAGCATAAAAGGCGTCTCCGCGTGAAAACGGATCTTTCAGGTCGGAATAGATATGAGGGCTATCGGAATGCGCCTTGTCGCTATTAGCATGGGTGCAAACGGTGGTGACAGATATGATTCATACGCTTGCCATTGACAAAAGACTGTTGACCAGAAGCGGGGTGCAGAATTCAGAGTCAAGATCTCTCAGTCTCATGTGTTCAATGAAGATCCCCTGATCCAAAAACTGTGCACATGGATGGTCCCATGTGAAGTAAAGAGAGACCAGATGTGACACAAGATTGTCATCATCTGTGACTTGGGTCCACGGCGTCGCCGGAACTTGGTATAAAGGCATATCACAGAGACTTTCTAATGTCACTCGTGCATAGGGATCGAATGCAGCTCCAGATGATTCGATGCGACATTCATCTTCCGGTGATGATATTGGGAGTTTGTCCCCGAGCCCTTCGGTCATTGTGGTTTCGAGCCCCTGCTCGCTATCTTCTGACACTGACATGGATAACTGGCTTGCGCTCGATAATTTCCTCGAATTTGCAAAATTTTTGACTCTACAGTCAACGGCATGCGCAATTTCTTCCATGGAGGCCTTGCTTTGAATTAGTTCAAGGACCTCTCTAACCTGCTCTGGGTTTGCGACTTGAAGCGTCGACAGCAACGTTTCCAGCAGCTCTTTATAATCGGAAAGTTCTCGGATCGTCCGCTTAACCGCAACCTTGCGTCTCAAATCGCGACTTGGGTCAAAATGGCAATCGTTCTCGGATTGATTCCCTACACAGGCTTTGCACGGGGCCGGTGGCCCAGAACACTGACGGAGAGAGCGAATGTTAGCCACGATATTTCGCATTTGTGTCTCTATCCGATGATTGTCTTACCTTTCTCTTTGCCGTCTTACATGCTTGACAGGCCGTTGAATTCTTCTTAGGCCGGCTGACGGCCGTTGATGTCTGCATGGGGAGTGGCCGCGGCGGCCCCGGGGCAAGTGGAGGGAAGGACTTGGACTTGTTGTGTCCCATCTTTCAGATGTGGTAAATATTGTTCCGAGGCAAACGAGGATATCGCGCTATTATTCAGTCTCAAGGGGTCTGATGTACCTGTTTGCGGACTCTCGCTCTTTTAAATGGAAATCAAAGACGCGGATTTAGCAAGGCGTTTCGGTCGCCCGTGAAGGCAGGAACAGGAGGCATTGTTACATACCTTCGACAGCTTCACACCACAAGCTCTTGTCTGAAGAGGCTGGTACATATGTATATGACCACGACACACCTTTCATGCGTTATCACCAACCTGGTGTAAGTCAGAGGAGCAGCAGAATCATCTTGTGAAATGGCAGATGGCGCAAGTCGAGGGTCGCGAGTCGGGCTCGGCTCGTTTGTTCCTATATCTGTTCTTCAAAGATGAAGGTTCTGAAGACGATTGAGACCTAAAAGATGTTGGGATGATGACATTCAGCCGACAGGGGACAGCAAGGTTGGGAAATTCAGAGGAGGGGTTGCTCACACTTGAAACAAACAACAGCGAAGCCGGTAGCTGTCACACAACCAGGGTGGCCCTGGTAGCCCAGGATCGAAATCGAATGTGATTGGAAGGGTAAAAGGCCCAGTGGTATGCAAGTCTGGCACCGTTGGCCACTTTTTACCGACATGGCAGGCAGAGAGAGAGAGACCATTGGGAGAGGATGCCAAGTCCTGAATCCGGTGTTAGGACTGGGGAATCTAGCAGCCCAGCCAACCGGCTCAACGTGACCACGAAAGAGATGTGGAGAGATCTGCGCCGCTAAACAGGGACCACAAGATCTCTCACAAAGAAGCAATGACTTTACAGTAGTATGTTATGACGAAAGTACCGATACAAAAATTTCACGGATGAGAAGATGTCATTCATTTGGTACTGTATGAATCGAATGATAAAAATCACGTGGAAGCTTGTTGGAACACTCCATCTACATACACGTTGCGATACAGGCTTATGAGATTGCCCTAGGGTAGTGGTCTGTCATTATTGTGGAGAGGGCTACGAGGAGCTGAATCGTGACCCAAACAGCTCTGGTAGAATTTGCCCTCATCCTTGTCTACTTCAAATTTGGAGCATGACACACTGCTTTATAGTACAGGCAGGGTCTTGATCGGCAATATCTCAACCAAACTTCGGGAGAAAGCCTCCTTCCCGAAGCTAATCGGTTTCTACAGTGACAATACACGGCATCGAGCATGGTCATCAACCTACGTATGTACATATGTCTACATAGTCATTGGCACTAATGGTCGCGCTGCACTTGGTATTGTGTGTACTATTTGGTAAGTTAAGTCCTGTCTGTGCGGATAAGGAATACTATCAAATTGAATATATTAACCTTTCCCTCGAGCTACTGCTAAGCAAGATTTGCAGTTTCCATTCGTCATTAAGACAACTTACCGAACAAATCAAGTTGAGATCAATTTGGCCAGAGCAGGTCACCAGGATTTTGGTATCTTTATCTTTCGCCTTATTCCAGGTAAACGCAGCTCAACATGGTACGTTGCGTGGCAATCGAGTCGTATGAGCCATACCCGTCAAGATCCTCGAACTTCCACCCATTGGATCTGGGAATCATTTCCATCACTCACGTGCAGCAGCGAGTATTCCCGGTGCCTTGGTTGATGGGAACCCAGCTGAGTTGCTACTGTATGCTACACGAAAGCTTTACACATGGCACGGCATGCTCGGGTAAAAGTATAGATACATACAGTGTCCTACCAACTCGGAGTGATTTCATGAACGGCAGAAGTGGTAGTCATCATTTTGAAGCTTACCTTCTGTCTTCTTGTATTCCGGGTCGATTCTTTACCAGTGACATCAAATTCAGATTGACCTCTCAGGATACAGTATCTTACAAGGCTTCAAGGTTTGCATGACCGATCGGCAACCCCACAGCCGGTGTTCCGTACAGATGACCATGGAACACTCCTGATCTTTGTACCTTGCTGCTTTAAATTAATGTCGTTTTTATTAAATTACACCGCAGGATGTTCCACCTCGCCTCACAGCATATCCGTTGACGTCAGGGGTTACGAAGTCGTATGCACGGCTATACACAAGTCGTTATAATCCTTGCCCAGTGGGCGGTCCATTTCCATCCAATGGCTGTTTCTCTTTTCTCTCCTTTCCCTCGCTCTCGCTCGTCTCCCAAGGGTTGAGCATTCCCGGATATTTCTCATTTATGTTGTATGTTCCTTCTGGTCCACTCTTCAACGTCCAACAGTAATCAACGTCCAACAGTAATTGAAACCGCGCTTGTGCGACCGTGGTCAAGGGCGCTTCTTTTTCTATGTATACACCAGTGCCCACAGCGAGATCGACCCAAGAATCAGCCATGCCGCAGGATGGAGTGAGCTCGGGGTTTGACGACCTACTGCACTAGGTCGTCAAACTCCGAGCTGTCTACAGTGGACCATACATAGTATGTATGCATTGATTATCACATACTCAATACTTCTAGTGCTCTGCTTTTACAGGGTTTGGTGCAAAGTACGTTTTCATGCATACATATGTAATATGTTTAATTAGCTACTAAGTAGTACTTAACTAGCACACCTACTACTGTACATCGTCTGATACCAACAATTGAAAATTGGTTTAACCCTGGTGCAAGTTGTTGCCGTTTTGTACCTGGAGAGAAAAAAATATGTAGAATAAAAGACATACTGCAAGTACAGTACAGTACAGTACTGTACGCGTGACTCAATATCAATGCCTGCCAATGAGAAAAGAATTCAAAAACAAGGATACAAAAAAATGACAGAAGAACCTTGGTCCTTCCATTCTACTGGGTCACTATGTACATATGACATTCGGATTCCATGTCCGAGCCTGCAAGCTAATGGGTTGCGATATTAGTTATACATAACTAACGCAGGCGTACATACAGTACATGTGTGTATAATGCTTGTCGGGTCAGAGCTGACATCACGAAACCATCAGAATGGAGAATGCGGAAAATATAACCGACCAATAAAATCCCGTAATCCGGTATGTACTTGTACCTCAGGACCCTCTCTATCGGGACGAAAGACACGTTGATTCCCATTGGATCTTGACCGGTTCTATTTCTTGATTTCTCGCTTGCTTGAGTTTGCCTTCCCGGTATCCATGATCACAGGAAACGAATCGCCCCGCCAGATGCAGCGCAAGGCCTTTTCTCTTCCTTAGCGTGCCACTCAATATCAACGACAGCGTTCCGACCTCCAGGCTATACATTGCATTGGAAATGATTGGTACTCGTGCCAGTTTGGGAGTATTCTACGGATATGTCATGTCATTTAGACTGTATGTAAAACCAAGAATGGATTGCAAGTCACGTCAGCGTACAGAGTTTGCCAGCGCTAGCGCTGCGAGCTAATGTATCCAAGGAGTCACACAAGTGTGAACATATTTTCGACTTTGGGCTTGGCTTAGAAACATCTGTAGTAGCTTTTAATAGACCGTATTAGAGCCAAATTCAGCGAAATACATGGTCTTTATGCATAAGCGAGCCGACGATCTCTTTATAATGAGACTTTGTACAGTACTACTATATGTACAAGTACAAGTAACAAAGTCCACACAGTGTGTGTACTTTGTAAGGGGTATAATAAAGAATCTTCTTTATCATTGGAATGTGCGTATTCAGATCAGAGATTTCGAGATATTAAATTCCAGATCGTACAGATGCTACTTATAAATACATAGTATGTATTTATTAGCCCCTTGTCTTCCTCTGCTCAAATATTTCAAATATCTACTAGATAAGTACATAACGGCCTCTTCGGAATCTTAGCCAAGCCTTGGAGAAGGGTTTCGAGATTGACTTTGATGGCTCGGTGCTGGCAGTCTAGAAACTTTCGAATATGTACTCGTAGCCCTGGTGTAGTTCCTGGGAAAGACGCTAGGGAATACGACCCCCTCCATAGTACCCCACCGCGGTCGTTACTAACTGCTTCTGAGTTCTCAGAGTTACCACACCCTGTTGCCTCAATTTATTTGTTTGCCAACGCTAGAATGCCAAAATGCCAATTCGCCATCGGGATTCTACAGTTTTGACTTTGGGACCATCGGTTCATCTTGCAGATCTCTAGTCCTACTCCGTACTCTTTTACCGAATCCGACTGACTAACTGAGTATTGGAATACTCAGGTAAAGGTTAGAATAAGGTCTGATTGATGGTAGTGCGCATAATGTACACAAGATATTCTGAGGCACATCGAGCCTGCATGGATGTTTTGCAGTCACAAACACTAGGGCTGGTACATCCGGTAATCGGTCTAGTGTCAGGAAGTCAATAAAAACTCACCTATGTTATTGGACTTTTAAATAGAAATGAATATTTACAAAGCCTAGCGTCGCCTAGGAAGTGTCCATATCTGGTAGTATGTGGTGCTAAGCGTCGTGTATACCAAAGTCAACTATTGCATTATCCTATCATCGAGAACACGGAGTCTCTTCATCTACTACACTAGTGTATCGACAGCCTCAGAAATTTGTTCTCAAAGCTTGCACTGAAATAAACATAGAGAGAGCAGAGCTTTTGTGGCTAATGGAATCGGACTGGGGAGAAATCTACTACGCAGCATGGTTTGAATTTGGCATTTGCATTCAAGTGTATTGGGGGCAAGGATATCTTTTTGCGGTAATGAACGACTACTAGTAGTACTAGTACCGTTGAGTAATTGGAGGTCCCATCGGAGACCTTTCTAATCAACACCGGAAATACATTATAGCAGGCGGTATGTATCGTTGCCGAGGAATGAGATATGTCTTCAGCTCTTAGTTCCTGATATAGCCTTGGAAGCGAAGAGAAATCCCAGGTTTTCCATGAATGGTCTTAAGCACATCAGCTAGGATGAGACTTTACCTACTAGTATTAGTTAGTAGTCATCAGTGGATACTAGTATGTCTAAATCACAAACCTGCAAGACGCAGCAACGACAAGAGACCTTGTAAATCTTAGCCCGTACTAGTAGAATGTGTTTATAGAAAATGAAATGGAAACATTGACTTAGAAATAACCGGTACGCCATGAAACAGGAAACTAAAGAAAATGGCAAGGATGTGAACTTCATTTGTTTATTATTCTGATAGCAAATTGATCAGCCTGTAAAAAGTTCTCCTCCCTTTGAGAAATGATTTCACATTCAGATCCCTAGTATCGTAAAACAAAGACTTAGATTTTAGGCGAAGAGCTTGGGCCCGAGGTGAAATAATGCTGTATTCATATTGAATTGGATATTGGAACTAATAGTAGCTCCTTTGCCATGCTTTGTAGCTATTCTGCATGGTCAAGTTCTCAAGTCCTTACTACTAGGCACTACTAGTAGTTTTGGCTATCATAGAGATTCGTGATATAGTAATTGGCCCCTGAGTCTGAACAGTTGCCAATCCATCTTGAAGCGAGATTTTACCTCCATTCCGCGTACAATGATGAAGCATCTTTCTGAAATTGGGAAAGAATACATCTTATTGAATCCAACTTGACCTCATATTGGATTAATTTGCCACTCAAAAAAGATCTGTGTCCTACAACGTTGAAAGCCAGTCCAATCACTACTATTCCCTCATCACCAAAGACTTTGACCTACGTAATATGTGTTGTAGATCTATGAGTCTAAGGATGATGGTAACACAAATTATGTCGATTCCATCCACAGAGACACGAGTAAACTGCCTTAATTGATTTCAATCAACTCTTTATTATGACTCAATCAATTTGAGTAGTCCAATTGATTCCCGCTATTGTGACCATGTTTGTCATAGCGTGCATGTCACCCGTCGTTTTGATCTTCGGTCTATACTTCGGCAGTCAGAAACGTGACCGACCAAGAGGGATATAATTTACCTCGTACTCAAGAAAACATCCAATGACTGTCTCATCAATTTTACTGAAACATCTCATCGCCTACCCAACGCTGCAACTTCGTCTTCTTTTGGCACCAACTCGCTCCTTTTGGCAATTCAACCTGCACGGCTACCGTCGGAGCCAATTGCAATAAAAGTGGACCTTTTGATGATAAAAAGGATCTGCCCCCCTCCAAATTGATTCCGCTGCCTCGTCATTCGCAGGGCGTAGGGCGCGCGACACAATTAGATAGTCACCGCACTTTGAGAACGTTGTACGGGATTCTTGAGTGAGATTCCTACATCTGGTGTAATATGCGGCTATCTCTAATTATCGTTAAGCTATAGTAGATCCTAGTGTCGATGTATGTAATTGGCTTGAATTAAGGGTTCGATGGCAAAGTTCCAAACTACATACCCGCTCGGCGAAAAATTCTTCGGGTCGGCGATAGCAAAGTTGGGGCCGGAGCAAACCGCGGCTTTATATTCTTATATCCCACGTCGTCTGTTTCGAGTACCCTTTTTTCTTGTTTGATTCATTCTTTCACAATTGATTTTATTTCGTCAACTTCCTCGACGAAAATATACTATATCCCACATCCCAATTAAGTCTACTTTGGGAAATTGGTTGACTCCCCCACAGTGACTCATCCTCAAGTGAAGAATCTGAATATCCTAGAACTGGATATCGTTCATTGAAAACCATTATTGTTAAGAATCCTACAATAACAAGTACATATAAACCACGATATCAATTATGGGCTCTGTCGCACCTCACATCGCCGAGCTTGATGGCTCCAAGTTCAATATCACTCGCTCCACAAACCTGCGAGATGTTCCTCTGCCTGGCTCACCCGAGGAGCTGAGCCACTCCTATTGCACTGACCACATGGTCTCTGTACGATGGACTGCTGCCAATGGCTGGGAGACTCCTGAGGTGAAGCCCTATGGGAACCTCAGCATCGCGCCTACTGCTTCTTGCCTTCACTATGCCACCGAATGCTTCGAGGGCATGAAGGTTTACCGCGGCTACGATGGGAAGCTGCGTCTCTTCCGTCCCGATTGCAATGGCGAGCGTCTGAACACCAGTGCTCAGCGTTCCTCGCTGCCAGGATTCAAGTATGATGAGCTCAAGAAGCTGGTTGCAAAGCTGATGGAGATCGATGGCCCTCGTATGTACCGCATCTTTCCCCCTCTGATATACATTGTGCATCTTCTGACCTCTTAAAAAGGCTGGTTACCTAAGGATCGTACTGGTTCCTTCTTATATATCCGTCCTACCATCATTGGCAATGGTCCTCATCTGGGTGTTCAGGTTCCCAAAGAAGCACTTCTTTACATTATTGCCGTCCCTTGGCCCGATCCCAGCAAGCTGAAGAAGGAAGGCCAAACAGAACCTTCTAAGGGTCTGAAGCTTTTCGGTTCAACTCCCGATACCATCCGTGCTTGGCCCGGTGGTTTCGGCTGGGCCAAGCTCGGTGCCAATTATGGACCTTCTCTGCAGGCCCATGGCAAGGCACAAGCCCTGGGATTTGACCAGATCCTTTGGCTGTTTGGAGAGGACCGACAGGTCACTGAAGCGGGTGCTAGCAACTTCTTCATTATCTGGCACAATGCCGAGACTGGAAAGCTGGAGCTTGTGACTGCTCCTCTTGAGAACCAGTTGATTCTTCCCGGTGTAACCCGCCGCAGTGTCCTTGAACTCGTTCGAGACCGTTTGTCCGAGAACTTCGTCGGTAAACTCGCGCCTTTGGATGCCGTTGAGCGAACCCTGACTATTGGCGAGATTGAGAAGGCTGCCAAAGAAGGTCGCATCGTTGAATCTTTCGTCTCGGGAACCGCATACTTCATCACCCCCGTTGCTATGATTCGCAGCAACGATACTGATATCAGCACCCTCGGCCCCAATGGCGAAGCCGCTGGCTACGCTGCTCAGATCAAGTCCTGGCTCGAGGTTATCATGTTCGGCAAGGAAGAGCACGACTGGGCTTATGTTGTTGAGGAAGAGAAGCAATAGAGTATAGATTCACCGTCATGTTTCGCACGTTTTTTACAATGAATTTAAACCAGAGACTTCGGGAAACAGCATCTTTGATGATTTACGGAATTATTTGATATAGATAGAACAATCAAGATCTCTGTGCTTTTGAACAGAAATATCATAAGTTCATTTATACAAGTGCTTACTTGACTATATTCCAAGGTCTTCTCATAGTGCCAAATTAGAGGAGGTAATGTGAAATGCCACGACCTGCTTGTTCGACACGATCGACTCAGTCACAATGCGGTTAATTATGATACATTATCGATAGAACTCCAATGATGATTTGCTTTTAAAAGAAAACGGTTGAATTTATTTAGTATCTCATATCTTCGAGATCCGACATTTCTCCATCGTCATAAGCGGCATCATGCTTCGCGCTGCCCTCGTCTAGGTCGACGATAACAGGAGCATATTCACCCGTCTCTTCATACTCATCATTATCATCCATTTCCATCTCAATCTCCTCACCATCCTCAAGCTGTATCTTGCCTCGCTTTAAGACGGTTTCATGCTCGAGTTCCCAATCATACTCTTCTTTGACCCAAGCACCCAATTTCTCTAACTCTGTCTTGACCTTTGATTGTGCTCCATTCTCAACGACTTGATTAACTGATAACTTCAATTTTTTGAGCAGTCTCAGCAAAAACGCTCCACCGCCATCTCCATCAATCTCGAAAAGTCCGCCTTCCACGTCGTCGGATCGCTGTAGCTGCCACAGCAATAGTCGAATAACGTCGCTCATGAAAGTTTCACGGTCCAGAATTGCTTGTCGACATGTAAGGATAAGCTCAAGAAGCCGTTTCCATTGTTGAAGACATGAGAAGTTCATCATGGTTATGACCATAAGGAATGTGAATTGCAATTCTCCAAGTAACTGCATCTCTCCAGTCCTTTCATCGACCGTTATTTCACCATAGACCGAACTTGAATTTCGAAGAATCAAATCACCAAGTGCCCATGACCGATCTTGAGCAGCCTCTGTTCTTTCACGGCCAATGGCACCCTCTCTCCATGTTTGTTTAAGGTCAACCGGAAGGAAACCAAATTCTTTCTCCTCGTCTTCGGGTTTTTCTACATTCTCCGTCGACCCCTCTTTAGGCTTATCGAGACCAGGAATATGATCCGCGTCACGGTCAGCCGTACCGGCAGATGTAAGGTGCCATCGTGGATGACCATCCACATCTGTTTCGGGCTCTCCAATAATGCGAGTCAGTAGACTAGGCGATAGCCAGTCCGTGAGCTGTCGCCAGTCCTTTCTTCCACTTTCTTCGGTTTCATCGTCGTCCGCTGCTTGCATTGTACTTTGCGATGAGCTTCCCTGATTGGAAAGCATAGCCGGCGAGACACGGCTTCGATATCGAAAGAGACCCCCACTTTGCCAAATCGCACCCAGGTTCGCCTTGAAGCGCATGGCATCTTGACGATCCGAATCACTATTTTGTCGAAGCGATGATAGCGATTCCGTATCAGACTTCCATTTCCAGATGTAGATGGCTGGTCCGGTGCTTTGATCCCGTTTTACGAGTGCGGAATCATGCTGCCCATGGCCTGCTGTGCTGATGTCACCCACATAGAACCATGCACCACAACGGAGAGAAAGACTTTCAGTAGTTCCCGTATAGAGGAAATGCCATCCTTTCGGCAGATCGCGAATCCCGTGAAAATTCGCTGTCGAGGTAAAGGTTATCAAGTCGATACCGACTAGGGTCTTGGGAGGGAGATGAGGGAGCAGAATAGTCGGCGACGGTTGTAATGAGGAAGTCATCGCGGCAATTCCGATTCGTTAATGACTATGTCCTGTGGATGTAGTATGAATGGCACAGATTACTCGTTTGTATGATGCCAGTCAAATGAGTCATATGCCAGCGTCAATAAATCGATTTAAGTTGGATATTGAACTGGGAGCTCCGCCATTCAGTCCCTGGCAGGAAATTCCGTCTTAGACCTGTGGCATGTTCCAGTGCATATGACAGAAAAACCGTAGCATATGATTATGTGCGCCGGGAGTTGTCGTCAATTCAAAGTTGTAGCTGGGAGGTGAAGCTCCTAGAACTCCCACTGGTGGTCGCCAGTTTTTTTATCGGACCGGCGATAACGTGAGTTCCCCGCTGCCTCGCGCCCCGCGCAAAGATTCTCCATGACAGCATACGAGACGATCTTTGGTAGCTACTTTTATTTTTACACAAGAACAATTACTTTACAATGTAGATCTACGGAAAGGACAAAAAGGAGTACTCAGACCAAGTCAATTGATTCAGTCGTCTTATCAGACTACCTAGCTCAACAGCCACAGCTGAGATCGAACTTTTAGGGCGTGATAGAAAGTGAAGACCAGGCGATAAAGGCCGTTCTTCGCGTTTATTCCATCCACAAATGCAGGTAGAGTCTGCAGGTTGCTCCCGATCCAGCCACGCAAAGACGTAGTAGGATATGAAAGACGTACCCGCACACGTCTACAGACGGCGACCACGGCGACCACCCTTGCGACGAGTAGAGTCGGAGGGGGTGGGGGTGACGTCCTCGATACGGCCAATGCGCATACCGGCACGGGCAAGGGCACGGAGGGCAGACTGGGCACCGGGACCGGGGGTCTTGGTGCCGTTACCACCAGTGGCACGGATCTTGATGTGCAGAGCGTTGATGCCGAGCTCCTTGCAGCGGGCAGCGACGTCCTGGGCAGCAAGCATGGCAGCGTAGGGGGAGGACTCGTCACGGTCAGCCTTGACCTTCATACCACCAGTGACACGGGTGATGGTTTCACGGCCGCTGTAGAACAGAGATGTGTCAGCCAACGTAATCGAGAATTTCCAAGAGTTTATCCATTTCTCCGGCGCACGCCAGATCGGTACTACCGAGTCGGTCTGTCCGATCTGATGCGCAGGATTCTATAGCGGGTTTTGGAGGGAAACTCACGAAAGATCGGTAACGTGAACGAAGGTATCGTTGAAGCTGGCGAAGATGCGGGCAACACCGAAAACGAGCTTGCCTATGCGCGCAAATCTAGTCAGCTTTGTGCAAATTTCGCAATATAGAGTTCCTGGAGATAGACGGACCGTCACCGGCAAGGGGGCCGAGGGAGACGTTCTCCTTGGCCTTGGGGGCAGTCTTGGGAGGCATTGTGGATGGGATTGTCGTGGATGGAATATGGAGAAAGGAAAAGAGAAGAGCGGCGGGTTTGAAGTTCGACTTTGCAAAAAAAGTGGGTGTGTGCCCTAGCACATCCGACACTTCTGATTGGCCCGACTGAAGCGAGTTGAACTGCACCTGTCACGTGAAGGACCGGCGTGCAGTCGGCCCGGCGGGCGGTGAGTCATCCGTGCTAAGCTCGCCTATTTAAATTTTCTTTTGTCTTCTCAAAATCTGAAGCTGTTTTTGGTTACTCTTCAATTGATTCTCCTTCAATTGATCTCGCAAATCTATCTAGCCCGGTGTATCGTCGCCGGTGTTACTGATCTGAGAGAAAATATCCTACTTCTGTACTAATATTCGCAGACAACTACGAAACAGAATCGTCGCATCTGACGCTTTGCCGGAATGGGCCGCACCATGGAGGATGCCTCTATTGGCATTATCGGTATGGGAGACATGGGCAAGATGTATACCCAGCGTCTCAGTGATGCCGGATGGAGGTAAATATTCACCAAGTCGCTGTTCTTTGCGTTCGCCTGCGACGTTCCAACAATCTCTGAAAGGTAAGCTCATCTTCCATGTCTTCTACTCCCCATTCCCATCCTCTCCAATGATGACTTGAGTGCATTTGGCTCGAGCATGGTTCAATGGTTGACTGCCTCGCCATTCTGGTCGGTGGTTAAATCGCTGGGCCGTCGATGATGTAAATATCTCGCTACCTTACTTTTTTCTTGTCTGAGAAAGCTTCATGAAAGCTTTACGTTTTGTTCTATCTCACTCAACAACCGCTCATTCAAACATGACGCTAACAAAATGTTTCAGACAGGTCCTTTGATATGCCTATCAGAGCTTTTTGCATTACTTGATCGAACCTCAAATTTTGGTACTAACTTTTGTCTCGTTAAAACCCAAAAGGATAAATGCTTGTGATAGACCTGAGAATTATGAATCTTTGAAACAAGAGTTCGCTTCTCAAGTACGTTCCCCACCGGGCCAATAATGCCCAGAGACTCACGTATATAGCAAAGGGTCACCATATTCCCGAATGGCCATCTCGTTTCCAGACTTAGCGATTTCATTCTTTACAGTGTAGAGGCTGGTGTCATCGACCGAGTCGTGGCACAGTATGGGCCCTGTATGTCTCCAGTTGTTCCTTTGTACCAATGCTCTTTTGCGCACTAGATCAGTTCCATCTGACTCGAGGATCCCATTTCAAGCAACTAAGGTCGGGGCGATTGTCGGTGGTCAGACCTCCTGCAAGGCCCCAGAGCTTGCAGCTTTCGAAAGACATTTGCCGTCCGACGTAGAGATCGTATCGTGCCACTCACTGCATGGCCCTAAAGTCAATCCAAAGGGACAGCCTCTGGTAGGGTTATACACCCTGGTCGAATTTGATTCCAGTCTAGTTCAGCATGAGTAACGCCCCCCTTTTTTTTCTAGGTTCTAATTCAGCATCGAGCCTCGGATGAAAGCCTTCAATTCGTCGATCGAATTCTATCGTGTTTTGGGTCCAAACATGTCTATCTCACCGGCGAGATGCATGATCGAATCACTGCAGATACCCAGGCCGTTACCCATGCAGCCTTCCTGAGCATGGGGACTGCATGGCAGGCCAATAAGCAATTCCCCTGGGAAATCTCTCGATGGGTTGGTGGAATTGAGAACGTGAAGATCAACATTACTCTGCGCATTTATTCAAACAAGTGGCATGTCTATGCTGGCCTCGCGATCCTCAACCCGGCGGCAAAGGAGCAGATCCGTCAGTATGCCGAATCGGTCACAGATCTTTACAAGCTCATGCTTGGTGGACATCGTGATGAGCTTAAGCGACGAGTCAAGGCCGCCGGTGCTGCAGTGTTCAGAGAGGGCCAGGAAGGACAAGACTTATTGCTGAAGGACGAGGTGCTGGATCGATTCTCTCTATCCAACCGCTCTCGGGAGAAATCTCCTCCCAATAGTCATCTCAGTCTTCTCGCTATCGTCGACTGTTGGTCCAAGCTGGGAATTGTCCCTTACGATCATATGATTTGTTCTACCCCGGTAAGTCATGACTGGCAAAGGTTCCCTCGGTCTCAAACGAACCAAGTGGTTATCTGCAATGGATCTCTCCAACTGTTCAACCTTGCTAATTGCTTTCTAGCTCTTCCGTCTTTGGTTGGGTGTAACTGAATACCTATTCCGCAATTCTGAGCTTCTCGAAGAAGCCATTGACACGGCCATTGATGACAACACTTTCCGCTCGGATGATCTAGAATTCACATTTGCCGCTCGAGTGAGTAACATCAATATCAAATGGAACAATTTCACTCCTTCATCCATTTTACTGACTTCAATACTTCCTTCACTGTACAGGCTTGGTCAGACTGTGTTTCCTTTGGAGACTTTGAGTCCTACCGCGATCGCTTTGAGCGAATTGCATCGTACTTCGCTCCTCGCTTCCCCGAAGCTTCTCAACTTGGCAACGAGATGATGAAAACAATCCTGGAGAAGACAACCAACCAGCCTTAGGAAAGAGAGAAAAAAAAAAGAAAATCCAACGTGGTGTAATGATATGACAGAAGACGCGATTCATTCTTGAATTTTTATGCTTGATGTTTTGTATGATATACGAGGTGGATAATGAAGCGTTGTGCTTCGTGCAGGCGTTTCGGGAGATATTTGAGATATCAAGGTAACAGATGCCGTGTATCATTCGACTTTGCTTAATTGCAGATAGCCCGATGTGTGGAGTAATGACCAGTATTAGTTAAATCCGACAATGGAAGATGTAGTTTGAATTATTGCAGTGACTTTCGTCAGTCGATAGACTCGTCTAGTTTCTCATCTCCCATGGGCGTAATATCGTGAAGTATACATTAAGTGACTACTCGTGGTGGCTCACGAGTGTATAATGATCCATATGAATAGATGAAAGACATCTATCAGAAATCAGCTCATAGCTAATCTGGGGCAAAAAGGCCTTTGAAATTAATACATACTTCGTACACTTTATACCTTCACCCCACACTGTTGATGCAGAACATGCCTTAGTCATCCGTGATTTCTCTCGATCAGGCTCCTCCTAACTGAAGCCGAGTGGGACAATCGACTACCCGTGCAGATCGCTTCTGCGCATGTCACTCCTTCGTTAACCTCCTCCCAGTTGTGGTGGCAGCTGTTGCTTTCTGTTCACCAAGGCTGCTCCAACCCGTGACTGCGCGGAGCTGTCCACCCCTACGTTTGGCTTCCCCATATTCGAACCCTTGCTCCACGACTTGACCCGTTTCCTCCCCCGAACCTCAATGCGGCCCCTCGAGGCGCCGGGTATCTACAACTGGTCATAGACAGCCCTGTGGCTAGATGGAGCTCTATGGCTTCCGGACAACAATCTGCGTTCTCCGCGTCCACCCAGCACCGCGCTCTGGGTGACGGACGCTCTTCCTTCAGCCAGGATGGCGCCTCTGATCATGTTGGGAGTTGGGGCGACGCAGTGCCCAGATCGGGGCGAAATGGGCGCTCTGGTTCTGGAGGGAGTGGTACAACTGGCACTCGAGGTCCCTCGTCGCTGGCACCATCGTTAGCACCGTCTCTAGCACCGTCCTTGGGAGGCCCCGGTAGTTTCAGCTCTGAGCTCAAAAGTATGACCTCCCGAAGCGTAACACCGAGAGCCGATGGTACCTATACAAGACGAGCGAGCCGATCAATAGGCGAGGAAGATTTAGACACAACAGAGGAGCGACAAGCCTTCCTGAGAGACAAAATCGCCAAGGAAATTAAGATCAAAACTGGGACAGAGAATATGCTAGAGGCACTGCTGGCAAAGCCTCCGAAGCAAACAAAGGACCAACGTCTGAAGGTGGAATCTGAGTTGAGCACATCCAATCGGAAATTGGTCGAATTACAACATGAGCTGGAAGAGGAGCTGTTACGCGCGCAGGCGCCGTCCACGACTCCCCCTCGCAGTCGGCTCTCTAGTCTCTTCCGAGGTAGTCCTATGCGCTCGCCCTCCCGCACTCATAATGATGGGGGATCTGTGGACGGGAACCCAGAAGCCGATGAGGATGCGGATATGGAGTCACCGACATATGTACTGTCTGAGACGCTTCAGGCATTGGAAATGGATGCCATGTCGCCTGACTTCTATGTGGAACGCGCCAACAACCTCGTTGAGTTATTTAAGCGGCACCCAACCTTGAAATATGACCTTGCATGGCCTGTCTTCGGGCTACGCGTACAAATCATGCTTCTGAGTGACAGCAAGGAGGTAGTCGCCGCAGGCTATCGACTGACTCGCTACGCTATAGCAGATCGGAAGTCCATTCAGATTATTCGAGCTTTACACACGGATGAGCTTGTGATTCTCTCACTTGTCAAAGAGAGCAAATCCAGTATAGAAAGAGAGCAAGCTTTAAAATTCGTGAGAGCGTTTCTCGATGTCAAAGATGGTGTGAAGGAAATCTCGCGGGCTGTGGTTCGCACCATCGTCTCCGTTGCGGAGCATCACGAAGATCGACTGAGGAACATATCTATCATGACTTTAGCGGAAATGTTGGTCAAGGATCCGGAGCTCGTTGCTTCTTCCGGTGGGTTCTCTGCTTTGCATGATGCTTTGGCAGAGGGCACATTTGGCGCCTCGGAGAGTTTGATATCAAGCTTTTTGCACATTCTCGATACCCCACGCAGCCGAAAGTACTTGCAAGGCAGCGAGCTCGAAGCTGTCTTGACTCCTTTTACCGATTCTTTGGCAGATACTCTTCGAAATGGTCGGTTGAAATCTGCGGCTCGTGCAATTTCTGCCATGCTCAAGACGTGGCCTGGCATTGTAATTCTCGCCAGGAATAACGCAAAGCCTTTGCATTCTCTTCTAGAGTCACTTCATTACCCCGATCCTCAAGCTCGTGATCTTATTATGGAATTACTATTCGATGCATTGCGGATCAAACCTCCATCATGGTCATCTTCTTTTCTGGCCGGCAGACGTCTCACGACATATGGCAGAGTTTCAAATCTGCGTTCTGATGCCGAATCGAGACATACACGCTCGTTCACAGAAAATACGACCAACAAGTTCGACCTCACAGCACATTTCTCAACCCTTATACTTGCCGCTTTGATTGAGGCTGGACTGCCTAAAGTAAGATAATTCCTAGACCCAAGGATTATGTAGGATACTAACTTGTGACAGGCGCTTTCGGATCTAATCGAGGATGAGACAGACCCCTCTCTCAGGCGTAAAGCTACTCTCCTCCTTACAGAAGTGCTCAAGTTAGCCCATCATTCCCTACCATCTACGGCCAGTGCAAAACTTCAAGTACTGCCACATCTTATTCCTCCAGCTATCCGGTTTGATGTCGAGAACCATGACGTCTCAACATCAACTATTTTCCAAATCGAAAGTATAAATCGGACACTAGCGCGCTCCGGTGGCTATGCAGGCTCGGGTCGTTACAACATGGATGTTGATTATCCAGCTTCTTTCCTACCTGGAGAACCAGCAAAGGATAAACTGAGCCCCGCGATGGACGAGCAAACATTCCGAAATGCCATCATGGAGACACATGTACTGAATACCGTCAATTATATCAAGTGGAAGTGGGATCTCATTCATCGACTTGTCGAGGGCCCTCTCACGAATCCTAAGCGAATGGACGAGGCAATCAAGGGCTCCAAGTTCATGAAACGACTCATTGGATTCTATAGGCCTTTCAAGTACCGTTTTTCTCTTGTGCCAAACACAAAACCCAACCAGCGTTATGTTCGGACTGGCTGTGCTTTGATGCGAACACTCGTTCAAACACCAGAAGGCACAAAATACCTTGCCGAAAATAAATTCCTACGACAAGTTGCTGAGTGTTTAGCCCAACTAGACCGGATGAGTGGCTTGACTTCTGCGTCTCCACTGTTCTCGCGAGAACAGATGGCCAACACGCTAAGCGGAGGTTATTTTGCGATGCTGGGGACATTGAGTGGTGATGCAAGAGGTCTTCTTATGATGGAACGATGGCATATGCTCAACATGTGCTATCACATTATTGAGCTCCAAGGTCGCAATGATCTCATTCAAACATTGCTAGGTAATATGGACTACGGGCGAGATAGTCACTTGCGTGTCATGCTTTCCAAGGCTCTCACAATCGGTTCAAAGGAAATCCGTATTTTTGCAACCAAACTTCTTCGCAAATATGCCGTCGGCGGCGATACCGTGTCCACATATGTGGCGATCAGCAATGCGGAATGGGTTGTCAAGCTTCTTGTCACCCAATTATACGACCCAGATGTCACTGTTTGTCAGGTTGCAGTGAAAATCCTTGAAGAAGCGTGCAACCAGCGTGATTACCTCGAGTTCGTGGTCAAGTGCCGACCTTCTCTGGATCACTTGGGTGAAATTGGTGCGCCTTTACTTCTACGCTTCTTATCGACTTCAGTCGGTTATCATTACTTGGACGGCCTGGACTACATCACGCAAGAAATGGATGATTGGTTCCTCGGAAGAAATGATTCATATGTGGCTCTCGTGGAAGCAGCCTTGTCTAGGGCGTATGTCGATCAACCACGACGCAATAGCTATGCCCCCGAAGACTTGGTCGATATGCAGGATGTTGGAGTTGTGCCTCCGCACTTTTATCGCGAGCTTGCTCGAACAGCTGAAGGCTGTAAGCTCCTGGAGCAGTCGGGTCATTTTAATGAATTTGCAACCACGATTCAGGACTTTCGACTTGACGAAGAAGATTACGAAGTGCTTTTAAAGGTCAAAGGATGTCTCTGGGCTGTCGGGAACGTCGGTTCCATGGAACTTGGTGCTCCGTTCCTTGAACCGGAGATTGTACAACGAATTGTCACGATCGCTGAGAGTGCAGGCGTTCTGACTATGCGAGGAACTGCTTTCTTTGTGCTAGGTTTGATATCTCGTAGTAAACACGGACTGCGAGTATTGCGAGATCTCGGATGGGATTCTGCCATCGACCAGAATGGCGAGTATCTGGGCTACTGTCTGCCGGCAGAGTACCACAAACTATTCCTGGTAAGTACAGCCCTATTCGACAAACATGCCTCAATAACTAACACAGATAGATCTCTTTCCCTGGCTACAATGCCGAGGCCAGGCGTACATCTCAAGACAAACTCAAGGAAGCAACCTCGGACCCAGATGCAACCAATCAGAAGATCTTGAAATTGATCGTTGATATGGGCAATACGGTTCTTTCGAAGCGAGCGGCTACGGATTTGCATAGGTACCGTTCTCAGCTATCATTCTCTACAAACTACCACTAACCACATTACACCGATAGCATGAAATCCAAGCAACCTGAAAGATTCCATCAAGTTCACCTCTTCCGCAAAACTCTTTGCATTCTCGAAAGCCATCATTTTCGATTACCGGCTCGACGTTTTGCCATTGACCTGTTCGATAAGAGCGTGATGCGCCGAATCGTTCTCGACGAAGACTCGTCATCTGGAACAGACTCTGACTCATCCTCATAGAGCTCGTGATACAATCCATGTGATGGAGCAATTACGATTGTTATGCCTCCCCTCGTCCCCGTCGCAGGACGACCGTCCGCCACTCGGATTGTTTCTATACCTCAAAATGAAATTTACGCTCGCGAAATATATACCGTGTAGCAACCCATGAATCCAATATATGGCTTCTGAAGAGACCCGGATCTTCCGACACTATTAGCAAAGGCGACGTGTTTGGGCCTGGCCTCCTTCTCCCCTTTCTCTTCTCTTGATACTATGCATCTTTAGCTGGCATGGCGGTGGAATAGCCTTGAACGAGACACGAAACGATATCAATTGCAATTTCAATTCCCAGTAATACCATAGGCTCCAGAACTAGTAGAATTAGCGATCATTCAGTACATCCCATAATTCAAGTTGTAGCACTCACATGTGAGTTCGGAATCGAACGGCGATTATCTAAACTGAAGTTGGCCCGCCGATCACCGGGGAGCTTCTTCCCGATGTCATCCAACACCCGACCTCCATTCCATCAAACTTCCCTTCCCCAACTCCTCGATTTAGTTGACGACAGCTATGGAGAATACTGAAAATTCCTCAATACAGCCGCCGCAGCCTGAAGGTGCTGATATTTCTGCCGTGGAGACGTCAGATCTCTCCGACTTTAAAGAAAGTACCCCCAACGAACTAGACCTCGCCCACCTTGTTGTCCGCTTGATACAATGCCAGCATTGCTCCCGTCCATTGACGATACCGGTGCGATTACCGTGCGGTAACTCGATATGTCGTTCATGTCTTCCGCCAGCCAGGCCTCGGACGGGTATCACATATCCTGTGGCGGAAGGCCGCGAAGAAGGATTTACATGCTACTGGGAGGGAACAAGTTCATGTGCTGGGGATCACTGTGTCGGTGATTGCGGTTCAGATGTAGTTTTGGGGAACATCGCTACATTATTTCAAGAGGAACTCGCATTTCCAACAACGCCCGACATGGAAAATGCTGAAGTCGAGCAGTCCCGTGAGGTCCGATCGATTCGCTGGATGGTAAATCACGGAGACGACGTGAAAAAAGAAGCCCAGGTCGCTCACATTGGGAATCTTCCTTGGCTACAAGGGCTGTATTTATTGGCCTGGGAAGGCCGACTACCCCATGATGCTTCCGAAGTGGTCTATGAAGAGAATCCGGCGGGGCAACACCATAAACAGGAAGATATCGACCAGTTGCAAAAACTTAAAGACCGAGTCAGTAGTGAGCTTGACTGCCAGGTTTGCTATTCACTCATTCTTGATCCTCTGACAACGCCCTGCGGTCATACATTTTGCCGAAAATGTATCGCGCGTGTCTTAGACCATACAGATTTGTGTCCCGTTTGTCGGCGAAAGGTCGGCATGCCGTCTGCTATTCATTCAGAACCATTGAATCGCACACTTGCGCGTATAATCGATCATTTCTTTGCAGACCAAGTTGCTGCTCGACGAGAAGCTGTTGCTCAAGATGAGATGGGAACTGACCATGAGAAAAGTCTACCGCTATTTGTGTGCACTATGTCATTTCCAACCATGCCGACGTTCTTGCATATTTTCGAGCCTCGCTATCGACTCATGATCCGACGGGTTGTCGATGGCGGAGATGGCAAGTTCGGAATGGTGATGTATAATCGACGAGGCAGACCTCAAGGCGATGAACTTGGCAGTGTGCCATTCATGCAGTATGGGACGCTTCTGATGGTTGAACGATATGAGCTTCTTCCAGATGGGCGCAGTCTTGTAATCGCTACCGGTATCTCGCGCTTCAAGGTGCTTGAGGCGGGTGAATTGGATGGCTATCATATCGCTCGCACGGAGCGTGTAGACGATATTAACCTCGCAGATGAAGAAAGACTGGAAGCCACCGAAACAGCGGCTGCTGCGATCCCAGATCCATCTTTGGGACCAAATGCAGAACCATCCCTGGACTCCCTGTCAACGCAGGAACTTGTTGCATTGTCCCGGGATTTTATTCGCAGGCAACGCTCAGCGGGTGCACCTTGGCTTCACCCTCGGGTCATGTTAGCATACGGTCCTGTACCTACGGATGCAGCTCGGTTCCCGTGGTGGTTTGCCAGTATTCTGCCCATCTCAGAGGAAGAGAAATACCCTATTTTGTCGGCTAGGAGTGTCAGGGAGAGACTAAAGATCTCAGCAAGATGGGCAAGGGAGTTGGAGGCCCGAGATTGGTGTGTATATAAGAGTGCTCGGGTTTTCATCGGCATGCATCTAACATTAAGCAATAGGTCGTCTCGCTCATCACTCCATTCTGTCTTATGACTAGCCGTCCCTCTCCTTGTATTTTGCATCATCCCACTGGCACTTTCATTCAAGCCATTCTATGCAATATTCACATCGTTAACCCCAAACATACTGACATCGTTCACGCCATTCTCATTCTCGATATCGGTTTCATTCGGCAGTGAACGGCCCATGTTTGCAGAAAACAACCATCAAATGCGCAGCCAGCCAGAACAAGGTGACATTGGCGATGAAGACATGAATGAAACCTACATACCCCAGACTTTAGTCATTGGGGCATTCTTGGCAATTTTTCTCGCCCATGTGGGTGTCAATTTCCTCCAAGTCATGCGGACCGGACGGCGGCGGAGACGGAATCTCGAATTACAATTTCCGCAGCCTTTACCCCAGCGGGACCATGGTATAAATGAAGAATAATAACATACAAGTAGATGATGATACTCACAGTACAGGAGAGGGCGCCCGGCTTGCTATACCGTGTTGAATATTCCAAAGCCGGGCTATATACTATTCCTTTTCACAACACATTCCTTTGATAGTACGATACACGTTTGATTCCCCATGAGCGATTCTTTTGGTTCTACATATCAATGAAAATCCATCTCATTGCGGAGATGGGAGATTACAGCCACACAGGAAGTCCTGGCGGGTCTGCCTTTACATGAAACAAATTTGGTCAAATAAGGCTGCCAGGCACCAAGTGTCATATCCAATAATTAAACATTTCGCATTGAAAAGCACCAATTCTTTAGATTAAGTTCAAAGTCTAGTTCGGTCTAGCGAGGGATGATCTACTATGACCCGGGTTCCGAGTGAATTCTAAAGGGTCTGGTGGTTAAAAAAGATTTGATTGATTCGTGCCTGTAGTGAAGTACGGAGGAAAGCCCTGGAAGATACTCTTTAACCAGCGAGTTCCTAGGTAAGTACAACTAGGGTCAAGTACATATTGTAAAAAAAAAAAAAAAAAAAAAAAAAACAAGAAAACCTTTTATAAATTTATATTCAATAAAAAAACAACCCCTAACACCACCAAGACCAAGGCACCACACGTTGACAACA
>Ga0102593_1001159_pt1 | contig 28279 bp, 25 predicted proteins | sample AraplaCol_mMS_r2_2_FD_76862 | JGI IMG/M metagenome (GOLD analysis project Ga0102593, IMG submission 76862) | Arabidopsis root microbial communities from North Carolina, USA - plate scrape MF_Col_mMS_r2 (SPADES assembly) (version 2) | ecosystem: Host-associated > Plants > Roots > Endosphere...
GACATCGGCGGCAGCGCCCCATCTCGCAGAAAGCGGCGGAGCTGCACTTTGCAGCAGCGCGCCGGGCTGCTCGACGATGGCAGAGGGTCTCGGATCTATTGCCCGCTTCCCCCCCGCCTCTCAGCCTCAAAGAACCTGGTCCCCAAATTCGTCGATTGCTCCAACAGATGCGGCAGTTAAGCCTTCAGACTTGTCCTCGGTACGGCGCACCTATCGCAAATGGCATTGACCATTCGCCTCCCCGGGGCACCCACAGACCAGGTGAGTATGCCCATCCCTGGTGCTGGAGATCGCTGGACCATATAGTAACTGTCTTGGTCACCACGTAGACAATCGTCTCTCCCGTCAGTGCCGCCGCCGCTCCGCTTATGATTCCCATGGCTTTTGGAAGACTCGCAATTTTATCATTGGCGCATCACGGTTGAAATAACCTGACGCGGAGGTCTAGGACAATGGGCATTGGAGTTACTTGTTCTGCTTAGCAGCCTTTGCGTGAGGACCAATACCAGTGAATGTATATATAGAACTACCTGAATATAGAAACGTTGGAATTGGGTTTCTCCGCGGGCACACGCGGCCCGGTACTCTCTAACCAAGTAGATTGATCGAGATGGTCCTTCTCAGGCCATGTACCCCAGCCACAGATTTTCCAATAGGATTCTTCAGTAGACTCATATCAAAGATGATAGGATTAGTTATGGCGTCAGTAGAATGAATGTGCAGATTTGATATGGTGAAAATGATCTATACCATGATCAAGCAGATAGCACGATACAGTCTTTTATCAAACGCCAGGGCGCCCTTACCAGACTGAACATCACAAGGCAGTTTGTACAGTAACGCCGCCGCTCGACATCCCAGCCGGGGTGTTCAACAACCCCTTCGATCCAGGGAGTGGGAGTGGGGGGCTCGGGAAGCCACGTGACCAATTTTGGGTCTGCAGAGGCTCTCATCATCCTGCTCGTTGAACATACCGGATATGAGGGAGGAGAGAGCCGAAGGAACATGGGGCGTGTGTGCCAATGGACGAAACTGGACAACATTTGGGAGTGCAGCTACCGCTTTCGTTTGAGGGATGTTGGTACTAAGTATTAGTTTATGCAGCTAGTCCGATGCGGCAATGCAGATCACCAGAGACGCATAACGGCTCCACCAATTTCTGCGAGTCAGCCAGCAAGCTTGAAGCTTCTTCCTACATGGAGAAACTTGTAAGGATGAATTTCTGCCGTGCCGTCATCTGGGTGGAATTCACAGAGTCCTCCAAGATGTTTCCTTCGTCTCAACGGCTTGTTGCTTAGGCAACAATCAGAAATCGCTACGTTCACTTTCGTTTCAAATGGTCGCTTTGGGTGACAAGGATGTAAAAACGATCACGTCTCCACTGATTGCTGTTCGTGTATCTTCAAACCTAGCCATTGCTTACTAAGGCTATACGCGGGTTTTGCCGATAGTCTACGTGCTCTCCGGTGGAGTCGCTCAGAGCTAGATTATAACCATTGCGGACAAACATGTGAAGTTATTAGTTTTCGGGGTGGCTCTATGGGCCTGTAACGGCTCGTCGATCGGTGGGGTCGAATCAAAATCTTTAAATTTCGCTTGCTTATTTGTACAATCCACGGCCTAGCGAGGAAAGCACTAGTCGGGGGACCTCATAGTAATTTCGGGTATGTGTAAGGTCTGCTTGCCAGCCATTTTCCCCTCGGCCCACACTTTTCGTTCCCCATCCAGACATGTATAAGGTTCACCCGGTATCGAAGATTTTGCTGATTTCTGGACCCAGGAGACCCCTGATTCACTTCAGTTATAAGGATAAGAGAAAGTTTAGGCTCAATATTGAATTAAGTGGCGTAAAGGTAGGCCAGAATTTTTTGATGGTAGGTCGTAAAGAAAGCAAATTGCTGGGGGGTGGCTACGAGCTGAAAAATTGTGGTCCAGAGTTCAAGTCAAATAATTATTTCTTCAATTTATAGCCAATAATACCCTGTATGCGGATGAAAAAGTATTGTATCTGTCCGGGAACAATAGAAACATCAGTGCCGGCGTGGGCGAATCAGTAATAGTCGAGTAGTAGCGAATAACTGACAAATAATGAGTGAATATTGTCGAGCCTAGGTCTCGGAGTAGTTGCTAATTCAGGATGAGACTAGTCGGCCAAATCCTGTTTACTAATTCTAGCCTATATGTTAGAACTTCCGTGCTCGGCGTTCGAGGGACCTAAGCGAGTCTGGGTGGTAGTGTAAATTGAAAAGCTGCTCGACCGTTTCCCCTTTTCTTTACCTGTGTCCCATTACGCTCTACAAACTTCTTGTGTCCTTGGATCATCAAATTTCAAGTTTATTTCATTACCATTGTTCCGCTTTATGTCACGGGCTCTTCATCTCAAGAATGTCCTCCGAAAGAAGAAGCCAGAACACCCACATTCCTTCTTCCTCAGTAGCAGACGTTTGCAATCAAATCATCACGCAATATTTCAAGCCTTCGGGGCAGACATTGAGCTATATTGTGGATTTGTTGGAGTCTTATCAAACAGTCATGGATTCTGACGTGAACTTCGCACAACTCTTTGGAGTTCCGCTTGCCAGTGATAGCAAGGCAGCTGCGCTAAATCTGCTGTTCAGCAAAGAAAAGCCTCAAGTTGTGCGAGTTGGAAAATCGAGTAACCATGATATCAACTGGACTGACGTCTTACGCTCCACCCCATATGATGCAACGTTGCAGGAGAATGGGAATTATCACGTACAGATTGAAAAAGGAGACGCATTGATCGAGGTGACAAAGGAAGACCATGATTTCATCCTCACCGAGATACCTCGTCAACTTATCAATCCTCATTCGTACCCGGGAGATATAGCTTTGGAGACCAGTGCTCTCAAGTCCGTGATCGACCAATTGACATTTTGGCAAGACTCGGCCTCTCGTTGTGAGTCTTTGACTTATAGTCCTGTTTCTGATGTGAGTTGTGATTACTAACGCCTGTTGGCACAGTAAACAAGTTAATCAAAGGAAATCTTTCCAGACTGCACGAACAGGTTGGTATTCTGGAAGAGAAAAGCCATGCTTTCAGCTCTCAAGTGTCTTTTCCCTCAAAAAGTTCCAATGTCGACAGGTGCTGTTCCATCGCAGCCGCACACATCGAAGGACATGCAATTGCTGCAAAACCCCCCAAGCCTAACTGTGAGCTTATATCACCACATGTATCAATTGTACTTCCTGCTGACCTTTCACAGTAAAAGGTGGTTGCGAACAGTGGTCTGATGATGAGTCTGACAACTTACCGGGGTTTTTTAAATCTAATGGCCACCTATCAAAGGAGGAAATTGTCCAAAAATACTCTTTTTTGACGGGAAAAAACAGAACCTACGGCTCATTACAGACTCGATTGTATAAAATTGGTCGTGGAGATTTGACCCTAAAAAAGAAGGGATCAGTAACTGAATCTGTTGAGCCCAAAACGACTCCCACCATTGCGATATCTCCTTCGAGGTCGGGTCTCTTTACGCCCAGGCCATCAAACCCTGCCAGCTTATCAAAGGCGAGAGATTTTATATCTGGCTCTGCTCACAAAGCTCACCTGTTTAATATAGACCCCCAAACCCAGAATCGCGCGGTCGAGATACAAGAAACATCAATTTCACAAATTCCATTGTTGGGCTCGAAGCTGAATCCAACAGACCATGACCTTCATTCAAATGATTACTCAGTTATGCTACCACCGGAAGGTTTAAATCCAGACAGCTGGAGACTCAGTGGTGAAAAGAGAAATGAGATGCGAGACCAGATTGAAACTGAATCTTCGAACGAGGCATCGCCTTCAAGGGTTGAAAGGTCATCCTACAATGATTTTGACCAGGGTAAATCGCGGGCCCAAACTCCGAATGCTGGATTTGTTCATGAGTCGCAGCAGCCAATTGCAGGTAAGGACACGCCTGCGCATGATATCTACCGAAGTTCCTATTGCGTACTGAGATCGCTTGTTCCACCCTCGATTTCAAATTATCCCAGACGGCGAAATGAAAAAAAAAGAAAAGGAGAGCATGAGTTGACCTTTTTCTCCAACATTCAGGACAAGGCACACAATGGCCTCATGTGGAGGAAGACTCAGCACCAATTGATGATCGGCAAGCATGTACGACCTCAGAAAACACCCAAGCACTGAATAAGGAAGATTGGGTGATCAGCAACCAAACACGGCAACCAGCATCCCCAAGAGCTGCCCTTGAAGCACTGGATAGTAATTTTGAGAGGCGAAGCTCTTCGATGGGCCTATTCGGGGAAGGTTTAGAAACCATAAACCAAAGGGGACAAGCGCACCGCGAAGACTCTCTTGCCTTTCCAATTTTAGAAGCTGAAGGTTGCCAGGTAAATGATGTTCAATCTTCAGTCAATGCAGAAGTTGGGGACAATCATCATTTACTTAACTCGAATTTGGTTATTGCGTCTGCACCGCAACCGCCGAAAAAGCGAAAGCGTGGGTACACACGCAGAAGCAAGTCTGGCTGTATCACATGCCGTCGCCGAAGAAAAAAGTGTGACGACAAAAAGCCATCCTGTAGGTGCACCTGATCCTATATTTGATTGATTATCAATATTTGCAAGGCTTTTTTATTGATCGATATTAGGTGACAATTGCTTGCGGTCTTGTTACCAGTGTGAAGGGTATAACCACTTCGATGCCAAATCGCCAACTGGGCACCCAGTAACAGAGCAACACGTACCATGGGATATCCCAAAGTCGGGAACGAGGGACTTGATAGAGCAAAACCCATATCCCCCACTGGCAGGCACAGCGGTTGAAAAAGTCAGGGAGCTTCTGCCACGTGATCAAAATCCAGCAAACATTGGACCCGGGTCACCGCAAAATATACCGTCGATTCACAACATTCTTCACGGCGTGCTCGGCTTGCCTCCCAGAAATAGCCTACCCACAGAGTAGGAAGAAACAAGAGATTGCATGTCTGGATTTGCGTAAGTAAAAGGAATGGATCGGCACATGGAAGGAAGCTTTTCACTTTTGGTCTGGTCTTTGGATTGCAAGATAATCTTTATACACAAGATTTTGTTTCTGATTTAACCATTTATTTTCGTTTTCATAAAGAAAGAAGTATATTGTCATCCTCATTTACTCAATATCGAGTATGCAGTAATGGATCATTATCGTGGATTTTTGTCACCGCAACATGGGTTGCCAGACCTTGTTAAAACTGTGTGTTAAATTCGGAAAACGCCGCTATCATACAGAGAAACAAAACAAGCAAAGCTAATGGCCGTTTTATCATCTGTAGCTTTATTAATAGTAAGGATTAATCCGAAGAGTATGGCGCGCGCAGACTAAAACTTTGTATGTTGGCAAACGAATCCACGCCATGCAATTAATCACTTTTTTTTCCTTTTCGGACGGCGCTGACCGTCTAGAGCCATTACATGAACCCTAACCAATTTTGCTCCTGTCTGCATGTGATTTCCATAGTTTAATACTATATAATTGAGAAAGCACAAAGCCATTCAGAGATACATAGCAAAGCACCGTTTCCGAATCCTCATCATTATTTCAATTTGCCTTTCAAAATGTATTGTCGCTCTGTGGCCTCACTGTCATACTTGCTTCCTCGCCGATATCATTCTTTGGCGAAGACGAGTCGCCCGGGTTCACCATATGGGAACAGTTCTGAAGATCTTGAATCCCAGCTGGTAAGTCATCTACTCCCAGTCAAAACCTACTTGCTAATATGTCGAACCCCAAAAGGATCCTTCGCGTAGTATCAGCGCGGAGCAGATGATGCGTTCTTTATTTGAAGGCTATAACCCTGTCTTTAAACCCCACCGCCTAGGCTATGAGGTGGAAGCTTTTTTGATTCTGGGGCCATCGCAGCGCATGTGCTATTACGATGGAAAGTTATTCGGTGGATATACTGCGTTCTTGCTGGATCGGATTTTGGCAGACTGCTGTAAACCTCCTCATTGGGTGACCCAAAAAACATGTGAGCCCGCCTTCACAGCGTATCTCAAAACGACTTATCTGCTTCCGATATCACCAACCGCACCTATGTTTCTACGTGCGTGGCCGCACAAGGTTGAGGGCCGAAAAATAGAGCTCAGAGGCTGTGTACAAGTCTCCGGAGTAACTTCTGGTCAATGGGTTGATGCAGTTCATGCAGAGGCACTCTTTATCAAACCGAAAAGTTGATTAGGAATGCCTGGAAGGTGAAACCCTTCATATTCATCATGTTTGGAATAGGTACCAAGAGAATTGTATTTTTTTGTCTTAAGTGAAGTGCAATTTGATGTGTTTTCCGCGCTTATAATAGACTGTCTCTCGAGCTATACACAAATAAGTTGTAGGTGCCGTAGTGTTATCCGATCATAAACGAGGTTGATTCGATTATCTTGAGGAAGTATGGGACTAAATATGATGTGAGACGCAAATTGATGATATGTAGGTTTTTAAGGTTCTTTGCCTATTTTCAAAGTAAAAATATAACAATGAACTGGCGGGTTTCCTATTTCGCATATCTCAGAAGGGGGGGCAATCACTTAACTTAATGAACAATAGACCAGGTTGCCCCGAACAAGCGACCAGACTTTAAATCCGAAAATTGACGGAAAAGTGCAATTGAGAGATCGATTGACTGTTCGTCACATCCATTGCATTTGTCAACAACACGCCCAACTCTCGATATTCCTTTATATTCTATGGTCACATCTTTTCCACAGTCGGATGGGTCCATTATACTTTGCGGTAGCGCGAGTACAAGTTCCGTTTCCCCGTTGTTCGTTGTACCGCATGCACTTGGGGAAGATGGATCGGTTGCGGTAACGAAAAAAGTTAGGTCACCACGGGACTCTTTACGGGCATCGTTCTTTAGTGGGGTAGGTGAAGGTGTCTGAGGACACGCAGTAATATCAAGGACAGAAACATAGGGACTAATAGCTTCACTATGCGTGAGAGTTGGTACTCTAGCGATTGTGGATGATGTAGAAACTGGTAATCGGGTCAAAGTGAGTGCAGTGTGTACTCCGGCAGCTATCCAGGCAGTTTCAGTTTTGGTCGAAAGCATGTCGGAGCAGAATGGAGCGCCATAGGCAGCCCCAATGAGCACAGTCCAGAGTTTGGCCTCTGAAAGCATCTTTGTGAGACCAGAGAAGGGCACGAGAAGTCATGAAAATGACATTGGGCATACCTCAGCCCCCGACAAGATACTTCTAGGGTTTTAAGAGGCGAGCGAACTTTACAATATGTCCCTTCAGATTCAAATATTAAGGACCCGACTTTCTCCTTTTATTCCCCGCCCAAATCCTCGTTTTAACTCGTGCGAGATGGCTTCTGTTTGATATTTGAAATTGCTGGCCCATCCATGCAACAAAAGTTGATGGCATTGCCTTACTTTTCTTGACACAATTCGAAGACATTTAACGGCCTCAACATGTGGTTGAATATACTGAACTAGGAAAATGCCCTCTGATATAGCACCTTTAGGCGCATTCATTTCTATCAACTTTCTAATCTCTACTCTCAGCCCACAGAAAGGATTTAACAAGAATTGCGGCGACGTTGTCCTCGAATCATGCTTGACGGAGCTTCAGTCGCATCCTCTAATACCTTCTGTAGCCGACGACGACGTGCTTTGCTATCAATCTGACAGGCTTTGGGCCATTTGCGATCCGTATTCCCGTAGGCCCGCGTGGTGCGCGGTCCAATTCGACAAGGATTATGGTTGAAGCGTTTTTTTTGGGATGCAGGTTTTCCACCAAGAAAGCCAATGTCAACCCTATCATGAACCGTTTTGGCTCTCTGCATTTCATCGCACTCATAATTCCTTTCTTCTTCACTCTCAGTCTTTTCAGAGCCACCTTCGCTCTCACCTTGTTCAAAATTTACCCTCACACTGCTGCTGAAAGATTCAGTTAGTGATCGTTGCTATATCTTTGGTACTACGTACAGGGCTCACAATAGTAGTCTTACCCGTTCAGTAGAGCAGATCGATTCATCGTTCTTGAATGGTGGCCGAAGAGCGCACGTTCCAGGCAAATTCTGCTGGCCTTTTCTTGCGTCGGTGGCGGTATGGGATTTTGATGGGTGTTCCTCATAGCAATGTCGTGGTAAAGCGTTTGTAGCTCTGCTGGAGACCCAGATGCTGTTGTCAGCCCCACATAATGATCTTGCTCGTTATGATGCCGCAACATGCTCAGGTCAACTAAGTCGCCCATCGGGGTTCTCCGGTGGGTTTTCGTGGCCGATGGTCTGCATATGAGGATAACTGTCATTGCAATCGTATCGGGACCATGAGAAATAGTGTCTCGACCACCAGCGACCCCTTTATGTTCTTCTGCGTAGGCACAGCTCCATTCAACGCAACGGTCCTGCTGCCGTCGTTCATGGATCAGCTGGTTCGCCTGCAAACGCAGCTCGGTGGACAGGGCCTCATACTGCTTGGCCGCGGAAATCTTAAAAGCCCTTGTGTAGACCATGCGATACAATTCGACCTGGGTGAAATCTATACGACTGCGCTCAACACGGTACCATGTCGGTCGAGATCCAGGTAGAGGATCTGCTTTGAAAAAGAGATACCCTTCGTACACGTTCTGTGAGTGGGGTTGATCCATAGCTGGGGTGTAAAAGGCTGAATAGGTTCAGGGAGTGATTGTAGTTCCAGATTATTTGGGAGTACTGAAAATATCCAAGAAGGCCCCATCCGCCAATGAGTCCTTCTTATAACATTTTCTTTCGATTCCAAAAACTGGGCCCTCATTCAGGGGTAAACCTGGGTGAAATGACGCTATTTCTGACGACACCTAATGATTGGCCTTTGGAATCCTAAAACCTAACTCTGCTGAGACAAGCTCGAAAGATACCAGGCGCGATTGGAAACAATTCGTCCCCAAGCGAGCTAAAGCCATGCTCGCCAATGCATGCGAACAAATGCTAGGAGGACAAACACAGCATAGTGCGAAAGAACATTCAAGGCAACATGTGGAAAGTCGACATATTTTCTCATATCTGAGGAGGGGAGGGAAAATTTCAATTTCATGCTCTGGACATTCTAACTAGAAAGACAGGCCCAAAAATACTCTAGAAGTTTGCTCGCTCCTTGAAGTCCAATTCCTATCACTAGCAGGCTTGTCCATAGAATGACTGCAAAAAGTGAAAGCCTGTCTAGGTGAGTAAAATACTCAGAGGAGCAGAACGGTGGGTTTTCCAACGTGATCCCTTGGAATATGCTACCACGTTTCCTACGACGGTAGTCTTTCAGACCCCTCATGATCAATACGGGGACTCCCCCGGGACCATGAGCCCGGTCTGGAACCGATTCTAATGGCAGTGGCACCTGTAGATGTGGATTATAGCGCGTGGGACGCTGTCGACATTTGTAGCGTAGATTTTACATTGTCAGAAGGGACAGAGAAGGGTTTGGTTGGGAATGCCGTAGCCCAGCGTATCCCTTGAAGTCAATAAAATAGTTCACACTTCCGGAACCTATAGAAGAGACATGTAGCACCCAGGCTATATCTCTCGGACCTGAAGCCCATCAGCCACTATCTACTTACCTGGGTGAAAATTGGGTCCTGATGATGCCGCATACACTCCATTGTATAATTGTTTCCAATACTGGACCATAACCGGATGGACCCAATGGTGTATGATGGAAGACGATGTCATCCTCGCGATGTGTGTCGACACTGCGTTGGTTCCTGGGGCGCTGCAAGTGGCATTCTAAGGGCTCTAATCACATATGGCAGAGACTTGTACGTTTTAAACACCCAGGTAGGTATAAATCAGAGCATCAACTGAGTTGTTGCTCTTCCTGTAAAATTGCCGGCCAGAGAACGATTCTGGAACCCGGTTGGAATATTGGAGCGGACGTCGTGGCGTGCTGGGAGGGGCGAGGCTCTTCTAATAACTTTGCAAGACGATATAATTAGCATGTATTTTCTTTCAGGATGGTCAAATTCGTCGCTGATCTGGGTGAATAGGCCCAAACCACGGAACCCCTTTACCAACCTCTGAACGCCATAGACCTTCTAGAAACACCTAGCACCGAAGCTCTCGCCAACATAATCAGAAGATAAACGCTGCCAAGGGGCCGGGAAATGAGAGGAAAGACTTGGTCTACAAGCCAACTGCTCCCTTCCCCAGCGGATGGAAGGCTTCGGTTGCAACATCAGCCTCAGCTCTGTGATCACTGGGCCCTCCAGTCGGTGCATATTGTCGAGATAGTTCGGGGGAGGATAAAGGTTGACTTACTGGAAAGCAATCAATTTACCGTATTGGCTGTTCTATAGATCATAGATGGCAGATGGCGCCGTAATGAAAGGTGGTGAAACCAGGCAGGAACCTGGTAGTCGTGGCTGTCGATCACATAACGCGATGACCAGGATTATTCACCTTGCACAAGAATTCGATTGTAAGATACCTGTATATTGAGGGGAACCTCAGGCCGGGGGTTGCTGATTTGGATGGCAGTTGGTACAGCGTAGGAAAGTAGTTTGAAGTTGTGTGTTGCAATGGAGGGAAGCTCTTAGTAGACGAGACGGCTGTTCCACTCCCTTCCTGGCTAGCATTTCTTCCACGAGTACCCCATTGCACCCGATGACCTTTTCAACTCACACCATCTTCATCTCTCAATGCCCGACCTCTATAACGAGGACGCCTGCCTGGCCAATGAACACAGATTTCATCGAGAATGTTAATCCAAGCCATTGGCAAAGCGCCGGAGAAGTTCAACGGGCTCCCTAGTCCACCAGCAATGGTAACGGCCAGTAGACTTGATTCAGGCATGATAGGTCAAATGCAAGATTCGAATTCGGTTACAAATTCAGCTAACAGCTCTTTAATTTCTTAGTTCTGTCCGTTCCACAAGCCACGCCGACCTTCCCAGTCCTTACTCATTCTGACGATCGAGTCCAAGCGTGACACGAGGTGCAAAAGATGAAGATCAATGCCTTGTCACCGATACCGTTCGGATATTTTGGTCACAAACAGCATTATGGCAAGGACACTGTCGATCATCCGGATTACAGAAGAGACAGAAGCAAGTAAACCAAAGGTCTCTTAATTTTGACCGAAACGTCTGCTTTTGACTTTTTAATAGAAGTGTTGTTAATAAGAAGGTGCATCGATGACGTTTGAATTGAGAATTCCGAAGGTCTGTCACAAGAAGTCCTCGCAAAGAAAGGCCAGCAAATTCCCAGAAGGTGCACAACCCCCGAGAAACCCCACCGAGCCTGCAAGCCCCGGAATGCTCTGTGGTCCCTCTTGTCAAGCAAGATTTTTCGAAACTTGCTTGTCAAGGCAATCTGGCCAGAGCAAGACTACGAGGTCAGAAAATTACCTCGATTTTGACGATAAGTGTAATACAGCCAGCCCCACATCCACATGTATCTTTGATTTTTCAGGGCAACAACTTTCATCGTCGGTAATCTATATGCTATTACCGCACCTTGCGTCAGTGCGCTATTGGCTTCAGGAGGCATTATTCTGTTCAATTTCCGCCGCAACAAGTTGGTGGGTTTATATAGCTACACCTCCTTTCATTTCCTCACATTTCCTTCAATACTAATGACTACACTCAGAATTTAGAAACTCAACTGCACGGGCACCTTCATACTCGCCACTCGACGATGGAACGAAACGCAGGGGAATTCATACATGCAATTCCACAAACTTCTCGAAATACCATCGCCTACCTTGTTGAGATGATCATGGTCAATGTCGACTTCTATGAGCTCACCGACCTTTTCTTGAGCACGCTCACAGTCACGGAAGTCTCCCTAGTGGCGCATCTGCTTGGAATTTCGAACAACTTTCTCGACTTTGAGAAATATATGAACCCCCTAAGAGAGATCGACCCCACTATGAGGCTCATGGACACTGTTGTTCAAGAACGTTGTCGAGTGCTTATTCTCGGTGATGGTGTCCCAGCCCTGGTGGAAATGATTCGATCTCCCACAAGCTTTTGGGCTCGGCATCTGGAAAAGAACTCACGGAATCTACCTGTACACCAGATCTGCATTGTCAGCATAAAACCATCCATGCAAGGTCACATGCGCTTGGTAGAATTATGGTGCGCCCACAGAGATGTAACGGAGGCGGGCGTGAATGATAGAGGTCTAGATCGAAGCGTGCTAGTCCCTACATGTGACGACTGGCAAGAACGGACGATGTGTTCAATCGGTGGAACTTGCTTCGCAATGAAGTGGGAGGACATTTACGAAAACGCCAGTAACAGCTCTGTTCTTCCCTATATTGAGATAGCAAAAGCTTCCTACACCTTGAATCACTCAGAACTATGCAAAACTATGGCGATAAAGACGGACACCGTCATGGACAATAGCCAATTGGTACTGTGGAAAAGGAACTACTGTCTACCCCCGAACTACCATTTCACTGGAAGGATACATATGGAGGGAGGCGTGTTTATGGATGAGATCGCGTATGCATTTATATTTTGAGTGGACTGGGAGGACAGAAATGAAAATTCTCAAATTAATTCTATATGAGACATAGGTTGTGGTACACCTTAGCCAGTAAACACTAAGACAAGTTGATGCGAAAAGGTGGGACAAGAGCAGATTAGGGCGGTATAAAGATGGCTTGATACAGATGCATAATTATGGAATCTGGCCATCCAGGAGATGGTGACTTTCCTTCAAATTCTGTTCATGTGTAGCAATAGCCTCCGTAATAAATTTTGAAAATCTCGCTGGAATTGTGGTGGGAAAATATTCACCATAAAGTGCCGTTCGAATTGAGAAAGCGCTGGATCTCGTCAGTGTCAGAAGGGAAGGCCTTGCATAAAAACCTACGTATATCGACGAGCAGTGCAACTGGTCATATTGTTAGATATGTAGCCTAAGCGAAACTTGGGCACGAACCTAATTTCAACTAGCACCCTGGCTTTTCCTATCGTCCTATCACTTTTCAAGGCCTTGGAGACAACCTCAATATTGAATGTACTTGTGCTATAGTCACACGACAATCTCAATTTCCCTTCCTGAAATTCAGCGTTCAAAAGAACTCGATCGTGTCTTTCAAATGTCAGTTCATTTGTGAAAAATGGGGCGGCTATCTCATACCTAGGGCAGCCACCCACGAGGAATTCCTGAATCTCGAGACAAAACATATGACTCAAATCCGCTTGCGGGTTTTCCGGTGCAATACCGATATTGGTGCAGTATGTCGAGCTTTCTTCACTATATGGCAGTACGTACGAAGAGTATCGCTGGCAAAGAGGCCAAAATCTTTCCCGTACAAGCAGGCACTGCGCGCAAGTGTTCGTTGCCAGTCTACCCCTTGAAAGATCTGTATAATATTCCCTGTCTCTATTTGACACTTCGTTGAGGTCAGCACTGAAAGACCAATTTTGTCAGTCATGAATTGCTTTGTAAATTATCCAGGACGGAAGAGTTACCTGCCAACGGATGCACCATTGGCCAGTTCACAAGTAGCAATTGAGGAATGGCCTTCCTCCTGCAATTGCTCGCCAGTATTCTGTTCTTTCCTGTTCTGTAATGAGTCTCCATTAATGCCTCTCTTAGAAGAACCATATTTATCACTGCTAGAATATATTGTCTTCCTCCTTTTCTGCTGATGATCGGGCTCTAGATAAGGCTTGCTAATTGTGGAATTTCTCGTTGGAAAATTTTGACCGGGCTAGATACACTTAACATCAGCTTCCAATCGGACATAACCGCGCAAAAAGAGAGCCTTACTTCACGAAGTTCCAACGATCCAACGGCTTCGTAGCTAGTGGGCATAGAGGCAAGTTGTGAAGCTTTGTCGTATTCGAGGAAACTATCTGCTTCCTGGTAGTGACAGGAACGCAAAGTTCCATGGTGCTGTCCAACACGTGAGTGCACTCGCTTCTTTCCATCCTTCCCAACTGCATTGGTAATCAGCCTTCAGTGTAAATTTCTCCCGGTGGCTATTTGTTGGCAAGGTACATACTTTGACCGTTTTCCCCGGGAGTTCTGTTTTCGCAGGGGGAAGGGCGGGGATTCGTGTTGGGAGGCAGACAGTCGACGCGAGCTTGCTTGCATTTGCTGCACGGCCACCTTTGCCTGAAATCACATCTTGCTTTCCTTCGTCGACATCGCTCACATGACTGAGCAATTCCTGTATCCTGCGTTACTTAAATCTGACGCAGAGTCTGGGCTCATGAAAGTATACTTTTCCTGGAACTTGAATTCTGATCAACGAAAATGAAACGTGACATGCCTGCCATATTGCAATCACCAAGCAATACGCAGAGAGATGTATATCTTATATTATACAATGAGAATTCAGATTCATTTTCGACGTTATGTAATCTTAGGTGGTCCCAGATAGCACTCCGATCGGTCTTATGAAAATGTCCTTCGCCGCATCATCCCCACCCAAACTTACGCGCCAGTGTACGGAGCTAGTACAGAATATAACACAGTCTACTCTGTGTAATTTTCGTACTTTTGTCTGTACGGTCGATTAACTTTAGTGACTGGATATAGGGAGACGAAGAGGGTCCATGCACATGAGCGAGCGACTGCCTTTCGGCCCCCGGTGCTCCCGAGGATCATAAAATCACTATGTAACACTTCAGTAGCAGGTGGGCCACACTTCTCGTGCCATATTCCGTATCCAATTGCCTCGAGTGATAGTCCGAGCGAGGGTCGATCCGTTTGTTAAAAAGAAAGGATCATAGCCATCTTCATTGGCAGAGCTCAAAGGATCTTATTTTGTAGCGAGTTAGTTTCAATTCCAGTCCGCAAAATTCGCATATAAGAGAGATAGAGGAATTGTGGAAAATCAAAATCTCTCAAACCCAATGCCCAAATTCTTGATCCCATCACCTGCTCAAAGTTCTGCAATGCGTGGGCCCACGAAAGTGGTTCTGAGGCCTGACCCTCCTGAGTGGCTCTTAGCAGCTACAAAATATACTGGGCGGAAAAAAAGGAGCTCTGTCCATGTTGAACGACATCTTTCAGACCTACTATCTCAAGATCAATCCCTTTGGACGCTATGCTCTCTCCTTATTGAGATACCGAAAAGAGACCCAAGAGAAGATAACGTGCTACTTTATCGAATGATACATGTGACGAGTTTTGTTATCCATGTTGACATGGTGTCGACACAGCAAGAAATGGCATTCGGTCTTACTAGTGAAACACTTCAATCACTGTCCGAAATATATCGCACTGTTCACCTGACCAATCCGGCAAACGGCCCGCTTTGCGAATCGCTGAATGAAACGCAGCTGTCCGAAATGCAAAGATGTTTCGATGAAGCCTCTGCCGATTTTGTGTTTCGCACAGATTCAACGGCGTTAGAAGAGATCGAAGACGATGGCTCCGGAATGCTTCCAGCCAACCTTAGCGAAATTGCTAAAGCAGCCGTTCTTGCACTTTTCAAAAAACCAAAGGTGGCACCGAAATCTGTTAGAGCGCAATCCATTGATAAATTTCGAAATCGGACAACCAGTGTTCCGTCTGCATCATTCATCTACCAGATGGATGGTTATACAGCTACAGCCTCTGTCGACAGGGCCCTCAGTCTTGACTACGAAGATGATGCGCAATATTCATTCGTCCCAGCTTGCTGTATTGGGCAGTGGCATCAGAAAACTGGCGCTCGCAATGAGCCTTATCAATTCTACTCCCCGAGCCGATTTGATTTTCCGTCTACGAATCGCGATTCTGTCGCTGAGCCTTATTCTGTACTGTGCTAGTTAGTTTCAGTAATTCAATCTGTTCTGACATCCCTTAGTCCTACAACTCTCACGTTCTCGCGCGGACTAATTAAGCATCATGGGCGGATTACTCGATTAAACAAAACAAAATTCTCTTTCGAGGAAAAGATGTACAAGGCCGGAGTATTGTAGTTAGATCTGGAAAGACACTTTCAATGAATTTGAAGCTGGTTGATGATGTGTCATGGCAGATTCTTGCCGTTCTTATGCCATCAGTTAGGCTGATTCTGCAGTTAAGGAGCTCCACAATAATAACTGATGCAGTGATATTCTCAAGAACACACAATAAGAACAACCCTTTGCCTTTGGATCAAATGGTGTTCGATAGCCTTTTCACCCAAATACAGTATTCCCGGAGTAAAGTGATTGGTTTCTAGGGCTCTTTGCCCAGTTGACTCAAGCTTTACCGCCCATGTTTCAAGCTCCTCGTTCGTTCGTAGGTTTGGAATATATTCATACTTCAAGGAAAGGAGAGGTATTCCTGGAGATGGCTTTCATGTCATCTTAGCGCAAGGATGGAATGGATTCTTGACGTCGGGCTTGGAACCGATGGTCTGTTGATCAGTTACATTTTAGCTCAACCTCAAGATAATCCGGCCAACTGTTTCAGGGAAGACAATGGGAAATGCTTACGTTGATAATGGTCTGAAAGAGAGGTATCCTTGACATTGTGTATGAAAGACATTTCGTTTGTTCTCGATGGCGATGTTAAAAGACCATGTGCTGGGCGTCTGAGATCTATCGTACTTTTGGAAGACTTCTCACTGGGGCCCTGGGATCAAAGTTAATTGATCCTTCACTCAGTAGACCCATGGCGGGTCCGACAGATCTTGTGACAGCAACAGTGGATGATTTGTCAGAAGCACAAAAAAGGTGTGATAAAAGGCATCGTACCTCAATCCCCAAAAATTCGAGTTTTCTCACAGCAATGCTCCATTTCAGTACCCGCTCATCGAATTGATCGATCTCGATACACCGCAACGCGTGAGAGAGTTGCCTGAGAAAGACTGGCTGTGACTTTCCAAAATCTTTCAATAGTATATCCAAAAGCACCTCGCTTGCATCTTTGCGAAATTAGTAAAGGCAATTGATCGAGAGCTCGTATGACCTGCCATTGCCGTGATAATTTGCGGGTTGCGTATTGTCAATATAATCCTTCCACGCACCCATAACCATTGATAATGTTGTTGGATTGAGTGTGGCAAATGCGTCGCGGTATAATGTCTTCAGATCCAAAGCAATGGAGCGAGGCTTTCGGTACATCATCGTTAAAAAGATATTGTTCATAAGTTCGCTAATTCGTTCTCTTTGGCTGCCTATTCATTGAAAGGAAGGTCAGTTCTGCCATGAGATATGTATAATGTAACACACCTTGTGGATTGTATTTGGCATATTGGTTGCCCGGATATTGAGAAATTCTAGCAGTTGTAAAAGTGCTGCAAGGAGCCATGGTAGGTCGAGTCAACGACTCGTTGGGTACCCACGAATAAGCAAGCTGCTGCTGGTTACTTTGGAGGATCTGCTGTCGACACATTTGGCTGGGCGATGGCCCTGTACGAGGAGAGATCTGCTCGTACTGGTTAGCAGAGAATTCAACACCTAAAACATGAATGCATTAGCGCGTTTTTTTTTTTTTTTTTTTTAGGAGAGGGGGTTAATTTTTTTACCCTGCGCTTTGGACATTAAAGGGGGGATAAAAAACTCGGGCTTTTTTAAAACTGCCATAGTGTCGGTCACACGAAAATAGCAAAATATGTTTCTCGTTTTGCAATTCGGACGCGCAGGGATTCGGCTGAGCGAGGCTTGGGAGATGAGGCCATTTATAGACAAGCATTAGCATACCGAAACATGTTCGTGGTCAGCAGGACTGCGGATCGGCAATCCTCGCAGATTGGATAGGGGATAGCGCATGGATGAGCTCCTTACGATATTGCAGGTCAAGGAGCCTACAAAATGTATGTACTCAGAATCAGGATGCGACTAATGATGGTTCCGGAAAGACCGTCTAAATCCCCCGCTCGAGGGATCCATACCAAGCTGTCCGCGGTTTTGTAATGTTTACAATACGTACGAAATATACTTACGCCATAAATGGTTAATTGTGGGGCTATGTGTCCTGTGCCTGAATACAAGAATGTCTCATAGGCAGCACCTAGTTCATAACTCTTCGTTATCAACATCGAATTTTGGAAAGTCTATTCTACTACCCTCGGGATCACCATGTCAGAAAAGAAGGTTGGAAAATTTCTCTTGCGAAGCGAACGAAAACTAAATCTTTCCGCAGCCTTGTATTGATTACGAAGCACCCTTTTCTGCTTTGATAACATTACGCTATTCACGATCTTCCTCCACGGCAGACCGAACGAAGTTTATCGAGGAAAACAAACACGCATGCGAGAAAATCATCCGCTCCCTTGAGATATTTGACCTAGTAATGCTGGGACTTTTGAAGTGGGAGCACGACAGTTCTCTATCATCTGGGATAATTGAAAAGATGATCGGCTTTTTCAAGGAAAACCAAATTCAGAAGAGAATCAAGCTTTGCTGTTCACTTGAGAAATCATACGCGAGACAGCCATGGGCCGTGCCGATGGATCATGAAGAGTTTCGAGCCACCGTCGGAGATTTCTGTAAGCGCCTGGAGGATTATGCCAAGACCTCATAATTGAGGGCTCGCCTTTGGCCCAGATTCGGTCGAGGTGACGGAACAAAATAAATTTTACCAGGACTTGATTCGTAACACCCTCACGAAGGAAGTCTCAACGGTCCAGAAACGAAGACTGGCTTGGCTGGCTATCCTCATTAAACTGATACACCACTCACAAGGAATATTGAAAAAGTTGATTCCGAATGCTCAAAAAGTAAATAATGGTACAGCTTTGAAGACAAGTAACCCCAAACACTAAAAGTCAACACCTAATACATGACAACTGGAACCAATGCTTCAAACTAGAGATTTGAAAATGTTTTAACCAGTGGCCACTGTCAACATGTTCTGAAAGTGGTGAGGGGCCGTAGAGCATTTGTTCCTCTGTCAAAGCATAGGCGTCCATGCTTCCACCATGGCAAGAAGATGAAATTTCGGTCGGGGAATCTGAGACCTCCTGAACACACCTATTAAGCTGGAAGGTTTCCCAAACAGATCCGTCTGTATGCATTTCTTTTCTTCCGAAATCTGGTGAATACTCCGCGCTCCGGGCTATTATCTTCTTAGCGAGGTCCAGATCTCCATGTATCATTGCGTTCCTTCCAGCATGGTAGAGAGGAAGAAGACAAGGCACTGTGCTGTTCATTTCCACTTTCAAATTGAACAAGCTATCAACATTTTGTTTCATTAATTCCGATCTGTCAATTGCCGTGAGGCCTGCTCTGACCGCATCAGCTCCGTAGAAGTTGCGAAGAGAGGAGAGTTCCTTCCAAAAAAAAATTAGATTGAGTCTTTGGTAAGATACTTTTTTACAAACCTTTGCACACAGAAACCACTGCCACTTGCCCACGATTTGGCAATTTATACAGTCCGAGACCAAAAACATCATACTATTTGAATGGAAATTCAAGTTTGCCAGGGCTTGTTCCTCCTCCCCAGTCCGTTCGTCTTTCTTGAAAGAGCTGAAAGACAGCTTCGAGTACAACGCACGCTGCATCTTTGTGAGGGATCTAGCGAAACCCAATGGCCCCAATTCCTGGAAATCGTCGATAAGTCGAGTGCAGGTATCTAGTGGGGTTTTCCACTCTCCATCGACATATCGCTTGTAGCGAAATTCAAGAACTTCCAGTTGCTGTAGTACAGCCTTCGCCGATATAGGTTTACTGAGGTGGATTTTCAAGGGCCCGGTTATAAAAGAAGAGAGGATTGGGACCAGATCAAGCTCGTCAAACATGCCTTTTTTGACACATTTGTGTGCATCTTCGAGAACATAGAGAATAAAACAATCTGCACCAATTTCTTCTAGTTCCTGCCAGTTCGCGTCAGTAAGTGTCTGCTCTGCGACCAATATTTGGAAGCATACTCCTTTCACCTTGAGCAAGAGATCAGCTTTTTTCATGTTCCTCATGAAATAGCTATATAATCTTGTGTGAAGCCACTTGTATTCCCAAATTGTACTTTTAAGCTCAGAGGTAGGAATATCAAGTGCCTGCTGTACCATAGAGCCAAAACCTATTCTCTTTACCTTATCCAGGCTTTCCCAGTATAGTTCTCCAGCAGCACGACCGCACGTCTCCGAATCCAATTCCTTCGGATTAAAATCCCAGCTATGACTTAGAGGTTTATATGTTCCCCCGAGTAAATTTCTTCTTCCGACAAACCTGAATTTCCCCAGTAGAACGATTGAATGTGTGTCATCTTTCTGAAAGAGTGTTTCAACATCATCCATCCGCCAAACGCATTCTGGAAGCTGGTGGTCTTCATTCCAAGTGCAATGACCTGATGATGTGTCACAAAATGTAGACCCGGCTTCTGTGGAAGCTGTGCTGAGGGAAAATTGTTGAATGGACGATCCCTTAGAAAACAGATTGTCAGCACGCATCTCGAAGTCAGAATCACAATAGTATTTAGCCTATTTTATAGACTAAAGTTCGCTCACTACTGACATTGGATAGCATAGTAGAGTAGACGTCGTTGAGTATTCGAGTGCATATCATTCAATACATGGGTCATGAGCGAAGATGTGGTCTTATACACTGGTGAAAGCGTGGATTCGTACCAAAGATCCCACCTCGCATTGGCTCGCCCAGTCCCTGAAAACCAACAGCTCCAAAGTACCACATCGATGTATGCAATGCTTCGGCTACACTACCCCGGTCGGTTCATGCAAAAGGAATTTTGGTCCAATCTCACTTGTATGGGTCATTTTTGTCGCTTGTAAGGTATTCGTAATACATCATCCAGACCACACTTACAGATCTATTACGGATCTACATGGGGCTAGCTTCCAGATCGGCGCCCCTTATTATGTTACAATACCTTCCAATAGAAGATGTCACAAAGGGTTGTGGGCCACTGGGAATATGTCCAATCAAAAGCCTCTAAGTCACTACCTGCCAATGATATTTGACCATTTTTTCGGAAATGAAACAGGAACCTTTGTATTGACTTTACATAGGAATGCACGTCAGCTTTCACTATGCATGAACTGGGCGAGTGGCCCACCTCGAGATTGCTCATGCTAGCCAACTTTCACTTCAAACCCTGGTTGCTGTGATGTCAGGAAAATGGCCCAAAGCTGGATGACTGTGTCTTACCGTTTGTGTTTGAGGATCTCTTCAAGTCGAAAGCATTCACGGAAATCAGGCTTGCCGGATTCGTCGTAATTGATCTTCACGGTGTTACAATCAATGCTCTGGCCCATGGCCTTCTCATAGAAACTCAAGAAATTTCTCTGGTCCTCCGACAGGAGGCCCTTGTGCTTTTCGTCTTTTTCTTTCTCAAAGTGGTCGAAAACTCTATCAGAGTTCGCAAACCCCTTCATACACAATGGGCATGCGTAATGTATCGCTGCGTTCTTGGCTATCTTGTTCATGATCGTTAACTTCTTCTCCATGTTGAGAGGATCCGAGCGAGTCTGTCCGTCAATTATGAACTGAAATTTGAGGCAAGCTCCATACTCCCTGCGGCCTCGTCTATCTAGACGCAGCGGCAGATCTGCAGCCGATATATCTTCCCATCCAATGGCAATGCCAAGGCTTGACAGAAAGCTGCCGAAACCACCCTTCTGATTCACTGCCCCAATATTCGTGTGTAGTAAGTCCGCGGGGTTCTGTTTCCCTTTATCTCGGCAGTGTTTGAAAAGAACCGACGCATCGGAGTACAAAATATGGCACAGTGGACAGAGGTATATTTTTTTCGATTCCAACAATATTTGACCCAACAAGGAATAGGATTTCTCTTGATGGCTCATTCTCGCACATTTCAGAGATAGAAGAACAGTCGAAAGTCTTTGAAATCGTTTACCCCAGAAGGTTTACGACCTCTCTGATACCGTATGTCTTTGAATTGCAATACAACAGAACATCTGTGAGGAATGAAACCAAAGACTGTCTTCTTATATACTGAAGCCATTTTTTGAAACGCTTGGGTTGTAGGTGAGCACTATGTTGTGAAAGAACCATGAAAGCCAAATTCTACTGGCTAAGCCACGCATTCCATATCCTCATAATATCGGTGAAAGGACAACGAAGCGATATGAAGAAGTTGAGCTCAGAGCCAATAATCCTTGCAGTGCCATGCAACGGCTATCCTTCCTCGGTGCGAGTATTGCTGAATCCACTCGGGGACGGACCGTGACATCAAGCCATCTAGAGGTCTTATCGCTCATGGACTAGTCTAGTGCCAGCGTATTGCATCATTGCTGCTAGCCTTATACATATTTCTTTAATTCCTGAATTTAATAGAGTATACAAATAGAGGCGAGGACTTGGGGGCGCCTAAGAGTAGATATTGAGAGTTACCTGGTTGCCCTCGAGATTCCTACAGATAAAAAGTAAGCTGGCTGTCTTTGTTAACTAATTCTAAGTTCGATATTCCCCAGTCACTCGCACTGAGGTCAGTATCAATCGCTACCGAGGCTATAACTATAGCGTATATCATCGCTGAATAATGGACGTTGCGTGGATTGGAGCGGGATAATGGAAATTGATATTGCTCAAAGCTCAATGGAACATGCCCCTTTTTCCAGTGACTACAGCACTAATGCAGGACTTTGTTTGTTCATACCAAGGGCACCGATCAATCAGCAGTATCAACAAAGGTTGCTGGTGACCTGGATCTTGTATAGTAAATTACCCAATGGTCATCATAGTACGTCTTCCATACATACGTTAAAAGATCTAGATTTTCTAATGATAAATTTGAACCGTGCCGGAGGTAGCGTTAAAACAATAGACTGGGGACAGGGTGGACAGGGTGGACAGGGTGGACAGACTGGACAGGATGGACAGGGTGGACAGACTGGACAGACTGGACCAGGTGGCCAGATTACCCTTAGAAGAAGGTCGAAGCTAATCAATGCGGCCAGTGCTGAGGGATGTACTATATAAACCAGCAAATACTTGATTCCTACACAGGTGTCATGGCCCAACGACTGCACTTCACAGCTCTCAAATCAAGGAAAATAGACAAATTGCAACTATGGCTTCAAGGTTAGATGGCGCATTTCCTTCTTGACAGTGCATTTTATAAAATCGAAGTACTAAAAAATTCAAAGGGAGGACGCCACCTCGGTGCTGATAGCTTACCAGCTTTGGTTTATGGGAATCCCGCTGCTTGCTGAGGCCTTGAATCTGGACATCATCACCAGGGAGTCAGCCAGGTTCATAGTCCTTGATTGTCAGAATCTACGAAAAAGGCGCTACCGCGGACAAGCATTACGCGATTTGTCTAAGGACCATGACATCAAAAAACTCGCCCACGCCATGCTCAAGCTTCACAATGATAAGGATCTTCTTATTCTAACCCTGCTGGCTCAGTATTTCAAATCAGAAAATGGAATTCCTTCACGCCTATTGGTTATGTTCATTGCCCGCCCGTTTCATCGATTAAACAATGTGATCGCCACACTTTACTATTCTCCCGATAATTCTCCCATTGTCAAGAAGACATGGACTTCCCTTGAAGGGTTTGGCAAGTCATTCAAAAATGTTCTGGCTTGTATTGAATCTCGCACCTTCAGGGAGGTACCTATGTTATTTCTACACACCTGACAAGTCTGCAACGGTATTTAAAAGAATCAAGGTATTGTTGCTTCAGAAGATGATGTATTAGATTTTAGCATAGCCCATCTTAGCCCAATGGATTCAGTCGTACTATGCGACAGTCCTTTTGAGGTGTATTTTAGTTACAGGGGGCTACAGCAGTGTGGTCGAAGAATGAAGCCTTCTTTTTGTCTGCTTCGATTTGTCTGCTCCTTGCGCTCATATACCCCAGCAACCAAAATAGAGTTGAAAGCTAAAATTCACTTTCGGGAGCTCGATGCCCCTAGGTAGTCACATAACTGACTAATTTTATCGATGTCAGTTCCACTATTATAGAAGTTGGGGTTGCAGCTTACCTTAGCACTTTAGAAATCGGTCCACACTAGAGCACCGATGGAGATCTGGGTCTCTGAACTGATCAAATCCAAGGGAGACGGTATCGAGGCCAATTTCCAGTCCAAAGTATTTCTTCGTATATTGTGTAAGAAATGTTCCACTTCTTTCGACAGTAGCATCAGATGACAGTCATTGCCCTTATTAAGACATTGTTCTTGGACACCCTCATATATTGCGAATCCTTCCCAGCATGTAAGGCAGACGTAATGGATTCCAGCTTCCCTGACCATGTTCCTGAGGAGAGAAGGTTTTGTCTCTTTCTTTCATGCATATACCTCTAGGCGATGACGCATATAGTCCATCTTTATCCCTGCGGCTTCTGGGGTCACAACAAACCCATGTGTCTCAATGGATCTATTTGACCGGCTTGCATAGTAGTTCATTTACAAGAAGTCGGATTTGATTAATATCTTTTTAAGAAACTTGACTGACGCCATGAAACACAGCAACGCACAGGCCAACTCTGCGCATTAAGAGATATCTTAACTCCCCCGTCTCCCAAGTTGAGCTCAAACTGCGGCGAGCGCATTTTCCTACCACCGAAGGCAAGACTCAGAGGCCATTATCTCACCTACATGGAAAGGACCGGGGTACAACAAATTATTTCCTCAAACTAGTATCTTCCAGCAAAAAGAACCGAGAGGGAAAGTGTCAGGAAAGTGCCAGACAAGTGTCAAGTAAAGCGAGAAAAATGCCCGGTGACGGGTAAGGATGTTAGGTTATATGGGGGCTGGTTTGAAAATGGAACTGAGAATTTGAGGATTTGGCTGGTCTCCACACGGCCCGTAGTTGTCATGCAAGACCCGTATTAGTGCGAGTTGCCAGGTGTTCATCTCAGCCAATCGGTTCTAGTCTCCAGATGAACATACGCAACTGTGATCTATATGTCAGGGCGCGTCTAATCAGATGGTAAGGAAAACCGGGTTGGGCGCTAAGCACTGGAATTACAATGAGAAATCAGTGGTTAAACAAGACGAAGACTTGTATACTGTCATTGGCTAGAATAATCGGCCCCACCTGATTTGTGACATGGGGTTTCGAAAGATTGTAACGAAAAAAAGGGGCGCCGATCCGGAGACTAGGCCCGCACGGACCGTATCCGACCCGTAACTTACATGTAGATCAAACATTACAAGTACGCTACGAGCACTCTAATGCGAAGCCATTGCTATTCAGATGAGAACTGCCCATGAAAAAAGCCCCCCCGCCTATATGATGATGTATCAGCGAGAAATTACATATTGAGTCGAAAGTAACTGGGTTAGAATGTTGACGGGAACGAGAAGTCCTCCCGAGGAATCCCAACGGGTAAACTTGTGAGACATAATCGCCACTGATATTGTATCTTGCCAATTTATAAAGGCATGTCTAGGTATGACTTGTAACGGCATCGACTCGTCCGATACCACCGAAATTGTCGACAATTCTCCTATCCTTCGTAGTTGCGGATATCCAAGGGGTACTTTGCATTGGTAACTTTCAATCTGTAGTCTTTCTGTCCATCGTGAAGATCCCAGCAAAGTTACGGTGAAAATACGCGAAACAAAAATAGATGAAATGAAAAGGGTACCAGGGCCAACAAATAATGATATTTTTGTGTCCATTTTCGTCACTAATTCCGTTGCCGAGGCGCTGCATCGGATTATTCGAAATTCGCAGGTCTAAAAAAGAAACTGAAGCTACCGAAGAATATGCCTCAAATCCAGTACTAAACGTGATTAAATCGCACCCTAGTAGCTGCATCTCAGGCAAATCCACTAATACTATGTGAGCCTCATGTCATAGCTGTTTCATTTGGTGTCGTAAGTTAAGCGTCCTGTAACCATAACAGTCGAGAGCAGCAACAATGGTTGTTGTGTCGATACTCCGGAACATCTTTAATCCGTCAATGCATTTCCTCCCTCAGCCTTCCTTCACCTCCTTGTTTTCCCAACCTGTCAATTTTATTTGATCCCCTCAGTTCGAAGCGAATCATCCTATAAAGATCCGTAAATAAGGCGTACCTCTCCCCTTGGCTCAAGTTCGCCCGTGCACAACAAAATGGCGTGCTCATCTGGCGCAGGCCTCCCCGACAAGCATTTCCATATATTGGAGATGAATGAGTACTTTGAAGAAATCGACGGGGATTTCGAATGTGTTGGTACGCTCATTGTCTACGAAGCTGAAGATGGTCTACATCATGCAATCTCGGATAGCCGCAACTTCTCTCGATCAAACATAAATCCAAATCTTCTCAAGAACGACATCAGAATCCCAAAATCAGCATACAGTCCTAGATTCCTGTCGAGCTTCACACTCGCGCCAGAACCACTGCAGCCACATTCATACATAAAGCGACCTGGACTGATCTCTTATGATCGAATCCACAAAGGGCCCCAGCCAGATTTGATTGCAAGGTCTGTTCTGATTGAAACACAAGTTTGCGAGGCTTTAAAGAAACATCCGCATCCAAACATTGCAACATACCTAGGCTGTCAAGTTTCCGAGGGTCGGATCATTGGCCTTTGCTTCACAAAATACGATCGCACCCTGATGCAAGAAGCCAATCCTAACAGCCTCGCTAAGCGGCAATCGAGACGTCGGCGTCAATCAAAAAAAGACTACAGTCAAGTCCTCACTGACATTGCAAGCGGCATTCAACATCTTCATTCTCTGGGCTGGGTGCATAACGATATCAACCCGATGAATATTATGTTTGATGGCGAACGAGCAGTGATCATCGACTTTGGCTCTTGTCGAAAAGCAGGTCAATATCTAGACGATGTGGGGCGCACATATGAATGGTACGATGATTCTACTCAGATTTCAATGTTTGACAACGACCTAAAGGCCTTGGAAGAGATTCGAATATGGCTAGGAGACGATTCAAAGGAATTTCAATTTGATGAATAGTGGTCTGAAAGATAGTAATGAAAGTGGGACTATTCATCAAAAAACAATGACCCTCCTAAGCTTAGTAGGAAAAGGTCAAGAGCGAACAATGAATGGCCATATCGCCCAATAAACGATCAAGGCCCAGGATAGTTATTTCCAAGAGCAGCTGGGTACCCGACGATCTGGTAAACAAATAAATCATATTAACACATCTTCAGTAGAGCATTGACATGAACTACTTACTCCTCATTTGGGCTTGTAATCGGTCGAGTTTTTGCATGTCTCGTCGTGGCAGTCTTCAACTTTTACTCGTCTTCCACCCGGAACTTCGGTTTTGAAGAAACAATTGTCCACGGGCTCGTCGACGGTAACCTGCATGGTGTTTGAATATAAAGTATAATGTAGTTGGATTTTCGTTGGTTATTGATTGATCTTTGGGGCGCAAAGAATCAACACTGGGCATTTGATCATTTATATGTTGATGAGTGCACGGTCCGCACCATCTGCACCCAGAGCGTCATGGTAGATGTTGACTAGCTACAATGTCATGAATGGCATCTACCTGACGTGGCCGTACTATAGCTTCTGAGTTCGCGCCCCGAACAATCTATTCAGCAATTTACATGCATGTCGTCGTACTTATGGGGAGGGGGAACGACTCAAAAAAACTATACTTTTACGCTACCTTGCGCGTTCAAACTTATGAAGTCCTGGACTTGTATTGTCACCAGAAGTTTATTTTGCTTATGGCAGGTTAGTTTTAGATAAGACTGGTCTTTTCATAGGTCGGTATTGCCGATGATCAGTCATAGCGCAGTTAACGGCGTTATGCAATAAAATGAGGCTGGCACATAAAGGAACGTCATCAATCGCATAATTGCTCCGTACAATCTTCCGCCGCACGCACAGTGCTCTGTGGTTCTTTTTTTTGCCGGGGATCGTAGGTGCTGTGAACATCATCTTTCGAATATCAGAGCCCTATACATTTCGTTCCAAGTTATGTGACTGTCAAATTGGGTTATAAACGCAAACATCAACACTTTTGTCATAAGCCCGTGCCATAAAACGGTTGGCTTCTGAGAGCCAGCTAGCTCCGAAGGCAAATGACACAAATAGAGATGATAGCCAATGGGGCATATATTCGGGGTCTACCGATTAGGTATCCCAGCATTGCGAACATTTTCGCATTTGTTCAGGGATTTTGGGGCATGCACTAGCGTATTCCCGATCAACCTGCCACAAATTTCATGAACAGGCATCGAAGCCCTGCATAGGTTTTACATTGTTTCTTTCACCGTATATTACAAGGAAAATATTGAAAGATTCGTCCGCGGGACGTTTAGGATTGGTTGGTGGAGCACACCCGCGTCACTTATGCAGGAGCTCCTAGGAATTGCAAGAGGGGACAGGGTGGACAGAGAGGACAGGGTGGACAGAGAGGACAGGGTGGACAGAGAGGACAGGGTGGACAGAGAGGACAGGGTGGACAGAGAGGACAGGGTGGACGGAGAGGACAGGGTGGACGGAGAGGACAGGGTGGACGGAGGGGACAGGGTGGACGGAGGGGACAGGGTGGACAGGGGGGACAGACTGGACAG
>Ga0102593_1001160_pt1 | contig 28274 bp, 35 predicted proteins | sample AraplaCol_mMS_r2_2_FD_76862 | JGI IMG/M metagenome (GOLD analysis project Ga0102593, IMG submission 76862) | Arabidopsis root microbial communities from North Carolina, USA - plate scrape MF_Col_mMS_r2 (SPADES assembly) (version 2) | ecosystem: Host-associated > Plants > Roots > Endosphere...
CCCATGTGATGTTCTGCGCGCAAAACCCCAGTGAATGCGAGGCACGCGGTGGAGCTTCGGAAATTTCGCTGAATGAATTCGCGAACAAGCAGCTTCGATCGGTCAATGCCTCGGTCAACCGTTCGATTCGCCCGGTCAACGACAGCCAGGATCAGGGCGATGTCTGGCAGGTGAACGTGAAATCGGGTGACTGCGAGGATTTCGCGCTGACGAAGCGTGATCATCTCATTGCCATGGGCTGGTCGCCGAAGGCACTGCGGATTGCGGTGACCAAGACGCCTTACGGCGAAGGTCACGCGGTTCTGGTCGTCAAGACCGATCACGGCGATCTTGTGCTCGACAACCGCACGAATGCGATCAAGGGCTGGAAGGATACGGATCTTCGCTGGCTGATGATCCAGTCAGGCGATAACCCCCGCATATGGTACGAACTATAAGAAGTCACGTGCTTGAATTGATTTGCCAGTTTCCCATGGCGTAGTCGTTGGCGATGGTACCTATTCAATTGTTGTGCGCTGATGTGGAGAGTATCGAGTGGCGTTCGCTGTGCGAACCCTCTCAGCATGTTGCACTGATAAGGCAGCCATGGTCTCTACCATGATGGCTAACCTTTTGTGGATTTTTACCTTCTATCGTTGCATCGACGATTTACGCGAAATCTATGGCCTGATACCGCTCACTCCGTCTTAGGTTTCACGGCTCGGATCTAAGGCAGGCTACTGACAAGCTAAGCGAGTGGGATCGACATAGGTGAGAAAAGCGCCGCGAGTCGCCTCACGAAATATCTGCGCGGCCACGCCGTGAGGAGGAGTGACGATGCCAGTGTATTGGCTGCACACAATTACTACTTGTCTCGATCGATAATCACTTTTTTGGGCGCAGCGTGGGCGAAGTGAGTTTTCTTAGGAGGAGCTGAATGCGCAAGTCCAAATTTGCCTTCCACCTAGCACTGTTGATGTCATCGCCGATCGTAGCGACGGCCGAACCGTTGGAGAGCTTTCAGCTTAAAGACCATGTGGAGGTGAGCGGCCAGTCAATAGGATCGAGTCGACTTTATAAGGTTACGCCGACACTGGCAAAGACTGTCAGGTTCACAATAAACGGCGATAGTGCTTGTCGCTACGGACTGCAGAAGGGTGCTGTGCGAGACTTCCAGCCGCCAGAGGGTGATTTTCCGTTTGTTTTCTCCGACAAGGCAGCAGTCGGTGATGTCTACATCCTCTCATTCTCGCAGACGCGCCCCGCCTGGCTAGAAGGCAAGCCGTGTCTCTACTCATTCTCGGTTGCTTTGGACCCGGCGCCATCCGGCTGACAGACCGATCGCAAGTTGCCATCACCGAACCTATGACATGCTAATCAGCAGCCGGAATTACAGAAAGCGCCGCTCCAGTCGACGCTCTATATGAGCAATCGTCAGATCGTGGTGACCGCGACGCAGGATGCCGAAGGCAACATCATAGACGCCGCCCCACATCAACAGGCTCGTTAGCGTCGCGATGATCATCCACTGTATCCGCATACCGAGGATCATTAGCTTGCCATCGGGCAAATGACACCTTAAAATTTCGCAATCTCACGGATGAAGCGGGTCAGGCCATTGACAATATAGAGGTGGCACATCTCGGCGCTGTCTTAAAATGCTGTGCCAAACGTGCGGTGAAAGAAATGAGTTCCAATCGGGAAGAATGCGACCGATAAGCATGTTCCGATTGCCCTGATGAGCCCCGCATATCCGGTAGACGGCCGGTCAAAACACGTAAAGGCTGCGGCGCGTTTAAACATTACACGCTTAAGTCGATGATGAAGAGTGTCGACAAACCTCGCCATGATTTCCGGCTAGGGCCTTGGCAAAGAGTCCGCGCACTGCAAATACCAACAGCGTCTGTATGTTCCCTCTGCTTAAATACCCGATCGTAACTTTTGCGACCATTGAACGAGAATTTTTGTAAAGACCGAGGCATCGAAGTCAGCGTCAAACGTCGGAGGGCGGGACCTTGCTTTCGCCCGATGACGATTAGCATCCGTTGATCCAGCAGTATTACACCAACGGCGGCGGCGGTGCTGGCCATCCCACGAAGGCGCGCAAGATCCTGCCAGCGGCGGGCCACATGCTGTTCCCAAGCGGTACGTCGCCGGGCATCGACGTCGCTGTTTCGCCCGCATACTCGTACTCCAAGGCACGGTTGGGCGATCTTGGATCTAACGAGCAATGGCTCCACCTTGTGTTCGGCAAGGCCGGCACGTCCCAGCGCGAGTATGTGGACTACGCGCTCGTTGGTGGTCAGCCGCAAGGCCCTGACAGCACAATGCCGCTGTTCGAGGATTTCAAGAACACGCTTGCCCAGTTCATGTCGAAAACCCGACAGCTGTAATCGAATCCTTGAACTATGTCATCACTGGTACGCCGACGCAACGCTCTGCGTCGCCGAGCAATTCGGGAGGAACCCAGCTCTACGGCTACAACAGCGATACGAGCAACAACGGCCTCTCAAGCGCCAAAGCGTTGCCTGCAAAGATTTGGAATGAAGTGCTGACCGCAGATCAGATCGCGGTGGTGAATGCGGCTTATGCTTCCACCTTCGCTATCACGTTTGGCTGATCACCAGGCCTGGCGTTCGACCTTGTCGAAGAGCTCTTCTTCCGTAGGCTCGCGCTCGGCAAAGGTGCCGTCAGGCAACTGGCGGCGCATCTGCTCGCCGTGCCAGTGCCACTCGCTCAATGTCTCTGGAGTTTGTGTGAGCAAAGCAACCGCCCGCCGCCAGAACGAAGGCCGGTAACGCCGATTATCTGTGATTGCCATTTTGAACCTGAAACCTCAACCCTGAGCTTTGGGTATCAGGTTGCAGAATGCTCGTAAATCGTGCGGCGCAGCAAACGCCCAGAAAAAGTTCAGAAATCGTTAAAGGCCCCACCGCCCCATCATCTTCGGCGATGGAGTTGCCTGCCTTGTCGATTTTCACGAACTAAAGGCGGTCGTTAAAAGCTTCTGTTCTTGCTCCACGCGTTCAGGCGAGTAGCAAGCCTTCATCCATCCGTAGCTCATTGCTGTTCCGTGAAACTTTCCTAGGCCCTGTTGACAAAGTATGGCAGCCATATTTTGGCTGCGGCCAAAGCGAGGAATGCCGAGAATGATCTTTGGGTGTTATCGTATCTGGTGGCGACGCGGCGGAACTGCTTGAGCCTGTTGAACATTCTCTCAATGCGGTTGCGCTCCCTGTATGCATTGAAGTCACAGGGCGGAGGGCTTTTACGGTTTGCTTTCGGCGGAATTGCAGGCCTGATCCCGTGGATCAGCAGTTCCTCGCGCAGGAAATCGCCATCATAACCTTTGTCAGCGAGAAACAATTTCGGTTTGCCGACCGGCATTGTCAGCAGGTCTGGAACGGCACTGTAATCCGACGCTTCGCCACCCGCCAGGATGAAGCCGAGAGGGCGTCCCTGACCGTCTGCGCGGGCGTGGATTTTCGTCGTAAAGCCACCGCGTGATCGACCAAAAGCCTCCTTATGAGTCCCCCTTTTGCGCCCACCGCCTGCGAATGGCCGCGAACCGTGGTGCTGTCGATCATGTGCTGCCAGTCATCCGTCAGCCCCAGCTCAACAAGCGTCTCAAGGAGAGCGTCCCAAACGCCTTGTTCGGCCCAGCGGCGGAAGCGCACATAGACGGAGTTCCACTTGCCGTACCGCTCACGCATGTCGCGCCATGGACAGCCGACCCGCAGGACATGGAGCATGCCGTTAAGGAATTGCCGATTGTCGTAGGCTGGCCGCGACTTGCGTCCCCGTTCCGGCGGAAGAAGACCCTCGATCACGTACCATTCTTCATCGGTCAAATCGCCACGGGCCATTACCGCTCCTCGCAAAGAGCAGCTTTGAATCAGAGTTCAGCTCATTTGGGAATCGTTAGCGTTCAGCTTCGGTAGGCGGACGTACATTTTTGCGATGGCGGAAGTTGCAAGCGCGATTCTGCGAAATTCAGTCGCGCTTGAACCAGCGACAGCGGGCCGTTCGGACCACTGCGGACTAACTCAGGATCATGATCGTCTTGCCCATATCTTCCCAAAAACACACAGGGCAAATCTCGTAGCCGCCTCGCTCTGAAAGGGTCGCGCAATGGCAGCACGGGCACCGGTATGCTTGCCCTTGAACGGGAGGCTCAATGATGTTGCGAAACTGCATTGCGAGAAGTTCACCTCAGTCACAGACTTTGTCAACAGGACCTAGGAATTTGTCGACGGACCACTGGAGCAGGGCGCCTCGCCAGAGCATGCCTGATCCTTTGCTGCAGCCGAACTTGATGCATCGGAACTGGATGGCATCGGAGGGAGTACAGGCGAATCCAAAGTTCCGAAGCTTGCCGGCCAAAACAGCTGGATCGTCGGCTGACTCTCCTGCCACTTTCTCTACCCATCGTTCGAATTCATTGAGACGAAGGGGCGGTTGATCGTTAGCCAATGGCCTGCGGCGTACGCGGGGTTACACCACAGATCAAGGACCAGTAGTAAGTAGAATCGCTTGCGCAAGGGGAACTCCAGTGGAGTGCTCCCCGTTTCACCGGACAGGTCGGCTAGATTGATTTAGCCCTGATGAACTGCCGAGGGGAAGCCATCTTGAGCGCGGAATGTGGATGGATTTCGTTATAGTCCTCGATCCATCCATCGATGAACCGGAGCGCGGTTTCGGCGTCCGGTAATGCCGAGACTGTGGGCTGGCCACCGGCGTGAAGCAGGGTGTCAGATTGAGCGCCTGGGCAAATAGCCGAGTCTCCCGTGCTGTATAAGCCGAACCGTTGTCCGAGAGATGCTCGATAGCGTGCGGGGTTCGGGTTGCTGCGAACCGCTTTTCGAATGCCTCCAGCATCATGTCGCGCACGTCTGAGCCGGAAATGCCTGCATTGGCTACCGCCGTCCAGGCGATGATTTCCCGGTCGAAGGCGTCGATGATGAAGGCGAGACGAATGACCTCGCCATTCCAGCAGGCGAACTCCAGACCGTCCGAGCACCAGCGCAGATTGGAGCGCATGACCATGACCTAGCCATCGTGGAGGCGGCCCTTGCGAACGGCCGTGTGCTTCTCCAGCAGCATGGCGTGGTTGCCCATGATGCGGTGGACCCGTTTGGCGTTAACGACAGGCTTATCGGCGGCTCGCCTTTCGCGATTGACGAGCGCGGCGATCCGCCGATAGCCATAGGTTGGCCTTTGATCCACCAGCCTGCGGATGGCGGGCAGAAGCTCTACATCCCCGACCTTGTGGTATGGTCCACGCGGCTTTGATTTGCCCTTCAGCCGCTCGATGAGGTTGGAACGGGAGACACCCAGCGTGTCTGCGACAGTCTTCATCGCGAACCGTCCTTCGGCAACAAGATCGGCCGCGATATCCGTTTTTTTGAGTCCGCTTTGGAAAGGGCTTCGAAGAGGATTTCGACCTCCATCGTCTCGGCCGAGCATGCGCTCCAACTCGCGGACGCGATCCTCCAGCTTCTTTACTTCCGAATTGCCGACAACCGGCTCGTCAGAATCCACAGCTGCAGCACCTCCCTCACTCAAGAGCCTGCGCCACCGGTAAAGCAGATTGGGCGCGACGCCATGGCGGCGAGCCGTAGACGATACCGTCTCGCCTGGTTCGAAACTCTGCTCAATGATTGTCAGCTTTTGCTCGGTTGTCCACCGCCTCCGGCGAACATCACCCGTGAGCAATTCAACGTGTCGATACTCGTTAGACATAAGCCTGTCCTCAAGCCTGTGCTTGAGCCTTTCTGCTTATGCCGAGTGTCTGGTCGAAATGGGGGCAGTTCATCCAGATTTCCGCCGGAACTCATCTTACCATTGTCAATCTGTCACGTCGGTCGCGCGCATCAGCCTGCGATGGCCCACCGCCCTATCATCAGATGAGTTACTTGGAATGAGCTTTGGGTGCCTCATCTGACTTCTGGAGCGGACCTTTTCCGACAAGGACATGGTTCACTTCAGCACCTATCTCCAAATGGGGACATATATCCCGGTTAAACGATTGCCTCTCTTTGTCCCGAACCCCTTCCTCAACCAACTTTTTCGCTTCTGCGGTCGTCAGCCGCGCCTCTTTGTAGAGTCGGTCTAAACCTGCCTGGCTAAGTTGGTACCCGCAGGGCTTGGCATAAGCGATCAACGCGCTAAACAGCTCGACAGCATCCAATTGTTCTTTGTCCAACTGAGCCTGCGCAGCGTGTCCAATAGAGGTTGCAATCAAAACCCCGGTAAACCGTAACTTCCAATGACTCAATATCGCCCCCAATGTGCTCTCGCGGCAATGTACAATCTCTCAAGCGCGTTGCAATGAAAAGGCTAGCCGACCACACCACCGCCACATCATCATCGGGCGTCCGCCACTTGTTGCAGCCGGTGAAAAAGCCTCAGTGTGTTCCATCCTGCGAGAAGAACGAAGACTAGACCCGCAGCCGAATGCAGCGCTGGGTAAGTCATCATGTACTGCGCATCATCACATTGCTGGCCCGGTGCCTCCGAACAGCCTCGATCGGAATAATCGCTCCATGCAACGAGAGCCAACAGTCCGAAACCAAGGAACAACATCAAACCAATAACGCTCGCAAACGCGGCTACTACTAATACAACCGTTTGCTTGAAGTTACTCGGAGATTTGTCATTGTTCATCGACGGCCCCCTGGTTTCGCGCAACTACGGGTACAGCGATTCATCACATCCGCAAACCCCATCTCCCACTCATCATTTGAAGGCTGCTGAATTTGCGGAGTTTTCACCGTACACCCTCTCGGCCATGCCGTTTAGGAAATCAATGGGGTGGCGGACGGGCGAAGATGGTCAAGAATTTTGAGCGGCTTGCAATCTTAGCAACCGCATGCGTTCTTTCAGCTGTGACGTTCTCGCTTAGCGGCTGCTATGCCTATCCCGCAGTGTGGTCTAAATGCCCTCACTCTCAACATCTTGTGGTAGACGGGGAGTTCCGATGCGGGGAGCCTGAGCATCCCCCCACTCCAGCACAAGTGGAGATGCTTAAACAACGGCCACTCGTGGGCCCTTGAAAGAGGTTTGGAGCATCAGGGACAGGGACGGCTTCCCTACCTCCACTAAGCGTCCGGCGAAACCGCAATGCCGTTTTGGTCGTCTGAAAAGAGGGCCCTATCGATCATCAAGAACGTCCCAGCATATAGCGACTTCAAGCCGGAGCCTATTCCCTTGACTGTATTCATCGACCGGTGGCTGCCGGGCTTGCAAGCGGATGGCCTCTACTGCGGTCTTAACTGGTCAGGTGAGAGAGCAACGGGATACGATCTAGCTCCCATGAATTTGATGGCTCGATTGGCGGCTGCCGATCATCCGAAAAAAATCGTATCTTGAAGACTCGACGCGTTCACTTGGAGGCGGTGATGATCGCGTTTGGCATCTAGACTGGTGGACCTGAACGGAACGGGTGATCATATACGATCTGCTGCAACAATCGCCCACCGCTCCATCATCAAACGACGGCTTCAATTCGCGGTCGATGGCGGTTGCGGCTTCTGAGCCTCTTCGCTGCAACTCGACAGCTGAAGCCTTTTGCAGCTTACCAACGGGTCTTCATCGCGCGGTCCCATCGCGTTGCTGAACGTTGCTAAGAACGCTAGGTACGAGAAAATGATGATGCCGAGAATAGCGCCAAGCAAAATGAACCAACGGACGACCTTTGGATTGCTGTACCAAGGCGGCGGCGCGCGAAAGAGTTCATCGGTTCTCGCCTTGTCTTGAGTATTTGTCGCTTCTTCGACCATTCCCACTCTCAGCGCTAGAAAATTAGTGCAAGGTATACTGGGTCTAATCGGTTGTCATCAGCGGCAGCAACCCACCGCCCGTCATCATTTGCGTCGTAAACCGGTGACCGGCTATGAACTGCATAAGATGATCGGCCGATCGATTCTGCGAGGCGCTTGTGAACCGTTCTATCAAGTCACGGAAATTGCTGGTCCCTCTGCCCTTAGCTATTTTTATTTGTTCCTGGTTTCTACTCTGCGTTTCGTCGTTCATGATGGCCGGATTTTTCAATTTCGTTCCGTCTGCCGAGTGGTTGGCAGAGACAAATCTTCTCCGGACTATCGCCGGCGCCCTGTCTGCGGCGCTTTTTGTTTGGGTTTTTTGGAAAGGCGGCAGACGGCTTGGGGTGAGCAAACTGAAGCAAGTCGTCTTCACGGATCTCGAGACTGAGGTTCGATCCGGCCTCAAGAGCATTGACCTAGTCGTCACGTCGCTTGCGAACGAAACTCGGGCCTCCATCGCCGCGCTGTCGACGAACCTTGCCGAGCGCAACAAGCCGCAATGGCAGGCGCTGGGCGTGGCGCTAACGTTCGCGGCAATGCTGGACGGTCTGGCATACCTGCCGGTCCCCGAGGCGACCAGCGACCTCAGTTATCAGGTTGCAAATTGCGCATAAACCTTGCGGCGCAGCAAATGCCAGAAAAAGTTCAGAAATCGTTAAGACCCAACCGCCCCATCATAACGCGGGCGTTATGGACACTTCATAGCAAATGAAGATCGACACTATATTCCACAACACCGCCCACAGATGCAGTGCCTTCCGGCGCTGTGGCCATTTGCGCCCGGCGAGCAGGAGCCGCAAGGCTACGATGGTTTTGCTCTCGCCCCGAGAGCAAAAGGGGAGTGCGGTCATCCGCGCGCTTTTTTGACAGCGCTCCCCACCGTCTTCAGGTCCCCCCGGGGGGGCACCGGCCCCGCGCACCAGCGACTGTTGGGTGTGGCGTCGACTGGTCCAAAGCGGAGCCGGGGCGGGAATATGATACGGACGAGTTCACCCAGGCCAGTCGCCCACCGGCCTTAACCCTTCCGCCACACGCACAGGAAATTAAATAGATGAGAAGCGATCTGCTGCCGGACGCGAGACGGGCCAGGTGCGAGCAGGTTCCGCCAACTCTAAGCGCTTCACCTATTGTGGGAGGAAGGGCAGGGCCCGTCGATTTTTCAATGTACGTATCCCGGATACTATAATAGTCTTAGGCTAGGAACAGGACGCCTGCCTCGCGAGCGGCCTCGACTGCGTAGCGGCAATCTAAGTGAGATTCAGCGTCAATCAGGATGAGACTCGCGCCGGGGTGTGACGGAGTGAGGGCGTAGCCCGATCGAAGTCATACCCCGGCGTGGCGCAGATTTTCGGCGTCTCATGATCGCGGTCGGTTCGGTACATTTGCGGTTTTCTGGATTGGAGAACCAGTTTGTGCCGGGTCGCCATGTAACCGATCATCAGATGAGACTCTTCATGAAGTACCGACAAACGCATTCTGTAGAGGTCGCCGCGGCAAAAGCGTCGATCAGCCGAGCCACGGCATACCGCCTCGAGAAGGAGGTACAACTGCCATCTCAAAGCAAAGCGCCGCGTGGACGCCGCCGCCCTGATCCCTTGGAGCCAATCTTCGAGACTGAAGTCGTCCCGCTGCTGAAGGCCGCACCCGGCATCCGTGCCGTCGCCGTCTACAATGAGATGCTGCGCCGACATCCAGAACTCTCTGAAGGTATCCGCCGCACGCTTGAACGACGCATCCGGTCGTGGCGTGCTGTCAATGGCGAAGCGCAGGAGGTCATCTTCCGCCAAACGCACGAGCCAGGCCGACTGGGCCTTTCGGATTTTACCGATGCCAGCGGTCTTGGTGTGACCATCGCCGGCCAGCCACTTGATCACCTGTTCTATCACTTCCGGCTTGTCTGGTCGGGATTCGAACACGCTCATGTCATTCTCGGCGGGGAAAGCTTTGTCGCGCTGGCTGAAGGGCTTCAAAATGCGCTGTGGTCCGTAGGCGGTACGCCGCTCTATCATCGGAGCGACAGCCTGTCGGCGGCATTCCGCAACCTCGACGCCGATGCCAAGGTCGATCTCACCCACCGATACGATCAGCTTTGCTCCCATTATCGAATGACGCCGACGCGTAACAACAAAGGCGTCGCGCATGAGAACGGCTCAATCGAAAGCTCCCATGGCCATCTCAAGAACGCTGTTCATGATGCCCTGCTGATGCGGGGGACCAAGGAATTCGACGACCTCAGTTCTTACCGCGCCTTTGTCGACGAGATCGTCAGCCGTCGCAACGCTGCCCATGGCAAGCGCATTGATGCAGAGCGATCCCATCTGCAGGCGCTGCCCGAGCGCCGGACCACGGACTTCGAAGAGATTGTCGTTACGGTGTCCCGGACGGGCGGCTTCACCTTGCGCAAGGTCTTCTACACCGTGCCATCCCGCCTGATCGGCCACAGGCTGCGCGTACGCCTGTTCGACGATCGGCTGGATGTCTTTGTCGGCGGTACGCATCTGATGTCGTTGCGCCGCGGACGCGGCCACCCCGACGGGCGGCACGATCAGGTCGTCAACTACCACCACGTCATCCATTCCCTGCGCAAAAAGCCGATGGCGCTCCGCGGCCTCGTTTATCGCGACAAGCTCTTCCCGCGTCAGGAATATCGCAAGGCCTTCGAAGCCCTGACCGAACATCTTCCCGATAAGCAGGCTTGCAAGATCACCGTTGAGCTTCTGGCACTGGCGCATGACCGCGGCTGCGAACGCGAACTTGCCGAAGAATTGGCCAGGACACTCGATGCTGGTGACTTACCCAATCTGGCTGCCATGCGAGCGCTCTTCGGTCCGGACCCAGCCAAGCTGCCGACCGTTCATGTGCAACTCGCATCGCTTAACGGTTATGAGGTCCTGATCGGGACGGGAGAAGCTGCATGAAGAACGCCCACGTGATCGACGAAGCACGGCTCGCCATCATGCTCAACGAGCTCCGGCTGCCGACCATCAAAACGCTGTGGCCGCAATTTGCCGAGCAGGCGGACCGGGAAGGATGGCCGGCAGCTCGCTTTCTGTCGGCTATTGCCGAGCACGAGCTGGCAGAGCGTGCCAATCGCAGGATTGAACGGCATCTCGCCGAAGCGCACCTGCCGCCCGGAAAGACCTTGGACAGCTTCGCCTTTGACGCTGTACCCATGATCTCGAAGGCGCAGGTCATGGCAATTACCGCCGGCGACAGTTGGCTTGCCAAGGGAGCTAACATCCTCATGTTCGGTCCCCCCGGCGGAGGAAAGAGCCATCTTGCTGCTGCTATTGGCCTTGCGCTGATCGAGAACGGATGGCGGGTCCTGTTCACTCGGACCACCGATCTTGTGCAGAAGCTTCAGGTCGCCCGCAGGGAGCTGCAGCTTGAGTCTGCCATCGACAAACTCAACAAGTACGACTTGCTCATCCTCGATGACCTCGCCTACGTCACCAAAGACCAGGCGGAAACAAGCGTACTATTCGAGCTGATCTCGGCACGATACGAGCACCGGTCGATCCTGATCACCGCCAACCAGCCGTTCGGAGAGTGGAACCGGGTCTTTCCCGATCCTGCCATGACGCTCGCAGCAGTCGACCGGCTTGTGCACCATGCCACGATCTTCGAGATGAACGTCGAGAGTTACCGGCGCAGAACAGCATTGGAGGAAAAGCGCCAACGGGGCCGACCGGCTTCGTTTGCGACAATCAGAACCTCAGCACTGCCTGTCGCGGAGCGGCAATCAGAAAACGACGAAGAACTTGTCAGCGGCAATCAGCGTGATAACTTGATCCCGACCGCGACCTAAGAATCTCATCCAGATTGTCGCAACCGTCTCATCCTGATCGCCGCGCTATAAGGCGAGCAAGGCTGTTTAGCGAAAGTGTTCGGGATGGTCGCCTAGGGAACCTGATTAGTCGCATTGTACTCTATACCCGAAGGCGCGGATTGATTGGTGCTGGTCCCAGTTCCGATCGCTCAAGGCGGCGCGGGCGAGACCATTCCTTGCGGGCGTCTTCGCTTAGCGCGAGACCATGCCCGGGCCGGTCCGGGGCATAGGCGATGCCTTTGGAGATCTCGATCGGCTGTTCCACGAGACGATCGAAATTCTGGATCGAGTATTCCAGCCATTCGACTTCCGGAAGCGCGACGGCCATATGAACGCCAATCTCAAGGAAGGTGTTTTCCAAACTGACCGGGATGCCAAGCTCGGCGGCGAGCCAGCCGATCCGCATGACGTCGGTGACCTGGCCATGGACATTGAGCAGGTCGGTGCCGAAGTTTTCATCAGCAGCCGCTTGCCGGTAGCGTCCAGATATTCGCCGCTGTTGATCTGCGTCCAGTTAACGGCATGACGGAGCGTGCGAAGGCCCTCGAAATCGTGTCGCAGGATCGGCTCCTCAACCCACAGAAGTGCGTGGCCGGCATCGCGGATCGCTGTGAGTTTGACGAGCGCTTCCTTAGAATTCCAGGCTTCGTTCGGATCAATCATGATCTGCGACCCGGCTGGAACGACCTCCCTCAAGAGATCGAGACGACCCATGTCGCGCCGGAGGTCGGAGTGGCCGACCTTGATCTTGAACGCCTCATAGCCAAGGCCGGCCGCATGCGAAAACAACGCGCAGAAGGCGCGGTCGCTCAGATGGAAGTCCAAGCCACTGGCATAGGCGCGCACCCGGTCGCGACGGCTTCCCAAGGAGCTTGTGCAGCGGCAAGCCAGCCTCCTTGGCGGCAAGGTCCCACAGCGCTTGAAGGGCTTCATGAAACGGCAGCGAAAAGTCGCGCTGCTTTCGGCCGCGCGGGCCATTGACGCGAAGGACCAGGCCGATCGCCTCTGTCCGATGATGCCCGGCCAGACTTCATGCTTGAAGACCGCCTCTATTTCCGCCTGATCGGGAAGTGGGTGGAAGAGTGTCTGAATGAAGCCCAGTCCGATTTTCCCGCTTTCGCCGATAATTTCCAGCGCCGCGACGTTGACATCGTCAGCGCGGACCTGGCTGTCGCCGAACTTGTGCTTCGGTCCGATAGCGACTCTGATGGTTGACTGTCACGGTGACGGCCCGAGCTGCCAAACGCCGTTGATCCTGGCCACGCCAATCTTAAACTAACATTGCGTTAGATCACGTTCTCGGTCGTCACTGAAGCGCCAGTACGCAAGGCGTCGATAAACGCACGCAGGGCCGGAGCCATCTGGCGCTGCCGCGGATAGCAGATGAACAGGCCTGGGAAGGGTGCCGACCACGCCTCGAGTAGGGGAATCAGCCGGCCCGCGTGAATGTGATCTGCAACGGTGTCTTCAATCGGAAAGCCTATGCCGATCCCTTTGAGCGTCGCTGTCAGTGCGCTCTCCTTGTCGCTGAAGATCAAGGGACCGTCGACGGTAACGCTGAGCCAGGCTTCATTTTCGAAGAACTCCCAGGCGTAAGGTGTGACCCGGCCCGGCCAACGCCACCGAATACAGCGATGATTGACGAGGTCCCGCGGATGCGTGGGCCGTCCATGACGTTGGAGATAGCCCGGCGTTGCAACGGCAATCTGACGTAGCTCCGGCCCGAGCCGGACCGCAACCATGTCCTTCTCGATCACCTCACCGACCCGGAGCGCGACGTCGTAACGAGCGGCGACGATATCGATAACCTCATCGTCCAGCGTGATATCAAGCACGATTTCTGGATACCGATCGGTAAAGTCTTTCAGGATCGGATCGATGTGCTTCCGCGCTGCCGATCGGAATGTATGTACCCGAACGGTTCCGGCAGGCTTCTCGCCCGCCTGCTTGACTTGCGATACTGCACCGCCCAAGTCGAGCGCTGCGATCCGGGCGCGCTGAAAAAGGCTCTCGCCCACTTCGGTCAAGGACACGTTCCGCGTGGTACGGTGAAGCAGCCGCATGCCGAGGTGATCTTCGAGGTTGCGAACCATCTGGCTTAATGCAGAGGGCGAAACACCGAGCTGGTCAGCTGCTCGGCTGAAACTCAACTGTTCCGCCACTACGATGAAGGCGCGAAGCTGATTGTAATCCTGACTGTTCAGAAGAGCGGTCACGGCGTGCCTCTTTTTTTAGCTGAGCTAACAGCTCCTGTAATTTTATAGCGCATTATCAAGTTGGAGGCGGCGTGTCATCTTGCACCACTCACGTAAGGAGCAAAAAATGACGACTTGGCTTATCACAGGTATCTCGCGTGGACTGGGCAAGGCATTGGCGATGGCAGCGCTTGCTCAGGGCGACACCGTTGTCGGAACGGTTAGGACGGCTCCGATTTCCTTAGATTCTGAGAAGGGTACCCTGCACGTTCTAAACGTCGATCTCGCCGATGGCGCTGCCGCCGAAGCTGCGGTCAAAGAAGCCTTCCAGCGCTTCGGCCAGATCGATGTAATTGTAAACAACGCCGGATATGGTCTGCTCGGTGCTCTTGAACATGCGACCGACGCGGAAGTCGAACGACTTTTTGCCGTCGATGTCTTTGCGCCGTTCAAAATTATGCGGGCCGCCCTGCCTTATCTGCGTGACCAGGGATCGGGACACATCATCAACATAACATCGATTGCCGGCCGAGCGCCCTCGACGGGGTCCGCGCTTTATTCGGCCGCCAAATCGGCGCTGGAAGGCATGTCAGCCGCGCTTTCTCTGGAGGTGGCTTCACTCGGCATCAAGGTGACGGCGGTTGCTCCTGGCGCGTTCAGGACAGATTTCCTGTCGGCACATTCGATTCAAAGGAGTGGCGAGGCGCATGCGGCCTATGCCGGAACGATCGGAAAGAGCGATGCGGCCTTCGACGCAGCCGCCGGGCATCAATTGGGTGATCCACAGCGCGCTGCAAATGCGATCATGGCTCTGGTTCGGTCCGACAATCCACCGCTTCACCTGCTATTAGGCAGCGATGCGTTGCGTCGTATGCGTACCAAGCTCGATCAGGTCGTGGACGAAATCGATGCCTGGGAGACGACCACACTCAGCACGGACTATCCGGAGGACGGAAAATGAGTACGACACCCCAAGGTTGGGATCTTTCCGGCAAGGTTGCGGTCGTTACAGGGGCAGCACGCGGGATCGGGCTGGAAACGGTAAAGCTGCTGCGATCACGAGGTGCACGCATCATCGCCAGCGATATCAATTCAATGGTGAACGAGCTCGCTGGAGAGGACATCGCCTCATTCTGCGGTGATGTATCGGAGGAAGCCACCGCCATCCGAACAATTGCGCTGGCACTCCAGCGCTTCGGCAGCATCGATATCCTCGTCAACAACGCCGGGCGAACGATGAACAAGCCCGTGATCGAGATGAGCGTTGCAGACTGGGACGGCATTATGGCGACCAATGCCCGCGGTAATTTCCTGCATTCGCGGGAAGCGGTGAGAGCGATGATCGGCAAAGGTGGCGGCGCGATCGTCAATGTAGCGTCCATCGTTTCTGCAGTCGGCATGAAAGATACGGCCGTCTATGCCGCGTCCAAGGGCGCCATCGCTCAACTCACGAAGGTTGTTGCAGTCGAGTACGGTGATCGCGGCATCCGCGCCAATGCAGTCGCCCCTGGCGTCGTTGAAACCGACATCCTGGAAGGCATTGTCGAGAACAGCAAGGGCACGCTTGCGAGTTATGGTCACGCCCATCCGATCGGCCGAGTCGCGCAGCCGATCGATATAGCCGAGGTGATCGCATTCCTGGCTTCGCCGGCATCGTCCTTCATGACTGGTGCTCTCGTGATGGCGGATGGCGGTTACACAGCTCTTTAAGCAAAGGAAAGTCGTATGACAAAATCCATTCTGATCGTGGCCGCAGAACGCGGCCTGGGGCTTGGCCTTGCTGAGCAGTTCTTCGGCCGTGGCTGGAGTGTCGTCGGGACGGCTCGGCCAGGTAGTGGCGTTGATGAGCTCAGGAAAGTGGGGACAACCGACCCCGATCGCCTGACCGTTGCAACTATAGATGTGACCGACGCCGCGCATATCGGGCCGTTTCTGGCGTCGCTCGGAGATCGACGGTTCGATGTAGTCTTCATGAACGCCGGAATTTGGGGTGCGGAGCATCAGAGCGTTCTGGCGGCGACAGACGAGGAGTTCGCCGAGATCATGCTGACAAACACATTCGGGCCGATAAGGCTCGCCCGTCATCTTCTCAACCACCTCGCCATGCCCGGCGGCACACTGGCGTTCATGTCTTCGCACCGCGGCAGTATCACGATCAACCTCGAGGGTGGTCTTGAACTTTACCGGGCAAGCAAGGTTGCGTCAAACATGCTCGCGCGGGGAATTTATGCTGAAAATCAGAAGATGGGATTAACTGTGCTGTCCATACACCCGGGCTGGGTCAACACTGCCATGGGCACACTTGGCGGCACGGTGAAGGCGGAGATCGCGCTCGAACCCAGCATACGCGGTGTTGCCGATGTAGTTGAAAAGCATATGGGCTCCGGCGAAAATCTCTACCTTGACTACCAAGACAAACGTCTCGATTGGTGAACCACCCGGCGTGTTTTGAATGAAGACACGGCCTTCTCAGAAACACGCCAGACCTATTTACGTGTACAATTAAGATCGAGCAATGACTGCCTCCCCGCGCCCCAAGGTATAAACTGGGGCGTGCTCCCATGAGCTGAAATAGCCCTTGCGCATTCAATTTCGCTTCTAACTCGATCTTGGAAGAAGGCGACATTAAATGAGTCCCGCGAGAGGTACGCATCTTGCAACATTGCTTGGCCTCGGCGTCTCAGTGATTCCGAAGAGGGCGAAGCCTCAGGGAGATCATGAGATCATCCCTTTCTCGTCATCAGGCCAATCCCCAATCCTGAGATGCTGCGTACCATTGGCATTGTTCGACGGCGAAACGGATCGCTTCGCCCTGGTCGAATAGACGCTGTCGCCAAGGTGCTGGTCGTTTCGGCGCTCGAACCGCAAGCCCTCTCGGGGAGGCAGAGAAGGGCTATCCGGATCCGGTATCGGATCCATGCATGGGCTGTAAATGGTCGCGCGCTCGGTTCGCCTCTGTCAGATGGCTGATCAACGCGCGAAAAGCCGATGACGTTCTCCGGCGATTCGGGTAATAAAGGCTGAAACCTGGCAGGTCCGTAAGCCATTCCGCCAGAACCTCCTTGACGTTTCCAGTCCGAAGATCGCTTTCGACCTGAGAGCGAAGCAAAAACCCCAGGCCCAGCCCGTCGACAACAGCTGATCGAATAGCCGCGCCGTCGTCAAGGATCAGCGCTGGATGACCTTTATACTCGAAGTTTTGACGCCCCTTTGCGAACGGCCATCGGAACACCCGAGATGAAGTGACGTAGCGGTACAAGATACATCGATGTCCAGCCAGATCGTTTGGACTGCTGGGGACGGGATGGTCGGCAAAATAATGAGTCGAGCCGGCAATCACGACGGGCGTTGTCTTCGTTATGGATATGGCTACCATATCCTTATCGATGAGCGTCCCAAAGCGAATCCCGCCGTCAAAGCCTTCCGCGACTATGTCGCTCAGTCCCTCATTTGTCGAAATCTCGAGTGAGACCTGAGGGTAGCGTTGATAGAAGCTCTTTAGCGTTGGGCGGACCACGCTCTCGAAGGCGACCGGGATCATCGTAAGCCGGACGACGCCCGCAACGGCCTCCCTGGCGTCTTGCAACCTCGATAGTTCTTCGCTGAGGTCGCTCATCGCTGGACCGAGTATCTCCAGCAGTCGCCGTCCTGAATCGGTGGGAGCAACCTGTCGGGTGGTTCTTGCAAGTAGCGCTATTCCGATCTTTTGCTCGAGTTGGGCGACAGTGTAGCTGAGCGTGGACTGCGTGACCCCGAGTTCGGCTGCTGCCTCGGTGAAACTTCGGTGACGAGCAACGGCTTCAAAAACCGCCAAGTCTCGAAGAACATACCGGTCCATTTATCGATCCTCTCTATAGAGCTTTGCGAAACAAGATAGCTTATCGATATGTTACCAAACATGTAAGCTCCTGTCAGATCGCTGGTCCACTCCTGCGAGCCACGGACACAAAAGCCAGGTTCTTCCTGCGCCATCGAGCCATGACCCGGTGCATGGACGACGCTTATCTAAGAAAAGGAGAGAGCATGAAGGCAGCAGTTTATGATCACGAAGGCTCTCCAGACGTCCTGAAGTACAAGGATGTTTCCGATCCAACGGTAGGTCCCGACGACGTGCTGATAGCGGTGGAAGCAATATCGATAGAAGGCGGGGACTTGATTAATCGTCGTACATCGCCGCCTCCCCACCACTCCTGGATCGTTGGATACGCAGCTTCTGGACGGATTATTGAGGTAGGTGCGAACGTGGGAGATCGCAAAGTCGGAGACAGGGTAACTGCCTTCGACATGCAGGGATCGCATGCGGAACTCTGGGCGGTACCCGCAAGCCGCACATGGATGCTGCCATCGGGCGTCGATGCAGCGGCGGCCGCCGCATTACCGATCTCGTTTGGCACAGCTCATCATTGCCTTTTCGCCAGAGGCGTCCTACTGCCTGGCGAGACGGTTCTCATACAGGCAGCGGCCGGCGGAGTTGGCCTCGCAGCGGTTCAACTTGCAGCCAAAGCTGGAGCCACCGTGATTGCTGTCTCAAGTGGGCAGAAGCGGCTCAAGCAAATAGCAGCACTTGGCGCCGAGCACGTCCTCGATCGCTCGGTCTCTAACGTTGTCGAAGCCGTCAGCCGGATCACCAAAGACAAAGGGGTGGATCTTGTGATCGATCCTGTTGGGACCACCTTGCCCACTTCTGTCGCAATTTTGGCTCCCGAGGGACGTCTCGTGTTCGTTGGAAACGCCGGAGGCGGAAGCCTGACCATTGATCTATGGTCACCAATGCAATCAAATCAGACACTGCTGGGGGTTTTCATGGGTCCTCTTTTCGAGCGACCCCAAGTCCGGTCAAAGGTCGATGAAATGCTACGGGCGCTTCAAAACCGGGAGATCCAGGTGATGATCGAGCGAACGTTTCCGCTGGCGCAAGCGCGAAACGCTCATGCGTTCGCGGAGGAAGCAATGCCACTCGGCCGCATTATCATGGTACCGTGAACAGCGGCGACGCGGTGGACAGAACATTTGGCTCGCGTTGTTCGGGCTGATCCGCGTCGATTGCGTAACACGATCTTTCGCTGTGGGCCGTGTATCGCAATTGGAACGCCGTGGAGCATCGTTCAGGAGCAGGTTTCTCCCCTCGCGGCGGAAAGCCGTTGTGCAGCCCCTCAGGGCAGCTTAGTTCGTCCGGCGAACCAGCCCATCGTCCAATACTAACGTGAAGCCGCCGCACGCTCGATCATGGAATTAATCGCCCCTGCAACAGGAAAAGTGCGTAAGCTTTTGCGCGCTCGTGAAGTGCGGCCTGTAGGTCATCGACGAGGGGATTTGCTTGTGGCGACGTTCCACGGGGTGATCGGCGGCGAGCGCGTTTAGCTCAAGCTCGATATCAAACAGAGCGCCGATCCTTTTGGCGGCTTCAAGCAGCGAGGCGATGGTCAGCGTATAATTGCGCAGAAAAAATGCTTGTCAGTCGCAGCATCATCAGAAAGAGCTAGACCGAAGGTTCATGGAAAAGCTTCTTTGGATCGGTGATTTAGGGCGACGCGCAGACACTCATTGCAAACGCGCCTACAATTCATGTTTAGAAGGTCGTGGATATGTCCCATCAATGCAGTAAGTGCAACTCAGGCATGGAAGAGGGTTTTTTGCTTGAAAAGGGAGACCTCGGCATCTCGTCCCCAGAGACCTGGGTGGGCGGTAAGCCTGACAAACGCCTTATTTCTGGGGTGAGCCTCAAAGGCAAAACACTTTATGAAGTTGTGACTTACCGTTGCATTGCATGCGGTTACCTCGACTCTTATGCATTGTCTAAGCAATAGTCTTGGCACACGGCGCCAACGACCGGAATGATATGATCGCGAACGTTGGTGGGACAAGCACGGACTGCTGGCAGCCGTCCTCAACGAAATCGACACATTCTACGAGCGTCGCCTGGCGGAATCCCCCAAACCTCAGGGTATCCAGTTCTTTCGCGCTGGGCGACACCAATTTCATTCAGCGCACCTGTGCAGTCATACTCGCGACAGCTTTTTTGCTTCAGGCGATCGCTTTAAGCTCTTAATGCTGACGCGATTTCTACGCCATTCTGTGGCTCCTGATCGAACCCGATGGAAAGCTACACCCATTGCCCATTCGCTGACGGGGCAAGCAGCCTCGAGACGGCAAGCTATCGACTGTGATGCCTCAGCATAGAATTTAACCGAGAATCGAAATCTTCCCTTCCTGGAGGGGCGGGATCCTGCAGCTATTTTCCCCAGTCAAGCGGAATGCTTTCGCCACCATGATCGCAGCGCGTCGAGGAAATTTCGGTATCAGTTCCACGCCATCGGGCTTGCCGGGATGTGGAAATCCTTTAGCTTGTTACGCGAAATGCATATCGGAGAGAAGAAACTTATGCAGAGTTCTCGCAAAGGTCTGCTTGGCGCACTGGCTATGATAATCGCGGGCGTCGCCGCGTTTTTCGTCTTCCTCTATTTAACAGGACACGATCCCGACGAAAGTCCTCTAACGCTGGTCGAGTGGGTGATCGGCGGAATCTTGATCGCCCCGGGCTTCGGCTATCTCGTGAAGTGGAGGCGGGCGAGGCAGGGCTAGTTGTCCGACCAGTCCCTCGCAAATGAAATAGTGCGCGGCGAACGATCTGCCGGATAAGGCCATTGATGACACGTGACGAACTGAAGATCGTGCGTCGAGCGTACGCGAAGCAGATCACGGCCGCTCTCAACGTGGACGACGAACGGGTCGAGAAAGCCTTTGCCGAAGTTCCGCGCGAAGATTTCCTCGGCCCTGGCCCATGGCCTGTCTTTCGAATGAGGAAGGCTTACCTGCCGACCCCGACGGCCGATCCGGTCTACCTCTATACCGACGACATCATCGGCATCGATCCAATCCGCCATATCAACAACGGTCAGCCGTCCATCCACGCCTTCATGCTTTCGCAAGCGGCCCCGGGAGACGGGGAGCACATCGTGCATGTCGGTGCCGGCGCAGGCTACTACTCGGCGATCATGGCGAAGCTTGTCGACGTCTCCGGCAATGTGACCGCAGTCGAGTTCGAGCCCGATCTCGCCGCGCGTGCGGGAGCAAACCTTTCGTCCTATCAAAATGTTTCCGTGATTCATGGAGACGGCAGCTCGGTGGATTTCGATGCAGCCGACGTGATCTATGTGAATGCGGGGGCGACCAGGCCCGCGGATATCTGGCTGGATCGGCTGAAGGATGGCGGAAGGCTGATCCTGCCGCTGACGACCGATCTGGGCTTCACGAACAGCGATTGGAGCAACATGGATCGTCGCGGAGCGGTATTTCTCGTGACTAGGCAAGGCAGCGACTTCCATGCCCGATGGATTTCACCAGTGGCTATATACCCGTGTGCAGGAATGCGCGACGAACACTCGGAAAGGGTGCTCGCGGAGGCCTTCGAGAGTGGAGACCCGAGGAAGGTGGCGCGACTCCATCGTGGCGATCATACGCCGTCAGAAAAGACCTGGGTTCGCGGTGTCGGCTGGTCGCTAGCCTATTCCTAGCAGAGACAACGACGAGAGCGCAAAAGGCCGGGGCGAAATCGCACCGACCTTCTCAACATCGCTCTTCACAGCAGTGCCAGGTTATCCGTGGTCAAAAGTAGATTAGCAATAGCACTCACCAATGATACTGATGGGCTATATGTATCGGTAATTATGTTCGTTTCCGGTCTAAGGCCAGAAATCAGGCGGCGGCCACTCTCACTTTGGCCGCTCCGGAAGGGCTTGCCAAGTCGCGATTCCGGCGGTTGGCGGCCGTTTCTAAGTCCGTCGCGAACTCGTCTGTGCTCACCTTTTCCGCCCGCAATAGCGGGCGTATCGGTCAGGCTCCGGAGGCGGCCTGAATGGAATCCGACATTATCTCTATACCGCGGTTGATCTCCTCGTCTGAGACCGTCAGTGGCGGCGCGATGCGAAACACACCGCCCATTCCGGGCAATTTCACGATATTCATGCTCAGCCCCCGCCGCATCGCCTCTTCCATAATCTTGGCACCGAGTGCGAACCCGGGCGCTTTCGTCTGCTGATTCGCTACGATCTCCAGCCCCATCAGAAGGCCGCGACCGCGCACATCGCCCACACAGTCGAATCTTTGCTGAAGGGAGTTAAGTCCGGCCCGCAACCGTGCGCCACGCTCGATTGCGGCAGCGACAAGACCCTCGCGTTCGACAACGTCCAGGACAGTAACGCCGACTGCGGCCAGAAGCGGATCAGAGACATGCGTGGTGTAGAACAAATATCCCTTGTCGAAAGCCTTCTGCTCTATCGTCTCGGTCGTCATCACCGCAGCCAGCGGCAAGCCGGCACCGAGCGTTTTCGAGAGCGTCAGGATATCTGGAGTGATGCCATCCCTTTGAAACGCGAACATGTGTCCTGTTCTTCCCACGCCTGTCTGGGCTTCATCCAGAATGAGAAGCATACCCCGCTCCTCGCACTTTTGCTTGAGAGCGGCAAGGTATCCGACGGGAAGTTCCAGAATTCCACCGCTCGACAAAATTGGTTCGGCAATGAACGCCGCGAGATTTCCAGTCGTCTGATTATCGATGAGCGCGAACGCATCATCCAATTCGGTTTGCCAATCGTTCGTGCCATCCTGCTTTGCGAACCGAGGACGATAAGAGTTGGGTGCAGGGATTACCAGAGAACCTGCAGCCGTCGGCCCGTATCCACGACGCCCCGCGCTATAGGTCGCGGCGGCCGCGGCGCCCGTCATACCATGCCAGCTCTGCGCGAAGGCGACCACTTCATGTCCACCGGTCACAAGTTTGGCCATGCGGATGGCAGCCTCGTTGGATTCGGCTCCCGTCGTCAGCAACTGCACACGATCGAGACCTGGAGCGAGCGCCGCAAGACGTGACGCCAGTTCCACTACCGGACGTGAGAGCATGCCACTGAAGAGATGTGCGACCGAGCGCATCTGCCGATCGACTGTCGCTACGATGTCTGGATGAGTATGGCCGAGGAGGGCGCTCATCTGTCCCGATGTGAAGTCCAATATGGGGCGGTCGTCGGCGTCATAAACATAGCTTCCGTTCGCGCGCTCAACGATGATGCTCTCGAAGCTTGGCCCGTATCGCGTGAGGTGCCTGTTGGCTTGTTTCCAGAAGCTCTGTTCATTGTTGAGAGACACGGCTCTTTTCCTTCGTTTGGTACTGAGGCGAGAAACTATTTGGTGCTTCCTCTCCAGGCAAATTGATATTATTCGATTCTGATATCAGCAAAATCGATAGCCGTATGACCCTCGACCTTTCAGTCCTACGAAACTTCATCGTGGTCGCCCAATCGGGTTCCATAAGCGTGGCATCTCAGCAGGTGGGACGCACGCAGTCGGCATTGAGCATGCAGATGCAGCGCCTTGAAGACATGATCGGGCAGACCCTGCTCCATAGGAGCGGATCCGGTGTCCGCCTGACATCCGCAGGCGAAAAGCTGCTCATGCATGCGGAAGCCCTTCTTGCCCAGCATGACGAGTTGCTGGCAAATATGAGTGGGACCACTCTGCAGGGCTCCGTTAGTCTGGGCTGTCCGGAAGATTACTCCATCGCTTTCCTTCCCTCCATCCTGAAGGGCTTTTTCGAACGGCATCCGGACGTCGAACTACGGATGGTATGCGCGCCTACCACCGAGCTACGACCGATGCTGAGAAGAAGGCAGATCGATCTCGGGATCGTCTCGCTGTCAGAATTGGCCAGTCCGGAGATCGTGAGGCGAGAGGATTTCGTGTGGGTCGGAAATTCGCCCAGGCCGACAATCCTGGATCGACCCATCCTCCCGCTTGCCCTTTCGGCGCCTGCCACGCTCGACTACCGCGCGGCCTGCGACGTCATGGAGACGGCAAACCGCCGATACCGCGTCGCCTTTGCAAGCAACAGTCTCGCGGGCCTGACCGCAATCGCTCGGTCAGGTCACGCTATCAGCGTCTTCACGAGGACTGCTGTTCCACCGGATCTCTTCGTGGTCACGGACGGACTGCCAGCTCTTCCCACGATAGGATTGGCGGTGGAGTTCGGAGAGAACCGGCATTCAGTGATCGCGAAGGCTCTCGCCGAGCATATCCGCTCGACCCTCCCTCGCCTTTAGGGTGGGGACCTGCATGGGACGGAGTCCGGACAGGTTGGCTCGTCTCTTCGCTGAGCGGATCAACGCTGTCGCGGTGTAATCGGATCGCAGAACGGCAGGGTGCTGGCACGACGGATGGCCTGCGCCAGCCGGTCATTGGTTTCCTCAACCGTTGGAATCTGTCCATACTTTATTGCAGCCCTGCTGATGGTCTCGTCGATGACACGCATGGCCGCGACGACGGTGGCGGCGCACAGGCGTACCTCAAAGTCGGTCGGTGTCATATCGAGTCGAAAAGCAATTACGCGCGCCATCGCAAGCTCTGTCATTCGCGTTGCCATAAAGAATGGTTCCAGCAGTGCGGGCTCTTCATCCAGCCGGGCAATGAGGTGAACGACAAGCCTTCCGTCGTCGATTTCCTGGCGGTCGATTTTGCTGAAGTCGTAGGCAAGCCCCAAGAACCGCTCGACTGACATATCGAGAGGCCAGTTTTTCAGCTTTTCGGCAAAGCGCTGCGACGTCAGAGCAAATAACGGCTCGATGCAGCTTTCCTTGGTGCGGAAATAGCGCCAGAGGGTCCGCTTTGAGATGCGAGCTGCCTCGGCAATCTCGTCGCCGCTGGTCTCTGCGACGCCTTTCTCAAGGAACAAACGCGCGGCGCATCGCGCAACGTTGATATGTGCGTCCTCCGCCACCGTCCTGCTCATCGTGTCTTCTCCATCCGGACTTATCTCACGGTTATATGGCAACACGTGCCACATGACTAGGAGCTCATTCAGCCAGTAAGCTTGGCGAACAACATTTCCCCAAGTCACATTAATGACACTAAGTGACATTAATGCCTTTCCCTAGTTTCGAGGCTTCTATCATTTATCGCAAGGACCGCCGATGAAGAGCTCTACCGTCATCGCCGTGTCACTGTTCATGCAGATCAGCGGCGTTTCCGCTCAGACCTTGGAGGCAAAAGTGTCGGGAATCGAATACCCAAAAACCGAACGTGTTGACTTAATGGAGGAGCGTTTCGGAGTGACCATCGCTGACCCCTATCGATGGTTGGAAGACAGCCAGGGCACGGGCCGGGCCATCAGCGCATGGGTCGAAGCCCAGAACAAGGTCACGCGGCGCTATCTCGAAACGCTGCCCGGCCGAGATGTTTTCGAACAGCGCATCAAGGCTCTGTTCGAATACGAGCGCTACACAGTTCCCCGCAGACGGGGAGACAAGTACTTCTTCATGTTCAACAAGGGCCTTGAGAACCAGCCTGCCTTATATGTGCGCGAGGGCGCTTTTGGGCAGGCTCGGCTGCTGATCGACCCCAACGCCTGGACTGACGACAATGCCGATGCGATCGGCGAATGGAGCGTCTCCGACGACGGTCGTCATGTCGCTTTCAGCGTGCAGAAAGGTGGTACAGACTGGCGGACTATCCGCTTGCTGGATGTCGGGAGCGGCAACCAGCTTCAGGATGTCGTCGAATGGGCGCGCTTCACGCATATCAGCTGGGCTCCGGACAATTCAGGTTTCTTTTACTCGCGCATGCCGGAGCCGCCTCAAGGTGCGCCAGGCGCGGCTATCGCTCATCACGCGGTCTATTTTCATAGGCTGGGTACGGCTCAGGCTGAGGATCGGCTAATCTACTCCACGCCAGATCAAGCGGGCCTGTTACATGTCGCCAATCGCACTGACGGCGGCCGCTATCTCGCGATATCATCGACGCCGGGTACGAACGAAAATGCGCTCACCGTTGTCGATCTCCACACCGTTGACTGGAAAGCGCAGACGATCGTACCGCAGATGGAGGAAGAGTGGTCCGTCATCGGCAATGACGGCAGCAGGCTCATCCTTGTCACAACGGATGGCGCCGAACGCCGGCGCGTTGTCTCGCTTGACACGACCGAGGCCGGTCCTCAGCCCAAGGAAATCGTAGCGGAGGATGCAGCTAACGCCGTTCTAAATGACGCTGCCGTGATGGGCAGCGGGCTCTTCATTGCCTATCTCGTCGATGCCAAGACGGAAATTCGGCGCTTCAGCATGAGCGGTACACCTGAAGGGACGGTCGAGTTGCCCGGCATCGGGACCGCCGGCGGATTCCGGGGGCACCCGGGTGACAGAGAAGCGTTCTTCGGCTTTACGGCGTTCGACGCGCCGACCGCGGTCTATCAACACGACACACAGACCAATGCCGTTAAACCCTGGGCGGGCCCGAAAGCGTCCATCGATCCGGACGACATTCTGGTCGAACAACGGTTCTACCGCTCGAAGGACTGGACTGAGGTACCGATCTTTATCGTGCGCCGCAAGGATGTCACGATAGCTGCTCCGACCTTGCTGTATGGCTATGGTGGCTTCGGAATTCCTCAGGTCCCCTATTACAACCCAATCCAGCTCGCGTGGGTGGAGCAGGGCGGAGTATTGGCAATCGCCGGCATCCGGGGTGGCGGAGAATACGGCAGGGCCTGGCACCGAGCCGGACAGCTCGAGAAAAAGCAGAATGCATTCGACGACTTCATCGCCGCCGGAGAGTTCCTGAAAAGGAGCGGCATTACCTCATCGAATGGTCTGGCGATCCAGGGCGAATCCAACGGAGGTCTTCTGGTCGGGGCTGTCACGAACCAGCGGCCCGATCTATTCGACGTGGCGCTGCCCAGCGTCGGTGTCATGGACATGCTGCGCTTCGACAAGTTCACGGCCGGCGGTTTCTGGATCAGCGAGTTCGGTAATCCCTCGCAAGAGCGGCATTTCCGCAATCTCGTTGCCTACTCGCCCTACCATACGATCAGGCAGGGGGAGGACTATCCAGCCATCTTGGCGACGACAGCCGATGCCGACGACCGCGTCGTTCCGGCTCACACCTACAAATACATCGCCGCGCTGCAGGCCGCCGACCTCGGGGCGAAGCCGCGACTGGTCCGTGTCGAGACGCGTGCCGGGCATGGCGCCGGCATGCCACTCGACAAGGTCATCGCCCAGCATGCCGACATGTGGGCATTCGCTGCTCACTGGACAGGCCTCAAAATCAAGCAAGTGAAACCGACACCACCTGGAGAATAATGAGAATGACTACGCATAGCTCGACAATCAGGTCTCTGGCATCAATCTACGGCGGTGGCCTGATGTTGCTGGCGATGACAGGCTGCTCTGCGGCTGACGACGATCGCTACAGCGACAGCCGAGGCTGCTCCGGCAATCGCGACTACCGTGCCTGCATGCCGATGCAGCGCCACTACCGTGACCGCGAGCAGATCATGAACCAGGAAAAGGCGCTGATCAATGCGGAGCAAGCCAAGGAAAACCTGCGCATGCTCCGGGAGATCAGACGACGGCGCGGCGAGCAGTAAGGTGCGCGATCATTGATTATGGAATGGTCGTCCGGGGCTCTGAGATCACCGGGAGGGCCCTTAAAGGGGGCCGTCGTGCCCATCACTCACGAGCCTCGGCCCAGTGAGGATAGGTCACAAAAGCCGTCGTCGCACCCTCGCCCTCGGTCGTGATGGTGACGGATTGGCCCTTGGGCATGTAGACGATGTCGCCGGGTCCCGCGGTGAGCGTGCCATCGCTGGTCGACACGGACAATCGCCCTTCAAGGACGATCATGGTGTCGTCAACTGCCATCGTTTCGGTCAGCGACTGACCGGGAGCATACCGGCCATAGCCAATCGAGACCGGCCCACCATTTGTTTCGTCCACCAGGTTTCCGACATAAATGTCGGCATCCTGTCCCGGCGATTTGACGAGTTCTGCGTTTGAGATGCTGAACTTTTGAACCTTCATCCGCGACCTCCTGCGTTTTCAATTGAGGTAGCGCAAATTCCACACCCGCCAACTATAACTTTGGAGAAGACATGACAGAGAACAATTGCTGCGTATCAACGCCCGAGCAGCGCAAGTACCTTGAGATCCGCAATGCGGCAGAGCGTTCGATGTTAGACGAAGTCTTCAAGGCGATCGAGGCCGCGGCTGCCGAAGTCGCCGACGGGTTCAGGGAGGCCGGGCTGGAATTCGAGCCGACCAGCAGGGACTATTTCATGTTCACGGTTCAGCAGGTGACCTTCGTGCGCCTATGCGGCGGCGATCCCGAGACGCTGAAGGGCGGCGATCCAGAACTGGGTCAGCGAATTGTAAGCAATGGCCAGCATATCATCGACAACTATTGGCGAGGCGGCTGAAAAACCCTGTCAAGATTTCCAGCCTGTTGCACACATCCAATGGCCAACGAGGGTTGGTTCTGCGAAACAGTTTTCCCCATTCACGGAACTGAATGGATTACCGCCTGAACAGGATCAGCCGGTACGATCGGTTTTTCGAAAAACCGAGAAACGTTTGCGGCCATTGAAGACGGCGGCTCGGGAAGTGATGTGCAGCGCTGTTGCTCCTTGTT
>Ga0102593_1001165_pt1 | contig 28111 bp, 23 predicted proteins | sample AraplaCol_mMS_r2_2_FD_76862 | JGI IMG/M metagenome (GOLD analysis project Ga0102593, IMG submission 76862) | Arabidopsis root microbial communities from North Carolina, USA - plate scrape MF_Col_mMS_r2 (SPADES assembly) (version 2) | ecosystem: Host-associated > Plants > Roots > Endosphere...
CCCACCGGACGCTGGCGGATAACGCATCGCGCGGAGCGACTGGCTTCGTCGAAACGGTACAACACACAGAACTCCGGACGTCGTCCGGCGCTCCGCGTCCCTTTCCATCAGCTCACAGCCATTGGCGTGGGATCACACTCCCTTGCCCCCACCTGGCGGCTTCGCCGCCTGTCCGCCCCCGTAGGGGGCGGAGCCGCCTGCGCGAGGCTCTTCCCCCTCCGGGGGAAGACGACCGCGAAGCGGTCCGTAGGGGGCAAGTGATCCGGCCCAGAATCCTTGACATCCACGCCCCCTCATGCGCCTTTCCGCCCCTCGAAATTCACCGCGTTCCAAAGACTTTCCATGACATCGACGCACGCCTATCGCACCCATACCTGCGGCGCCCTGCGGGCTTCCGACACCGGAAACGCCGTCCGCCTGTCGGGCTGGATCCACCGCAAGCGCGACCACGGCGGCCTGGTCTTCATCGACCTGCGCGACCATTACGGCCTGACCCAGCTGGTGCTGCACCCCGAAACCCCGGGCTTCGACGTGGTCGAGCGCCTGCGCGCCGAGAGCGTGATCCGGGTGGACGGCGAGGTGATCGCCCGCGACGCCAGCGTCGTGAACCCCAACCTGCCGACCGGCGAGATCGAGCTGCGCGTCTCGGCCGTGGAAGTGCTGTCGACCGCCGACGAGCTGCCGCTGCCGGTCTTCGGCGAGCCGGACTATCCCGAGGAAATCCGCCTCAAGCACCGCTATCTCGACCTGCGCCGCGAGACCCTGCACAAGAACATCGTGCTGCGCTCGCGCGTGATCCAGTCGATCCGCTCGCGGATGTTCGCCCAGGGCTTCAACGAGTTCCAGACGCCGATCCTGACGGCCAGCTCGCCGGAAGGCGCGCGTGACTTCCTGGTGCCCTCGCGCCTGCATCCGGGCAAGTTCTACGCGCTGCCCCAGGCGCCCCAGCAGTTCAAGCAGCTGCTGATGGTCTCGGGCTTCGACCGCTACTTCCAGATCGCCCCATGCTTCCGCGACGAGGATCTGCGCGCCGACCGCTCGCTGGAATTCTACCAGCTGGACGTCGAGATGAGCTTCGTCACCCAGGAAGACGTGTTCGCGGCCATCGAGCCGGTGATGCACGGCGTGTTCGAGGAGTTCTCGAACGGCAAGCCGGTGTCGCCGATCGACGGCGAGCACACCTTCACCAACGACTTCGGCGTCAGCTCGACCCACAAGGGCTTCGAGCGCCTGACCTACGCCCAGTCGATGGCCTGGTACGGCAGCGACAAGCCGGACCTGCGCAACCCGATCAAGATGGCCGACGTCTCCGAGCACTTCCGCGACGGCGGCTTCGGCCTGTTCGCCAAGATCCTGGGCGCCGACGCCAAGAACAAGGTGTGGGCCATCCCCGCGCCGACCGGCGGCAGCCGCGCCTTCTGCGACCGCATGAACTCGTGGGCGCAGGGCGAAGGCCAGCCGGGCCTGGGCTACGTCTTCTGGTCGGAGGACCAGGGCGGCTGGGGCGGCCCGATCGCCAAGAACCTGGGCGAGCCGACGCAGGCGCTCATGGAGTCGCTGGGCCTGGGCTCGGGCGACGCGGCCTTCTTCGTGGCCGGCGACCCGGCCGTGTTCGCCAAGTTCGCCGGCCTGGCCCGCACCCGCGTCGGGACCGAGCTGAAGCTGGTGGCCGAGGAACAGTTCAAGTTCTGCTGGATCGTTGACTTCCCGATGTTCGAGTGGAACGAGGAGGAGAAGAAGGTCGATTTCTCGCACAACCCGTTCTCGATGCCGCAGGGCGGGCTGGAGGCCCTGGAGACCCAGGACCCGCTGACCATCCGCGCCTACCAGTACGACATCGTCTGCAACGGCTACGAGCTGTGCTCGGGCGCGATCCGGAACCACAAGCCCGAGATCATGCTCAAGGCTTTCGAGACCGCCGGCTACGGCGCCGAGGTGGTCGAGGAGCAGTTCGGCGGCATGCTGAACGCCTTCCGCTACGGCGCGCCGCCCCACGGCGGCCTGGCGCCCGGCATCGACCGGATCGTCATGCTGCTGGCCGAGCAGGTGGCCATCCGCGAGGTCATCGCCTTCCCGCTGAACCAGCAGGGCCAGGACCTCCTGATGAACGCCCCGGCCGAGGTCCTGGACAAGCAGTACAAGGAACTGCACATCCGCTCGGCCCCGCCCATCAAGGTGTAGGGCTGGCGGCGTCGCTCCCATACGAAGAGGCCCTCCGATCCCGGATCGGAGGGCCTTTTGCTTTCGGGGCTTCGAAGGCCGCTCAGTACTTCGGCGGCTTGGGGGGCTTCGGCGGCTTGGGCGGGACCGGCGGCGGGTTGGCGGCCAGGCGGGCGGCGGCCTCGATCTCGGCGCGGTGGGCTTCGACCTCGGCCCGCGCGGCCTCGGCCTGGGCGCGCTCGAAGCTGGGGCTGATGCGGATGCGCATGTTGCCGCCCGAGCAGTTGCGGACGCTCAGGCCCCGCGGCAGGCGGGTGGCGCCGTCGCCGCAGGCCTCGTCCAGCTGGTCCTGGTCCAGGCCGCGGGCGTTGGACAGGTCGGCGCCGCTGAGGCTGGCGCCCGACAGGTCGGCGCCCCGGAAGTCGGCGCCGTTGAAGATCGCGCCGCGCAGGGTCGAGCCGGTGAACTCGGCGTCCTTGAAGCTGGCGCGCTCGAAATTGCCGCCGCTCAGGTTGCTGGCGTTCAGCTCGGCCGAGGCGAAGTTGGCGCCCTTGGCGTTGACGCCCTGCAGGTTGGCGCCGACCACCTCGCTGCTGGACAGGTTGGCGCGCTCCAGGTTGGCGCCCTGGAAGCTGGCGCCGTGCAGTTCGCTGCTGGACAGGTCGACCCGCGACAGGTCGGCGCCGATGAAGTTGGCCCCGCTGCTCTCGATGCCCGACAGGCGGGCGTCGGTGAAGATGGCGTGCGAGAAGCCCGCGCCGCGCATCTCGGCCCCGCGCAGGTCGGCCCGCGACAGGTCCGCGCCGGTGAAGTTGGAGCCGAAGAAGCTGGCGCCGCGCAGGTCGGCGCCGATCAGGTTGGCCTTGGCGTAATTGGCGCCGGTGAAGCGGGCGCCGGTCAGCTTGCGGCCCGACAGCTCGCAGTTCACGCAGGCGCCGCCCAGCGAGATCATCCGGGCCACGTCCTTGTCCTCGACGCCGGCATAGGCCTGGTGAGCCACGGCCGACAGGGCGAGGGACAGAGCGGCGACAGCGATCCGCAAGCGGGACATCAAAACCTCCAGACCGGTCAAGATAAGCGACCGTGTGGGTTACGATTTGGGGCCCACGACGCTCAAGCGCCACTTAAATCGCGGTAATGACGGAAGTTTAACGGCAGGAGGGCACGGAAAACCCATGCGGCAAACGGGTGGACGGATCGCCGCAGGCCCGGTTCAGCTGGCCCTGGGTCAGGCCGACGGCGCGGTCCATCTCGGCTCCGGACAGGTTCGCGCCGGTCAGGGTGGCGCCCCGGAAGTTGGCCCCCTGCAGATAGGCGCCGACCAGGCTGGCGTTGGTCAGGTTGGCCCCGGCGAAGCTGGCCCCGCCGAACACGCCGCCGTAGAAATTGACGTCGCGCAGGTCGCCGCCGGCGAAGCTGGTCCGGTTCATCTCGGCCAGGCTGAGATCGGCCTGGCGCAGGCGGGCGCCGGCCAGGTTGCGGCCCTTCAGCACCTTGCCCGACAGATCGGCCTGGAAGAGGTTGCAGCGCGGGCAGTTGGCGCCGGCCCGGACATTGGCGATCTGTCCGGCGTTCTGCGCCGAGGCGGGCGCGGCCAGGGCCAGCAGGCCGGCGGCGGCGAGGATCGGGAGCAGCGGTTTCATTCTGGCGCGCGTCTTTCGGCGGAAACGTCGATCAAACATGGCCTTGCAAGCTTAAGGCCAGGCAAACGACGGCGGGCCACGTCAGCCCGCGTCGCTCTCGCCTTGCGGTCCGCCGTTGGCCTGGGTCCCGCAGCTGTCGCAGACCACCAGCCCGCCCTTGCGGCTGAGGGCCAGGTCGCCGCAGGCCGGGCAGACGTCGCCACTGGCCCCCGCCGGACGCGGTTGCTCGTCGCGGCGGCCGCCGAACGGCAGGAACACCAGGTTGTCGGGCGCCGCGCCGCGCGAGAAGCCCCTGGAGATGAACTTGCTGGCGGGCAGGGGCTCGGCCTCGGCCGCGCCGTCCTCCACGCCTTCGCCCCGGCCTAGGCCGTCGGCGTTGAACTCGCCCGGATCGGCGTTGGCCAGGTCGTCGCGCCCCAGATACGAAACGCCCAGCTCGCGGAAGATGTAGTCGAGGATCGAGGTCGCCGACTTGATCGAGTCGTTGCCCGTCACCGGACCGGCCGGCTCGAACTTCGTGAAGACATAGGCGTCGACGAACTCGTCCAGAGGCACGCCGTGCTGCAGGCCCAGCGACACGGCGATGGCGAAGTTGTTCATCAGGCTGCGGAAGGCGGCGCCCTCCTTGTGCATGTCGATGAAGATCTCGCCGACCTCGCCGTCCTCGTATTCGCCGGTGTGCAGATAGACCTTGTGGCCGCCGACCGCGGCCTTCTGGATATAGCCCTTGCGGCGGTCGGGCAGCTTGCGGCGAGCGCGGCCGCCGCGTTCCACGACCCGCTCGACCACGCGTTCAACGATCCGTTCCTTGACCTGCACCGGCGGGGCCTCGGCGGCGGGCGCCTCGGCTTCGGGCTCGGGCAGGGACAGGGCGAAGCCCGGGGGCGGGGCGGCGCGGTTCAGGCGCAGGGCGCGGACCCCGGCGCGGGCCGCGGCGGCCTGCAGGCGGGCGGCGTCGGCGGGGCGAGCGTCGAACGGCGTGTCCAGCACGGCCGGGACCGCTAGGCAGGTGAAGGTCTCGACCGCGGCGATCATCGCCAGGCGATCGGCCAAGGCCGGCGTCTCGAGGGCGGCGAACAGCGCGCGCAGTTCGCCTTCCAAGGCCTCGCAGTCCGACAGCCGGCGCGCGCCGAGGGCGTGGCGCTCAGCCGCCTCGATCTCGGCCTCGGAGAAGCCGGCGAAGGCCAGGGTGTCGAACTCGGGATCGGCCAGGGCCTCGGCGGGGACGCCCAGCACGTCGCTGAGGAAGCCGGCCCCGATCACGGAAGGAGCGAAGGCGGCGCGCAGGCTGGCGGCGTGGCGCAGGGCGTCCTCGGCCTGCTCGATCTCGTGGGCGGTGAAGCCGCGGACCTGCAGGACCATGTGGTCGATCGCCGGGGATTCCGCCAGCGAACCATGGCCCATGGCGTGGCGGCGGGCGGCGTCGAAGTCGGCGCCGGCCTCGTTCAGGCAGGTGTGGGCCGCGGCGCTGAAGATCGGGACCAGCAGGCCGTCGGCGGTCTGGGCGGTCGAGATCGGCGCGGCGCCGGCCGCGTGGCCCAGGGCCTTGCCGCCCAGGCGCAGGGCGGCCTCGGGATCGGCGAACGCGGCGACCAGGCGCGACGAGCGCAGGCCGTGCTTGCGGGCCAGGCCGTGGGCGACGGCCAGAGCGGCGGCGGCCTCCGAAGCCAGCGGCGAGCGCAGGGCGGCGGCGCGCACGCGGCGCTCGGCCAGGCCGCGCAGGACGCCCTGACGTTCCTGGGTGAAGGCGGCATCGGCGCCCAGGGCCGCGGCGGTCTCGGCGCTGGCGCTCATCGCCGCGCCGACCGTCAGCGCCCACAGGGCCGAGGCGGCGTCGCGCCCGGCGTCGCCGACGGCCGAAAGGCCTTGGACCAGCAGCCAGTTGCCGACCCCGGCCAGGCCGATCTCGGCCGGACGGTCGCCGCGCTCGATCTCCAGGGCTGTGGCCCACAGGCCCACCACCTGGTTGAAGCCGGCGGAGTCGAAAGCATCGTCGTGCTGGAAGGCAGTGACGTCGATGGCGGCGCGGACCGGCGCGTCCTTGGCCAGGGCGTCGGCGTCCTCGGGCGACAGGGCCAGGATCAGGGCGCTGGTCTCCCAGCCGATCTGGGCCGCGAAGCTGGCGGCCTCGTCGACCGCCGCCACGCCTTGGCGCGAGGCCGTGGCGACCAGCGGCGAGGGCGCGCTCGCGTCGGCGTCGATCAGCCCCGTGCGCGGCGCGCCGGTCAGGGCGATCGCGTCCAGGATCATCCGGTCGTCGGCGCCCAGGTCCCGGGCCCAGCGCGCGGCGCGGCCCAGGGCGCTGTTCTTGGTCGGGTCGGCGCAAGCCTTGGCGTCGCCGTGGCAGCGCTGGACGGCGTCGCCGACCTGGGCCAGGGCCGCGTCGAGGCGCGCGGCGGCCTTGGCCGCCAGCCGGGCCGAACGCCAGCGGGCCAGATGCGTTTCGACAGCGGGCTTGAACTCGATCTCGGCGATATCGGGCAGGCGCTGGGCCGCGGCCGGCGTTCCGACCGGCGAGGCCACGCCCGTCAGCATGGTGGCCAGCAGGGCGTCGCGGAAGGCGTCGGCGTCGGCGGCGTCGCCGAACACGCCGTCCGAAAGGCCCGTCTTGGCCACGGCGTCGGCGTAGCGGGCCGGACCGCCGCCCAGCGGGGCCTCAGGGTCGAAGATCCCGTCGTTGCGTTCGGCGGCCCAATCCAGCCAGGCCTCGACCCGGGCGTCGGTCCAGTCTTCCGGGGCCAGCACCTCGACGACGGCGTTCGGGCGCTCGATCTCGCGCGGCGCGACGCGCGGAGCGGAGGCGGGGTGTCGGGACTGGATGCGCATGGGCGATTCCGCGGCCTGGGCGCCCGGGTGCGCCAAGAATTAGCCATCCTAGATCGTCGAACAACGGCCTTCAATAGATGTGGGGTGCCCGAAGACCGTGATCCACAAGATGTTGAAACTGGAACGTGTCGCCCGATGCTGGACGCTGGAAGGCCGCCGACCTATAGTCCGGCCGCTTCGCAACGCCTCGGCGTTGCCTGGAAACCCTCCCAGTTTGGGACCTTTGCGAGATTGGTGCTGACGCGGTGCTGAAAGCGATCTTCACGTGGTGGAACGGCGCGACTATCGGTCAGCGCTTCCACATTAGCCGTCGTGGCGTGTTCGTGGGCCAGGACGACTACGGCAACCGCTACTACGAGGCGCGGGACAACAAGGACAGCTACGACGCCCGCAAGCGTCGCTGGGTGATCTACGACGGCTACGCCGAGGCCTCCAAGGTGCCGCCCGAATGGAGCGGCTGGCTGCACTATACGTTCGACGAGCCGCCGACCACGGCGCCGCTGAAGCGTCGCGCCTGGGAGAAGGACCACCATCCCAACCTGACCGGCACGATCTACGCCTGGCGTCCGAAGGGCTCGCTGGCCCGGGGCGGCGAGCGCGCGGTCGCCACCAGCGACTACAAGCCCTGGTCGCCCGAATAGGATGACGATCCGGCGGTCCCTGACGGGCGTGACGGCGGCGGCCCTGGCCGCCTCGCTGATCGGCGGCGGCGCCTGGGCGCTGCAAAACGCGCCGCAACAGCCGCCGGCCGCCCAGACCGCTCCGGTCGCGCCCACGCCCCGTCAGCCGACGGGTCCCGGGGCCCAGCCGATCGTCCAGAAGCCCGGCGTGGCCACGACGACCTCGGCCCCGCCGCCGGCTGCGACGACCGCGCCGGCCCAGCCCCAGCCTCAGGCGCAAACCCCGGCCCAGCCCGCGCCGGCCGCCAAGCCCGCGCCGACCGAACCTGAAAAACCGGCCGAGCCGCTCAAGCGCGCCCGGTCGTCCGTCGCCATCCTCCAGGCCCTGGACAAGGTGACGACCGAGACGATGCGGTTCGAGGCCCCGGTCGGCCAGCCGATCCGCTACAAGACCCTGGTGTTCACAGTCCGCGCCTGCGAGACGACCGCGCCCGACGAGGACGCCCCCGACTCGATCGCCTACGTCACCGTCGACACCCAGCCCAAGGCGCTGCCGGGCCGCGTGGCGCCGCCCGGGCGTCAGATCTTCAAGGGCTGGATGTACGCCAACTCGCCGGGCCTGAACCCGCTCGAGCATCCGGTCTATGACGCCTGGCTGATCGCCTGCAAGACCTCGGCCCCGGTCGCGCCGGCCGCCAACCGATAGAAGTCGGCCTGGGCCGTCCAGGCCCGGCCCAGCCGGCGACGATAGTCGGCGCGCGTGATCTCCATCGTTCCGAACTGTTCGAGGTGCTCGGTGATGAACTGGGTGTCCAGCAGCCGGTAATCGCCGGCGATCAGCCGTCCGGCCAGATGGACCAGGGCCACCTTGCTGGCGTCGCGGCGGGTCGAGAACATGCTCTCGCCGAAGAAGCAGGCCCCGAACGCCACGCCGTAGAGGCCGCCGACCAATTCTTCGCCGTCCCAGCATTCGACGCTGTGCGCCAGGCCGCGCGCGAACAACTGGCCATAGAGGCGCTGGATCGGCGTGTTGATCCAGGTCTCCAGCCGCCCGGGGCGCGCGGCGGCGCAGGCCTCGACCACGGCGTCGAAGGCGGTGTCGATGCGGACCTCGAACGGTTCGGCCCGGACGGTGCGGGCGAGTCGGCGCGGGACGTGCACGCCGTCCAGCGGCAGCACGCCCCGGCGCTCGGGGTCGATCAGGAAGATGCTCTCGTCCTGGCGGGCGTCCGCCATGGGAAAGACGCCGCGCTCGTAGCAGGCGATGAGATCATCGACCGTGAAGGCGTCGTCCATGGCGATCCCAGACGTTGAGCCTTAGCCCTGCGCCTTGATCCAGCGCTCCAGCCAGTGGATGTCGTAATCGCCGGCCAGGATATCGGGTTGCACCAGCAGGTCCTGGAACAGCGGGATCGTGGTCTCGATGCCGCCCACGACCATCTCGCCCAGACAGCGGCGCAGGCGCGCGATGCACTCCTCGCGGTCGCGACCGTGGACGATCAGCTTGCCGATCAGGCTGTCGTAATAGGGCGGGATCGCGTAGCCGGTGTAGATCGCCGAATCCAGTCGGACGCCCAGGCCGCCGGGGGCGTGGAAGTCGGTGATGGTGCCGGGCGAAGGCGTGAAGGTCCGCGCGTTCTCGGCGTTGATCCGGCACTCGATGGCGTGGCCTTCGAACACCACGTCGTCCTGGGTGAACGACAGCGGCAGGCCGGCGGCGATACGGATCTGCTCGCGCACCAGGTCGATGCCGGTGATGGCCTCGGTGACCGGGTGTTCGACCTGCAGGCGGGTGTTCATCTCGATGAAGAAGAACTCGCCGTTCTCCCACAGGAACTCGATGGTGCCGACGCCGAGGTAGCCGATGGCCTTGACCGCATCGACGACGATCTTGCCGATCTTGGCGCGGTCCGCCGCGCCCAGGGCGGGCGAGGGGGCTTCTTCCAGCACCTTCTGGTGGCGGCGCTGCAGCGAGCAGTCGCGTTCGCCCAGGTGCACCACGTTGCCGTGGCTGTCGGCGATGACCTGCAGCTCGATGTGGCGCGGCTTCTGGAGGTAGCGCTCCATGTAGACCGTGTCGTCGCCGAACGCCGCGCGGGCTTCCGAACGGGCGGTCGAGACCGCCTCGGCCAGGTCCTCGCGGGTCTGGGCGACCTTCATGCCGCGACCGCCGCCGCCCGAGGCGGCCTTGATCAGCACCGGGAAGCCGATGCGCTCGGCGGCCTCGAAGGCCTCTTCCTCGGTGGACACGCCGCCGTCCGAGCCGGGGACGACGGGGATGCCGGCGTCCTTCACGGCCTGCTTGGCGGTGATCTTGTCGCCCATCATCCGGATGTGTTCCGGCTTGGGGCCGATGAAGGTGTAGCCGTGCGCGCCGACGATCTCGGCGAAGCGGGCGTTTTCGGACAGGAAGCCGTAACCCGGGTGGATCGCCTGGGCGCCGGTGATCTCGGCGGCCGCGATGATCGACGGGATGTTCAGATACGACTTGGCGGCCGAGGCGGGGCCGATGCAGACGCTTTCGTCCGCCAGGCGCACCCACATGGAATTGGCGTCGGCTTCGGAGTGCACGGCCACGGTGGCGATGCCCATTTCCTTGCAGGCGCGGTGAACCCGGAGCGCGATCTCGCCCCGGTTCGCGATGAGGATCTTGTCGAACATGAGCGTTACTCGATGACGACGAGCGGCTCGCCGAACTCGACGGGCTGGGCGTCGGCGACCAGGATCTCGACGATCTTGCCGGCCTTCGGGGCCGAGATCGGGTTCATGGTCTTCATGGCCTCGACGATCAGCAGCGTCTGGCCAGCCGCGACGGTGTCGCCGACCTTGATGAAGGCGTCCGCGCCCGGCTGGGGCGACAGGTAGGCGGTGCCGACCATCGGCGACTTGACCGCGTCGCCGCGAACGGCGGCGGCCGGAGCGGCGGCTTCAGCGGCGGGGGCGGGCGCGGCGGCGACCAGAGCCGGCGCGGCCACGGCCTGCGGGGCGGCGACATAGGTGGTCTGGGCGGCGGCGACGGTCAATTCACGGGCCACGCGGATCTTCAGGCCGGCGTGCTCGACCTCGATCTCGGACAGGCCGGTGTCCTTCAGGATGTCGGCCAGCTTGCGGACCAGGCGGGCGTCGATCGACGGGGTCTCGACCGGATCGGCGGGGGCCTTGGGATTGGACATGGAAGCTTACCTTGCTGTCTTCTGAAGCCGGGGTCGCCGGCTAGTTCGCGCCGATCAGGCCGGCTGCGGCCTCGATCGCCAGTTCATAGCTCGCCGCGCCGAAGCCGGAGACCAGTCCGGTCGCCGCGAGCGAAACGAAGGTGTGGCGGCGGAAATCCTCACGCGCCGCCGGGTTGGACAGGTGACACTCGATGACCGGAATCTTCAAGGTCTTCAGAGCGTCGAGCAGAGCGATCGACGTGTGGCCGTAGCCCGCCGGATTGATCACCAACGCGCAGGCCTCCGTCCGGGCTTCCTGGACCCAGTCGATCAGCACGCCTTCGTGATTGCTCTGCCGGAAGACGACGGAAAGGCCCCGAGCGGCCGCCCGCGCTTCGCAGCGCGCACGGACATCGTCGAGCGTGTCCTTGCCGTAGATCTCGGGCTCGCGCGTTCCCAACAGGTTGAGGTTGGGCCCGCTCAGCACATGGATGGGTTTTGCCATTCGGCTCCGCCGTCGATTCCGGGAGGTCTTGTATAGCCGGTTCCCTCGCGTCACAAGCAGGGCTCGCTTCGGAGGTGACATGAAGCTTCTCTTGAACGGCGAGGAACGCGACATCGCCGACATCGTCAGCATCGCGGACCTGGTCGCGACCCTGGGCCTGGACGCCCGCAAGGTGGCGGTCGAGCGCAATCTCGAGATCGCGCCGCGCTCGACCTATGGCGATACGATCCTGGCCGACGGCGATCGGATCGAGATCGTGACCTTCATCGGCGGCGGCTAAGGGGTCTCCCGGGGTTTGAAACCCCGCCCTCGCGAGCGTACATGCAGGCCATGAACGCGCACGTCCCCCCCGAATCCGCCGTCCCCGCCGATGAGGCGCAAGACACCTGGACCGTCGCCGGCCGCACCTTCCGCTCGCGGCTGATCGTCGGCACCGGCAAGTACAAGGACTACGCCACCAACGCCGCCGCGGCGAAGGCGGCGGGCGCCGAGATCGTCACCGTGGCCGTGCGCCGGGTGAACCTGACCGACCCGACCCAGCCGCTGCTGGTCGACTTCGTCAAACCGACCGAATTCACGTTCCTGCCGAACACGGCGGGGTGCTTCACCGGCGAGGACGCGGTGCGCACCCTGCGTCTGGCCCGCGAGGCCGGCGGCTGGGACCTGGTGAAGCTGGAAGTGCTCAGCGATCCCAAGACCCTTTATCCCGACATGGAAGAGACCCTGCGCTCGCTGAAGCTGCTGGTCGCCGAGGGCTTCCAGGTGATGGTCTACTGCTCGGACGACCCTGTCTACGCCCGGAAGCTGGAAGAGGCCGGCGCGGTGGCGATCATGCCGCTGGGCGCGCCGATCGGCTCGGGCCTGGGCATCCAGAACCGCGTGAACCTGCGGATCATCGTCGAGAACGCCAAGGTCCCGGTCCTGGTCGATGCGGGCGTGGGCACGGCCTCGGACGCGGCGATCGGCATGGAACTGGGCTGCGACGCCATCCTGATGAACACCGCCATCGCCGAGGCCAAGGACCCGATCCGGATGGCCCGCGCCATGAAGCACGCGGTGATCGCCGGCCGCGAGGCGTACCTCGCGGGCCGGATGCAGAAGCGGCTCTACGCCGACCCCAGCTCGCCGCTGGCCGGCCTGATCTAAACCGGAGCCGAGGCCTTCTTGGCCTTGGCCGCCCGGGCCTGGTCGATGGCCAGGTTCAGGGCGTGCATGTCGGCGCCGGGGATCATCGTGTCGCCGACGAAGAAGGCGGGCGTGCCTTCGATGGCCAGGGCCTCGGCCAGGGCGTGGGTGTCGGCCAGATGCTGGGTGACGGCCTCGGATTCGCCGACCGCGCGGGCCTTGGTCAGGTTGATGCCCATCGCCTGGGCGATGCGCATGACGGCGGCGGCGTCGAGGCTCTTCTCGGCCATCAGGCGCTTGTGCAGCTCGATCGTCTTGCCCTGGTCCTTGGCGCCCAGGACCAGGCGGGCGGCGGTCTCGGAATCGTGGCCGAAGATCACGAAGTCCTTGAACACGAAGCGCACGTCGGGGTTCTTCTGGATCAGGTCGACGATCTGCGGCGCGGCCAGCTTGCAGTAGCCGCAGCGGTAGTCGAAGAACTCCACGACCGTGATCGAGCCGTTCGGATTGGCCACGAAGTCGCGCGGATCGCGCTCCAGCGCCTGGCGGTACTTGTTGATCGCGCCCTTGGCGGAGCTGGCCTTCTCGGCCGCCTGCTTGGCCTGGAGCTTGTTGCTCATCTCGACCAGCACCTCGGGGTGCTCGATCAGATAGGCGTGGACCTTCTCGCCGAAGGCCTTGTCGGCGTTGGCCTGTCCGCAGCCGATCAGGGAGAGGGCGGCGATGGACGCGGCGGCGATCGCCAACGGGCGGAAGGTCTGGAGCATGAAGGTCTCTGGAAAGGGGCTAGCGGCGCAGGCCCGAGGTGACGGCGCCTTCCTTGGCCAGGTCCTTGAGGTCCTGGTTGGAAGGGTTCGAGGTCAGGACGATGTCGGTGGCGCGACGCCATTCGACGCTGTCCTTCTTGAGCAGTTCGCGGGCCCGCATAGCGAAGACGCGCGCCTCCTGGGTGGCGCCCATGTTGAAGTACTGCTCGGCGGTGGCCAGGCGGGCCTTGCCGTCCTCGCCGCGCTTGTCATAGGCCTGGGCCAGCAGGCGCCAGGCGACGGCGTTGTCGCTCTCGTCCAGCAGCGAGCGCTTCAGCTCGGCGATGCCTTCCTCGACCTTCTTGGGATCGTCCTGGCCGATCAGGGTCTGGCCCAGGTTGACGCGCAGCAGGGCGGCGTCGGGCTTGAGGGCCACCGAGCGGCGCTGGGGCTCCTCGGCTTCCTTGACGCGGTTGAACTCGAACAGGATCTGGCCCTTGAGCTCCCAGAGATAGGGATTGTTCTCGTTCTCGGCGATCAGGCCGTCGAGGATCTTCAGGGCCCGGTCGGGCTCCTTCATCTGATAATAGGCGATCGCGCGGGCGTAGCGGGCCGGGAAGGCGCGGTCGTTTTCCTTGTACTTCACGATCGCCACGCCGGGATTGATGAAGCCCTCCAGCTTGGCCTTCATGATCTCGTGCTCGGCCAGCGAGGCCGGGTCGTCGACGGTGTTGTAGTGCGGCAGCTTCTCAACCCGGCTGCGCAGGGCGTCGATGCGGTCGCCCGACAGGGGGTGGCTGCGGAAATAGGCGTAGCGCCGCGACTGGTCGAAGACCTCCTGGTAACGGAAGTTGTCGAAGAACTCGACGAGGCCGCGGCCGGACTGGCCGGTGGCTTCCAGGAAGCCCGCCCCGGCCTGGTCGGCGCGTGATTCCTGATCGCGGCTGTAGCCCAGGGCGCCCAATTGGCCGAAATAGCTGGCGTTGCCCAGCAGCACAGCCCCGGCGTCCGGAGCCCCGGCCAGGGCGGCCAGGACGCCCAGGCCCATGGTCAGGATCATCGGCTTGAGGCCGGCCCGCATCATTTCACCCGAACGCAACGGGTGCGCCCCGGCCAAGTGTCCGGTTTCGTGGGCGATGACGCCCTTCAACTGGTTGGGCGTCTCGGTCTGCAGGATCAGGCCGGTGTTCAGGCCCATCATCAGGCCCTGGGTGGCGAAGGCGTTCAGTTCCTTGTCGCCGACCAGCAGGATGCGGACCGTCTTGGGATCCAGGCCCGCCGCCGCGTAGATCGGGTCGGCGTCGCGGTGCAGGATCTCTTCGATCTCGGTGTCGCGGATCAGCGAGACGCCGTCCTGGGCGCGCGCCGGCGCCGCGGGGGCCAGGATGGCCGCCAGCAGGGCCAGCGCGGACAGCGCCGAACCCGTCTTCCTGGTCACGCTTTCGGAAGCCGCCCTTATCCGGGAGGTCATCGAAACTCTCCTGATCGCGCCCCCGCGCTCAAGCCGGCAGTCTAACGCGGTTCTCGACCACCTGGGAACATCGGTCGGACGAGCTTCCAGCGGATATAGGGGTGAAGCTCGGCGGAACCAGGGCGCCGCCGAGCTTCATCCAAGGGGCCTAGCCCCGACGCCACCAGCCGCGCTTGGGCTTCTCGGGCGGCGTCAGGATCTCGGCCGGGTCGGGTTCGACCGCGACCGGGGCGGGGGCCGGCTCCGCCGCGGCGACCGCGACGGGTTCCGGTTCGGCGACCGGCTCGGGCGCGGTCTCGACCACGACCGGAGCCGCGACCTCAACGTCAGCCGCGACCAGGGGCGCGTCTTCGACCGTCTCGACGACGGCCGCTTCGGCCGGGGCCTCGACAGCCTCGGCGGCGTCGGCCTTGCGGCCGCGACCACGCGGACGACGCGCCTTCTTGGGCGCCTCCTCCTGCGGGGGCAGCTCCACCCAGACGTCGGCCGGCGGGCCTTCGATCACAGGCGGCGGCAGCGGCGCGGCTTCCAGCTCGGCGACGTCGACGCGCGGGGCGGGGCCCCGCTCGGCGCGCGGGGCGTCCGAGACCTCGGTGCGTTCGCCACGGTCGCGACCGCGGCCACGACGGCCGCCGCGCTCACCGCGTTCGCTGCGCTCGGCGCGTTCGGGACGCTCGGCGCGCTCGGCCACGGGGGCTTCCGCCCGTTCCAGACGCTCGGCGCGCTCTGCCCGTTCGGGACGCGCGCCGCGACCGTCCAGTTCGGCCGGATCGTGCCAGACGAACGCGTTCTCGCCGAACGGCACCCGCGGACGGGTCCAGGCGAAGACGTCGGCCGGACGATCGCCGTCCTCGCGACCGCCGCGACGGCCGCCGCGACGACCCCGACGGCGACGGCGGCGACGCGATTCCTCGTCCTCGCCCTCGATGTCGCCTTCGGCGCGATCGACGCCCTCGGCGTCGTCCTCGTCGTCGCCGGCCGCTTCGGCCTGGCCTTCTTCACGATCGTCGCGACGACCGCCGCGACGGCGGCGCTTGCGGCCGCGACGACCGCCTTCGTCGTCGGAGGTCTCGGCGCGGGCCGGACGGGCGGCGCGGGGCGCGTCGTCGTCTTCGCTCTCGTCTTCGTCCTCGGAGACGATGTCGTCGTCTTCGTCTTCCTCCTCGTCCTCGAACGCCTCGTCGTCGTAGTCGGGCTCGGGCTCGATGGGCGCGAAGATCTGCGGGGCAGGGCGCTCGCCCAGCTCCGTGCGGTCGATGTCGTGCTCGGCCTGGTGCAGGCTGTCGTCGACCAGGACCGTCACGAACAGGGCGTGGGTCTGCTGCAGGCGCAGCAGATAGGCGCGCTTTTCGTTGAGGATGTAGATGCCGACCGGGCGGCTGACCTTCAGGGTGACGGCGCCGCCGCCCTTCAGGGCCTCGACCTCGACCGCGCGCAGGGCGGCCAGGGCGCTGGACTCGACCGAGCGCACGCGGCCGGTGCCGTCGCAGTGTTCGCAGACGTGGGTGGTGCCTTCCAGCACGCCGGTGCGGCGGCGCTGGCGGCTGATCTCCATCAGGCCGAACCCGCTGATCTTGCCCATCTGGATGCGAGCGCGATCGTCCTTCAAGGCGTCCTTGAGGACCTTCTCGACGGTGCGGTTGTTCTTGGCCTCATCCATGTCGATGAAGTCGATGACGATCAGGCCGGCCAGGTCGCGCAGCCGCAGTTGGCGCGCGGCTTCCTCGGCGGCCTCGACGTTCGTCTTCAGCGCGGTGGCCTCGATGTTGCGCTCGCGCGTGGCCTTGCCCGAGTTGACGTCGATGGCGACCAGGGCCTCGGTCTGGTTGATCACCAGATAGCCGCCGGACTTCAGCGGCACGACCGGCGAATAGATCTGGGCCAGATGGTCCTCGATCTTGTTCTTCACGAACAGCGGCGCGGGCTCGCGGTACGGGAAGACCTTCTTGGCCTGGCTCGGCATCAGCATGCGCATGAAGTCGCGCGCTTCCTTGTAGCCGGCCTCGCCCTCGACCCAGATGCCCTCCAGGTCCTTGTCGTACATGTCGCGGATGGCGCGTTTGACGAGGTCTTCCTCCTCGTAGATCAGCGCCGGGGCGATCGAGTGCAGCGTGTTGTCGCGGATGTTCTCCCACAGACGCAGCAGGTACTCGTAGTCGCGCTTGATCTCGGCCTTGGTGCGCTTGGCGCCGGCCGTGCGGACGATCAGGCCCATGCCCTGCGGCACGTCCAGGCCCTGGACGACGCTCTTCAGGCGCTTGCGGTCGGTGACCGTGGTGATCTTGCGGCTGATGCCGCCGCCACGGGCGGTGTTGGGCATCAGGACGCCGTACCGGCCGGCCAGCGACAGGTAGGTGGTCAGGGCCGCGCCCTTGTTGCCGCGCTCTTCCTTGACGACCTGGACCAGCATGATCTGCCGGCGGCGGATCACTTCCTGGATCTTGTACTTGCGCATCAGGCGGCGCTTGCGGCGCGCCAGTTCTTCCTCGACGGCGTCTTCCTCGTCGTCGACCGCGTCGCCGTCCTCGTCCTCGCGGGCGTGGTGGTGATCGTCCTCGTCGTCGCCGGAATCGTCGCGCATCAGCGCTTCGCGGTCGGCGACCGGGATCTGGTAGTAATCCGGGTGGATTTCGTTGAAGGCCAGGAAGCCGTGGCGGTTGCCGCCGTACTCGATGAACGCAGCCTGCAGGCTGGGCTCAACGCGGGTCACCTTGGCGAGATAGATATTTCCGCGGAGTTGCTTGCGGGTCTGGCTCTCGAAATCGAACTCTTCAACGCGGGCGCCATCCACGACCACCACACGCGTCTCTTCTGCGTGGGCGGCGTCGATCAACATCTTCTTCGACATAAAAGGTATCTCCACGGCGCGCGGCGGACGCTAGGTCCGGGCGCCGATATGATTGAAAGGCGCGCACGTCACCGCCCGTCGCCCCGCCGAAGCGGTTGCGGAAGGTCGGTCGCCAAAGGCGGTCGGGTGCGGCGCAGCCCATAAGGTTTCTGTGTTCCTTAAACGCGCCGGAGGCGCGGATCGGATGGAGCGTCGACGCCGGGGGCGGCTTAAGGGCCCGACGCGGGCCCTGCGGGACGATCCATGCGAAGGCTTCGCGCCTCACGCTGGTAATCGAACCCAAACTCGTTCAGTCCGGCGGTTCCGGCCATGAATGCGAATTGCATTCTCAAAGAATGCAGCCGCGTCCGTGAGATAGGAACCGCTCACGCTTTCCGCCATGACGATCACGGCGCTCAGCGCGCGGACCATAGTGTAGCAACATCGCGCCGCAAAAGAAAAGCGCTCGACTGCACGCCCCTGCGCGGCCATGTCGCGTGCGAGGTTAACGCTTTCTCTACCGTAAAATGCGCATATCAGTTTTTCGGTTTAAGTTGAGCGCCTGGGGGCGACGGTAGGCATGAGCAGGGTTCTGATCTCGGCGGCGAGGACAGGATGGGCGCGGGCGGCGATGATCGTCGGCGGCCTGGCCCTGGCTGGCGTCGCCGTGGCCATGGCCCAGGGCCCCGCGCCGGCCGCCGGCGTGCAGAAGGTCCGCTTCGGCGGCGACCGCAACGAAACCCGCATCGTCATCGACCTGGACCGCGCCGCCACCGGCAAGCTGCTGGCCGACGGGGCCGGCGACCGCCGCGTGGTGATCGGCCTGCCCAACGTCACGACCGGCGGCGACCTGCAGGGGACCGGCCAGGGCCTGGTCGAGCGCTGGGCGATCGACGAGGCCGCCGGCGGCGCCCGCCTGCGCCTGGACCTGAAGGCCAACGCCGAGGTCCGCCGACGCTTCCTGCTGCCCCCGGGCGACGGCGCCTCGGCCTACCGCTATGTCATCGACCTGAAATCCACGGACGCGCCGGGCGCCGCCCAGGCCCCGGTCCTGAAGCCGACCCTGGTCTCGGCCCCGGTGAAGGCTTCGGCCCTGCGCTTGAAGAAGGTCATCGTCATCGACGCCGGTCACGGCGGCAAGGACCCGGGCTCGTCGGGCGCCAACACCGCCGAGAAGGATGTCACCCTGGCCGCCGCCAAGGCGCTGAAGGCCAAGCTGGAGAAGTCGGGCCGCTACACCGTGGTCATGACCCGCCAGTCCGACACCTTCGTGCCGCTGGAAAGCCGCGTGCAGATCGCCCGCCGGGCCGACGCCGACCTGTTCATCTCGCTGCACGCCGATTCGGGTCCCGACGCCGCGACCCGCGGCGCCAGCGTCTACACCCTGTCGGAAAAGGGCACCGAGCGCGTGGCGCGGGTGCTCGAAAAGGACGACTGGCTGATGAAGGCCAACCTGCCGGGCCGCGACCGCGCGGTCAGCCAGATCCTGCTGGACCTGTCGCAGCGCGCCACCAAGAACCGCTCGGCCGCCTTCGCCGAAACCCTGCTGCAGTCGGTGGGCGAGGAGACGACCCTGCTGCGCCGCAGCCACCGCGACGCCGGTTTCATCGTGCTGCTGGCCCCGGACGTGCCCGCCGTGCTGCTGGAAATGGGCTTCATCACCAATCTCGACGACGAACAGCTGCTGAAGACCCCGGCCGGCCGCGACCGGCTGATGGACGCCGTCGCCGGCTCGATCGAATCCTATTTCGCCACCCAGACCCGGCTCGCCGCTCGCTAGCCCGGCGAGAGCCGTTGGCGCCTCGTCCGATGCGCGCTAGAGCCATGCGGGGGAAGACGCGTCGGACGTGGCCGATCCCTGCGACGGCGAAACCGCTTACCTTTTTGCCGATCGCGCTCTAGAGGATTCGAACGGAGCGGGCGAAATTGCGTCGCCCGACGGAGGCTGCGTGGATCTGAAGCCCAGAGAACGATGGATCGCCATCGCCGGCGTCGCGGTGTTGTCCGCGATCGCCGTGGCGGGCTTCACCATCGCCATCTACGCCGCCTGGCTGTTCCACGACATGCCCGACGCGGGCGAGCTGCAGGATTATCGTCCGCCCACCGCCACGCGCGTCTACGCCTGGGACGGCACCCTGATTGGCGAGTACAGCAAGGAACGCCGGATCTTCGTCCCGTACGACCAGATCCCGCCCCAGCTGGCCCAGGCCTTCCTGGCGGCCGAGGACCACAACTTCTTCAAGCACGGCGGCGTCGACGTCGGCGGATTCTCGCGCGCCATGCTCAACAACATCGGCAACGCCGCGCGGGGCCGGCGCCTGGAAGGCGGCTCGACGATCACCCAGCAGGTGGCCAAGAACGTCCTGCTGACCAGCGACGCCACGGTCGGGCGCAAGTTCAAGGAAGCGATCCTGGCCCACCGGCTGGAGCAGTCGCTGTCCAAGCAGCAGATCCTCGAGCTCTATCTGAACGAAATCTGGCTGGGCTACCGCTCGTACGGGGTGGGCGCGGCGGCCTACAACTATTTCGGCAAGTCGCTACCCGAGCTGAGCCTGGCCGAATGCGCCTATCTGGCCGCCCTGCCGAAGGGGCCGGACAACTACCATCCGATCCGCAACAAGGCGAAGGCCAAGGCCCGCCGCGACTGGATCCTGGGCCAGATGGCCGAACAGGGCTGGATCAGCCAGGCCGACGCCCGCAAGGCGATGGCCGAGGACCTGATCGTCCAGGCCGCTCCCAGCCGCGCCAAGTACCGCGACGCCGACTATTTCGTCGAGGAGGTGCGCCAGCGCGGCGTCGCCACCCTCGGCCCCCGCCTGAACGAGGGCGGCTACTACATGCGCACCACCCTGGACCCCAGGCTGCAGACCGCGGCCCGGGTGGCGCTGATGGAAGGCCTCGAGAAGTACGACCGCCGCCACGGCTGGCGCGGCGCCTGGGGTCATGTCGACGCCCTGGACGCCGCCCAGGATGGAAGTTGGGAGAAGCAGGCGCTGAAGAAGGCCCCGCCGTCGGAGCGCCGCGGCTGGCGCCCGGCCATCGTCACCTCGGCCTCGGGCGGCGTCCGCTTGGCCAAGGGGGAAGGCGAGGGGGCCATCGCCGGCGAGGACATGGCCTGGGCCAACGCCACCAAGGGCCTGAAGGTCGGCGACCTGGTGTTCGTCGAGAAGTCCGACAGCTCGCCGAACTACCGCCTGCGCCAGACCCCGATCGTCAACGGCGCCCTGGTGGCGATGGAGCCCTATACCGGCCGCGTCGTGGCCCTGGTCGGCGGCTACAGCTTCTCGCTGTCGAACTTCAACCGCGCCACCCAGGCGATGCGCCAGCCCGGCTCGGCCTTCAAGCCGTTCGTCTACGCCACGGCCCTGGAGAACGGCTATACGCCGGCCAGCGTGGTGGTCGACGCCGCCATCACCCTGAAAGGGGCCAACGGCGAGGACTGGAGCCCGGAGAACTACCACAAGAAGTTCTATGGGGCCCTGCCGCTGCGCAAGGGACTGGAGCAGTCGATCAACGCCATGACCGTGCGCCTTGCCCAGAGCGTCGGCATGAAGAAGATCGTCGAGACCGCCAAGAAGGCCGGCGTGACCCACGACATGGCTCCGGTGCTGGCCATGGCCCTGGGCGCGGGCGAGACCACGCCCTTCAAGCTGACCACGGCCTACACCGCGTTCGTCAACGGCGGCCGCCGGGTCGACCCGCACCTGATAGAGCTGGTGCAGGACCGCGAGGGCAAGGTGATCTTCCGCGCCGACAAGCGCGACTGCTTCCGCTGCAACGCCGGCTTCAACGGCGACGAGAGCCCCCGCATCCCGGCGCTGGGCGAGCAGGTCATGGACCCGATCACCGCCTACCAGATCACCTCGATGCTGCAGGGCGTGGTCCAGCGCGGCACCGCGGCCCAGGCCAGTTCGCTGGGCTATCCGCTGGCGGGCAAGACCGGCACAACCAACGAATACCGCAGCGCCTGGTTCATGGGCTATTCGCCCAACCTGGTGGTCGGCGTGTTCATCGGCTTCGACGACAACCGCTCGCTGGGCGAGGGCGAAACGGGCGCGACCGGCCCGGTGCCGATCTTCATGGACTTCATGCGCGAGGCCCTGAAGGGCCAGCCCAAGACCGAGTTCAAGGCGCCCAAGAACGCCAAGTTCGCCATGGTCCGGGGCATCCGCGAGGCCTTCCGCCCCGGCACCGAGCCCAAGGTCGTGGCGCCGACCGAGAGCACCGGCCCGCAGCCCTACGACGAGGCCTGGCCCGGCGGCCAGATCGGCCCGAACCCGACCCAGGGTCCGACCAAGCCGCCCACCCAGGCGCCGGACATCAGCGGCCTCTACTGATCGACGGCCGATCACCCCCCAATCTTTCGGGGAGTCATTGCGCCGACTCCGGGCGCGGGCTATGTCCCGCGCCCTTCAACACTGTCACGGAGCTACGTGATGAGACCGGATGTCGAGGCCGCCGCGGCCGACATCGAGCAGTCCGTGGGACTGCTCAGGAGGCGTCTTTGACTGGGATGTCGCCCTTAGAAAGCTCGATGAGCTGAACGCCCGGGTCGAGGACCCGACCCTCTGGGACCGCCCGTCGGAAGCCCAGGCGGTCTCCCGCGAACGCGCCAGCCTGGCCGCCCGCGTCGAGGCCGTGCAGAGCATCGAACGCGACGTCAAGGACGCCGTCGACTACGCCGAACTGGCCGACATGGAAGGCGACGAAGCCTCCCTGGAGGACGCCCGCGCCCAACTGAAGGCCATCAAGGAACGCGCCGCCCGCGCCGAACTCGAGGCCCTGCTGTCGGGCGAGGCCGACGGCAACGACGCCTATATCGAGATCAACTCCGGGGCCGGCGGCACCGAGTCGTGCGACTGGGCCGGCATCCTGCTGCGGATGTACACCCGCTGGGCCAACGCCCACGGCATGACCACCGAGCTGATCGAAGAGACCGACGGCGACCAGGCCGGGATCAAGTCCGCGACCCTGCTGGTCAAGGGCCCCAACGCCTATGGCTGGCTGAAGACCGAGGCCGGAGTGCACCGCCTGGTGCGCATCAGCCCCTACGACAGCAGCGCCCGGCGCCACACCTCGTTCGCCTCGGCCTGGGTCTATCCGGTGGTCGACGACACGATCGAGATCGAGATCAACCCGGCCGACGTGCGCACCGACACCTACCGGGCCTCCGGGGCCGGCGGCCAGCACATCAACAAGACGGACTCGGCCGTGCGCCTGACGCACATCCCGACCGGCATCGCCGTGGCCTGCCAGGCCGGCCGTTCGCAGCACCAGAACCGCGAGGAGGCCTGGAAGATGCTACGCGCCCGGCTCTACGAGGCCGAGCTGCAGAAGCGGGAAGCCGCCCAGCAGGCGCTGGAGGACCAGAAGACCGACATTGGCTGGGGTCACCAGATCCGCAGCTACGTCCTGCAGCCCTACCAGATGGTCAAGGACCTGCGGACCAACGTCGAGACCTCCGACACCCAGGGCGTGCTGGATGGCGACCTGGACGCCTTCATGGGCGCTTCCCTGGCCCAGCGGGTCGGGGCGACGCGGGACGCCTCGGCCTAGGGCCGGCGCGGTCCTCGAAAAAGCAAAACGCCCCGGAGCGATCCGGGGCGTTTCTGTTTTAGCCGGCCGGCTTGGCCAGGGCGGGCGTCGGCGCCGGCTGCGGCGCGGGGGCCGGCTGCGGCGGCGCGGCCGGACGCTGGAACTTCAGGCTGCGGCCCTGGAAGAAGGCCCCGGTCTCCATCGCCAACTGCTCGTGGGTGATGTCGCCGTCGATGTAGGAGGTGCCGTAGAGGCGCACCTGCTTGGCGGTGATCGCCCCGACGATGCGTCCGCGCACCTCGACCGCCTCGGCGTAGACCGAGCCCTCGATGTGGCCGGTTTCGCCGATCGTCAGCCGACCGACGCGCACGTCGCCACGGACCACGCCGTCGATCTGCAGCTCGCCGTCGCCGGTGATGCCGCCCTCGATGGTGATGTCGGGCGAAATCAGCGACGCCACCTTTGGCGGCGCCTTGCGGGCGGTTTCGGGAACGGGCGCCATGGACATCGGCAGCGGCTCGATGCGGGCCGGTCCCTTGGGCGCCTTAGCTTGCTTGCTGAACATACTCACCAGCCTTCAAGAAACGGTTCGGGTTCTGGGCCCGCCCGTTGACCCATACTTCGTAGTGCAGATGCGGACCGGTCGAACGGCCGGTCGAGCCCATGGCCGCGATGCGCTGGCCGATCGCCACGCGCTGGCCGACCCGGACCGAAGCGGCCTGCAGGTGGGCGTAGCGGGTCTTGAAGCCGTTGCCGTGGTCGATCTCGACGACGTTGCCGTAGCCCGAGCGGACGCCGACGAACGAGATCACGCCCGGGGCGGTGGCCATGATCGGCGTGTAGAACGAGCCGGGGAAATCCAGGCCCGAATGGAAGGCCGGGCGATGGGTGAACGGGTCGAAGCGGACGCCGTAGCTGCTGCTCAGCGCCGGATTGTTGGTCGGGCGGTAGAAGGGCAGCTTCTGCGAGGCGGCGCTCAGCTGGCGCATGTCCGACATGTCGGTGGCGGCGTGCTGGATCCGGCCGGCGAATTCCTCGTCGACGTCGAGCACGGCGGCCAGGGCGCGGGGGTCCTTGGCCTCGATCAGCGGGCCGCCCAGCGAAGAGCCGCCGCGACCGGTGAACGAACCGGCGTCGAGGCCGGCCATCCGCATGGCCAGGCGCAGGCGCTCGGCCCGGCTCTTGGCGAAGGTCTCGGCGGCGTCGATCAGGCGCTCCTGATCCATCCGCGTGGCCTGGATGCGCTCGACCGGCGAGGCGCCCAGCGTATGGGGCTTGGAAATCTGCAGGGCCTGGACCGCGCCGGGCACGCCCTTGAAGTCGCTGAGCAGGAGGGCGAGGGCGGCGTGGCGCTTCTCGACCGAGCTGGCCAGCTCGTCCAGCGAACCGCTGCTGGCCGACAGCTGGGCCACGGCGCTGTTCAGGCGGGCTTGACGGTCGGCGTTGAGGCGCTCGTAATAGGCCTTCTGCTTGATGACCATCTGGTCGGTCGAGCTGACCGACAGGGCGTTGACCATCATGGCGGCCGTGCACACGCCCATCCACAGCGCCGCCGCGGCGACGCCCGTGGCGCACATCAGTTGCTTGCCGGTGGAGAAAACGTAGCCGCGCATCTCGCCGCCGGAGCGCACATACAGGTGGCGCTCGGGGAACAGCTCTTCCAGGGATTGTCGCAGTCGCTTGAAGCGCGTGATCGCCATCGCCCTAGGAAACCCCCGTTTTCAAGGTCCCGGCGATATGCAACGAGAAAGCGGAAACGCGCAAGATACTTCGCGCCCGACGTGAACGCAGGGCGACGTTTTGCTTAAACAATTCAACCGATAAAAGGTTCCGCGACCGATTGCCACCGTTCGGGGGCTTTTAGTGTTGCGATAACCGCACGCCTGAGGCCGGCGCGCCACACCGCTACTTCAGGGCTTTGGCGACCGTCAGCACCGCCTTGATGTGGTTGGGCACCTTCACCTTGCGCCAGACGTTGCGGACCACGCCCTCGCGGTCGATCAGGAAGGTCGAGCGGTCGATGCCCATGTACTTGCGACCGTACATGCTCTTCTCGACCCAGGCGCCGTAGGCCTCGACGATCTCGCCGGTGGAATCGGCCGCCAGTTCGACGGTCAGGTCGTGCTTCTTGCGGAACTTGGCGTGCGAGGCGACGCTGTCCTTGGACACCCCGACGATCACCGCGCCCAGCTTGGCGAATTCCTCGACCTCGGACGAGAACTGCAGGGCCTCGGAGGTGCAGCCGGCCGTGTCGTCCTTCGGATAGAAGTAGAGCACGACGTTCTTGCCCTTCAGGCCCGAAAGGCTGACGCGGCCGGTGTCGGTGGCCAGGTCGAAGTCGGGGGCCTTGTCGCCGGGTTCCAGCATCGTGCTCTTCCTCAAGTCACTCGCAACGGGTCGAAGGGCCCGGACGAGTCTCGGACCCGTCCGGGCATACGATACCTAAACGGGCTTCACCAACACGATCTTCTTCTTGCCGGCCGCCAGCTTGACGACGCCGTCGACCAGGTCGGCCTCGGTGACCACGCGGTTGGCGTCGGGCTCGGCCTTGTCGTTGACCTTGACCCCGCCGCCCTGGGCCAGGCGACGGGCCTCGCCGCGCGAGGCGGCCAGGCCGGCGTCGGCGAACAGGTTGGCCAGGACGATCCCGGCCTTCAGGTCCGCGGCGGGAACCTCGAAGGTCGGCAGGTCGGCCGACAGCGCGCCTTGCTCGAACGCCTTCTCGGCGGCGTCGCGCGCCTTGCGGGCCTCGTCCTCGCCGTGGGCCATCCGGGTGGCCTCGTCGGCCAACACCTTCTTGGCGTCGTTGATCTGGGCGCCCGGCAGGGCTTCCAGCTCGGCGATGCGGTCCAGGGGCAGGTCGGTGAACAGCTTCAGGAACCGGCCGACGTCGGCGTCTTCCGTGTTCCGCCAGAACTGCCAGTAGTCGTAGGGGCTCAGCTGCTCGGCGTTCAGCCACACCGCGCCCGACATGGTCTTGCCCATCTTGGCGCCCGAGGCCGTGGCCAGCAGCGGCGTGGTCAGGCCGAAGGCGGCCTTCTGGTCGACCCGGCGCGTCAGCTCCACGCCGTTGAGGATGTTGCCCCACTGATCCGAGCCGCCCATCTGCAGCACGCAGCCATGGGCGCGGTTCAGCTCCAGGAAGTCGACCGCCTGCATCAGCATGTAGTTGAACTCGAGGAAGGTCATCGGCTGCTCGCGCTCGAGCCGCAGCTTGACCGAGTCGAAGGCCAGCATCCGGTTGACCGTGAAGTGCACGCCGTAGTCGCGCAGGAACTGCACGTAGCCGAACTTGCTGAGCCACGCGTCGTTGTCGACGATGATGGCGTCGGTCGGGCCGTCGCCGAAGGTCAGGAACTTGGCGAACACCTGCTTGATGCCGGCGATGTTGGCCGCGATGTCGGCGTCGCTCAGCAGCTTGCGGCTCTCGTCCTTGCCGGTGGGGTCGCCGACCTTGGTCGTGCCGCCGCCCATCAGGACGATCGGCTTGTGGCCGGCCTGCTGCAGGCGGCGCAGCATCATGATCTGGATCAGCGAACCGACGTGCAGCGAAGGGGCGGTGGCGTCGAAGCCGATGTAGGCGGTGACGATCCCGCCGGCGGCCGCCGCGTCCAGTTCCTCCGGATGGGTGATCTGGTGGATGTAGCCGCGCGCCTGCAGGGTCTGGAGGAATTCCGACTTGAAGGCGGCGGGGGCGGCGGACATGGCTCGACTCTCTGAATTGGACGTATTCGAAGACAACGGGGGGCCGTCTAGCACGGCGGGATCGGGTTGTGAGGACTTCATTTGGGGTCTCCGGGAGGGGCCGGAGCGCATGATCGATCTTGGACGACCCCGGCGAGGCGGGGTGGCGGCGACGTGCTTCGTCGGCCTCCCGCTATGGCAGCGGGCGGTAATACGGACGAGGCATGACGCGGGCGTCGATCATGGGGCCTAGCTACCCGGCGCGGGCCGTGGCAGTCAACCAGACCATGCGTATCCTGGGATTCATGACCGGCACCTCGCTCGACGCGGTCGACATGGCGGTGCTCGAGACCGACGGCGTCGAGATCCAGGCCTTCGGGCCGTGCGGCGAGCGGAAACTGCGCGAGGCGACCCGCGACCTCCTGCTGGTGGCCACGGAGGTGGCGCGGGGCTGGCCGCGCGACAAGCCCGCGCCCGACATCTTCGCCGAGGCGGCCCAGGCCGTGGCCGACGAGCATTTCCACGCCGCCGAGAGCTTCCTGGCCGAGCACGGCCTGGCCTGGTCCGAATTCGACCTGCTGGGCGTGCACGGCCAGACGGTGCTGCACGAGCGGCCGCATCCGGGCCGGATCGGCCGGACGGTGCAGTTGCTGGACGCCGAGCGTCTGGCCCGCGCCTGCGGGCGGCCGGTGGCCTTCGACTTCCGCACGGCCGACGTGGCGGCGGGCGGGCAGGGGGCGCCGCTGGCCCCGATCTATCACGCGGCCCGGGCCCGGGCCTCGGGCCTGCCGGCGCCGGTGGCGGCCCTGAACATCGGCGGGGTGGCCAACATCACCCTGATCGGTCCCGACGACGACCTGCTGGCCTTCGACACCGGGCCGGGCAACGGCATGATCGACCTGATGCTGCAGGCGCGCGGCCTGGGGCGGTTCGACGAGAACGGCCGGCTGGCGGCGGCGGGCGTCGTCGACGAGGCGGTGCTGAAGACCTTCCTGGCCAGCGACTATTTCTCCGGCCCGGCCCCCAAGTCTCTGGACCGCTATGATTTCCCGCTCGACCTGGTCGATCCTCTGTCCTCCGAGGACGCCGCCGCCACCCTGGTGGCCTTCACCGCCGAGGCGGTCGTCAAGGCGTTCGAGCACGGCCAGCGCCCCGACGCCCTGATCGTCTGCGGCGGCGGCCGTCACAATCCGCAGATCATGAAGGCCCTGACCGAACGGGCGCCGGTCCCGGTCAAGACCGCCGAAGCCGTCGGCTGGCGCGGCGACGCCATCGAGGCCGAGGCCTTCGCCTACCTGGCCGCCCGCACGGCGCGCGGGCTGCCGATCAGCTTCCCCGGAACCACCGGCGTGGCCGCGCCGATGACGGGCGGCAGGATCGTCGAGCCTTAGCAGGTTCTGCTCCTCCGGTGCGGCGAACACTTGCCCCCTACGGACCGCTTCGCGGTCGTCTTCCCCCGGAGGGGGAAGAGCCTCGCGCAGGCGGCTCCGCCCCCTACGGGGGCGGACAGGCGGCGAAGCCGCCAGGTGGGGGCAAGGGAGTGAGCCACGGCTTTTTCGCCTCACGCGATCTCTCGCTGAAGGTATGGAAAGGGCTGCGGAGCGCCGGACACCGTCCGGAAGAAATTAGAAAATACCGTTTCGACGAAGCCCGATCGCTCCGCGCGGTCGTTATCCGGAAGCGCGGCGGCGCTGAGTTCTATTCGAACCTCGCCGCCTTGAAGCCTCCGACGGGCGGGCTGGAGCAACGATCTCCAGTCCCGGACCGCGAGCGTCTCACCGCCCGCCTGCTGCTCAACCGGCCCCCATCCAACGCTG
>Ga0102593_1001166_pt1 | contig 28081 bp, 18 predicted proteins | sample AraplaCol_mMS_r2_2_FD_76862 | JGI IMG/M metagenome (GOLD analysis project Ga0102593, IMG submission 76862) | Arabidopsis root microbial communities from North Carolina, USA - plate scrape MF_Col_mMS_r2 (SPADES assembly) (version 2) | ecosystem: Host-associated > Plants > Roots > Endosphere...
TTGGTTTTTTTGGGTTTTTTTTTTTTTTTGTTTTTTTGGGGTGTTTTGGGGGTTTTTTTTGTGTTTTTTTTTTTTTTTTTTGCTTTTTTTGGTCTTGGGGGATTAGGTTTGATTTGTTTATTTTGCTCTATTTCATGATATTTGCTAACTTCTCTTGATTCAAGTGACTGCTCTACGGCTATCGGACGGGTTATTCTTATGCCTGATAAAGGTGAGCGGGATAAACCGTGGAATTATGCAAAACCATGTATGATGCATATTATTGAGGTGTCTACTGGTATTGTGTGCACTTGTCTTCCAACGATGCGCATTTCCATTAAAGAAGCTGTCAGCAAAGGGTGTTTTGCATTCTACGGCGTGAGATCCAATAAGACGAGTACGAATGATGATGGGAATTCCTGGCCTAGACGACTTGGGAGAATTCATTCCATTTCGAGTCAAAGGGGAGGGAAAGGGGATAAAATTGGATTAGGTGAACAACCTGACAACAATATAAGTACTGATTTAGGTTGGAGACCGGGTGGATGTCGAACGGAGATTAGTCGGTGTTCGGCTGGGGATATTGGGAATACATATTGTGATGAGAGTGAAGCGAGGCGAATTCTTGTTACTGAGGAGATTGATATTGAGTTGAGGACTGTTGATCGTGCTGTTATTAGGGAAACGATTAGATCTGAATGTTGATAGTTCGAGTATGTATTCTATACTGCTTGCCTTCTGCATCCATGAAGGTGGATGAAGATATCCACCAACAGAATGGGTTGTGTAAGTGGCTCTATTCGAGTATCAGGCTGATACACCATAACTCCAAATAGATAATGTGATATTGATTACTGATATACAAACCTGAAGTTGTATACTCCGTAAACCCTATTTTGCCCTAATTGCCCCCGTGACTGTTCTTATCGGCTTATCTGGCCAAACCCTGAGAATCCCCCAGCTTTACACCTTCTCCTCCTTCAACTCCCTGCATTTTGCGATCGAGTTCTGTTCTGCACTGACAGACCTCTATTCTGTACATGCCCCCCGGTGGCCTCCCTTTTCGGTGATGCGCTCGCCATGTTGGAGCTTACAGATGTTCAACCCCCATCGCGCGTGGATGATGGTGGTCTGGGCCGTCCTGCTGTCACTATGGCTGACACTGGCAGAGGGCATGCGAGAATACCAAATTAAAGAACTTAGGTGGGTAGATCCCCATGCATGTCTTCCCTCGTATATTCGATTAACAATTTTCTCTCTGGGTTGCAGACAGGATACAGAGCATATGTTTTACCATGGTTTCGAGAACTACTTAGATCACGCCTTTCCCGAAGACGAATTGCGCCCATTGACGTGCGGCCCCTTGACCCGCGACGAGAAAAATAATGAACACAATGATGTCCTCGGCAATTACTCGTTAACCCTCATCGACAGCTTATCGACGCTGGCCATCTTGTCTTCGAGTCCGGAAAGTGGCGATCGCGCGTTGTCGCATTTCCAGGGCGGTGTGAAGGAGTTTGTACGGCTTTATGGTGATGGATCGAAGGGCCCTGCTGGTCAGGGTGAGAGAGCGAAGGGATTTGATATAGACAGCAAGGTGCAGGTGTTTGAGACTGTCATTCGAGGACTTGGTATGATTGCATCGCCCAGCATCTATTTGCAATATGGCTAATGTCCTCCTTAGGTGGACTTCTAAGCTCGCACCTCTTCGCTGTTGGTGAACTTCCCATTACTGGATATGACCCATTAGAAGAGCAAGTCGACTTCGCTAGTGCTTGGGACAAGAGTGGATTCTCCGAAAACGATCACGGCATTGTCTGGGATAATGGATTTGTCTACGACGGACAGTTACTTCGATTGGCAGTCGATCTTGCTCATCGTCTTCTCCCTGCTTTCTATACGGAAACAGGTCTTCCTTATCCGCGAGTGAACTTGCGGCACGGGATTCCGTTCTATGAGAACTCTCCTTTGAATTCTCATTCCAGAAATAAGAAGGAAAGGGATAAAAAGCGCAAATACACTTACATGAATGCTGCAGAAATTACTGAGACGTGCAGTGCCGGCGCCGGGAGCTTAGTCCTGGAATTTACTGTTCTCAGCAGATTGACTGGTGATGGTCGATATGAGGAATTGGCTAAGAGAGCATTCTGGGCAGTCTGGGCCCGACGAAGTGACATTGGTCTTGTGGGCTTTGGAATAGACGCAGAATCTGGAAATTGGGTGGGACCATACTCGGGGGTAAGTTGACATTTTCAGGCCTATTTTGGGTCATAGCTGACTCGAATAGATTGGCGCTGGCATTGATAGTTTCTTTGAATATGCTGTCAAGTCACACGTTCTTCTTTCTGAGGGCGAGCGTCCGCCTTTTGACTCTTCTAGCCCTTGGAGCGTGCTGGATGATTATTATCTCCCTCTGACAGAGTATGAGCATTCTGCCGACGCTTTTCTTCAAGTTTGGGAGGACTCTCATACCTCCATCAATCGTCATCTCTACCGCGGCGAGGGCCACCAACATCCTCATTTGGTCGTTGGAGATGTTTCCACAGGCGCAACGCGGGCCTTTTGGATCGATAGCTTGAGCGCCTACTATCCAGGACTGCTTGCCTTGGACGGCAAGGTGGATGAAGCAATTCAGATTCATCTGCTCACGACCGCCATCTGGACGCGCTTCTCTGCCCTACCTGAACGGTGGAATGTAGCCACGGGTGACATTGACGGCGGTCTCTCCTGGTATGGAGGTAGACCGGAATTCATTGAGTCAACCTACTACATCTATCGATCTACACAAGATCCTTGGTATCTGCATGTCGGAGAAATGGTTCTTCGTGACCTGAAACGGCGCTGCTGGACTCAATGTGGATGGGCAGGTTTGCGAAATGTTCAGACTGGCGAGATGATCGATCGAATGGAAAGCTTCTTCCTGGGCGAAACAGCCAAGTACATGTTTCTTCTCTTCACTCCAGATCACCCGCTGAACAAAATTGATGCACCTTGGGTTTTCTCTACTGAGGGTCACCCTTTGATTATCCCTAAGAAAACAACCACCACGAAGCAACCCCGTCGTCAGACACAAGTCTCGACTCCCGAGTCTTCTCCTGAGAATACCTGCCAGGCAATCAAAACGCCTATTTTCGGTGTATCCTTCACGGCCTCTCGGCCGGATGTATTCCATGCTGCAAGCCTGGCCCGTCTTCACCTTCGACCTAGTCGTGAAGCACCCGAGGGTCCGATTCTAGGCGGCTCAGCCGAGCATCAGAGCGTTTCTGTGGCTGACTTATCATCACCATCAAATTATACTTTCTACCCCTGGACATTACCTCCTCAGCTTGTCCCGATTGATGCCATTTGTGCGCCAATGGCTGTTCGTCCCACGTTGGATATATCATTCCCGACTCTGCCCGGCGGCATCAATCTAGGCCCTGGGGCATTGGAAAGAGTTCGAGATGGCATTTTAGTCAAAACCATCGGAGGACTTCGCTTGAGCATGGTGCAGGACGTTCCTCTCGACCAAACACTTGGCTCGGAATCTGGCAAAGGCAAAGGCGAAACCAAAGACGAGGACGGTTTCCGGGTCCAAGTTATCAACAATGTACCACTTGGAAAGGATGAGAAGGTATACATCTCTCGCCAGGTCACTTTTGATGTCGTTGATCCCTATGATCCGAACTTCACCCGGGTCCGCGACACCGCCATGCTAGACCTCGTCATTGACGTTCTACCAGACACCTCTCGCCAGCGCAATGCTTCAACTACTCCAGGAGATGAATCACATGCAGGAGAGCATACAGAAAATAAAGAAGATTCGAACCTTCACCTCAACCACCCCAACCCCGTCCCCGTCCCAAACGACGAAAGTGAAATCGCCTCCCCCGAATCCACCATGAGAAGCATGCTCTCAACTTTCATCAACTCAGTCTCCGCCCTTCTGCATGATGACTCCGAGCCTGAAGAAGATACCACTCCGATAAGATTAAGTCTACCAGCTTCTCTACCCACCGGTATCGGCGCAGCACCCTTACCAGACGTCGACGACGCCGTCACAATGTCCCTGTTCAGTAAAGCTTCCCGTGACCGTCTCACCTGGTCATCAATTTACTTTGCGGGTGAACTCTGCGATGAGCGTATCCTTCGAGACGTTGCGCAGACGCACGAAGTCCTCGTTATAAAGCGAGGAGGATGTACATTTTCACAGAAATTACGGAATATCGCAGCATTCCGACCCTCGCGCTCTTCTCTAAAACTAGTTATCGTCGTCTCGTACGATGAAGGTTTCGCATCGTCTTCTCCGCTAGAGAGGTCCGCGCCGTTGGCGGCTTTTCGTGCTGAATCTTCGCTTATTAGACCGCATCTTGATGAGAGTCAGGTTGGTGCTAGTGGGATTCCGAGAAATCAATTGATTAGTATGGTTTTGGTTGGTGGGGGTGATGAAACTTATGCTTTGTTGGAGTCTTCTAGTGGAATTGGTATTAAGAGGAGGTATACCGTTCGTTCTCAGGGTGTTCCTATTACCAATTTGCATATAGTTTGATTTGATGTACAAGGTAGTGTACGGAGTACAGTATTTAGGATTGCGGTTGGTTATTTGTATTTTACTTTATTTATGAAATGTCACCCCCGTGTTAAACTACAAGTATGTTTTGTTTTCTTTATGTGAATTTCGCGATTTGATTCATTCTATTCTATCCCCAGATGATTTACTCAAGAGCAATGCACTCAATCTCAACGGGAACACCCTTAGGCAACTGAGCAACAGCAACACAGCTACGAGCAGGCTTGTGAGTGAAGAACTTCTCATAAGTAGCGTTCATCTCGGCGAAGTTGGCCATATCAGTAAGGAAGACCTATTTTCAGTTCAATCCGCATTAGCATCGTCCATCAAACCCCCCCAGTTCAGCTCGGTCCAGTCCAGTATCTGGGAGAGGAGAAACTCACGTTAACCTTAACGATCTTTCCAACGCTGGATCCAGCAGCGGTGACGATGGCCTTGATGTTGTCGCAGCAAGCTTGGGTCAAAGTACCAATGTTACCCTGGACGAGGTTTCCAGAGGCGTCGGCGGGGATTTGGCCGGAGACGAAGATTTGGCCGTTGGCGCGGATAGCTTGGGACTATTATCATTTATTAGGATTATATTCTTCTTTCGGGTTTTTTTTTCTTTTTCCTGGGAAGGTCTGGTTCAATTGAGGAGGAAACGTACATAAGGGCCGGCAGCTTTGGAAGATTGAAGTTAGTCAATGTAGAGTAGATGGATGATGGTGGAGGGGTAAACTTACGAGGGCAAGCATCCTGGGCAGTGACGGCGGAGAAGTTGGCGGACATTTTGAAGGGTTTGTTAAATTGAATGAATTGAGGACGGATGGAGTGATGAAGATGATGGGGGATTGAAAGGGGGAGAAGTGGTTTGAATCGAGTGAAGCGGTTCATGTTGGTGGAAGGCGGAAGGCGGGGGAGTTTTGGTGGGGGGAATTTATGAGGTTTTCCGAGGGAATCGGCGAGCGGGAAAGGAAAAGGGATTGTTTTACTTTATTTGGGGGATTGGGGAGGGGAATTGGAAGAGGTGGAGATTATTAATGATTGAAAGTGGGTTTGATATGAATTGTAATTGTCAATTAATGCTGATGCTAATGTTGCTAATTTCGCTGGGACTGGGGAAATGTGTATAGTATAGGTCGTTGCGTCATGAGTGAGATGGAGGGGATATAGAATACATTAGGGCTTGAGATTGGTTAGATTGCCCAATTGTTGTAACAAGCCGGCCGTCTGTTCAGCGGAGTAGCCGAAGAAAACTGGTCCATTGAATGTGAGGTTTGGTCGAAGTGGTAAGGTATCTGGCTGGTGTGTATCGGCATCTGCGGCTTGAGGCTGGGGTTGAGGTTGAGGTTTCTCTTCAACTGGTTTTCCCCAGTTCGCCCACGGGGATTCGGGATTGGGTAGCTCTTCGGTCTTGGGTTCAGGCTTGGAACCATGTCCAAAGGGACAACGGCCAGCCGGTTTGGGATTGGGGTTGGAATTGTGGTTGGTAGTAACTCCAGGGTCCTCGAGGGGTCCCACTGGTGCTGGTGCTGGTGACATGGCTGATCCGAAGGGCATGGCAGATGGTTGTTCGGCGAGTGGAACGGGAATTCCCCAAGGCCTGCTTGGAGATTCTCCGACTCGGACTTCACGGAGGGGTCGATCAAAGCGACTCTTACGACTGTCATCCTCCCCTTGTTCGTCTTCGTTCTCTTCGCTGACCGCGGGTACACTGAGATGTCCATTCTCTTGGATATTCCCATTCGGGGTCTCGGGAATGGCTGGTTCAGCTGAGCTTGGGTCAACATTCTCTGCCCATTTCTCGACTCGTTCAGTAGAAGCAGAGTGCGACGTCTGTCCGTCATTGCCATTCGCCTGCTGTGGGAGGAAAGCTTGATGTTTAGCTGAGAGCCCACTGATCATATTGATTAACCCGCCATACTTGGCATCCAACTGCCGCATATTCTGTGGATCTCGTTGATATCGCTTGACACAAATGGCGTGACTGCGAGGGATCTCATGTTTATGCCGTTCGACATATTCGGCAATCTCCTCCGGTGAGTGCTTATCCAAATAGCGGATCGGACAGCGAGATACAGGGCAACGACTGCCAGAAGTCCGAGCCGAGGGCGTCGTGCTGGATCGTCGATCTTCCAGGTCGGCCTTGATGGGGTCCAGGTCCGGGTTACCACAGGTATCGATGCGGATCTTGGGTCCCTCACTAGTTGAGGAACCTCCGTTCTGCATTGAAGCGGGATTGGGGGATCGAGGTTTGGAAAAAGGACAGTGCAGATTGCCCTGAGTCCCGTTGGTGGTGAAGTCTTTTTCCAACGACACCGACGGGTCGGGGCCTCTGGCAAGAATGCACGAGTTGGAGGAGGTTGAATTCAGGGAGGAACCATCCTGCGTGCGAACTAGAGCTTTATATCCCTTCACTCCGTCCACGATGGCCCGGAAGGCGGGTTCGTCTACATTTTGGTGTGAAACGAGCGTCTTGATTACATCCATTGAATTGAGCGACTGTTCTTCGACTGGGGGTTTGTGCTGCACAAGGCCTAGGCACAATTCTTTCTGTTGATCCAGTAACCTCTGTTGCACTTCCATCGCATGCGGTCTATCTTGAGGGGGGAGCAGTCGAGTTACTGCTGTATACTATTGAGGAGTCAGCGGGGTCACAGGAAGTGAGTGTGATGCGTGACATAGGAAAGCAAAAGCAAGTGCAAGTTCTCATCGGATAATACATGATAATCGGTCATCGCCAATTTTGGCTCCTGATCTAGAGCTAATCAAATTCTCTCGTCATATGAGATGGATGGGTGGACAGATGGGCGATATGAAATGAACAGAGGGAGAGACAAGGGGTAAATTACCTGTTTGAATACATTGTCGGTGTGATGCTTCAGGTCATTATGTCTGTTGGTAAGCCGGTAAAGGGTTAGTAGCAGAGCATCAAGGGCTTTGCCGACGGCCTGCAGCCTGTCCTGATGCGGATCATCTTCGATCGGAGCAGGCATGATTACAGAGAGGAGTTCATTGAGCTGGTAACAGCCGAATATGAAGTTGAAGAGAACAGCTGATTTCCAAGCTCGGAATGAAAGTGAAGAAACTGCGCGCAGCTTTTAAACTCGGAAAAACGTAAGCGAGGTGGTCCGTGCAGTCACGTGGTCTGGTCATGTGGCTTCATAGCATGATGGTATACAGAGTACAGCATTATAGAAATAAATATGAGAGACCCGGATTTGACAAATGCTTTTTTGAATGAGGAATCCATATTATACGCTGGTGTAGTATGTATGGCAAACTATGGTATAGTGGCTTCGGTGGTAGATATAGGTATGAAGTTGTCGGCTGCAGGTATAATCTTGGTATACAATATATTTAGACATATACATGAATGCCGTATGCCTTCAAGAGTCATTGCAGTAGTACTTTTAAAAAGTACAATGATATTTAAGTGGAACTTGAGTCCGTTGATTTTCTATAATAGAACAAAATTCATCACCATTTTTAGTAAATAGGTCATAGTAATAATTGAGCCATAGATAACATCTACACCTGCTAGGTGCAACTGGAAGTAGGGAATCGGAGTTCCGAATCAGACTCCAATCGTTATTTTTGGCTTATGTAGCCAAAAGTTGGTCCGCTCTTCAACAGCCCTTGCCGGGCTAGCTCAATCGGTAGAGCGTGAGACTCTTAATCTCAAGGTTGCGGGTTCGACCCCCGCGTTCGGCTATTCCTAAGATAACCACGAGATTTCTTTTTTGTCATCTCTACATTGGATAGATAGATAAGATAATCTATCTATCTTTATACTTTTTTTTTTTTGCTTCCATAGACCGACTAAGTAGTATATTTCACATCCCATTACATCCATGGACTGCTTAACCACGGACTAGCACTGGTGTGCTAGTTAGTATATTTATCCAAAGTAGGTACTCTGACAAATATTTGCCACTATACGAAATGCAGCGATTGCACGGTATGGATGGTCCGTTCTAGATCATGGCAAGTGAGTCACTATGATACACAGCAGTACTAAAAAATGAATGGACTGACTGTAGTGAATGTACAGTACAGGGTACCCCGAAAGTCAATCCACGGGGTGGTGTGATAGGCTTGGGTGAATACGACCAGCTGATTTGGGCTGCAGGAGGTGCATTAGTCCAGCGATCTGCTGGTTCTAGAAGATGGCGTGACATTATATTATACATACCGTACATATACTCAATGTATAACCACTCTATATTATAGTATTATAATCCAATGTAATACTAATATATAATCAAATTATATTTAATACTGACTATAAATTATATAAAAATCAAAAATATATAAATCTATAACTATATAAATATTGATTAATGCAGTATAAAATGTAGTGTAAAGTGGGTCTGAGCTTATCGTAATTTACGCTGATTTTTTTCTACTTCGAATAATTCTCGACTTCTCTTTTACCCCTCCTTCCCCTCCTCCTCCTCCTCTTCCCTCTTCTCTCTTCTCTCTCCTCTTTTCTTCTCTTCTCCTCTTCTCTCTCTTCATCATGTCCTCCTCTTCCGCCCCCAATGCCTCCGCCCAAGTCACCGGACACTCCACCTCCCATTCCTCCAGCGCCGCCGAACTCGCCAGTCTTAAAGTAAGCCTGCGCGCCGCCCTGCGTCAATTCCCCGACTTCCCTTCCCCCGGTATTCTTTTCGAGGATATCCTGCCTATCTTCGCCGATCCCACCCTCCACGAAGCCCTCATTCGCTCTCTCGAATTGCACATCCTTGAGAGCTCCGGTGGCCAGAAACCAGATGTCATCGTCGGTCTTGAGGCCCGTGGCTTCTTGATGGGTCCTAGCCTGGCCCTTCGTCTCGGTGCTGGTTTCGTTCCTGTTCGCAAACAGGGTAAATTGCCTGGTCCTTGTGAGACTCAGGGTTATGAGAAGGAATATGGTACCGATTTCTTCCAGATGCAGGCTGGTTCGATTAAGCCCGGTCAGAAGGTCATTGTCGTGGACGATATCATTGCTACTGGTACGTCGGTATTCGCTCTTTTCTTTCTTTCACTTTATATCACCAGGAATAAATCTAACAGACATTCAGGTGGATCCGCCAAAGCCGGCGGCGAATTGATCCAGAAAATGGGCGGCGAACTCCTCGGTTTCATCTTCCTTCTTGAACTTGAGTTCCTTCACGGCCGCGACAAGCTTCCTGCCCCTGTCCACACTCTCCTGACCGGTCAAGAAGCTTAAACCCGATGCATTCCTGAAATGGTTGCTACTGCTACCGTCAGTATGGTACTTCAAAAGTTTTTTCGATCTATCAGATCACTTAATAATACCCCATCGGCCAGTTCACGATGGGCAATCCCGAACGGCCCTATCCAGATCCCAGTATGTACATGGTGCATGTCTTGAATGGACTGGCCTGGATGGTACAGCTGGTATTCCAGCTATTATAGACAGATACCTCAATACATTGCTTTATATCTCATCCATTACTGTATATCACATACCAATACTGTATAGTAGATACTTTGTAGGTTAGATACTGTATGTACTGTATACTAGATACTATGTATAGATATCATGGATACTCAGGAATAAACCCTCCAATAACATCCTTCACCCACTTAGCATCAACCCCCAATCCAACACACTCCCTCATAGCCCGATTCATCCTCGGAACATATTCTTCCCTCGGCCCCCCAACACAAACTCTCTCCTCATCAACATAAACAAGAACCTCCACCTCCTCCTTCCCCCTCTGTTCCTCACCAGCACCATCCAACCACCTCTCAATAAAAGCAGTACAAACCCACTTATTATAATCACCGTCCCCCTGCTCCCTCTCTCTAACTCCACAACCCCGTATCATTGGCGCCGAATGATCTACCCCTTCATACCCATCTAGAATTACTTCATCGTCAGGATGCATATCATAAAGAACGCCGTAAACGCCATCTTGAAGACCGGATTCTGGAACGCTGGCACTTTCAGAACATTGTTTGTTGGTGCGGAGATGTCTTGGTGGGAGAACATTTGCGTAACCTGCGGTGCAGATGAACCAGCGCCATTTTGGGAGAAATGCGATTGCGAGGGGGATGGAGGATGAGGATTTTTGGCAACGGGTTGACATTTGTGTTGGGGAGAGGTTTGAGCCGTAGGCGAAGTAGAGGTATTTTTTTTTCTGGGGTGGGTGCATTTTGTATTTGTGTATTTCGAATGTGAGGGAGTATGTATGATGGTGTTGAAGATTGGTAAAATGTGTTGATATCAAGAGGGTACAGAATGCAGTATTTATATTGGCGGGGTGAGAGTGCGGGGACTTTTAGTAGACTACACGACTAAACTAAGCACGACATACGATAAACTACACTAAGGAGAGTGAATGACGATCTGCAGTTGATATATCATAGTATTCGGTATACGACAACACGCTAACAAAAGAAGAGAACAGAATAGAAAAGAAAAAAAAAACAAACTCAGATTAACGTCGAGGAATCGTTCCACTCATTCGACTACCAACACCAGCCATCAAACTTTGTTTCACAATTGCATCGGCTGCTGCTAACGCGGCAAGTCTTTCGCGTTGTCGACTTCGATCTCGTAGGTATCCCGCGGCTTCAGGACGCATGCGGAGAATACGGAGAATCATATCGTCATTTGGATCGGCTTGGGCCTCGCGACGTTTCTCCTCTTTAACCTTCTTCATTGTGCCCAGATTTCGCGAGAGCATGATACTCTTCGCACGACGTGCGGCTGGTATTCCCAGTCCACCGTGTCCTGGTCCCGTAGCGCCGAGGTGTGCTGGTGCTGAGGCGCGGTTGCGGTTTGCTTGTTGGCGGTTTGCGGTTGCAGAGGCCATTCGTTCGGAGGTACGGATCAGATTGTCTGTTGGTTCGAAGTAGAAGAAGTTGAGACTTTGGATTTCGTGGTATTTCGGCGATTTGAGAATGTCGATTGGGACGCCGTTGGCTTCGCCGGTTTCGTCGTCGATTGCGTGGAAGAAGTTGAGAAGTAGTAAGAGCCATCTTGAGACGATGTCTACTTCTTGCATCGTTAGGGGTTTCTGGTGAGAAGGTTTGTCGGATAGTGGTGGTACGAGAAGGCTCTCGATCGTGGCTAACACTTCTTTCCATAGACGGGCCATGACCATTCTCATGGCTTCTCCGGTGAGTGTCTTGTTCATGATGGCGAAATTGTCGTTGAAGTAGTTGAATAGAGGGTCCAAGGCGTTTTCCACATCGGCCGGTGTTGGCCCTGTTGGGGTTTGTTGTGCTCGATTTCGATTCAAGAAGTTCGAAACGCTGGATATGCTGAGACCTCGAGATAGTAGAGATTTCAAGGTTCGACGCGACAGACAGTGACTGATATACGCAGAGAGCTAGTAAAGAAGTTAGTATAATGTTGGACCTTTTTGGTCGGGAGCCAGTTCATACCTTCTCAGTGATTCGTCGTGTCATGTCTCTTTCCGTTCGCTTCAATGTACGGAAAGCTTTGCCAAAGTAGAATTGAATGTCGTCGCGTTCCCCTTCCATGCTGACGCGCAGCAACAGTCGTCCTTGGGTATCGAGGTCCAGCCAGTATTCCCTTGGAAGGAAATCGCTGAAGTGAACGGGGTCAAGTTTGATGGATGTTCGACCAACATAATCATGATCACCTACTGCGTCCCAATCCCAGATTGTAGCAATGATATTCAGGGGACCTTGAGTGGTGATGTCCACCGAATCCTCCCAACGGGGATTAAGGTTATTATAAATGATGCGGGTCTTTGCAATTCGCTTCTGGTATTCATCGGCCAAGACCACGTAAGGGTCACTTCCACCATTCATATCGCAAGCCTTCAAATCTTCGGCCTCCACAATTTTGATAGTAAAGACGTAGGTGGTGGACTTGCGAACCTTTTTGAGTTGTGGAGGAGTATTCTTTGCAATGACATCCGCACATCCATCGACGTTGATTTCACGTTCAAGTCTGTCAAGCTGAGACAGTGCATACTCGATGTTGTTCAATTTGACCAAGGACTGTCATTTGTTAGCGGAATAAGTAGGGACAGAAGGGGAAAAAAAAGAGCAAAGAATCAAACCCACCTCGGAAGAAAATTGAAATGGCTCAATTTTATCCTTGTTCGTCCAGGTATCCTTGGCAAACTGCATCAGTTTCTCCTGTGTGGTCTGATTCAATGCCGCCTCTTGCTCAGGAGTAAGACGATCCAACTCCCGGGCGAACATTTGCTCCAAGGATTCACAATACTTTGCCACGCCCTTACCAATCGAGTTGGAGAGAGCAGTCATGAATTTCGCATACTGGAGATCATCATCCCATTCCATTTGTACCAGGTTCTCGACGACTTCATTAAATGATCGGAATATATCGATCACCGAGACACTGTGTCGATTCTCGTCGAGAGGTAGATTGGCCACATCTTCTGCTCCAATAGCAAATGCGTCCTTTCGGATGGCTTGGTTGACCCATTCCATGACACTTTGATCCGTCAAGCGAAGCCATCTCCAAACGAATTCTTCTAACAGGCTTTCAACGTGGAAGGGGAATTCGGTTCTGTGGGATTAGTTAGCAGAGGCGTGGAGTGTCAGGAATGGATCGTACGTACCCCTCAATCGTGTTGTTGAATAGTTGTCGAACTTTGGCAAGTTGCTTATACAAATCAAGACCTTCATCAATGTCGATTTCTTCTCCCCGAGACTTGGCATGGTCTATGATCCGAATAACCATTTCATGCGCATCTTCAGCAAAGAGCGGTAGGACACTAGAGCATAATGTTGTGTAGGGGTTGACGCTATCCAAAGTTAGAGAATTAAAGCCAACAGACAGCCATTTTTCACCACTTACCCCATAATCTCAGGGTTATTCCTGTACCGCTTCTGGATCTTCAGGGCGAGTTTTGTAATCGAGTCACCCAGCTGAATGACATTGTCAAACTCCCAGGTATCTCCATCGACCGGCACCAGTTGACCAAGCATATTCTGATACTTCTCAGTCGCCTTCTGGGCAAGACCCTCTTGTACATACGAGGAAAATCGATCAATATCCTCCGGGTCTTCTGTATAGCTAGGATCCGCTTGGATGTGGTTTTCCAAAATGTACATCACAGGCCCAAGCGGACGAGGCTTAGCTTCAAAACAATCCATCATAACATCATATAATTCGCGGAGCATGGCTTCATGAAGCTTGGCTAGTGATACCTGCATCACTGAAAGATCGTGAACTGTCCACTTTTGTCTGTCAAAGACGGAGGAGACGGCCATGCTGCTGCGCTTCGATCGAGGCTCACTGGATGGTGACTCTTTCACAAAAGTAAAAGCCGAGTCCAGAGTGTTGAGATCGATTTCATTGTCAACAAACTTGCTCTGAACGACATCAAGGAATAGCACAATGCGAGAGAAATTGGGGATCCGCCAGCGGAGACATATTTCATTAAGCAGTTCTGTAGATTGTTTCGACAGTAATTTCATCGAAGGCCCATCAGACGAGGCTTGACTGGCCTCTAATTCCCGATCCCGCAGATCATGACTCAGGGCTTGAGAGAGGATGTGTCGGTAAACTTCACGAGGGTCCGATGGGATGAAAGTATATGTGTCGGATTCCTCTGATTCATCACCGCCGAGAGAAAGCGAGGACAAATCGACTGGCTGGTCGAATGCATGAGACATTCGGCCTGTGCGACCAGAAGAGGTTCTCGTTAGATCATCCTCGGTGGCTGGACTAATAGAAGGGAGAGCTCCTGGTGTACTCTTTGCCAGCTCCGGGTTGGATTGAACAATGGCGAGCATCATCTGAGAGAGATCAGGCCCCTCGCTCTTCTTCCATGCATCAAACGCTTCATCAGATTCAAAATCGTCCCTTGATAGAGTCTTATGGGTCTGAAGATTGAGATGCGTTTGATAGGTCTTGAGATCCTGCAATGCTGCCTTTTCACTCCAAGTTGACTTGTTTTTATCGATTTCTGACTGGGCTTGACTGGTTGTCATGCCAAAGATCTTTGCTACATGCTGCACCAAGGGCATATCCTTGACATCGTAGCTTAGCGGAGCCACAACCTCTGTTGTCGTCGTGCCGTTACCTTCCATTAAATCCTGATCCTGCAGTAGAAGTTTGTTCTCCAGCACCGACAATCGATTGGCGAGCTCCGGACGATCCTTGGCCCAGTCATGACCTTTAAGAACGAGCGCGAGAAGACGCACGAAGAGAGCGACATGTCGATCCACCATGAGTTTCCAGCTGTCGTCATCTTGCTCCTTCCCTTTACTCAGTTCCTTAATGGCGTTTGAATAAAAGATGAGGACTAGATCTTCTGCCCGACGGTCCTTTTCCATGCGCTTGCGAAATGAATCCTCTTTGAGAGTATTCAAAAAGACGGCGAAAGTGCGCACTACCAGATGATCTTGATATTCCTTTCTCTTCTCTTTGCCTATCAATACCCCGGTCAACCGTTTCTCCAGCTCGGACACGAACCCATGGGGAATCCTTGTGCTCTTCGAATCCCTGATGAGGGAAAAATCACTCATCAAGTCATGGATCGAAGTAGATGATCGTTTCGGTCGTGCTGGGGCAGCGGGGGTATTCTGAATGCGACGCGAACGAGGGCTGAGGAGATAGGCCAGATAGGCTACACGGAGGGCGTGGCTGCTAGCGACATTAGCGCTTAGAGGACGACGGCGCGAGACCGAGGAATTGCGCGAATGGCGACCCTCATTCTGAATACTGTTGATCCGTCGGTTAACTCCTCGGGATTGACTGGATGCTGTCGACATGGGGCGACGTGGTTGCAGGTTTATGGAGGGAGGATCGGAGGGGGAGAGCAAGTGGAATGCGGGACCATAAAAGACGCAGACCACTTGCTAGGATGGACTGAGATGTTGGTGATTTTAGCGAAAGAGTCGAGAAATAGTTTGTTTGTTTTTCTCTTTGTTGATAATATTAGGCGAATGTCTCAGGTTGTGACGTTGGGTTGCGGAACGAGAAGGTTGGAGGTTGGAGGAGGTGGGGAGTTGTTTACTTGAGGAAAGGAGAAGAAGGGAAGTTGAGAAAGGTGAAACACAAAAGCCCGACTAGATAGGCGCCCGATATGAGCACTTGAGGGCGTGAAAGAGTAAATTTGCTCAAGGAACTGTGGAATATTGGTAGGCTTGAATATTGGAGAGAATTTTGAAAAAAAAGAAAAAAAAACGTTAGCCAAGTCTTGGGGTGAAGGGATAATGCGGGTGCGACTGGGTTGATGCAGTCAACGCAAGGGTGGTTTTTATATTCAAGGAATATTGGATTGGGATAGCAGGAGGGGATCCGAGTAGTTTGGAAATATAATAAATGAAATGTTGCTAGACTTGTGCCATAACTATATTTGGAGTAGAACCTCTATACACAAGGATTATGGTGTTCTAAGCGTATGTCATACGTCTCGGCATCCAGAGTGATCTACAGATGCTTTACACCCAGCGCCGCGGGACAATAGTAAAAATAAGAAGCAAGAAGAATGAGCTCCTGGATGTTCTGAGCAGAAGTTCACATATCTGAGCTCATTGGCTGGGAGTCGCAAGTGGTTGTAGTGTGGCTTCAGGGATATGCGCTACCCCACGTCATCGAGCCGTCGCAAACAAAAGTGGAGGGATGAAACAAAAGAACAGTTGCATTTCTTTGATTGAGACAATTCTTGAATGACAATGAAAATGAGACAGACAGACAGACTAGTCTATGTCTCCATTGATCATTGGAATCCCTCAAATGACGCCGAAGATAGGAAGAAAGTCGTATTGGTATTTACACAGACACACCCACATAGAGAAAACAAAAAAGGCCGGTTGCAATCACCACTTGTCCTCACCAGCCTTGCGGGCCTATATAGAGATAAAGAGTCAGAAAAATCTATTCCTTTTCATTGCCATGAGGTAAGATACTCACCGGCACGGCATTGGGACCTCCCAACTCCTTCTCTAGACCATCCTCATAGGTCTTGGGGACACTGGGCTTGTCGGGATAGTAAAGGCTGACAACTCCAACCAGAGAGAGGAAAGTCGCAACGAAAATTCCGAGGTGAGCGAAACCCTTGCCGGCGGAGACGTGGTTATATTGCTCGGGACTGAAGACACCAAGAATCTCATTGTCCTCATGGACAGGTTCACCAAAGTTACGCTTCTCTTGCGCATCCCACCAGCCACCATGGGGATCTCTGAACTGACGCTTCACACGGGGAGGGTTGGGGTAGTTTCCATTCTAGAATTCGGTTAGACATGCACTCGGAGAAGGCCGGTAATAGGACGATGCGGGCACCACGGGCATCGTCATGTGGCGGGCTTTCGGAATTCGTACCTGAAGAGGATCTTCAACCTCCGCAGTAGCACGAAGGGCAGAAACCTGCGAGAAGGTTGCGCGGGGAGCAATGGCGTGGCGAGCAGCAACCTGGGGCAGACGCCGGGCCAGGATCCGTTGAGGAAGCATCTGAGAGCAATTGAGGTCAGAAATATGACAAAAGAAAGAATCAGCAGAGACTAAATCTCCACCTATTGCATATGAAACTCACTTTCAATCCACCAAGAATTGAAGTCGGAGTGGATGAAGTAGGATGAAGTGGACTGTGAAGTGCGAAGGAGGAGTTTCTGAGGTTTGCGTCGACTGCCCCAAAGGCGGTGAGCCACTCCCCAAACGCGGCGCGCTGACGAGAACATTCGGGCGAAAAAACCACTTCTTTACGTATTCTCTCATCCTCAGCTGGTTTTTTCATCCTCACCCACGCTACAGACCCGATAAGCATGCCAAACTTCTGGTGGCATTTGGACTTATCTCTACCTACTCTCTGATGCCCAAATTGTCTATTCCGACCGCGTCATTGTTGGGAGAACTGGGGTCAACTGTGCAGAACGCCCCTGTCGTCCGCGACTACAAGTCATGCAAAACGGCAGTCCAAATGGTCCATCCACCCAAGATGAACATGTAACACCTGTGATCGACTCACCGCATGTCGAAGCGTCGATTCCGGAGAAACTCCCTGGTCCTGACACCTACGAAGGAATTCCTGCCGAACCGAAAGACGATGAAACAGCCCATCAACTAGAAGAAGGTCCTCCGTCGAAGAAGAGAAGACTGACTGATACCACTCCATCGCGTCGTTCAACTCCGCGACCACCATCACCACCGTGGAAGAAAGTAGGGGTAGAGGGGCCAACTTCATTCCAATTAGAAGGCAAGCGGAGATCGTCTCGGACAAACGCGGTTCCTCTGGAGTTACAACCTCAATCTGATAAACGGCATACTCGCGCGGCGCAAAGTGATTATACGAAGAAGACTCATCGTGATAGCGCAAAACCGGCCACGTCATCTCCCCTGGCTGTGACCCAGTCGCGCGCCGCAGTCAATGGAAAGCATAGTGGCAAACCGACCACCAATGGATCACCCCGGAATGTACCCTCAAAAGGCGCTTCTACGAAACAATCGTCGACTTCACAATCACCAGCAGCTAAGTCGAATCATTCGCGCGTGAGATCTCGAAGCTCCGGCACCCAACAGCTCCCTCGACCGGGCGCAAATGGCGCAAGTCCTCGTTCCCTTCGCGATCGCACCTCCGCATCCGCAGCATCCCTCACCGACGGCGATGATATAGAAGATATCAATGGGGATGTAGAGAATGAGGATGATGGATCCCAAAAGGTCCCGCGACTTCGGATCAAAGTCAAGAAGCCGATACTACCCGTGCGACACCCCGGCCACATCTCCAACAAGAAATATACTTCGTTTAGGGAATGGATAGAGAATGAGGATGCGCCCAATCTATTGTCGGATCAGGAGGCCTTGGAAGAAGCTCAGAGACGTCGTGAAGTGCAGGATGCTGCAGAGCCTGGTGGTCCCTTGAGTTCGGATGTTTGTTCAGCGTATATCACTGAGCAGCAGGAGGAACCACCACCACAATACTCGCACCAAGATCATCTAGTCTCACATGCGTTATACTTCCAAAAGCTACTGGTCCAAGAACACAAGCGCCACCGACAGATGGCCAAATTATTCGCACAATGGTGTGCTGATGCTTACAGGAAACGCCATAAGAATCCGGAGGACATTCTTCGTGAACAGCAAGAGGAGGTTCGAGTCAAGCGCAAACAACTGGGCAAAGATTTGCAGAAGATGTTTGATCTGGCTCGTGCTGATATTGATCGAGTTCGATTGGCACGTTGGGAAGAAGAGCGTAAAGTACAGGACCAGCAAGCCCTCGATCGCGCTATCAAGAAATCAACAATGCTCTTCGAAAAGCGCCGATCTGAAATCCTTGGAGAAGCCAATAGTGATGCTCCAACCAGCGAGGGTGAAGAGGACGGTTCAGACTCCTCATCTGATTCTGACGCAGAGAACGAGAGCAATATGTCTACATCGGAGTCCGAAATGGATGACGATACTAATGTGGATGATGACGCCGGTCTCACTGCGGAAGAACTTCGATTGAAATACGCCAATCTGCCAGCTGAAGATACCGGAGATCATCTGTCTGTTACTTCCGGTGTTACTCCATCAGTGATGAATGAAAGCGAAGCTATTCCAGATGAAACCGATTCGCACGCCACCCCAGGAGATTCCAAATTAGATGATGTTGATTCAGTGATGATGGATGATAGCGACAATTCGACGGATATGGACGATGATATGGGCGACAGTGACGACGACGAGGAAGATAGTGAAGGCGAAGAGGAATCGGACGAAGATGAGAGTGGTGGGCCTGGCTTACTCGGGTTCTTCTCTTCTAAGGATCTGCCGATTGCGAAAGACGGAGAAGAAGAGCAGGAGCATGTGGAAGAGCAGGAAGTTGAAGATGTGATGAATGACGATCAAGATTTGAATGTGAAGCTGTCATTTGAGGCGGAGGCTCCAATCAACGGAGCTGAGAATAGAGCCGATCCTGATCATGGGTCACTCGAGCACAATGACTTGCATGAAAGGTCGACTCCCGAAGGCACACCAGAAGAAGTCGTTGAAGCATCGATAGCAGATCCTCTGGACACGGAAGATGTTTCAATGGTCGATACGCCCATGAACGAAGAGTCTGCAGTACAACAATCAGTCGACCCCACAGAACCCGACTCCAAACCCCCCGTGAATGAGGAAGAGGAAGTCGATGAGGTGATACATCGACCTGAGCTCACCGGGGAGCTAACCCAAGATACTCGTGCCAATGGTGAACTATCGAGCGAGGCCTCTCCTGGGACATTCGCCACTAAACCGTCAGAGCCCGAATCTGTCTCTTCATACGAGCCCGCTATCGAAAAATCATTGCAACCCAGCCATTCTCCAGCGCCTGGCTTGAAGACGCCTATTCCACATCTACTCCGAGGCACATTACGTGAATACCAGCATTATGGATTGGACTGGCTTGCGGGTCTTTACAACAGCCATATTAATGGGATTCTGGCCGATGAAATGGGTCTCGGTAAAACCATTCAAACTATCGCTTTGCTGGCCCATCTGGCTGTTGACCATGGTATCTGGGGTCCGCATCTTGTTGTGGTGCCCACCAGTGTCATGCTCAACTGGGAAATGGAGTTCAAGAAGTGGTGTCCAGGGTTCAAGATTATGACCTACTATGGTAACCAAGAGGAACGCAAACAGAAGCGTAAGGGTTGGACCGATGACAATGCCTGGAATGTTCTCATCACCTCATATCAGCTCGTCCTACAAGACCAGCAACCTCTTAAGCGGAGAAGCTGGCATTATATGATTCTTGACGAAGCTCACAACATTAAGAATTTCCGATCCCAGAGGTGGCAGGCCCTACTTACCTTCAGAACCAGGGCCAGACTTCTTTTGACTGGTACCCCGCTGCAGAACAACCTCACAGAGCTATGGTCTCTTCTCTTCTTCCTGATGCCCTCTGATGGTAAAGGTGCCGGCGTCGAAGGTTTCGCTGATCTCAGAGACTTCTCCGAATGGTTCCGCCGACCAGTTGAACAGATTCTTGAACACGGTAGAGAAACAATGGATGACGAGGCAAAGCAAGTAGTCACCAAGCTTCACACTGTTCTGAGACCGTATATTCTACGACGATTGAAGGCCGATGTCGAGAAACAGATGCCTGGCAAATACGAGCATGTGGTCTATTGTCGACTTTCCAAGCGCCAGCGATTCCTCTACGATGGTTTCATGTCAATGGCACAGACTAAGGAGACCTTGGCCTCTGGCAATTTCTTGTCTATCATCCACTGCCTTATGCAACTACGTAAAGTTTGCAATCATCCCGATCTATTCGAGACAAGACCTATTTCCACTTCCTTCGCAATGCCCCGATCCGTGGCTTCAGAATATAAGATGAAAGAGGGCCTTGTCCGGCGAAGATTGCTTTTCGATCATCCCTTGACCAAACTCGACCTGGATTTTCTTAACCTCGCGCCCGTCTCTCGGGAAGACATTTCACGGCGTTTAGCCGACGACAGTATTCGACTCATGGCTTTTGGACCATTCAAAAATCTCCGCGAGCGCCAATACAACCGTACAAATTGGCAGATGGGCTTTGATGGCTCACGCATGGAAACTATCCTTGAGTCCTTGGAAAATGCTTGTCGCAAGAGACGAATGGCTGAACTTGAGCGTTGCCTCTACTTTGAATCGAAGCGTCACGGTCGCCGACCTATCTACGGTAGCAGCCTGATAGAATTCCTAAGAGCCGGCACTAAAGAGCATGCGCTTTCTAATGCTCCGTTGCGCAAGCGCAACATGGCCGAGTGGCTGTCAAGCAGATCTTCTGTTCTCGCATCTATGATTCTGACCTTGGAAGAGCGGGCTCGCGATATGGATGGCTACGTTCAGCGATTTGCCTGTGTTACCCCTGCTGCTGTCGCTTCCGGCACGACTGAAGCTGCCCTGACCCCCGTGGAAACGCGTCTATTGACGAATACTTCTCAAGACCAGCCCTACGATCCTTTCCATGAAGCGCGAATGCGACTTTCTATTGCGTTCCCAGATAAGCGCTTATTGCAGTATGATTGTGGCAAGCTTCAGCGCCTTGACAAGTTATTGCGTGACCTCAAAGCCGGTGGTCATCGAGCCTTGATTTTCACGCAAATGACCAAGATGCTTGACATTCTGGAGCAGTTCCTCAATATTCACGGACATCGTTACCTACGACTTGATGGTACTACGAAGGTTGAATCGCGACAGATGCTCACCGAACGGTTCAATAGCGACCCCCGCATCTTGGCCTTCATCCTGTCCAGTCGATCTGGCGGTCTGGGTATCAACTTGACAGGTGCCGACACAGTCATCTTCTACGATCTGGACTGGAACCCAGCAATGGACAAACAATGTCAAGACCGTTGTCACCGTATTGGACAAACCCGTGACGTGCACATCTACCGCTTCGTATCCGAGTATACCATTGAATCCAACATCCTCCGCAAAGCCAACCAAAAACGAATGCTCGACGACGTCATTATCCAAGAGGGCGAGTTCACCACCGACTACTTCACCAAGTTGAAGGAACAAAGCAACCTCATCGACGAGACCGATGAACGTGACGGCCACGACGAGGCTAGTGCAGCCATGGACCGCGTCCTGGGTAATCGTGTTCCAACTGGCTCTCGGGCCTTCGAACAGGCAGAGGACAAGGAAGATATCGATGCAGCCAAGAATGCACAGAAAGAGCTCGAGCACGCCGATGATGGTGACTTTGAAGAAGCACATAGCGCTTCACATGGTACACCTGCTCAGCCCGGTACACCCTTGCCAAATGCCGAAGATGGCACCAATACAAACACAACCACCTCGGCTCCTGGTGTCGAGACTGAATCTCAACCCGGTCATATCGATGATTATTTGCTTCGTTTCATGGAGTGGAATTTGAAAGATGAGCCTCTCGTCCTACCTCCGGACAAAAATAAGAAAAAGTCCAAGAAGGGCAAGGAACATCACCTGAAACGACGTCGATAGGCCTGATCATCATCAGCACCATCAGCACCATCACCTCTACAACCTCTACCACCTCCTCCACCTCCTTGTCACAGGGATAACAAGAGAAAAGAAACTCTTGTTGAGCTGATTTGTTACCAATTCTTTTCTCTTTCTCCTTTTTACACTTTACTTTTGGCGTGCATTTCTCTTTCTCTTCTGCAGCTTCGTTCTATTGTCAGAAGTGAAAATGGCCCGGGGGCTTTTTTCCTTGTTTAGTTTGAGTCTTCAGGGCCCCACGCTTCCTCAACGTTTCACAAATGCATATTGTTTTTTTATCGGAGCTGAATACCTAATTAAGTCCCCTTGTTTTTCTCCCCTCGGAATATTCCCCTTTTTTTTATTTTCTTTTTTGTATTGTTGCTACAATGTACCCTTTTTTTTGATATTTGAATTCTGATATTCTTCATTGAAATAGGCTCTCTTCTTCCCCGGTTGAGGCCTATTGTTTTCTTTATTCTCCTCTCTTATATCTCCGAGACATTTCTTATAGTTGGATTGTTTTTCTTCTTTCTTCATCTCTTGTCAAATCCACTTTCCACGCGACATGTAGTGCAGTGGAGAAGAAACTCAATAGTTTCGAACACAAAGTGGAGAGTGTTTGAGTGCCCGAAGCCCTAAAAGACCAGGAAAAAAGCCTAGAGATGAAGTGCAGAGTGGGAATTATATGCTTGCCTTGTATAGTACCGGATTTACTCAGGTTGGGAATAGCGTCTTTGTTTTTAATTACCGTTTCCTCATAAGGTTTTTTGAGTTTGAGGACTTGTGGATGAGGGCCTACTTTTTTCTTCTTTTCTTTTCTGTTTCTTCCTTTGCTTTATTCCGATTTGTAGCTGTACGGATAATAGTTCATCTGGGTTAATCTATATATGAAGATCTTCTCGAGATGGAGATCCATCAACGAAAAAAAAAGGGATCCACTTTGTAATCTGGAGGCGAGATCTCCCTCTAAGCAAGGAGTGGTAGTGGTGCTAGTTTATAGTACAATCTATTATGGATACTTTGTATATCAGCAGTGTCTCTGTGCATTTACCTGAAAAGAAATTCTGGATTGATATTAGCCACTTACACCGATGCAGAGATACTACGACATCATTGCTCCCTGGAAATAAGCACTAAGTCTCAACTAGGCGTTAGTATAGGGTATAACTCAGACGGCGTCAAAGATAGATCCAGTTAAAATGAGTATATCTTCCACTAAGTGGATTCGATATTCCGAAACTCAGAGAACATCCGATCGGTATTGTAGCAATACAGTACAGAGTCTGCCAAATGACAAATACTGTGTTTAATTTAAACGGCTTAAAAGGCAAACCGGAGAATTCCCCCTTTGCTAAATGATGTTCATGCCCTAAGTGGAGTTATACCAAGTATATTCCGTACACGGAGTTAGTTCAATGCGCGCTATGTACTACTTTGTCCACTCTGCAGTCCTTTTTTTTTTGTTTATTGAATGGAGTACACCATGCTACATAGGGAATTAGAGAGATTCCACTTTCGTGCACGTTGGGTGTTTTGAAGGGAATTTCCGACAGACTGGGTCGATAGGGAGGACTAGAGGAGAATGGAGATGATCATGCTGGTACCCAGAATGGAAGACTTGCCCTGTGCTCATGATGCAACTGCTCTTCTCACGGAATTAATTCTGACTCCGTCTTGTGGCTGACTGTTCAAAGTTCTGATCTAAACGTTAGCTGCGAGACTGTTGCATGCAATTGTTTCTTGATAGAGTTCTTGGTCCAATCTGTGGGACAGTCTGTCTTGTATCTTGTACAATAGCACGGAGTATATGGTCAATGTTTCTGCCTTCATGGTGGATGTAGGGCTACATCGGGTTCCAGGTCCATGGTATACATACGGAGTAGTACAGTATCATTTCCATCACGATGCCTACTACATCACTTACAGTATAGACAGATGTTCTCGACCGGCTACCGGCTAGGGTGGCACCGTCATGAGGATCCGGAGAGCCGGTTCACAGACCAGGTGGTCCATTCGCAGCTATGGAGTATCAGGGTCGCCCGGTCGATCTTCTCGGGATCACGTCGATCTCCCCTTTCTATTGACTGACGCCGTAGTCGGCCAGACGTTTCCGAAGAACATACGGTGTAAGAGTCGCTTGCCTGGGACTTCATCTCCGGCGAAATTCTACCGTTGCCTGGTAGGGAGTAGGTAGGGCACGCTAGGAATTAGTTCAGTAAGTTAGTCTATACTCCGGTACATGGTACACTTTCTAAACATCCTGCCCACGAGGTTTCGAGGCGGGGCTCAAGTGGATCATTCTGATACGAAATACGTTGGAGTACAGTTGGAGTCATGATCAGGACCCATGGGTCACTCTCTGCACAAGCTCGATGGAAGCTTCTCTCCCTCCCGGCCGAGTTATCTTTACCATGGAAGATATTAGGGTGGTAATCGGTTAGAGATGAAGAAGCTTAATGGAGATTTAGGGGTTTGGTCATTGTTTCGCTTTCCCTGGATCTTGTCTTCTCGTTTACCTCTGTAGATGGAGGCGTTGACGAAGGGAGGAGGTATCCACTGATCACCAAAGCGTGATTGTGACTGGTGAACAGTATCTCGCAGAGGGAATACCCCATCTGGAGATGAAATCCCGGCCGATTGGAGCGCCTTGAGAAGCTTCGGGGAAACTGCCATGAGCTGCAGTAGACCCACGGTGATCCGGAACCCAGCTATAGTGTATATATCGAGTGGAGGTGGTTGCTGATTGCTCAGGTTTCTTGAAATTAGAGAGGATCTTAATATCTTATTGGATCGGGGGAATGGTCTGTGTATGAAAAGAGGGATGTTTTGAGTCGATGTCAAGTTAGAAATGACCCTGTAAAGTCTAGTCCAAGAAGGGGGGGGGCGGGGAGGGTTAATCTCTGGTTGATAGTCATAGCTTAAGGGTTATCTTCGAATCTTCATCTCCATATTTTAATATCGAATGGAGGTCTGTGATACACTAATTCTCCATCGCCCGCGGTATCAGCCGCCTTTTTCTTTACTGTTTAGACGGAGGGGTGAAGCATTGGCTTAGACCAGTGTAAGTAAGCCCGATCTTACTACGGAGTAATTGATCGATCGTTGAGTTAAACATATTCCCCAGCTTTTCGTATTTCTCCTGAACTATATACTAGTATATTCTGGGACTTAGTACTTTGTATGGTTTCCATGACTCCAGAGAGGTTGGTTAGCCGACCAGACCAACTGGATAGAAACTTCGGTGCCTTACCAAAGTAAACTCCATTTAATCCAATTGATTAATGGAATTCATCAAATCTGAAACCAAATCAATACTTGGACTCTTTTTTTGACTTTGCCATCCAAACAAAGAAATGGGAAATAGTAAAAAAACGGTTAGGGTTACCGGCGAGTGCTGCCGATGGTGGCGGATTCCAACGTCCACAAAGTCCCAATCCTAAACCAAATAGTGGCCAATTCAACGGTATTTCTTCACCCTGTTGATTCCCGAGCGTTGAACCGTGGAACTTCGGCGCAGGGAACACGTTGGGTAAAGAGTCCGGGGAAAGCAATGATCAATAATGGTACTGGAATTGGATGGCCCCGGATCGACAGGATATACGGATATTTGAACTTTGAAACGCGGTTGTACGGGGTACTATGTAAGAAGCTTTGCACATGGTAAAATTCCTTCGGGGCAATTAACTACATTGACAGTTCTGCATCGTCCGGTGTGTGACAGTATGCAGCCGCTAGAACGCCCAACTCAAAAGCCCGCCAGGTCAAGATTGATTGGTAGCGGGGCTCATCTTGTTGGCATTAAGAGGAGGAGTATGGACACTGCGCAGGATGCGGTGGCGACTTAAACCGGTCTGTGCAGTTTTCTCCTCTCAGAGTGTACTGCATTACTGTACTATGTGTGATCCATGTACGGAATACGGAGAGACGTCGTGCTAACTATAATCCGGAATGAGTACTCGCTGCGAGTCAGCCAGTCATTTTTTTAGCCTTGTGGAGAATCAGAGGAGAGTTAGATGAGAGGAGAGGAGAGAAGAGGAGACGGAGGAGGATTGAACTGGCATTGACCTAGGCGCAGGTAGGGTTGGCCCGGGGGATGATGGTCTGCTAGCTTCATCATATCTGGTACACTACTGGGCGGCTCTGTCTATCGTTGGAGACCAGATAGATCCACTTTATCCACTATTGAGGACCCGGGAAGATCATAGATGATCCACGACCGGGGCGATTGGCGCGCGCATGAACTGGTTCTCCACATATATCGTCATGATTGGTTTTGTCGCGGAGGGGGGGGGGGAGTTTCCCACTAGTGCACACACCATTCCTATTTGCCTCCGAGCGGATTCGGGGTAAGAAGAGTTCGCTGTTCCACAAAAGGGAAGAACTCACCGGGGAGGAAGAAGAAGAGGAGGAGGGGGAGGAGAGTGTGTCCAAGGAGTGATGGTGCATCAACGGGATACTCAAGCTCAGTGACAGAATGGCTATGCGAGAACGAAAGTTTTTCAAAGCGGGTGTGGGCGTCAAAGGCGCAGGGGGATCCTCGTGCTAGATTGTATACCATCTCTGGTAGCTACTCCAGATTCAACCTAGGGCAACATGACTCCATTTTGGACCAGTCTTCGTTCTTTCTTGATAGTGCGGAGGATCGGAGCCGAGGCAATCTCCGTTTCGATACGAAGGAGAGATAGAGATCCCGACGAATGGAATTAATTCCTCAATAGTGTATATTTTGGAGTAAATTTGCACATGTCGAAGTATAGCAGCCGTAGAACAAACCCGATGAGAAGGTTTGAAACCGCTCAACGGCTCTGATCTCTCCGCATTAGGGAAGATGTCCGGATGCAGAGTCCATTCCAACAGACACCGCGTGAGAATCTCAGGACCGGGAAATGATCGGCAATTCATGGATTCAATGAGATCCGACTAGTCTCCACCTGGAGGATGGTTCGAACAGGGCCAGGACCAGGAGGAAAGGCTACGGAGTACAGCAGGACCGGAGAAGAGCCAGCAACAGCCTTGGAAAGAAGTGGTTCCTTTCAATTGCTGCTCCTGTTTAAGAGTGGATCCTCTCTTTCTCTCCCTTTGGGCCTGTGGGGATTCGAGAGGGCTTATCTGGTCCGGGAAGTTTCAATTCTCCATTCACAAGGCTAGTCCGGTACCGCGAGGCAAAGACCAATTGCAGGAACTTTGACGATTTGACGGTACTGGAGGAATTCCCATCTTGGTAGGGTTAGGCCGACCGGATGAGGGGGAAGTGTAAAACACGCAGTCCACATCGGAGCTGCAGGATGCTGGAATTGGGTACGGAGAGGATGTGTACTTGATAGATCACGTAGTCCCGAGGAGAAACCAGCAGGGACAGCGATGATGGTAGCGGTAGTGAACTATACAGTAGTAGGACTTCCAGTAAATACCAAAGAAGCAATGAGTAAAGCATCCATCTTAATCTGTCAGCTGTCAATAAGATCCTGACTGGGGGCGCAGCGGAGAGATGATCTGTCGATTCCGCTGTCTTTGTCTTGCACGAACACCCTACTGCGCCAAGCACTAAATGAGGGATAGCCAGTTGCCTGGTCAGTAAACTTTTTTTTTGATTTTTTTTTTTTTTTTTTTAAAACAAAATCTCCTGAGTTTTTTGGGTTTTTGTTCTGCTTTTGAGCGGGAGGGAGCGCGTGGATGTTGAGATCGAATTCTCC
>Ga0102593_1001168_pt1 | contig 28042 bp, 27 predicted proteins | sample AraplaCol_mMS_r2_2_FD_76862 | JGI IMG/M metagenome (GOLD analysis project Ga0102593, IMG submission 76862) | Arabidopsis root microbial communities from North Carolina, USA - plate scrape MF_Col_mMS_r2 (SPADES assembly) (version 2) | ecosystem: Host-associated > Plants > Roots > Endosphere...
TGGCAGCCACACCATTTCGCTGGAGACTACTAACATTGGCAACCGCATGACGCTCGATCTTGTCGACATCGGAGCCATAAGAACGGGTACCGACGATCGGTGATCGGAAGGCGGCATTAATGTCAACAACTGGCGTGAACGACCAACGAACACCCATTGCGCGCCCTTCGCGTGCCAGGATTTCCGAACTTCTCTCTGTTGCCTCGACATCGTCAACAGCCGCAAGGCCAAGTTGGCCGAGCACCGGGGTGCCGAATGCAAATGAATGTCGGCTGCCTTCGAGGTCAGCGCTGATGACAGGGGGAACTTTGCTCCTTGACACGAGGTCGGAAATGACCCGCCGCTCGAAGTCAAGATCGGGCGTAAAGAAGCGGGTTACGCCGCCAGGTTTTAGCGTACCAATGCGTTTGAACTCCTCCTCATCGGTCCCGATCATGATCAAGATGAAGAGTTGTCCTATCTTATCGTCGACGTCGAGCGACGCATAAACGTCACGAACCCAAAGGATCGCAGGCTCATCGAGGTTGAAAGGCGCTTTGCGAAGTTCGTCGTAGGCCGTCATGATTCTCTCCCCCAAGGTGGCACGTCGACCGGGTGGTCACGTTCGCATTTGCACGATACCCATATCGTGCAGCTCCGAACCAAGGAAATACCGCCCTACCTCCTCATTCGAGCTGCATTTGCCGACTGCCGTCGCCTACTCAGGCAATTGACTAGCCGTTATCTGGAGTTACGGCGGTCCGCCGAGCCTCTAGCCATTATGCCTCTCTGCGCCGCAGGCTGCCAACGATAGTACTGATCTCTTCCTCCAGATGTCGCCCTCGATAAACGAACGACGTCTCGTGGCGTGCGTATTGGCCGTGTCGATCGGCGCTGAGCCAGTTGTAAGAGCCAATGCAAAGAAGGTCCGAGTCGATCGCCACTATCTTGCTGTGCAGATTCGGAAGCTTGTGCAGCCGAACCCCGATTTTTGAGAAAGCCTTCTCGACCGCTTCCATCTGAGTCAGTCCATCGGCAGCATTGCCCGAGTTGAGCAATGGATCAACAAACACATCGATCACGGCGCCTCGCTGGACTGCGGCTTCGAAGGCGACCAGAAGCCCAACGCGTTCCATTGTGGATGGAATCACCCAAGGGCTGACGATAGTGAAGCGGCGACCACCGCCGGACAGCGCATCCAGAAGGAAAGCATCGTGCCCCGCAGCATCCCGCAGCATCTGAATCTGACTGTCCCCCTGCCTCAGGTCGTCGCGAGGCTCGACCGCAAACTCAAGTGCATTCTTCTCTGACGCGAACAGGAAGTCGGCGAGGATTGCCCTTGGTGACCCGGCTTTTGCGGCCGCCATAGCATCCATATCGCCAAACACAAGGCAACTATCCTTTGCCCGTGAGACCATCACGTTCAGCATGCTGGGCGACGCGTCGATGAAACCGCCGTCTGCGTGTTTCGAGTAGACGGGCGAGAAGATCACCACAGGTCGTTCGGCGCCTTGCAGCGCGTGCACTGTTCCGATGGTCATGCCTTCGCGCCCTTCGACAGCGATCCTTCGACCGGCACAGGCTTCCCGAATTTCGCGAACCTGTCGGCCAAACGGGGTCACGATGGCGACAATCTTTTCCAACGACCGGCCATAGCGCGCTTCCAGTCCAGCCCGATTGGCATCAAGCCAGGCAGCAATAGTTTGCGCCTCGAGCGGATTGCAGCGACTGCTCCCCGAGGTAAGTGCGCGGCCGTCTATATGCAGATATCCGAGCGCCGGGAGACCAGCGTCTGCTGGCGCCCTTCCCCGCAATGGTCGTAGCTTCCCCTTGTAGCACAGAGCATTGCTGAAGCTGATGATCTCGTCGTAGCACCGCCGGTGTTCGAACAGATAGAGACCCTTCTCGAGATCAGGATAAGGCGACACTCGGCAGGCTTGCTGTGCAAGGCGCATGGCGCTGCCATTGGACGAGCAGATCCCGCGGTCGACAAGAGTGTCAATGCCGGCGTCGTTCGGGAGAAGGCCACTGTGTCGAAGATTGCTCACATCCACAGGCCGGGGAACCGATGAAATCGGTTCGATCTGTTGGGTGTCACCAATCACAAGGGCGCGCTTCGCCAAAGAGAAAGACGCCCCAGAAACTTCTGGCAAGACCTGACCGGCTTCGTCGACGATCAAAAGGTCGATGAAATTAAAGAGATACTCGGTCGCCCATTTGCCACCGTCGCGGCGAGTATAGGTCATCTTGCCTGGTAAGCTGGCAAATGCTGCCACGGCACAAGGGGTCGACATCATCCGGCGGTGCCAGCGGGGGATGATTGTCGCCTTTCCGTTCTTGCCTTTCGAGGCAACGATGCCTACGAGGTCCGCCTCCATTGCCAGAAGCCAGCGACCTTCCAGTAGTGCGTTGCCAGAAGGAAGAGGGGGAACCGAACATACAGGTCTGCCTGACGTTCCAGTTCTGGAACGTCATCAGCGCCGCCTAGGACCTCTCGCGCGCTGCCCCAGTTCCTTTCCGCCTCGTGGAACGTAAGACGCAAGGCTCTAGCCGTTGTGAGTGACTGCTCCGCGGATTGCAACGCCTTCTCCGCAGCCCGAAGCTCGCCTCGAATTCTGTCCTCGATCTCCGAAACCCGCCTGGCTGTCTCCAACCCCGGCAACAGATCGCCGATGGCAAGCCTAGCTCGCGCGGCGCGCTTCTCTTTGACAGAGGTCAGGAAGTCGACGACCGTGGTCAGCGAGGATTCCGACGCCAGATGTTGGTCCAGGGCAGCCCTCGCCGCACGGAGCTTTTCGACGGCAGCCGTTCGTTTCGCAGCCTCTTCGACACGCAGGCCTCAGTGGCGTCCGGATCGGCGCCCAGGCTTGTTTCGAGAGCAGAGCGCGCCGCGCGATATGCGCTGTTGGCGCGGTCGATCTACGCCAGCTTGTCTACCTCACCCGCCATCCGCTTCTGCAGCGCCGCCACCACGGATCCCACGCCGGGGTTGTCGAATTCGGGAAATGCGGCCGCCGCCGCCTGAAGATAGGCTTTCTTGGCGCGCTCGACATAGGCCACTGTCTCGCGCTCGACCTGAAACTCTTCGGTCTGGTAGCGACGGGCTGCTTCAAGACGTCGGGAGTTCGACGCGAGGAACATCCCGAAGCTTTCCACCTCAGGCAACCACCGCCCCGCAAACGGGCCTACTCCCCGGTCGAAGTCCTTTTCGAAGGCGTCAATAATGTTCGTCACCGCTTGATTGTTGGAGGATGCCGCCACGATCACGGGCGGATCCTCACCCTGAAGCGCGCCGCACGCACCCGGAGCCCCGCGACGCGGCCCTCCGATCACACCAACCCCGATTTTTTCATTTGCCTGGCGGCATTTCGGCTAGCGGCGCGCGCCGGTTAATCCTCAAAGGCTCGCTAAGCGACTTGAGAAGCGAACTGGATGGTTGCCCGCACTGCTGCCTTCCACCCTCGAACCAACTGGAAATTCTGGTCAGCGTCCACGGATGGATGAAAGCCTTGTCCGATTTCCCGTTCGGCGGCGAACTGCTCCGGGCCTGGCCAGCACCCGGCGCCATGACCAGCCAGCCATGCAGCTCCGAGTGCTGTCACTTCGCTTGAACTTGATCGCTGGACAGTAAGACCGACGATGTCTGAAAGGCGCTGCATTGCCCAGGCGTTCTTCGACACACCGCCATCGACGCGAAGCAGCGATATGGAGGCATCCGGCCAATCGCTCCGCATTGCCTGCATCAAATCATGCGTCTGGAGACAGATCGAATCCAGGGCTGCACGTGCAAGCTCCGCCGGACCTGAATTCCTGGTCATGCCGAAGAGCGAGGCCCGGGCGCTCGGATCCCACCAGGGGGCGCCGAGGCCAGTAAATGCGGGAACAAGATAGAGCTGCTGCTCAAGGTCTGCCTGCTGGGCAAGGTCGGCGGTCTGATCGGCGCTGCCGATAATGCCGAGACCATCCCGCAACCACTGAACCGCAGCCCCCGCAATGAAGATGGAGCCTTCCAGTGCATAGGTCATCTGCGGCCCGATCTTGTAGCCTACCGTCGTCAAAAGACGGTTCTTTGAGACAACTCGATCGCTGCCGGTATTGAGCAACGCAAAACATCCCGTGCCATAGGTCGCCTTCATCCTGCCCGGCTCGAAGCACGCCTGGCCGACGAGGGAAGCGTGCTGATCGCCTGCCATCCCCCGTATGGGGACCGTGGCTCCGAGGATGTCGCGTTGCGCCACCCCGAAATCATCTATGTTATCAAGGATTTCCGGAAGAATGGAGCGAGGAATATTGAAGCAACGCAGCAGCTCACCGTCCCACTGACCCGAGCCAATGTCGCACAGCATTGTCCGAGCGGCGTTGGTGATATCGGTTACATGTCGCTGACCGCCGGTCAGCCGGTAGACCAGCCAGCTGTCGACGGTCCCGAATGCCAGGTGACCTGCATCAGCTGCCTCTCGCGCGCCGCTGACGTGGTCGAGAATCCAGGCGACCTTGCTTGCCGAGAAATAGGCATCAATCAGCAAGCCTGTACGTGAGGCGATGAGGTCACTTGCTCCTTCAGCCCGAAGGCGGGCGCATGCATCGGCCGTACGACGATCCTGCCAAACAAGGGCGTTGTATATTGCCTTGCCGGTGCGACGATCCCACAGGATCGTTGTCTCCCGCTGATTGGTGATACCGATCGCGGCAATCTCCTGCGCTCCGACGGAGGCAGCTGCGATCGCATAGCGGGCCGTCTCGACAGTCGTACGCCAGAGGTCCTCAGGATCGTGCTCGACCCAACCCGAACGGGGAAAGTGTTGCGCAAATTCCTGTTGGCCGAACCCTTTTGCACTGTAGCTCTTGTCGAAGACGATGGATCGTGTCGACGTTGTGCCCTGGTCAATTGCAAGGATGTAATCGCTCATTGTGCCCTCAATCGTCAGGTTCAGCCGGCTGCTGCCTGGCTTGCAGACTGTTGGAGAAATGCCTCCAGTGCCTTGACGTCATCTGTGCCAAACCGGAGGCCGAGCTTGGTACGCCGCCAAAGAATGTCATCGGTGGAGATGGCCCATTCTCGCCTGACGAGGTGGTCAATTTCATTGACGCCGAGATCCCCGGCTATGATCCTGCCGAGTTCACCCCGGGCACCGAGGATGTCAAAGGCCGACGTTCCATAGAGGCGGGCAAGACGACGGAGCGTCGCCTTCTCCACGCCCGGAGCATGACGGACGAGCCTGGCAACGAGTGCATCGAACCCATCGACGGGAAAGTCGCCTCCGGGCAGAGGTGCGGTTGCCGTCCAGCTCGGCTTGCGGGCGCCGAGAAGCTGCTCGATCTCGGACAGCACGGACTCCGCCAGGCGACGGTACGTGGTGATCTTGCCGCCAAACACGTTGATCATCGCCCCACGTGCCTTATCGCCATCGACCTTCAGGACGTAGTCGCGTGTCGCTTCCTGAGCGCTTGACGCGCCCTGTTCGAAGAGCGGGCGTATTCCCGAATAGGACCAGACGACATCCGTGGGAACGATCTGCTGCTTGAAGTAGGCACCAGCCGACGCACAAAGGTACTCGGTTTCCTCGGCGCTGATCTTGACGGTTTCGGGGGCGCAAATATGGTCGCGATCCGTCGTGCCGATCAAGGTAAAGTCATCCTCGTAGGGAATGGCGAAGATGATCCGCTTGTCGTCGTTCTGGAATATATACGCCTTGTCATGTGCAAAGAGTTTGCGAACGACAATATGACTGCCTTGAACAAGGCGAACATTGCGCGCTCCTTTTCCTTGCGCGGCCATTGACAGGACGCGGTCGACCCAGGGACCAGCCGCGTTGACGACGAGGCGCGCCGTGACCGAGCGGCTCGACTTCGTGATGCGGTTGACCAGGGAAACGGCAAATCCTTGCGCCTTGCGCGTCACCTCTGTGACCTCGGTGCGCGTGAGTATCTCCGCACCTCGTTCGGCCGCATCCCTTGCATTGAGCACGACCATGCGCGCATCCTGCACCGATGCGTCCGAGTACTCGAAGCCTTTCCTGAACTGATCTTTAAGCGGTGCGCCAGCAGCGTCCTTCTGCAAGTCGAGGACCTTGGTGGGCGGCAGCTTCTTGCGCCCGCCAATGTGATCATAGATGAACAGTCCAAGGCGCAGCATCCAGGCAGGCCGAAGCGCCGAATGATGAGGAAGGACGAAGCGCAGTGGCCAGATGATGTGGGGCGCGAGGCTCCAGAGCACTTCCCGTTCCATGAGCGCTTCGCGAACCAGCCTGAACTCGTGATGTTCGAGATAGCGCAGTCCGCCATGGATAAGTTTGGTGGAGGCAGACGACGTGCCGCTGGCAAGGTCGTTCATCTCGGCCAGCAATACCTTGTACCCGCGGCCTGCCGCATCGCGTGCGACGCCGCAGCCATTGATGCCGCCGCCGATGATGATCACATCATAGTCGAACGGCATCTCAGATCCCCGCGACGCAGACATACTTCAGCTCGAGGAAACCCTCGATGCCATACTTCGACCCTTCCCGGCCCATGCCAGACTGCTTGATCCCGCCGAAGGGTGCCATTTCGTTGGCGATCATGCCGGTATTGACGCCCACCATGCCGGCCTCAAGGGCTTCGGAAACGCGCCACACGCGCGCCATGTCGCGGGCGTAGAAGTAGGATGCGAGCCCGAACTCGCTGGCGTTTGCCATCGCGATGACATCCTCCTCGTCCTTGAAGGAGATGATCGGGGCGAGTGGCGCAAACGTCTCTTCCTTGGCAACCTTCATGGCCTGCGTGACGCCTGTGATGACGGTCGGCTGGTAGAAGTTGCCCCCAAGATCGCTCTTGCTGCCACCGGCAAGAAGCTTGCCGCCATTGGCGAGCGCGTCTGCAACATGCTCCTCCATCTTGGCCACGGCGCGCTCGTCGATGAGAGGCCCCTGACTGACGCCCTCCTCGGTCCCGCGGCCAAGCCGCAGCTCGGACACCTTGGCGAGCAGCTTCTCCGTGAAGCTCTCCACGACGCCCTCCTGCACATAGATGCGGTTGGCGCAGACGCAGGTCTGTCCCGCGTTGCGGAACTTGGAAATCATGGCGCCAGCCACTGCGGCGTCGATGTCGGCATCGTCGAAGACGATGAATGGCGCGTTGCCGCCAAGCTCCAGCGACAGACGCTTGATGCCGTCGGCTGCCTCCTTCATCAACCACCGGCCAACCCCTGTCGATCCGGTGAAGGTGATCTTGGCAATCTTCGGATTATGGCAGAACTCGAGGCCGATCGGCTTGGCTTCCCCCGTGACGACGGAGAAGACACCTTTTGGCACGCCGGCGCGTTCTGCAAGCACGGCAAGCGCCAGCGCCGATAGCGGCGTCTGTGACGCGGGCTTCAGGATCATGCTGCAGCCAGCTGCAAGCGCAGGCCCGGCCTTGCGGGTGATCATGCCGTTTGGAAAGTTCCATGGCGTAATGGCGGCGCAGACACCAACGGGTTGCTTCAGAACCATGATGCGCTGGCCGGGATTGGCACCCGGGATGATGTCGCCCTCGATGCGCTTTGCCTCTTCGGCAAACCATTCGAGATAGGCCGCGTTCGAGACGACCTCGCCCTTGGCTTCAGAAAGAGGCTTGCCCTGTTCCGTCGTCAGGATGAGAGCCAGGTCGTCGGCATTTGCGACGATCAGATCATACCAGCGCTTCAAGACCTGAGCGCGTTCCTTCGCGGTTTTCCGCGCCCACAATTTTTGCGCAGTATCGGCGACATCGATTGCCTTTTGGACAGTCTCGCGATCGAGGTCGGGGACCTTTGCGATCACCGTGCCATCGAACGGGTCGGTCACTGCGAATGTCTTGCCGGTTGGCGAGGAAATCCATTCACCGGCAACAAATGCCTTGTCGGTCAGAAGGGTCGAATCCTTGAGCGAGAGAGTGGATGCAGTCATGACAGACCTCCGATGATCTTGAAGAGAGCGGGTAAGGCGAGCGACAGGCCCGACAGGAAAAGCAGGCCGAAGGCCACCCTGCGAAGTGACAGGTTGGAAATCGGCGGCGGCCAACGCTTTGCAGCGAAGGTAAACAGGATGACCACGGGTATTGCGAGCAGCCCCCACCAGAAGCCGGCCTGCGGCATGTCTCCGGCCAAGGCGACGACGGCAAGTCGAATGACGGCATTGATGGCAAAGACGGCAACAAGGGTCTCGCGGATCGTCGGCTGTGGCAACGGCTGACGATAGAGGTGATAGACGAGCGGCGGTCCGGCTGTTGAAAACAGCCCTCCCATCAATCCCGCAATGGCGCCGAAGAATGCAAAGGATCCGGTGGATGAAAGTCGGGCAAGCGGCTGGGGTTTCATCGCCAATTGTATGCTCGAGACCACGATCACCAGACCGAGCACGATCTTCAGCCAATCGATCGAGTGAGCCGCCATCAGGCCGAGAAGCCAGTAGCCGACAAAAAGCAAGAGAATACTGGCGACAATGATCGGCACGAATTCACGCGCGGCAATGTCGCGCCAGCCTTTCACAAGAACCTGCGCGGCATTGACGAATGTGAGACAGCTGACGAGGACGGCGGCGTCGGGTACGGCGATAACGCCGGTGAGCCCGACACCACCCATCATGACGAGGCCGAATGCAAATCCGGTCAGCGTCTGCAGATAAGCAGCGACCGCTGAAAGAAGCAGCAGAATGGCCAACCCGTGAAGATCCATCCCTAGAGAGCCCGCAGCTCTGCGAAATGGTCGGCAAATGGCGAGTCCGAGCGATAAAAGACCGGTGGCTCACCAAGCGGCGAGGCAACCGTGATCTCGTTGCCACCACGATATTGCTCGCCACTCCAGGCGTGCGTCCAGTTCGAACCCTCAGGGAGGTACACGGTGCGCTCGTTTTGAGCGGCCTGCCAGACCGGTGCGACAAGCATGTCGGAGCCGTAGAGGTAGCTGTCCTGGATCCCGTAGGTCTTGCGGTCGTGTTCATAGTGCAGGAACAGCGGCCGCTGTACTGGCAGCCCCTTGTCCGAGGCTACCTGCGACAGCGATTTCAGGTAGGGCGCCATGTGGACATAGACGCCGGTCATGCGGGCGAAGTGCGCAAGGACGGCCGGATCCTGATCGATCTGGACGTTGTCGCGAGGACGGTTGCCTTCATGGCTGCGCATGACGGGCGTGAAGGCTGCCATTTCAGCCCAGCGCATCAGCAGCTCGGGAGTGCGGACGTTACCAAAGAGGCTGGTATATCCACCGATGTCGGAGTGGTGATAGGCATTCCCCAGGAGACCGGCAGAAAGGGCCGCGCAGATGACGGTTACCAGGCCATCGTGTCGAGAAAAATCGACAGACTGGTCACCGCCCCACAAAAGCGGGCAGTGCTTCTGTACGCCGGTAAAGCCGGCACGCATGAAGAACAGCGCCTCGCCGGTTTTGCCACGGCTTGCAACCGCCTTGGCATTCACCTCGGCCCAGAGCGTCGGCCATTGATTGTGCATGATCTTCGCGTCGATGCCATTGGCCAGCTCGACGTCGATGGGCAGGTATTCGCCGAAGTCTGCCATCCATCCGGACAGACCGTAATCCAGCATCTTGCCGCCGATGACCTCGTCGGCAAACCAGTCGGCCGCCTCCGGGTTGGTGAAGTCGACGACGCCGCAGTCAAATTCGCCGAAGTCGACAAGCGCGGTGCGGCCAAATTCGTCCTTTGCGAAGTAACCGGCTTGGTCGGCTTCCTCAAACAGCGGCCCGTCAACGCAGAGATAGGGATTGACGTAGCCCAGGAAGCGAACGCCCTCGTCGTGGAGCTGTGCAATGCGCTGACGAAGACTGGGGTAACGTTCCTCGTTTGCCTGCCAGTCCCAGAACAGTCGGGCGCCGAAGGAGGTATGACGAAGGCCAACCCAGTCTTCGCACCAGAGACCGGAAACCTTGACGCCGGCTTCCTTCATCTTCTCCAGGCGGGTAAATGAATTCGTCCCGTCCTTGAGGCCGATGATCGCACCGTTGTAGATCCATTCCGGTAGCTGCGGCTGCCTGCCAAAGCGTGCGGAGAGAATTTCCACGAGTTCGACGAAGGTCGCTGCTGCGTATAGCTCGATGCGCTCGGGCACCGCCCAAGCCTCGATCTCATGAAATGTCTTGCGCCGGAAGTCGAACACCGAATAGGCGCTCGTCTCGACGTGAAGCGCATATCGGTTGGAGGAGATGAAGGTCGGCTGCGGGTAGTTGGTGTTGTAATAGTCTCCACCTGCCTTGCCCTCGACGTTCGACTTGAAGGTGATTTCGCTCATCTTGTCGCGACCGACACCCGGTTCGGATGTCCAGAGCGGGAAGCGGCGCCCGCGCATGTCGAAATAGGACATCTGCTCGCCACCGCCCCAGACATGCTCGTCATGATCGGCAACGACGCGCATCCAGAAGCGGTTGATCGAAGGATCCTCCGCCGATAGCTCCAGTGCATTGTCCGTCAGCCTGAGCACCAGGCGGGCGGGCTGGCCTTCGCGCTCGCACAGTGTGACCGTATTACCGTCGACCACGGCGTAGCGGAGTGCACTGCGTTCGATCACGTAATCTTCGATCTCGAAGTTGCCGCGATACATGTCCATGCGCTCATCGCCATGGCCGACATAGATTGCCGGCGTCGATGCACTGTGGCGCAGGATTGCGTGGCCGTTCAGCGAAATGGTGAAACCGTTGGGTGTTGTTTCGAGTATCATGTCCGTCATGCTCAGTTTTGTGTGAGGCCAGCGTCGACGACGAAGTTCGCGCCCGTGCAGCCGGCGCTCTCGTCGGAACCAAGGAAGAGTGCCATGCGGGCGACGTGGGTCGCATCGATCCGGAATTTCAGCGCCTGCAGATCGATGAACTGTTGGTTCTGTTCAGGCGAGGTCCAGAGCTTCAGCTGCCGCTCGGTGACGATCGCACCAGGCACGATGCAGTTGACGCGAATTCCGGATGGCCCAAGTTCGCGCGCCAATGTCCTGGTCATGCCGTTGATGGCCGCCTTCGCCGTCGTATAGCCGACCATCCCCGGGCGGCCGCGCATCCATGAAATCGACCCCAGCATGATCACCGAGCCGCGAGCCTGTTTGGCCATGCGGCGGCTTGCTGCCTGGGTTGCAAAGAATTGATGATCAAGATTGAGCGCCAGCGCATGACGCCAGTAGTCGGGCTCGACCTCACCGATCGGGTGACGATCGTCCTTGCCGGCGTTGTTGATCAGCACGTCGATGGCGCCATGCTTGTCTTCGACGGCGCTGATCGCGCTCCGCAGCCGATCGATATCTGTTATATCGCAGCTCAGGAAGTCTGCCCCAGCCGCTGCGGCCGTGCGCGCACCGGTCTCGGCATCGATGTCGATGAACGACACTCTCGCGCCCTGCTCGGCAAAGGCTTTCACCATTTCTTCGCCGATGCCCGACGCACCGCCGGTGATCAGCACATTGCGGCCATTGAGCGAGGCGTAGCGGACGGAATCGTAAGGCGACGACATGAGTGGATCTCACACTTCGGGATCAAACAGGTTTTTTGGAAGACCGGCGACGTCGGTGCGCATGGAAAACAACGCGCCCGACAACGGGTATCTGGAAAGCTCGGCATCAGACCGCCCGACCCGCGCGCTGGTGCAATAGAGCGTTTTCATATCCGGGCCGCCAAAGGTCACCATGGTCGGGCACAGGGCCGGAACCGGATATTCCGCCAACAGCTTGCCGTTTTGATCGTAGCGCTGGACGCGTCCGCCCTCGAAAAGCGCCGTCCAGTAGCAGCCCTCCACGTCGACTGCACCACCATCTGGCCGCCCCTTGTCTGCATCGCTTCCGAACCGGGCGAAGACCTGCCGATTGCTGACCGAGCCGCGTGTCGGGTCATAATCGAAGGTGTAAAGCGTGTAGCGAAGCGTGTCGGAGTGATAGAGCCGCTTTGCACCCGGCGAGAATGCAACGCCGTTCGATGTCAGTAGACCTGAAGCAAGCTCGGCAAGCCCGTCGCGATCGAACCTATAGAGGCTGGCGATCCCCCGTTCCCGCGTCTCATCGACGGTGCCGGCGACAAAGCGCCCGGCCGGATCGACCATGCCGTCGTTGAAGCGACTGATCGACTGGTCCTCGGGATTGTCGGCGAGCTTGCGCAGGAGCGCGCCCTTTTCGTCAAGCAGCCACAAGCCGGATCGGAGACCTGCAATGAACCCGCCACCCTTTGCAAGCCCGATGCATCCGACCTCTTCAGGCAGTTCCATGGCCGTCAGGTGCCGCGACAATGGATCGAAGCGGTGGATCCGGCAGGCTTTGATATCGACGAAGTAAAGCACCTGTTCGGCAGATGACCATAGAGGGCACTCGCCAAGAAGGGTGTTCGCCTCGAGAACGGGTGTGAAGCCGGTGCTCACCGTCGCCACCTCAATAGGCAGCTGCCGGCAATGCCGGCGTGGCAGCACTACCGTTCAGGACACCCAGCCATTCGTTGGCGCGGCCGGTCATCATGGCAACGTCGGAGGCGATTGCCGCAAAGCTGTAGCCATACCCGATAAACCTTTGAACCATCTCGGGATTGGGACCGACGATGCCGATCGGCTTGCCGGCGGAACGTGCATCTTTGGCTGCTTTCTCGATCAGCGCCTGAACCTCGGGGTGTGCGATGTTGCCGATGTGTCCCATGGCCGCCGACAGGTCGCCGGGGCCGACGAAGACGCCATCGATACCTTCGACGGCAGCGATCTCCGGCAGTCGCTCGATTGCTTCGGGCGTTTCGAGCTGAACGATCGTGCAGATCTGGTCATTGGCCCGCTTCAGGTAGTCGGGGATCGTGCCGAACTTCGAGCCGCGGTGAACGGCAGCGACACCGCGAACACCTAGTGGCGGATAGCGCGTGTAAGAAGCAGCCGCCTTCGCCTCGTCGGCGGTCTGGACGAACGGCAGCATGACGGTGCGTGCGCCGGCATCAAGGACGCGCTTGACCAGCACCTGATCGTTCCAGGCGAGGCGAACAACCGGTTCGGCCGGCGTGCAGCCTACGGCTCTTAGAATCTGGGCAAGGTCGGAGACTTCGATTGGCACATGCTCCATGTCGACCACGAGGAAGTCGAAGCCGACGTAGCCAAGCGCCTCCGCCGTCGACGGGGCTGCGGCCATCAGCCATGTCCCAAGCGGGGTGCGTTCGCCAGCTTTGATCCAGCTCTTGAAATTGTTGGTGAGGCTCATGCTCGTTTCCTTAGAAAATGACGGGATCCGGCACGACAGCCGTACCGCTCAGGAAATCAAAATCGCACCCTTGATCTGCCTGGCTGACATGCTGCTGGTAGAGAGCGGCAAAGGAGCGCTGGTAGACGGGGGCTGCGGGCTTCCACTCGCGACGGCGCCGTTTAAGTTCCGCCTCGTCGACCCTCATGTTGATGGAGCCTGCCGCAACGTCGAGCTCAACCAGGTCACCGGTCTTCAAGAAAGCAAGCGGGCCACCAATCGCGGCCTCGGGAGAGACATGAAGAATGCAGGTGCCGTAATGGGTACCGCTCATCCGCCCGTCGCAAATGCGCACCATGTCGCGCACGCCCTGCTTGAGGAGTTTCTTCGGGATCGGCAGATTGCCCCACTCCGGCATGCCGGGCGCGCCGACAGGACCGGCGTTGCGAAGGACGATGACCGTATCCTCGTTGATGTCGAGATCGGGATCATCGAGGGTCTTGTTCATGACGGCAGGATTGTCGAAGACGATTGCCGGGCCGACATGCTTCAAGAACTTCGGATTGGCGGCCGATGATTTCATGACGGCGCCATTCGGAGCGAGGTTGCCGCGCAACACCTCGAGCGTCTTGCCGCGCGACAGCGGCACGACAGGATTGTCTTCGCCGCGGATGACGTCGTCGTTCCAGCATTCGGCGTCCGCGATGTTGTCACCGAGCGTGCGTCCGTTCACGGTCAGGCAATCAAGATCCAGCCGATGTGAGAACTTCTTCAGGAGGGCCAGCAATCCGCCCGCAAAATAGAAATCCTCCATCAGGAACTCGCCCGACGGGAAGACATTGGCCGCGACCGGAACCTTTGCTGCCATGGCCGCCATGTCGTCGAGCGTGAGTGAAATGCCGGCGCGCCTGGCCATGGCGATCAGGTGGACGGCGGCATTGGTCGAGCCGCCAAGCGCCATATAGGCGACAAGTCCATTCAGGAAGCTTGCGCGATTGAGGATGCTTGAAGGCTTCAAATCCTCCCAGACCATCTCGACGATGCGCACGCCGCAGGCAGATGCCATGCGCGGATGTCCAGAATCGACTGCCGGGATCGAGGAGGCGCCAGGCAGCGTTAGCCCCATGGCGTCGACGATCGAGGTCATGGTCGAGGCCGTTCCAATCGTGTTGCAGGTGCCCGCCGAGCGGGTCATGCGGCTTTCGAGGTCAACCCAGTCCGACTGAGTAATATTTCCAGCCCGCAACTCGTCCCAATATTTCTTCGTGTGGGTACCGGCGCCGGTCTTCGTTCCGCGCCATTGTCCATTCGACATCGGGCCGGCTGGACAGAAGATGACGGGAATATCCATCGAGATCGCGCCCATCAGAAGCGCCGGCGTGGATTTGTCGCAGCCGCCAAGCAGGACAGCACCGTCGATCGGATGTGATCTGAGCAGTTCCTCGCATTCCATCGCCAGGAAGTTGCGATAGAGCATGGTGGTCGGCTTTACCATGACCTCACCGACCGAAAGGGCTGGCATCTCGACCGGGTAGCCACCGGCCTGCCACACGCCACGCTTGACCGCCTCGGCGCGGTCACGCAGGTGGGCGTGGCATGGGCTCATTTCGCTCCAGGTATTGATGATGCCGATGACCGGCCGCCCCAGGAACTCGTCGCGGCGCATGCCCATCTGCTGGGTGCGCTGGCGATGCGCGAAACCGCGCATGTCGTCGGAGGCAAACCAGCGCTGGCTGCGCAGGTCGGCAAGATCACGTTTTGCTTTCACGCCGGTCATCCCTTGATACCACCCGCTGTCAGACCGGACACCACACGCTCCTGGAAGATGACGATCAGGACGGCGACCGGCACGATGCCGACCACGAGTGCCGCCGATATCACCGGCCACGGGAACGCAAACTCGCCCTGATAGAGCTGGATGCCGACGGGAAGCGTGCGAAGTTGCGGATTTGAATTGAACGAGAGGGCGAGAAGGAATTCGTCCCAGGCGTTGACGAACGCGAGGATGCCGGCGGTAAAGACGCCAGGTGCGCACAGCGGCACCACGACCTTGAAGAGCGCGCCAAGCCGCGTGCAGCCATCAATCATCGCAGCGCTCTCAAGATCGCGCGGAATTCCCTCGAAAAACGAAACCAGCATCAGCGTGCACACCGGCAGGCTCAGCACAGTGTAGGGCAGGACCAGGGCCGTCCAGGTGTTGAGGAGGTTCAGTGTCCTCATGATTTCGAACAGAGGGACGAGCAACGTTACCAGCGGGAATGTCGAGACAGCGATGATGGCGGCGAGAATGAGCCCGCGATGCTTCAGATTCAGGCGTGCAAGGGCGTAGGCCGCGAGCACCGAGACCAGCAGCGTCAGCGCGGTCGACAGGAGCGCCACCATGAAACTGTTGAACAGAAACAGGTGAAGCGGCTGGTCGGAGAAGGCCTGCATGTAGTTCTGCAGCGTCGGCGCGTGCGGAAACCAGGTGATCGGCTTGGCAGTCAGCTCGCCTTCCGTCTTCAGCGACGTGAACAGGATCCAGAGCGCTGGAAACATGCCGTTGACGAGCAGGATGATGGCGGCGATTGCGCGAAGCGGCTTGCCGGAAAGAAAGCTACCGGGACCTGATGCGGTGGTGGTGGTCATTGCGCTACTCCTTGGTGCGGATCATGCGCAGGTAGACGGCGGTGACGCACATGGAGAGCGCGAACATCACGACGGCAAGCGCAGAGCCGTAACCGAGATCGAGGAAGGAGACGGTGTTCTGGTGGATGTACATGGCAAGTGTCGCCGTCGATGTGCCGGGACCACCACCCGTCATCATGTAGGGGATATCAAAGGTTTGCAGCGACGTGATCGTCCGGAAGATCAGGGCGACGACGATCGAGGGCTTCAGCAGCGGCAACGTGATCTCGAAGAATTGGCGCAGACGTCCAGCGCCGTCGACATCGGCTGCCTCGTAGAGTGAACGCGGAATGGTCTGCAGGCCCGCCAGGATGATCAGTGCCATGAAGGACGAGGTCTTCCAGATGATTGTCAGGCAGATTGCAGCAAATGCCCAGTTCGGCGAGTTGAACCAGATGACACCAGGCAGGCCGACGCGGTTGAGAACATCATTCACAACGCCGTATTCGGAATGGAAGAACCACGCGAAGATCAGGCCCGCAAAGGACAGGGGAAGAGCCCAGGGGATCAAGAGCGACAGGCGGACGGGCCACTGGGTGCGAAACGGCAGGTTTGCCATCAGCGCAAGCCCGAGGCCGACAATGAGGGCGCCTGGGACGGTGATCACGGTGATGAGTACGGTATTCCAGGTGGTTTCCCAGAAGACCGGATCGTCGATCATCAGACGGTAGTTTTCGAGGCCGGCGAACTCGGCCGGCAGGCCCGATGTCAGCGACAGGCTGAAGAAGCTCGTATAGGCCAGCCGGCAGACGGGATAAACGATGATCAGCGCAAGCAGGAGCGCTGCCGGTGCAAGCAGGAGAATGGCCAGCGATCTGTCACTGAGATCCAGCCACCGCACCCATGCGGCCTGGCGCGGCTCGACATCGGCGCTGATCTTGAGGGAGGTTGTGGTCGCCATGACAAGTGTTCCGGTCCATCGGGTGGTTCTTTTGAAGGGCGACCAGGGGCCGCCCTTCGATTGATCAGCGAAGGATGCGCTTTAGCCGCGACTCGATCTGGCTTGCGCCCTCTTCCGGTGTCGAGACGCCGGCAAGAACAGCGTTGACGGTGGTGCGGATCGTTTCGCTCACCTCGTTGTAGCGAGGGGTAACCGGGCGCGGCTTGGCGGTTTCGACAACCTGGAGCGCATCGGCGAACCAGGGAGCGGCCTTGGTTACATCGCCATCCTTGTAGAGATCGGCGTAGGTCGGCAGCAGCGATGCGTTGATGGCCATGAATTTCGAAACCTCGGGGCTCGAAAGGTAGGCAACGAGCTTCTTGGCATCATCCTGATGAGCGGAGAAGGCTGAAACGCCCCACTCCCAGCCACCGAGGCAGGTGGCGGATTCACCACCCGTCATCGCCGGCAGGCGGGCGACACCAACCTTGCCCGCAACAGCCGATTCCGGTCCCTGTGACTGTGCCCAGGCATAGGACCAGTTTACTGCGAAGACCACGTTGCCGGCCTGGAACTCCTTGCGGGTGTCGTCGGTTGCCACTTCCGCAACGTTCTTCTTGGCAACACCGTCATCGGCAAAGCTCTTCCACAGTGCAAGCGACTTGACGGCCGCATCATGATCAAAGGACAGGCGACCGTTGTTCGTCAGCGCCTTGCCCTGGCTCCAGTACGGCAGCAGGAAGGTGCACACGGCGCCCTCAATGGCTTTTCCCTGGAACGACAGCCCCTGGAGCTCAGGGTTTTTCTCACCGTCGGTGATGGTCTTTGCGGCAGTCTTCAACTCGTCCCAGCTCTTCGGCGGCTGGATGCCGTATTTATCGAGCAGATCCTTGCGATAGTAGAGGAACTGGGCGTCGGCAAAGGCCGGCAGGGCAACGGTCTTGCCACCAACGGTGTTGGCTTCGGCATAGGCCGGCAGGTAGGCGGAAAGATCCTTGCCTTCGACGTCGCTGGTCCAACCGGCGGCGGCAAACTGGGCAGGACGGATGACGTCAAGGATGAGCACGTCTAGGGACGAATCCTTGGCCGACATCACCGTGTTGAGGTATTGCGCCTGCGCTTCCGACGTGTTGCCGCCGGTTTCGATCGTCACCTTGACGCCCGGCGTCTTGGCTTCGTACTGATCGAGCGCCTTGCGCCAGACGTTCGGCTGGTGCTGGCTCGAAATGTAGATTTTCAGCTCCGTATCGGCGAGTGCCGGTGCCGCGAAACTAAAGATCGTGGCGCAGGCGAGAGCGGCAGCTCTAATATTGCAGTTCATGTTTTCCTCCCATTGAAATTCGTAAGGACCAGGTGCGCAAACGCCTGAACGTCAGTGAATGGCGCGCTCGCTGGCGGCGTCGAAAAGGTGGATTTTCGTTGGATCGATGCCGACCGTCAGGGTCTCGCCGACGGTTGGACGAACCTCAGGCGGCATTCGCGCCGTTAAGGTGGCATCCCCCATGGAGAAGTGAACGAGCGTATCGGATCCGAGCGGCTCGACGACCTGAACACGACAGTTCAGGCTCGAACCACCAGACTGGGATTTGATGAAATGCTCGGGTCGGATACCGACGACAAACTCGCGGCCGTCGACGGCGGACAGTCCATTGCCCGATATCGCCGAAAGCGGAAGCTGGTCGCCATTCGGCAGATGCAGGCTGGAGCCCTGCGCCTTCGCCCTGGTGAAGTTCATCGCCGGAGAGCCAACAAAGCCTCCAACAAAGACGCTTGCCGGACGGTTATAGACCTCGTCTGGGGTGCCCACCTGCTCGATATCACCGCCCTTGAGAATGACGATGCGATCGGCGAGCGTCATGGCCTCGACCTGATCATGGGTGACGTAGATGATCGTGGTGCCAATGGTCTGGTGCAGCCGCTTGATCTCGGTGCGCACCTGCCCGCGCAGCTTTGCGTCAAGGTTGGAGAGGGGCTCGTCGAACAGGAAAACCTGCGGACGACGGACGATTGCGCGACCCATGGCGACGCGCTGGCGCTGACCGCCTGACAGTTGTCCTGGGCGCCGGTCGAGCAGGTGACCAATTCCGAGCATCTCGGCCGCCTGACCGATCCGCTTGTCGGTCTCCGCCTTGCTCATGCCGCGGACCTTGAGGCTGAAGCCCATGTTTTCACGGACGGTCTTGTGGGGATAGAGCGCGTAGTCCTGAAACACCATCGCGATATCACGCTCGCGTGGCGCCAGCTTGTTGACGACCCGGTCGCCAATTCGAACCTCGCCGCCGGTGATCGATTCAAGACCGGCAACCATTCTGAGTGTCGTCGACTTCCCGCATCCCGACGGGCCGACGAAAACGACGAACTCGCCGTCCTGGATTTCCAGGTCTATACCTTTGACGATGCGCAGCGCGCCGTAGCTCTTGTCGAGCTTGCGTAAACTTACCGAGGCCAAGATTTCCTCCCTAACGCGATGTCAATCGAGCGCACCGCTGTCTCAAAAAGATGGAGCAATCATAGCGCTACGATTTAAGAAGATCAAGAGGCAGCAGCACAGACAGGCCTCACGCAACAAATCCTGTGAATAAAGCCGCGCTATTAAGTGCCTTAACCTACTGTATAAACGTACATTTACTCATTTAATCGCTTGCCACATGTTGCAAGCATCACCGTTCCAACATACAATGTATTTTAGTTTGCAGCGCTACGATTTTGCGAGAGGCAGTCCATGGAAGCCATAAAGCGGCAACGCCGCAAGATGCAAAGCGTCACGATGATGGACGTCGCCGGAAGGGCCGACGTGTCGCCGTCGACGGTCTCGCTTTATCTGCGCAAGCCTGATGCGGTCTCGGCTGCCGCAGGCAGAGCCATCGCAGAGGCGATCGATGCGCTGAAATATGTCCCCAACCTCATGGCAGGCGGGCTTGCCGCAGCATCGTCGCGCGCCGTGAGCGTGATCGTGCCCTCGGTGCGCAATGCATTCTTTGCTGAAACGGTCGCAAGCATGCAGACCGAGCTTGGCAAGGAACGCCTGCAGGTCATGCTTGGCCACTCCGAATACAGCGAGCGCGAGGAGGAAAACCTCGTCAAGATGGCGCTGTCGTGGAAGCCTGCAGCGATTGTCCTCACCGGTCTCTCGCACACCGCCACGACGCGCCGGCTGTTGAAGGATAGCAACGTGCCTGTTGTCGAGCTGTGGGAGCTTGGCGGTGAGCCGATCGACATGGCCGTAGGCTTCTATCATGAACAGGTTGGAAGTACTGCAGCGACGCACCTTGTCCAGCGTGGGCGAAAGCGATTGATCTATATCGGCGCCCGTCTCCAGGAAGACCGCAGGGCCGCATTGCGCGCAGACGGCTTTATCAAGGCCGCCCGCGAGGCAGAGGGTGTCAGCGCCGAGATCGTGGAGCACCCGGCGCCCGCCAGTGCCGCCATTGGAGCAATGCTGCTTGCTGAAGCAATCAAGCGATATCCTGATGCAGATGCCATCGCCTGCTCGAACGACCATATTGCGCTTGGTGTCATATTCGAATGCCAGCGCATCGGCATTGCGATTCCCGAGCGGCTTTCCGTCATTGGCTTTGGGGACCTGAGTTTCAGTTCGGCATGTAACCCGGCACTGACGACGATCAGGCCACCCGGCGACCTGATCGGCACTGAAGCTGCCAGGCTTATCCTGGAAAAGATGAACGGCTCGAGCCGCCCCAAATCACATGTGATTGATACGCGCTTCACCCTGCTGCAAAGACAGAGTAGCTGACCGCTACTCATCTACTCCGCGGGCGGTGGGCTGCCCGATCGCCGATTATGACCAAACCGGCGATCACATGCGCCGTCTCGCCAGCCGACGTCATCTCGCCGATGGTCGACCTGTTGCCATCGACTTCAGCGCGTCAAATGCCGCCTGCCCGCCAGCTTTCCTAACCGTTCTTTGACTGGCTGCGAACGCGCACGGACGATAAGCTCCCCCCGATCAAGAACGCTCCCTTTGCTGCATTGTTTTGCCAATCGTTTTCCTGGCGGCAAATCTGATGGAGAGGAAACATGACGCGCACCAATCCCGGAAAGATCGCCCTCATGCTTGCCACAGGTACAGTGATCGGGTTGACGACCATCCACAACGCCAATGCTGCGGACAGGGTCCGCGTCCACGGGACTGTCGAAAACCTCGATGGCGACAGGCTGACGATCAAGGGCTCGGATGGCCAGGACATTGTGGTCACGATAAGATCTGGATTGAAAGTGCTGGGCGTCAAAAATGCATCCGCCGCCGATGTAAGGACCGGCGACTTCGTCGGGATCGGCTCGCAACCGACAGCCGGTGGCATCAATGGCGCGGTCCTTGGCGGGTTAATACACACATATATACAATTCCTCACCCTCGCAAATGCAGTCCGCGGATAGTCGTTGGTGGCAGTCGCGCCCGGCACCTTGGCCAGATTGCCGGAGAACCATCGCCGCAAGTCTATCGACGGCGACGCTGTTTTGGTTCAGGATCGCGATCGAACTTCCAGGCGTGTTTCTCGGGCGTTTGCCCATTGGTTGGGGCGCGACATGGATCGTCTCGATGCAATGCGTGTCATACTTGCGGTCGTCGATGCCGGCAGCCTGTCGGCAGCCAGCCGCAAGCTCAACGCGCCGCTTCCCAGCGTCAGTCGCAAGGTGGCCGAGCTGGAACGGCATCTCGGCACCAGCCTCATCGTCCGCACCAGCCGGAATATCCAGCTTACCAATGCCGGGCGGGACTATGTCGATGCGGCACGACGGATCATTGCTGATCTTGAGGAGGCCGAGCGGCGCGCCTCGGGCGAGTACGAGACACCACGCGGCGAATTGGCAATTACAACTGCGGTCGAATTCGGCACGGGCATAGCGTTACCGATCGCGCTTGCTTTCATGGACCAATATCCAGACGTCACGGTTCGCTTTCTCGCCGTAGACCGAATGGTCCACCTGATTGAGGAGCAGGTAGACATCGCCATTCGCCTCGGACCACTCGCCGACAGCGCGCTCTACGCCGTCCGGGTCGGTGACTATCGAATGCTGACCTGCGCCAGCCCCCGCTATCTCGACCGACGTGGAACGCCGCGACACCCGCTCGATCTAGCTGACCATGACTGTATCCTCTTTGGCAATCCCTCCAAATTCTGGACCTATCACGTCAGCGGCGAGGAACTGATCGCAGCACCGCGTACCAGGCTTTCTGTCAGCACGGCAGCCAGCAATCTTAAGGCGGCGTTGGGCGGTGTCGGGATCGCGCGTCTTTTCGACTATCAGCTCCAGGACGAATTCCGGTCAGGCGCGCTTGTCCCAATCCTGACCGAATATGATGGCGCGGCGCGGCCCGTACACATCGTCTATCCGCGCCAGGGGCTGCTCCCACTGAAGGTGAGAGCGTTCATAGATTTTGCCGCGCCAAGGCTGCGCGCCGCCTGCTGCGGCAAGCTGCCCGAGTCAACGGGCTTATCGGATTTGAGAGGCTGACTCTCACAATCCCATTCTACCGGCTGATAGCCCGGCGGTGCATATCTTGAACATCCAAACGCCGGCCAGCGGGCAAACGCAATGGCCGCCCAGTCAGCAATTGTCGAAAAACGGGAATGATGACATGTCGCATCACGCAAAACGACTGCCGACCGATATCGGGACCATCCCGATCGATACTGACATTACGCTCCGAAGGATGGTTGTCCATCGTGCGGATCCGAAGGGGACGGTGCTCCTCCTGCACGGATTTCCCGAAACCATCTATGCGTGGAAGGACGTCGCGCCGGCGCTCGCAGACGACTTTGAAGTCCACGCTTTCGACTGGCCGGGCTTCGGCCTCTCATCGCGTCCCCAAGTCGATCGGTTCAGCTATGCGCCCCGCGACTATGCGCGCGTTCTGAAGAATTACATCGATCGCTCCGGTATCGATCGGTCGCAGCTCACTATCTACGCGACCGACATCAGTGCTCTGCCCACCCTCCTTCTGGCGCTGGAGGAGCCTGATGTCGCAAAGTCGCTCATTGTCGGCGACTTCGCGCCATTCAATCGGCCAGCCTATATGTGGGAAAGCTTGCAGGCGCTTAAGTCGAAGCCCTCCTCCGACCAGGTTCGGGCTTTCATGAATGCAAATCGCGAGGAGATCCTGGCAAATACCTTTTTCCGCGGCCTTCCGGAGGAAGCCCGCTACGAAGTATCGCGCGAATTCCGGGAGGATATCGCGGTCGGCTGGGGTCACGGCGATATGACCTCGGTGGACGCCTTCTACCACTACTACTCACAGTTCACGCGCGACCAGGACTATTTCGAGGCGAATCTGGCGAGGCTCAGGACACCGGCAACCGTGGTCTGGGGTAGCGAAGACCTCTACATCAAGAAGGAAATGGGGATCGAACTTGCACATCGAATCCAGGCCGACCTCAAGCTTCTTCCCGACATCGGCCACTACCCGCATCTACAGGCCCCCAGCCAAACAATCGCGGAGATCCGCGGCTCGTTCCAATGACATCATCGTGGGCAGCAAGACACTCGCGCAAACCCGGACTGAAAGTGAACATCATGAATACCATCGTCAAAGCCGCGGCCGTTCAGATTAGCCCGGTGCTCTATAGCCGCGAAGCAACAGTCGAAAAGGTCGTCCAGAAAATCCATCAGCTCGCTCGGAAAGGCGTGCAGTTCGCCACCTTCCCAGAGACCTTGGTGCCCTACTATCCCTATTTTGCCGCCGTGCAAACGCCTTGGCAGCAGCTTTACGGCAACGAATTTCTAAGGTTGCTGGAGCAAGCCGTGACGGTGCCCTCACCGACCACAGACGCGCTCGCCGACGCGGCGCGGGAGGCGGGTATGGTTGTGGCGATCGGCGTCAACGAGCGCGATGGCGGCACCCTCTATAACACGCAATTGCTCTTCGATGCCGACGGCACATTAATCCAGCGCCGACGCAAGATTACGCCCACCCATTATGAACGCATGATCTGGGGCCAGGGAGATGGTTCGGGCCTGCGTGCCATCGACAGCAAGGTCGGCCGCATCGGACAGCTCGCATGCATGGAACATAACAATCCGCTCGCGCGCTACGCCTTGATCGCCGACGGCGAGCAGATCCATTCGGCCATGTATCCTGGGTCCTGCTTTGGCGAACCCTTCGCGCAGAAGATGGAGATCAATATCCGTCAGCATGCGCTGGAGTCCGGCTGCTTCGTTGTGAACGCGACTGCCTGGCTCGACGCTGAACAACAGGCACAGATCATGAAGGATACTGGCTGCGAGATCGAGCCGATCTCGGGTGGTTGCTTCACGGCCATCGTCGCACCCGATGGCAGCTTGTTGGCCGAACCCCTCCGCCAAGGCGAGGGCGAGATTGTCATCGACCTCGACTTTTCGCGAATCGACAGGCGTAAGCAAGTGGTCGATGCGCGCGGCCACTATGCCCGGCCAGAGCTGCTCAGCCTGCTGATCGACCGCACCCCTACGGGCTATACCCATGAGCGGCCCACGCATCCGACGATCGACGCCGTCCGCGATACGGCCGGGTCCTGACCCGGTGGTGGTTAACCACCGCGCCTGATTGCCCCACCAACAACAGAGGAGTTCGACATGACCCCGACGTTTCTATTCGGCCTCACCGCCTCGCTACTGGTGATCGCGACTATCGGGCACTTCTTACCGGGGGAAGCTCCGGACGAGTTCGCGGCTGCGGTTGTTGCCTTCTAGAAGAAGAACCCCTGACCGGGTTGGAACGGGGCGACTAGCGTCAAGAATGGCTAGCGCTCGACGCTTAAAATGTCAGCCGCGCCACCCTGCTGCCACAAGAAACCACATCTGTTGGCAATCAATCTGAAAGGAGTAGAACCATGAAGTTTACCGACACCGCACCAACTCTTCCACGTCCGGATGGGCCGCCCCCGTGGCTAGGCAAGCTTGCAAAGGATGCAACTCTCGAAGGAGCAATCCTAAAGCGCTCAGTTCACGGCAGGAACAACATTCTCACGCTCATTTCGTATGCCCGCACGTTGTACTAATTCCAAGAATATACCTATTGCGGAAACTGGGACGACAATTTCTTCATGGAAGCATATCGCTCGCGGATCAACGGCGTTCCCGTCGACTGCTTTATCGTTGCTCACATGAACGATAAGGGTGAAGCCGACTCTATAATGCTTCATCACTACCCGCTCAATGCCACGTTGGAGTTTTCTCGTCTCATGTGGGAAAAGTTTGGCGATCGATTTGGCGATCTTTACCTGAGCACCACACAAGCGGATGGAGTAGCCAGGGCGTCCACCACGTGATCGTCTGAGCCGAAGAATTGCGGGGCAACGTCGCCGCGTATTGCGGCATTTCAGCCCAGGTTCACGGCGAGATCGGCGACCGGTTCTTTGATGGAGCCGGACGTTACCTAAAGAACCCTGTCTCGCCCGGTCCACGTGGCATTGGCCGGATGCGCTGCAGAGCATATTGCCGCTGCCCGAATGTTCCGCGATCGCTGACGGGTCGAAAGCAATTTCGATGCCTTCGACATGCGTCCGTGATTGCGCTAGGTGGCTTTCGGCAGTTCCCCGTCAGCTAGCCCACCGGTCGCGATAACCCCAGGGAGTGTGCGGATCAAATTCTGCATCGCCCAGAAGCAGGGGCCCGAACAAGATGGGGTGGTTGCCGTCCTCCCCTAGCGGCATCGCCCGTCGGCGTTGGTCGACAGATTGCCGCCGACCTGGCAGCTGCCGCGCGAGCCGAGATCGATCGGCAGAAGGAAGCCCGCTCCCATGGCGGCGCGTTGCGCCACCTGGAGCGGCGTTCCGGCCCTGACCGTCATCGTGGCCGCGGCCGCATCGATCTCTTCCACGCCGGAAAAACGCTCCATGGAGACGGCGACGTCTCCCTCAGCCGCGTTGCCGCCGCCGGCAAGGCCGGTCAGCCCACCTTGAGGCACGACGCTCTGACGATGGCGGTTGCAGATGGCAAGGACGGTTGAGACCGCCTCCACGCTTGCCGGACGTAGCACCGTTTTTGGCAGCACGCGGCCGGAGAGAGACACGCGGCTGCTGAAGGCGTGTGCCGTTTCGACATCGGAGACGCCGCGACGCCAGACTCTCAATGGACGATGCAGTGGCAAAGGCGCACACCAAGGCGAGCCCTAAGCCTCATCCGGGCAATGAACCGTCTTCACTTCCAGAAAGTCCTCCAGCCCGAACATGCCGCCTTCGCGGCCGTTGCCCGATTGCTTGTAGCCTCCGAAGGGGCTGCCGTAGCGGTGCGGGCCGCCGTTGATGTGGACCATGCCGGCACGGAGGCGCGAGGCGACGCGTTCCCGGTTACCGGTCTGGACGTAGGCAGCAAGACCATAGTTGGTGTCGTTAGCGATCGCGATCGCTTCTTCTTCCGTCTCGAACGGCATGATGGCGAGCACCGGTCCGAAGACCTCCTCGCGGGCGATGCGCATGCCGTTGTTGACGTCGGCGAAGATCGTCGGTTTGACGAAATAACCCTTCTCGAAGCCCGCGGGCTTGCCGGCGCCACCGACGAGAACGCGCGCCCTCGGCAATGCCGGCCTTGATCAGGGTCTGAACGCGGCCGTACTGGATGTCGCTGACGAGCGCCCCGATGTGGCCGCCCTCCTCCGCCGGATTGACGACCGAAGCCTTGCGCCCAACGCGCGCGGCGATCTGCACCACCTTGTCATGGACCGACTCCTGCACATTGCGACGATGGTCATGAGGATCGTAAAGCCCAGGCCGATGAACGTGGTCGATGCGAACAAGTATTCCCGCACAACCGACCAATCGATCGCCGCACGGGCGAATGCGTTGGTGATAAAAGCAAGGAAGGTGACCGCCAGAACCAACTGGATCAGACGGAGCGGCCGAAGCCGACGGATCTTTGTGGCGGTCGCAACATTGAGCCGCGGCAACGTGGCCGCGGGTATTCCGATCCGCGGTTCATTCAAGGTTTCGACGGCCACTGGCGTTACTCCGCCGTATTGATCGTGGGCTGCGGACAGGCCGCAGATCGGCGCGAAGCTTGCCTGCCCTGACCGGCCGGTCATTTCGTTGATGGGCGACGGCGGGCTTCAGTTCAGTCTTCCCGAAATGGGATCGGCCACAGAGGCCGGTGTTCCTGTCATCCTGATCCTATGGAACAATCGGGGCTACGGCGAGATTGAGAAGGCTATGGTGTCCAACAAGGTCGAGCCGATCGGCGTCCGGATCTTTACGCCCGATTTTTCGAAGTTGGCCGCTGTCTATGAATGGGACTACGTGCAAGCCTCCAATCTTGACGCGCACAGGCGGCGTTCCATTCGCCGCCGATAAAATCCGGCAGGACTCCCGTACGAGAACCACCGGCTCGACGATACCGTGTGAATACTTTTCCGGCGAGAAATAGCGCGGCTCCCGGAATGGGCGCGACGACCAGTCCCGCTTCGTCTATGAACGCATCATCAAGTTCCTCGATCCGCTCATAGCGAACCGCAAGTTCGGCATGAACTACATCATTGATCAACAATGGACCGGCAAGATGGCCGTCTCAAGTTGCTCGACCGCCCAGTCTCCCCAGGTCGAGTCATTGGTCACAAGGTCGAGCAAGGCATTCGTGTCGACAAGCTTCACGCTTCACCACGCGTGAGTGCCATGATCGCATCCGTATCGAGCCCTTCTCCGGCATGCCCCCGAAGCTTTTGAAAGCGGCTGGCAGGTTGCTGTCCATCAGCCCTTGTCAGCACTATGCTACCATCCACAGCTCGACGGAAGTCGACCTCGCTTCCGGGCACAATGCCAAGCAGTTCTCGCACCGCTTTCGGGATTGTCACCTGCTCCTTGGCTGTTACTGTCGTTGTCATGCTGTGCGCCTCGTTACACGTTGCGAACATGGAATGTGCGTTCGCAATCCTTACCTATACTCGCACGCCGTGCCCGTTCCCCAAACGACCGGCGGAGGTCGGCTTCCCCGACATTTTTGGGCGAGCCCACCGCCCTAGTCCGCCGGACTTTCCTCATCAGACAAACGGTGGGGTCGCGGCGGCGGGAGCCCCTCCGAAGCCGCGTTGCGACAAAGTCATTGCGGTACGCTATCCAAACCGAAATTGCTCCTAGATAGTTCCACTGTATCTGGACGAATGGAAAAGCACCTATGGCAACTGGACTTCTCGCACTGCTCGATGACGTGGCGGCAATAGCGAAACTTGCGGCTGCGTCGCTGGATGATGTCGCAGCTCAAACAGCAAAAGCAGGTGCGAAAGCGGCGGGAGTCGTGATCGACGATGCAGCGGTAACACCGAGATACGCGGTTGGCCTGTCGCCAGCGCGAGAATTGCCAATTATCGCTAAGATCGCCCTCGGATCCTTGAAGAACAAGCTTCTCTTTCTTCTGCCGGCGTGTATTTTTCTCGGCTACTTTGCGCCTTGGGCAATCACGCCG